>JAEEGF012092876.1_pt1 | contig 84167 bp, 88 predicted proteins | sample 9134171 | NCBI WGS metagenome assembly JAEEGF01 (sample SAMN16246542, study PRJNA631951) | gut metagenome | biome: gut microbiome; feature: rumen; material: AP-attached | host: Bos | place: Iran: Karaj | collected 2018-10 | reverse complement strand
AGCTGCCCTTCTCCATCGGCCAGATCGGCAAGGCCTTCCGCAACGAGATCACCCCGGGCAACTTCACCTTCCGCACCATCGAGTTCGAGCAGATGGAGTTCCAGACCTTCTGCAAGCCCGGCGACGATCTGGATTTCTACGCCTACTTCAAGGAGTTCGGCAAGAAGTTCTTCGAGGATCTGGGCCTGCCGGAAGAGAACCTGCGCTTCCACGACCATGAGAAGCTGGCCCACTACGCCAAGGCCGCCTGCGACATCGAGTTCCTCTTCCCGTCTCTGGGCTGGGGCGAGATCAACGGCACCCACGACCGCACCGACTTCGACCTGAGCCGCCACCAGGAGTACAGCGGCCAGAAGCTGGAGTATATCGACCCCTTCACCAACGAGCGCTATGTGCCCTACATCGTGGAGAGCACCTACGGCCTGGACCGCACGGTGCTGGCTCTGCTCTGCCAGGCCTACGACGAGGAGGTCGTGGACGCGGAGAAGAACGACGTGCGCGTGGTGCTGCACCTGAACCCTGCCATGGCCCCCATCAAGGCGGCGATCCTGCCCCTCTCCAAGAAGCTGGGCGAGAAGGCCATGGAGATCCGGGACGAGCTGGCCAAGAGCTTCATGGTGGAGTATGACGAGACCGGCTCCATCGGCAAGCGCTACCGCCGCGCCGACGAGGTTGGCACCCCCTTCTGCGTGACCTATGACTTTGACTCCGAGAACGACGGCTGCGTCACCATCCGGGAGCGGGACAGCATGGAGCAGGTCCGCATCCCCATCGCGGAGGTCAAGGACTATATCGAGGCCCGCGTCCGCTTCTAAACAAGCGTGAAGACCCGGACAAAAGCGCTTGCCTTTTTGCGTGCAAGGGGCAGGGAGGCACTGGAGCGGCCCTGGCAGCGCGGCCTGCTCACGGCCTGGAACCTGGCGGCGCTGCTGCTGAGCTCCCTGGGCACCACGGTGCTGAGTCTGGCGCTGGCCATCGGCACCTACGAGGTGGAGGAGTTCATCGGCTATTTCGCCCACCCGGTCATCCTGCTGCTGAACTGGCTGCCCGTGCTGCTGCTGCAGACCCTGCTTTATTGCCTCTGCCGCCGGCAGTGGCTGGCCTTCCTGCTGTGCGCGCTGGCCGTGCTGCTGGCCTCCGCGGGAGACTATTACAAGATCCAGTTCCGCTACGAGCCCTTCACCTTCCAGGACATGGACTCCGTTCTGGCGGGACTGCAGGTGGCCGGCGCCTATCCGCTGACCCTCAACAAGCGCGTCCTGCTGGCGGCGGCCTGGGTGATCCTGGGCACGCCCGCCCTGGGGCTGCTGGCGCGGCTCCGCCCCGGAAAACGGCAGCGGCTCGCCGTCGGCGCGCTGACGGTGCTGGCCGCCGTGCCCCTGTGGTTCGGCGTCTACGCCAACCGGGAGCTGTACCAGCAGGTCTCCGCCCGGAATACCTACATCGGCAACATCAGCGAGCAGCAGAATTTCATCGCCGCGGGCTTTGTCTACCCCTTCCTGCACAGCATCGAGACCAGTCGCCCCCGACCGCCGGAGGGCTACGACCCGGAGCGTGCGGCAGCGGTGCTGGCGCGCTATCCCGAGGCGGACATTCCGGAGGAGCGCCGGGTGAACATCCTGGTGCTGCAGCTGGAGTCCTTTACGGATCTGGAGGCCGCAGGCTTTTCCGGCGTTGCGCCGGGAACCTATGACGTGCTGCACCGGATCCAGGCCGAGAGCATTTCCGGCACCATGGCGCCCGGCGTCATCGGCGGCGGCACCATCCGCACGGAGCGCTGTGTCCTCACCGGGGACTATAGCATGCCCGACGTTACCCGAAATCACAGCTCCTTTGTCCGGTACTTTGACGCCCAGGGCTATTTTACCACCGGCAGCCACCCCAACCGCGCGGACTTCTATAACCGGGTCAATGTCTGCGACTATCTGGGCTTTGCGGAGTATTTCTTCGCGGCCGACCATTATAACGCCCTGACCGGCGGCAAATGGAACTGCGACGGGATCTTTCTGCCGGAGGTTTTTCGGCTTTTCCGGGAGGACATCGCCGAGGGGAAGCAGGTCTTCTCCTTCAACGTCACCCTCCAGGGGCACGGCCCCTACACCGCCGATTCTGTCAATTACCAGGGGCGCTACTGGCTGGATGACAGCGTCTCGCCCGAGACGCGGGAGGCGCTGAACGCCTACCTGGCGCTGATGGCGGAGACCCAGGACGTGCTCTGGCAGGAGCTGGAGCAGATCCGCAGCGCGCCGGAGCCGGTGGTGGTTTTGATCTATGGCGACCATCCCCCCACCCTGGGCAGCCAGGACATCTACGCCGCGTGCGGCGTGCGCTACGCGGACACGGGGGAGGACTTCCTGCGCCGCAGCGGCACGCCCTACATGATCTGGGCAAACGACGCGGCCAAGGCGCTGCTGGGCAGCGACTTCACCGGGGAGGGCCCCGCGGTCAGCCCCGGGTATCTGATGGCCGTGCTCTTTGACGCGCTGGGCTGGCAGGGCAGCTCCTATCTGCAGTATACCGCTGCCTGTATGGAGCATCTGCCGGTGATCAACAACAACGGCTCCTATGTGGAGGACGGGGTCTTCCGCCACAGCCTGAGCCCCGCGGGGGAGGCGCTGCTGAGAGAGTACAGCTGCGTCCAGTACTACATGCACACACGTCCCGTGGAGGAGCCCTGAGGGCCTGTGTTTTTCCCGAGACCCAAGACGGAATAAAGTTGGAGCAGAAAGGAATATAAGAGATGAAAGACGGATTTGTGAAAGTCGCGGCGGCGTCTCCGGTGATTAAGGTGGCCGACTGCGATTATAACGCGGAGCGGGTCATCGAGTGCATCCGCGAGGCGGACGAAAAGGGCGTCAAGGTGCTGGTGTTTCCCGAGCTGACCCTCACCGGCTCCAGCTGCTGGGATCTCTTCCGGCACCGGGTGATCCTGGACGGGGCGGAAAAGGCGCTGATCCGGGTGGCGGAGGCCACCGAAGGCCACGATGTGCTGGTATTTGTGGGCCTGCCCCTGGCTGTCGGCCCCCGGATCTACAGCGTGGCCGCTGTCCTCTGGGACGGCGAGCTGATCGCCTTTGTGCCCCGGCGGACGGCGAGCTGCAGCTTTGAAGGCTGTGGTGACGGGGACTACCATGAGATCGAGCTGGAGAGCTTCGGCACCGTTCCCTTCTGCAGCGACGCGCTGTTCACCTGCGACGCGCTGCCCGAGCTGAATGTGGCCGTGGATCTGGGGAGCGATATTCAGAGCATCTGGTCCGACACCACCCGTCACGCCCGGGCCGGCGCGCAGATCGTATGCCAGATGGCTGCCTTCCCCGCCACCGTGAGCAGCACCGCCGAGGCGGAGCTTCTGGCAAGGGCAAGCTCCCGCCACCTGAACGCCGCTCTCGTGCTGGCCGCCCCCGGCAAGGGGGAGAGCAGCACCGACCGGGTCTACACCGGCCTCTGCCTGGTGGCCGAGAACGGCACGATCCTGGCCCAGGACGAGCAGAACGGCGCCGCCCACCAGAGCCTGGCTCTCAGCGAGATCGACGTGGAGCTGCTGACCAACCTGCGTCGGGACAGCGGCGAGTTCGACATGGAAGACGAGAACTACACCAGCTTCGCCTGGGGCGAGGAGCCGGCGGACACCGCCCTCACCCGGCACTACAACAAGCACCCCCATCTGCCGGAGGATCCCAAGGATCTGCCCGCCTACTGCGAGCGGATGATCGACCTGCAGGTGTCGGGTCTCGTCAAGCGCATGGAGTACGCCCATCTGGATCACTGCGTGGTGGGCATCTCCGGCGGCGTGGACTCCACCCTGGCCGTGATGATCTCGGCTCTCGCGGTGAAGCGCATGGGTCTGCCCTCGACCAACGTCATCGCCTGCACCATGCCCTGCTTCGGCACCTCCTCCCGCACCAAGTCCAACGCCATCGTGGTGGCTGAGCAGTGGGGCTGCGAGGTGCGCGTCATCGACATCGGCAAGGCCGTGTATCAGCACTTTGACGACATCGGCCACGCCCATGACGACTACTCCATCGCCTTCGAGAACGCCCAGGCGAGAGAGCGCACCCAGGTGCTCATGGACATCGCCAACAAGGTGAACGGCCTTGACGTGGGCACCGAGGATCTCAGCGAGTTCATCGACGGCTGGTGCACCTACAACGGCGACCATACCAGCATGTACGACGTGAACCTTGGTCTCACCAAGACCCAGGTGCGCGCCGCCGTGAGCCACATCGCCGCCACCACCGAGGACAAGGTGCTGAAGGCCGCCCTCTACGACGTGCTGGACTGCCCCGTGACCCCGGAGCTGCTGCCCATCCACGACGATCTCATCGAGCAGAAGAGCGAGGACGCGGTGGGCTCCTACGCGCTGCAGGACTTCTTCACCTACCACATCCTGCAGGACGGCTTTGCCCCCAGCAAGGTCTTCCGGCTGGCCAAGGCCGCCTACGGCGACGAGTTTAGCGACGAGGAGCTGAAGCGCTGGCTTACCAGCTGGTGCAAGCGCCTCTTCTCTCAGCAGTTCAAGCGCAGCTGCCTGATGGACGGCCCCGCGGTGATGGCCTTCACGGTCTCCCCCCGCTCCGGCTGGCTCATCCCCTCCGACGCGGAGGCGGCCCTGTTCCTGAAGGATCTGGAGCAGATCTGAAACAGATAAAAAAACACCACGGGCGGCCGGAAGGCCGCCCGTGACAATGTGTAGACAAACCCCAAAGCATGTCATGACTTCGCGAGCGCCAGCGAGTCGAAGGATCTAAAAAAACTCGTATCTCCAGGACTTTAGATCTTTCGACTTCGGCTTCGCCTCCGCTCAAGATGACAGAATACCGACTTTGTCTACAGTCTGCGGGCGGCCGGAAGGCCGCCCGTGATTCATATGATGAAATGTGTTGCAGCTCAGTCCCGCAGGAAGGGGCTGCCGCAGTCCATGCACAGGTTGCGCTCGGCGCGCTGTACCGTGCCGCAAACGGGGCACTTCTCTCTGCCGTCATCCAGCAGAACGGGAACGACAGGCATATCGGAGCGCTGAACAGCGAGCCGCTGCCCGGCTTGCCGCGTGCCGCTGCCCGGGGCCGGGGCGCTGGCGGGAGCAGCGGCCGGAGTGGGCCTTGCGGCGGGAGCGGCGGGGGTGAGTGTCGCAGGCGAATAAGCCTGGGGCCGGGATGGCTGAGAGACGGAGGCCGGCGCCTTCCGATCCGGCAGGGCAATCACCATCAGCATACCGACGAAGCCGGTGAGGAAGGTCCACCAGAAGTATTTTTTGCCCTCGTGGCCCTTCTTTTCCGCAATCTCCCGGAATTCTCCGGCGGCGAAGAACAAAACCAGCAGCCCTATGATGAGACCGATTACAAAGTAAACCATGGGATTCTCCTTTCTGCTTTGCAGATGAAAATAGTGGAATATACAAAATCAGTTTATCATGCTCTGGCATGCCGCGCAAGGCATTTTTCCCTTGACTTTTCCGCCCGGTGTGCTAAAATAGGTCGCACGCGACATATTATAGGGGTGATGCTATGGACGGAAACATGCCCATCGGGCTCCGCTTTTCCCTGCTGCACCGCTCGTTCAAGAAGAAAATGGACGAGATGCTGGCGGAAAAAGAGCTGACCGGGGTGCAGTTCGGCGTGATGGGCGCGCTGATGCGCATGGAGCGCTGCGGCAAGGAGGAGATCAGCCAGCGGGATCTGGAGGAGGCCACCCGGCTCGCCCATCCCACCATGACGGAGATCCTCAAGCGCCTGGAGAAGAAGGAATTCCTCCGCGCGGAGCAGAGCGGCCGCGACCGGCGCTGCAAGTGCATCCACGCGACGGAGAAGGCCTATCTGCTGCGGGACGAGATAGCCGAAGTGGAAAACGAGACCTTCTCCTGGCTCTGCAAGGGGCTTTCGCCGGAGCAGATCGAAGCGCTCCTCTCCGCCACGGACGTGATGCTGCAAAACGCCCGGGAAGACTGTAAGAAAGGAAGGGATTGCGGCTGTGATTAAAACCTTTGTCAAATGCATCCGGGAATACAAGACGCCAACCCTGTTGACCCTGTTTTTCATCATTCTGGAGGTCTTTCTGGAGGTGCTGATCCCCACCCGCACGGCGGATCTGGTGAACAGCATCAAGGCCGGCGACCCCATGGGCGGCGTGGTGAAGATGGGTCTGATCCTGGTGGGCATGGCGCTTTTGAGCCTCTGCTGCGGCGGCGGCGCGGGCTTCATGGGGGCCAAGGCCTCCGCCGGCTTTGCCAAAAACGTCCGGGGCGATGTGTTCCGCCGGATCCAGAGCTTTTCCTTTGAGAATATCGACAAATACTCCACCGCTTCCCTGGTCACCCGTCTGACCACGGACATCACAAACGTCCAGATGGCCTTCATGATGACCATCCGGGCCGCCGTGCGCGCGCCGCTGATGTTCATCTTCTCCATCGTGATGGCCTGGCGCATGGGCGGGAGCCTGGCCGCCACCTTCCTGGTGATCGTGCCGGTGCTGCTCATCGGCCTGATCGTCATCGCCCGCAAGGCCATGCCCGCCTTCCACTCGGTCTTCCGCCGCTACGACCGGATGAACGAGTCCGTGGAGGAAAACGTGCGCGGCATGCGGGTGGTGAAGGGCTTCGCCCGGGAGAGCTACGAGAAAGAGAAGTTCGCCGCAGCCTCCGGCAGCATCGCCAAGGACTTCACCAAGGCGGAGCGGATCGTGGCGCTGAATAACCCCCTCATGACCCTCTGCATGAACTTCAACATGGTCTTCGTGCTGCTGGTGGGCGCCAAGCTCATTGTCACGAACAAGGGCACCACCATCGACGTGGGCCAGATCTCCGCCATGCTCACCTATGGCATGCAGATCCTCATGAGCCTCATGATGATCTCCATGATCTACGTCATGATGACCATCTCCTGGGAGTCCATGAAGCGCATCACCGAGGTGCTGAACGAGGAACCCAGCCTGCGCAATCCGGAAAACCCGGTGAGGTCGGTCCCCGACGGCTCCATCGACTTTGAGGGCGTCAGCTTCAAGTACAGCGCCCAGGCCGAGAAAAACGCCCTGGATCAGATCGACCTGCACATCCCCTCCGGCGCCACCGTGGGCATCCTGGGCGGCACCGGCTCCAGTAAGACCACCCTGATCCAGCTGATCCCCCGGCTCTATGACGTGACCGAGGGCAGCGTCAAGGTGGGCGGCGTGGACGTGCGGGACTACGACATCGAGACCCTGCGCTCCGCCGTGTCGGTGGTGCTGCAGAAAAACCAGCTCTTCTCCGGCACCGTGCGGGAGAACCTGCGCTGGGGCAACCCCGAGGCCACGGATGAAGAGATCCGGGAGGCCTGCCGGCTTGCCCAGGCGGACGAATTTGTAATGGCCCACGAGGAGGGCTACGACCGGCACATCGAGCAGGGAGGCTCCAACGTCTCCGGCGGACAGAAGCAGCGGCTCTGCATCGCCCGCGCCCTGCTGAAAAAGCCGAAGATCCTCATTCTGGACGACTCCACCAGCGCCGTGGACACCCGGACCGACGCGCTGATCCGCAAGGGCTTCCGGGAATACATCCCCGAGACCACCAAGATCATCATCGCCCAGCGGGTGGCCTCCGTAGAGGACGCGGATCTGATCCTGGTGATGGAAAACGGCCGCATCGTGGATCGCGGCACCCATGAGGAACTGATGCAGTCCTCTGAGATCTATCGGGAGATCTACCAGCAGCAGACCAAGGGAGGTGAGGAAGATGCATAAATCCCGCGGCGAAATGCTGAAGGAGAACTTCGGCGCCATCAAATGGACGCTGAAAAAGTTCTTCGGCTACTACCCCCGTCTGGCGCCTCTGGCCATGATCTGCATCCTCTTCTCCGCCATCGTGGCGGCCATCCCCTCCATCTTTATCCAGAAGATCCTGGAGGTGATCGAGAAGTGGGTGGAATCCGGCGACTGGGCCGCCGCCAAGGCGGAGCTGCTGCCCTACATCTTCCTGCTGATCGGGCTGTATGTGGTCTCCATCTGCTCCCTGACCCTGGAGACCCAGCTCATGGCCGTCATGACCCAGGGCTTCCTGGACAAGATGCGCCGGGAAATGTTCAACGGCATGCAGGATCTGCCCATCCGCTATTTCGACACCCACCAGCACGGCGACATCATGAGCTTCTACACCAATGACATCGACACCATGCGCCAGCTGGTTTCCAACTCCCTGCCCTCGCTGGTGCGCTCGGTGGCCATCGTGCTGGCCGTGTTCTTCATCATGCTCTGGTACAGCCTCTGGATGACCCTGGTGCTGCTGCTGGGCGTGGCGGCCATGTTCTTCGTCACCAAGACCGTGGGCGGCGGCTCCGCCAAGTACTTCATGCGCCAGCAGAAGTCCGTGGGCGCCATGGAGGGCTTCGCCCAGGAGATGATGAGCGGCCAGAAGGTGGTCAAGGTCTTCTGCCACGAGGAGCAGAGCATCGAGGACTTCGACAAGGTCAACAACGAGCTTTTTGACGTCAGCTACAAGGCCAACGCCTTCGCCAGCACCCTGGGCCCCATCATCTCCAACATCGGCAATATCCTCTATGTGGGCCTGGCCCTGGTGGGTGGCGTCCTCATTCTGACAAAGGCCCCCAGCGTGAGCCTCTCCGGCATGGTCTTCGACATCACGGTGCTGGTGCCCTTCCTGAACATGTCCCGGCAGTTCACCGGCAACGTGAACCAGCTCAGCCAGCAGATCAACTCCATTGTCATGGCCGGCGCCGGCGCCCAGCGGGTCCTCACCCTGGTGAACGAGGCGCCGGAGGTGGACGACGGCTATGTCACCCTGGTGAACGCCAAGGTCCTGCCCGACGGCAGCGTCACCGAGACCGAGGAGCACACCGGCCACTGGGCCTGGCGGCATCCCCACACGGCGGACGGCAGCGTCACCTACACCCCCCTGCGGGGCGACGTGCGCATGGTGGACGTGGACTTTGCCTATGTGGAGGATAAACCCGTGCTCCATGACATCTCGGTCTACGCCGAGCCCGGCCAGAAGGTGGCCTTCGTGGGCGCCACCGGCGCGGGCAAGACCACCATCACGAACCTCATCAACCGCTTCTATGACATTGCCGACGGCAAGATCCGCTACGACGGCATCAACATCAACAAGATCAAAAAGGCGGATCTGCGCCGCTCTCTCGGCATCGTGCTGCAGGAGACCAACCTCTTCACCGGCACCGTCATGGAGAACATCCGCTACGGCAACCTGGACGCCTCGGATGAAGACTGCATCCGGGCGGCGAAGCTGGCGGGGGCCGACGACTTCATCACCCGTCTGCCCCAGGGCTATGAGACCCAGCTGCAGAATAACGGCGCCAACCTCTCCCAGGGCCAGCGGCAACTGCTGGCCATCGCCCGGGCGGCGGTGGCGGACCCGCCGGTGATGATCCTGGACGAGGCCACCTCTTCCATCGACACCCGCACCGAGGCCATCGTGCAGCGGGGCATGGATAAGCTGATGGAGGGCCGCACCGTCTTCGTCATCGCCCATCGGCTCTCCACCGTCATGAATTCCGACGTGATCATGGTGCTGGACCACGGGCGCATCATCGAGCGGGGCAGCCATGAGAAGCTGATCGCCGAGAAGGGCACCTACTATCAGCTCTACACCGGCGCCTTCGAGCTGGAGTGAGCTTTGCTGAAAAACTCTCCCATGAAAACCTCGGTTTTCAAGGGAGAGTTTTTTCGTTTTGAGATTTGAGTTTTGAGAATTTGAGAAGAAGACACGCAGGCGGAAGCTTTTCCGCCTGCGTGTTTTTGCCATTGCGAACCAGTGCGCACCCTGGAGTGGCAATCCGTTTTTCTCCCTGTAGCACCGGGGGTTGCGGGAGCGTCCGTCGCTCCCCTTATATATTGCTATGGATGTAGTACAGAATCCCGGACTCCGTGTCAAAGAAGAAAACCGTGTAGTTGGCCATGCTGCGCTTATCAAAACGCACATAGTCTCCCGTGCCGATGCAGGCCGGGTCAAAGTCATATTCGTCCAGCCGCCCTTGCGTTTCCATCCAACTCCGGAAGTTTTCAAAATAACCCCGGATCTCCTCAATTTCCTCCTCGGAGACCTCATGCCAGCGCTCGTCCCGCTCAAAGGGCGTTGCATCGGGATACCAATACTTGCAGTAGTCTGTGTAGTCCTGAAAGCCGTCCGGATCGAAATGCTCCTCTTTTTGCAGATAACCCGCGGGGATCTTGCGTTCCACCGTTGAAACGCCCGCGCAGCCCACAGCAGCGCAGCTCAACAGCAGAACCAAAAGAAATGCGATCAGCTTATTTGATCGCTTTGCTTTTTGCATGGAATATTCCTCCTTTATTCGGGATTTGTCATCCGAAGTGCCAGGGAAGCCCTGCCCCTCTGCCCGTATAACGTTTGAGCGGGGCAAAAGGTTCCGTCGAGAATAGAAGTTTTACAATTCCGAATTCCGAATTCCGAATTCCGAATTTTTCCGGTACTCCAGCAGATCCCCGGGCTGGCAGTCCAATGCCTGGCAGAGCTTCAGGAGGGTGCTGATCTTCACCGCCTTGGCCTTGCCGTTTTTCAGGATGGACATGTTGGCCAGGGTAATGCCCACCCGGTCGGCCAGCTCCGTGACGCTCATCTTGCGCTTGGCCAGCATCACGTCAATGTTGAAAATGATCTCGTCTTCCATGGCCGCGCCCTATATGGTCAGCTCGCTCTGCTCCTGCAGCGCCGCCGCCTTCATCACCAGATGGGAAAGCGCCGCGGCCGCCACCGAGATGGCCACGCCCACGAAGACCACCAGCAGGCACAGCAGCGTGACGCCCGGGTGACTCCAGCCCAGCAGAAGATAGAGGATGTTGCCCAGGAAGAAAAAGGCCGCGTCCGCGGCGGCAAGGGCGGAGATCCACTTGAGAAGCCGGGCGTTCTCCACGCAGAAGGAGCGATCCTTCCCGATGTTCACGGCGATGATCCAGCCGAAGGCCAGTGCCGCGTAGACCGGCAGCGCCGTCACCCAGATGAATACCAGCCAGGGCCAGTACAGATGGTCAAAGACCCCGTCCTCCGCCACGGCTACCGTCTGCCCCAGCATGGGCACCACCAGCAGATAGACCACCAGCCCGCAGATGCCCACGCCGATGATAATGAATTTCAGCCAGTTGGAAAGAGATTTTTGCCGCATTTTGCATGCCTCCTTTTCAATTGCGTCCTCAGCATAGCATGTTACTTTCCGCAAGTCAAGTATTTTTTATTGTGACACAATAAATGTAAAAGAAATGTAAAAAATCCTTTCCCTTTTTTCTGCAGGGTGCTATACTATTTTTATCTGTGCAGAAAGGGGAGAGTACCCGATGAAAAAGCTGTTTTTGCTGCTGCTTATAGGCGCGCTGCTGCTCTGTGCCTGCGGCCAGGTTCCCGAGGCGGAGGCCCCGGAGGCGCCGGAAGGCCCTGCGGCGGTCGAGCCGGAGGCGACGCCCGCTCCCGCCGGAGAGGAGCTCTCCGCGCTCCTTGGCGAGCTGCGGGAGACTGTGAGCATCGGCACCGCCGGCAGCTCCCTGCGGGCGGTCTCCATGGCGGCAAAGCTGCTGGACTGGGCCGAGGAGGCGGAGCTTACGGACGAGGAGCTGCTCTCTGCTCTGAGCCCCTGGCTGGGAGAACTGGAGGACGGGATCCCCGCGGATTTCCTGGAGCAGCTGAGCGCCGTGGACGGAATGGTCCAGCTCCTCACCGGGGAGGACGCCGCCCAGGCAATAGGCCTGCTCTCGGACGCCGGCTGCGAGGACTGCGGCTATCCCTGGAGCGAAAAGGCTGTCTCCACGGTGGAGCGGCTCATGACCCTGGCCGGCCTGCGCTAAGCAGGGAGAGATTGCATGTTTTGGTGAATGACGATGGATGGAGCGATAAAACCGAAGAGACAGATCGGAAGGCTGATCGGGAAGACGCTGCTGCGCTTTTTGGCCGTGCTGCTGGTGACGGCGGCGGTGCTGGTCGTCGTGATCCTGGGGGCGGTCTTTGTGTTCTGCCACGGCGGCTCGGAAACGGCGCGGGAAAAGTTTGTTTTCACCGTGAAGGAAACCAGCGCCATCGGCTTTCTGGCGGATATTTTCCTCAGCCCGGAGGAGGTGGACGCCATCATCAACCGCCCGGTGGTGCAGATCGAGGCGCAGACCGACACCTCCCTGGTGGAGATCGCGGAGCCGGCTCCCGCGGATGCCGAAGGGCCGGTGGCCGACGCCTGGGGCTATGTGGATGACGACGGCGACGGGCTGATCCTTGTCCCCATCCGGGGCGGCAGCTACACCGGCTATATGCTCATCGTGCTGGATCCCTCCCGGGTGGTGCTGGGATGCGACCCGGACACGATCGGCCACCGCGGTCACTCGGTGGAATGGTATGTAAACGAGATGGACGCCGTAGCGGGCATCAACGCCAGCGGCTTCGAGGATAAGAACGGCCAGGGCGACGGCTCCACCCCGGATACGATGGTCGTACACGAGGGCCTGACCTACTGCAACTGGAAGGGGATCGGCAACGGCTGGGTCGGCATCGACGACGAGTACAAGCTCCGGGTGGGCTTCCAATCCGCCCGAGACGTGATCGATTGGAACATCCAGGAGGGCTGCGGCTTTGCGCCGGGGCCGATCCTGGTCATCAACGGCGAGATGGCGCCGGAGCAGAATCTGCGCAGCGGCCTGAACCCCCGCACCGCCATCGGCCAGCGCTCCGACGGAGCCATCCTCATGCTGGTCATCGAGGGGCGGCAGCCCTCCCGCCTGGGCGCCAGCTACACGGATGTGGCGGAGGTGATGCTGCGCTTCGGCGCGGTGAACGCCGTGAATCTGGACGGCGGCTCCTCCAGCATGATGTATTATAACGGCGAGTATATCAACAACAGCGCCTCTGTCATCGGGATCCGCCCCATTCCCACCAGCTTTGTGGTGCTGAAGGAAGGGAGGCGCGGCAATGACTGAAAAAGCCGTGGCGACCGGACAGAAAAAGAAGAGCCGCTTTGGCGTCTTCCTGCTGCTTTACGCCTGGATCCTGCTGATCCTCGGCGGGGCTGCGCTGTTCATCCTGAACGACTATCTGATCGCCTATGAGAAGTCCCAGGTGAAGTATTGCCTGTCCGACTACCGGGACGGGCTGGAGAAGACCCTGCCCGCCGCCGCGGTGCAGGCGCTGGGGGATCTGGATCCCGCCGTGCAGAGCCCGGAGGCAAACCAGGCCTGGGCGCTGGAGCAGCTAAAGGGCGTGTATCTGACTTATGACGCCGCCGACAGCACGGAAGACCGACTGATCTACTGGGTCAAGCGCGCCGACGGCGGCTGGATCGGCACCGTGACCTTCGGCGTGACCGAGCACGGGAGATACGGCGTGCCTGTCTGGGAGCCGGTGGAGGAGCAGTTTGACTTCTCCCCCTTCTACCGGACCGCCGGGATCACCGTTCCCGCCGATTATACCGTCTACCTGGGCGAGAGGCTGCTGGGGGCGGACTGCATCGTGGAGACCGGCATCCCCTATGACGCCCTGGCGGAGTGCTACCTGCACTATGACGGGCTGCCCTCCATGGTGCGCTATGAGAGCGTCCCCTTCGTGGGAGAGCCGGAGCTGCGGGTTTTCGATGAGACCGGCCGGGAGCTCGGGCCGGAGGAGCTGGATCAGGAGCACTTCCTGTTCCGCTGCTCGGCGGAGGATCGCGCCGCCGTGGAGGCCTTCATCCCCGAATTCATGCACGATTACATCTTCTATTCCGCCGACATCGGCGGCGGCGCCCTGCGCTGGTACAATGAGCTGCGCGCCCAGGCGGTGCCGGGCAGCCAGCTCTACGCCCGCATCAACCAGGCCCTGGAGAGCTTTGGCTACGCCAACACCCGGGATGTGGAGATCCTCAGCATCGAGGTGGGGGACATTGCCGATCTGGGCGGCGGACTTCTGCTGGCGGATGTGCACTACAAAACTGTCATCACCGCCCTGCAGGGGCCGGTGGAGGTGGCGGATCAGGCCCAGGTGGTGCTGCGCTGGGTGAACGGGGAGCTGCTGGCCGACGCGCTGTACCACTACTAAAGGAGGCTGAGGCATGAAACGCGCACTTGCCTGTCTGCTGATCCTGGCGCTGTTTCTCTGCGCCTGCGGCGAGGCCGCGCCCACAGCAACGGAAGCGCCTGCGCCCGAGGAGACGCCGGAGCCCACGCCCGAACCCACGCCCGAACCCACGCCCGAGCCCACGCCGGAACCCACCCCGGAGCCTACGCCGGAGCCCACTGAGTGGGTCGTCACCGACGAGAGCGCCGAGGAGATCCTGGCGCTGGCGGAGCGGGAGAGCCTGAAGCGCATCGACGCCACCGCCAGCACGGAATATGAGGCGCTGCTGGAGCTCTATCGCCTGCGGCCGGACTGCGAGGTGCTCTGGAACTACGAGTTCGAGGGAACCGTCTATCCCAGCACGGCCACCGAGCTGAAGGCCCAGGGGCTGGAGGGGCTGGAGGACGCGCTGCGCTATCTGCCGGCGCTCAGCTATATCGACGTGATCGACACCGGCGCCACGGTGGAGGATCTGGATCGGCTGTACGACATCAACCCCGAGGCCTTTTACTACTGGTCCTTCCGCTTTGACGGGCATATCCTCACCACGGATATCCTGGTCTATTCCACGCTGCTGGACGGCATCAAGCACCGCTTCACCGATGAGGAGCTCTATCCGCTGATGAAGTACTGCAAGCGCCTGAGGGCGCTGGATCTGGGCCACAATGATCTGACGGATCTGACCTGGATCGGCAAGCTCACGGATCTGGAGGTGCTGATCCTGGCGGACAATCCCCATCTGGTGGACGCAAGCCCCCTGGCGAATCTGACGAAGCTGCACTATCTGGAGCTTTTCATGTGCCCCCGGGTGGAGGATTACAGCTTCCTCTGTTCCCTGACGAATCTGGAGGAGCTGAATCTCGCCCGGAACGACGGGCTGACGGATCTGTCCTTCCTGGAATATCTGCCGAAGATGAAGTTTCTGATGATCAAATTCTCCGGCGTCTCCGAGGAGGAGTATCTGGCCTGGCAGGAGCGCATGCCGGAGACCCGGATCGTCTATATCGGCTACGGGGATCTGGAATCCACCGGCAACGGCTGGCGGGAAACGGAGAAGAACCACATGATCCGCCGAACCTTTGGCTACTGGTTCAAGGTGGAGAGCTACGAGGGCTACGACCAGGTGACGTTCCGGGATTGAAGAAATGAAAAATTGCGCCGCAGGGGGAAACAATTTTTCCCCTGCGGCGTCTTATTCCCGGTTTCAAAAAGGCGTTGACAAGGACGCCCGGAGGGACTAAAATTCAAATGCGCCGCACCTGGCTGGACTGGGGCGACAGCAGAAAGGAATTGAATATGAAAAAGCACATGAGCACGCGTACCATGGCCGGGCTCGCCGTTTTGACGGCGATCGTCATCGTTCTGGAGGCGGTTTCCGCCGCAGTCGGGCATGTGGGGATCTTTACCTTCACCCTTGCCCTTGTTCCCATCGTGGTAGGAGCCGCACTGTACGGCTGGGGCGCCGGCGCCTGGCTGGGCTTTGTGTTCGGCGTGGTGGTCCTCATCAGCGGCGACGCCAACGCGTTCCTGGTCGTGAATATCCCCGGAACGATCATCACCGTCCTGCTCAAGGGCACGCTGGCCGGCCTGATCCCCGGCCTGATCTACAGGGCGCTCTCCAAGCATGAGATCCCCGCCGTGGCTATCGCCGCCATCGCCTCGCCCATCGTGAACACGGGCGTGTTCCTGCTGGGCTGCCTGGTGTTCTTCATGCCCACCATTCGGGAGTGGGCCGCCGGCCTTGGCTTTGAAAACGCGGGAGCCTATATGATCTTCGGCCTCGTGGGAGTGAACTTCCTCATTGAGCTGGCCATCAACATCGTCCTCTGCCCTGTGATCGTGCGGCTGATCCGCATCGGAAGAAAAGGAGTCAGGTGATACTATGATCCTCGCCATCGACGTCGGCAATACCAATATCGTCTTCGGCTGCATCGAAGAAGGAGAGATCCGGGACATCGTCCGGATCCAGACCCGCGTGGGAGAGACGGACGCGGAATACGCCATCAAGCTCATGCAGCTGCTGTCCATTTCCAACCTTGACCCCAAGGGCTTTGAGGGGGCGATTCTGTCCTCCGTGGTGCCGCCGGTGACGGTTCCGCTGACCCATGCGGTGAAGAAGGTCACGGGACTGGACTGCATGGTGGTCGGCCCCGGGATGAAGACCGGGCTGAACCTGCGCATCGACGATCCCGGCACCCTGGCGGGGGATCTGCTGGTGGGGGGCGTGGCGGCGCTGAGCTGCTACGGCGCGCCGGCCATCGTGATGGATCTGGGCACCGCCACCACCATCACCGTGGTGGACAAGGACGGGGCTTTTCGCGGCGGCGCGATCCTGCCGGGCGTGAAGCTGGGCTTCCGCGCCCTGGCCGCGGGCACCAGCCTGCTGCCGGAGATCTCCATCACCCCGCCGAAAAAGGCCATCTCCTCCAACACGGTGGACTGTATGCGCTCCGGCGCGGTCTTCGGCACCGCCGCCATCCTGGACGGGATGATCGAGCGGATGGAGGCGGAGCTGGGCTATCCCTGCAACCTGGTGGCTACCGGCGGCCTCGCCGCGTACATCACGCCCTACTGCAAGCGGGAGATCGTCTGTGACGACGACCTGCTGCTCAAGGGGCTGTGGGTGCTTTGGCAGAAGAACCGGAAGTAAGTTTTCAGTTTTCAGATTTGAGTTTTGAGAAGACGGGGACGCGGGACGTTCTCTCGGTTTCTCCGTAGGGGGAGGGCCTTGCGCCCTCCCGCCCACAAACAATCCGAATAGCATAAAAAGGTGCGGCGAATTCGTATCATCTGCGAATTCGCCGCACTTTTTTGTGCGTGTTTGTATGCCCCTACGGGTATTTTCGCCCTAAAACAGCAGGGCCTTGGCGATGCCGAAGTACACCAGCAGAGACAGGGCGTCCACAATGGTGGTGATAAAGGGGCTCGCCATCACCGCCGGGTCCAGACCCAGCTTCTGCGCCGCCATGGGCAGCGTGCAGCCGATGACCTTGGCGATGAGCACCGTGACGGCCATGGTGACGCAGACCACCGCCGCGGTGAGCAGGGAGATCTCCGCCCCCATCATGAGCTTATCCACCAGCATGATCTTGCCGAAGCACAGCACCGCCAGCGCGCAGCCGCAGAGCACCGCCGTCTGGATCTCCTTCCAGACCACCTTGGGCAGGTCTGCAAATTCCAGCTCGCCCAGGGACAGGGCGCGGATGATGGAGACCGAGGCCTGGGAGCCGGAGTTGCCGCCGGTGTCCATCAGCATGGGGATAAAAGCAGTGAGCACCACCACGGCGGCCAGCGCGTCCTCAAAGCCGGTGATGATCATGCCTGTGAAGGTGGCGGACACCATCAGCAGCGCCAGCCAGGGGATCCGGTGTTTGAAGAGATCCCAGGCGTTGGAGCGCAGGTAGGTCTTGTCCGAGGGCAGGATGGCGGCCATCTTTTCAATATCCTCGGTGACCTCTTCCTGCATGACGTCCATGGCGTCGTCGAAGGTGACGATGCCCACCATGTGCCCGTCGGTGTCGATGACGGGCAGCGCCAGGAAGTTGTACTTGGAGAGCATCTGGGCGACCTCTTCCTGGTCGGTCAGGGTGCTGACGGAGATGACGTTCTCGTCCATGATTTGCGAGATGGGGGTGCTCTCGTCGGCGCAGAGGATCATGTCCTTCACCGAGACCTGCCCCAGCAGCTTCCGGTTCTCGGTGACATAGCAGGTGTAGATGGTCTCCTTGTCCACGCCGGTAGAGCGGATGCGGCCGATGGCGTCCCGCACGGTCATGCCCGGGCGCAGGGAGACATACTCGGTGGTCATGATGGAGCCGGCGGAGTTCTCCGGATAGCGCAGCAGGTCGTTGATCTCCTTGCGGGTGTCGGGATTGGCCTGGGCCAGGATGCGCTTGACCACATTGGCCGGCATCTCCTCCACCAGATCCACCGCGTCGTCCACATAGAGCTCCTCAATGATGTCGTGCAGCTCCGCGTCGGAAAAGCCGCGGATCAAGAGCTCCTGCAGCTCCGGCTCCAGCTCGGCAAAGGTCTCCGCCGCCTGCTCCTTGGGGAGCAGACGGAAGAGCTTGGGGATGCGGGCGTCCCCGATCTCCTCCAGGATGCCGGCCACATCCGCCGGCTCCATGGTCACGAGAACGTCCTTGATCGTGGAATACTTCTTTTCCCCCAGCAGCGCCTCGATGGTGCTGCCCAGGGTTGCGTTGCGTTCTGCCATTGGTCTTTCCTCCTTCTGATAGATGATGTTCAGGGTAGGGAAGGCCGGTACGGCAGACCGAAGTTCCGCTATTTAGTTATGGGACGGAAGCGCCCGCAAGGGCAGGGGTTCCGCCGCTGTACTTCGGCCTGCAGATGTGCCGGTACTACTTCCACCGTCCATGGACGCTTCCTCCTTTTTTGTATAGAATGGCAAGTCCAGAATACCGGATTTCCCGGATCCTGTCAAGAAATAAGCCCTTCCAAAAGAGCTTTTCGGGCGCAGCCCTCTTTCCCGCTCCCTGCTTGACCGAAGCGGCGTCGATAGAGTACAATAGAAGAAATCAATCGGAAAAAAGGAGGCGTGACCGTGCGCTTTTTGCATCTTGCGGATCTGCATTTCGGCAAATCCATCCACGGCGTGTCGCTGCTGGAAAACGGAGACCAGGGCTTCTGGGTGGACCGGTTTCTGGCGCTGGCGGAGGAGCTGCGGCCGGACGCGGTGCTCATCGCGGGAGACGTCTATGACCGGAGCGCCCCCTCCGGGGACGCGGTGGAGCTGCTGAGCCGGATGCTGGAGGGACTGGCGGCGCAGGGGATCCCGGTGATGCTGGTGGCGGGCAACCACGACTCTGTCCAGCGGCTCTCCTTTTTGAGCCCGGTGCTGGCGCAGAAGGATATTTTCATCTCCCGCTCCCTCTTCACCTCCCGCAAGCTGGACTGCGTCACCCTGGAGGACGAGCACGGCCCCGTCCGCTTCTGGCTGATGCCCTATGTCTACCCCGCCCTCATCGCCCAGACCCTGGAGAACGACAGTCTCCGCGACAACGACACGGCGGTGCGCGCCCTGCTGGCGGAGCAGCCCATCGACCCCGGAGAGCGCAACGTGCTCATCGCCCACCAGAACGTGACGGCAAACGGCGTGGAGGCGCTCCGCGGCGGCTCGGAGTCCATGGTGGGCGGCGTGGGGCAGGTGGATTTTGGCGCCTTCGACGCCTTTGACTATGTGGCGCTGGGGCATATCCACGCGGCCTACGCCGTGGGGAGGGACACGGTGCGCTACGCCGGCTCGCCCCTGTGCTATCACTTTGACGAGCTGCGCCAGCCGGAGAAGGGCCCGCTCCTGGTGGAGCTGGGGGAGAAGGGCGAGCCGGTCAAGATCCAACTGCAGCACATCCCGCCCCTGCACCCCATGCGGGAGCTGCGGGGCGCCTATGAGGAGCTGCGGACGGCGGAACTCCAGCATCCCCGGACGGGGGAGTATCTCCGCCTGGTGCTCACCGACCGGCGTCTGAGCCCGGAGACCTGTGCCTTTTTTGAGGAGCTGGCCCGCTCCCGAGGCAGCATTCTGATGGACAGAAGCTCGGAGTACGATCCCTTCCGGGGAGAGGTCTCCGCCCCGAGCACCGGAGCCGTCCGGGAAAAGCGCGTGGAGGAGCTGTTCGGGGACTTCTACGCCGAGCGCAGCGGCGGCACGCCCCCCACGGAGCAGGATCAGGCGCTGCTGGCCTTTGCCGGAGAGCTGCTGCAGAACACGGATCCCCACGGTGTCCCGACGGGACAGGAGATCGAAAAGCTCCTGGACTATCTGACGGAACAGGAGGTGCGGCCATGAGACCGATTTTGCTGGAGATGACGGCCTTCGGCTCCTACGCGGAGCGAACGGTGCTGCCCTTTGACAAGCTCAGGCGCGGGCTCTACCTGGTGACGGGGGACACCGGCGCGGGTAAGACCACGATTTTTGACGCCATCATGTTCGCCCTCTACGGCGTGGCCAGCGGTAACGACCGGCGGGGGGACATGCTGCACTGCGACCATGTGCCCAAATCCACCGACACGATGGTGAAGCTCTGCTTTTCCCAGGGGGACAAGGTCTACACCGTCACCCGCAAAATTCACTTCGCCAAAAAGCGGGGCACGGAGGATCAATACGGCTCCGGCACGGTATCCGCGACGCTGGAGGAGCCGGAGCGGCCGCCTCTGGAGGGCGCTGACCGGGTGCGGGAGCGCTGCGAGGAGCTGCTGGGGCTGAACGCGGAGCAATTCCGCAAGATCATCATGCTGGCGCAGGGGGAGTTCAAGGAGTTCCTCCGGGCTGACAGTGACAAGAAAAACGAGATCCTGGGGCAGCTCTTCGACAACTCCCTCTATGTCTGGTACCAGAACCTGCTGCTGGGCGCCCGGGACGAGCTGCGCCGCCGCCGCGAGCGCCGCAGCGAGGAGCTGCGCCAGCTGCTGCAGACGGAGTTCACCCCGCCCGAGGGAGCGACCCGGGAAGAGCTGGAGGGCTTCCAGCCGGAGCACCCGGAGCTGCTTTTGAACCTGAAGGATCTGACGGAGCGGGAGCAGGCGGCGCTGGAGGAAAGCCGCGCCGCCCGGGAGAGCCTCCACGGGCAGCTCACCGCCCTGCACACCCAAAAGGGCGCGGCGGAGGGCGTGAACGACCTGCTGAGCCGACGGGACAAGGAACAGGCACGGCTGCAGGCGCTCCAAGCGCGGCAGGAGGAGATGGATCTGCGCCGGGCGCGGCTGCAGCGGGCGGACGCGGCCTATCGCAAGGCGCTGCCCGCGCTGCGGAAGGCCGAGCAGGCCTATGACGCACTGAACAGCCTCCTGGCCGAGATCGAGGCCCAGCAGGAGCGGCTGCGGCATGGACGCCTGACCTTGGATGAGGCGCAGCGCGCCGTGGACGGGGACGCATCCGCCCGGCAGGAGCTGGAGACCCTCACGAACCGGATCGGGCTGCTGGAGATGCAGCTGCCCCGCTATGGGGAGCTGAACCTGCGGCAGGCGGCGAAGGACGCGGCCGATGCCGCCGCCCACAGCGCCGGGGAGGCGCTCGCCCAACAGGGAGCGGCGCTCAACAAGCTGAAGGATGCGCTGCAAGCTCTGAGTGAAAGGCTGGCGCAGCTGGAAAACGCCGAGGCGGAGGCGCAGGCCTGCGCCCATCAAAGGGAGCGCGCCGGTGAAATTCTGGAGGAGCTGACCGGGGAGAGCGGGATCCGGCAAGAGCTGGGGGCGATCCTGCGGCAGGAGAAGACTCTGGAGCAGGCCAGGGAAGCGCTTCTTGCGCGCACCGGAGAGGCGGCGGAGGCGACGGAGCGCCATGCCGCGCTGTATCAGCGCTTTATCGCCGGGCAGGCGGGACTTCTGGCCGATACGCTGCGCGGCGAGCTGAACGAGAAGGGCGCGGCGGACTGCCCGGTCTGCGGCAGCCGCCTGTGCCGGAGCCATCTCGGGCAGCTTGCGCTGCGGCCGGAGGATACCCCGGGAGAGGACGCGGTGAACCGGGCGAAGGAGGCCATGGCCCGGGCGGAGCAGGCCCGCAGCGAACAGCAGACAAAAACCCAGGCCCTTGCAGCCCGGGTGGAGACCAGAAAGCAGAGCCTTCTCGCCCGCGCGCAGCGGCTTTTGCCGGACTGCGGCAACTGGGCGCAGCTCAGCGACGGGAAGCTTCTGCCCGCTGCGATCGAAAAGGCCGCGGAGAACGAAAAAGCCGCGGCGGCGGCGCTCAAGACTGCGCGACAGCGGCAGACAGAAAAGGAAGACTGCCGCCGGCAGCTCCAGGAAAAGGAGAACGCCCGGCAGAGCCTCTCGGAGCGGATCGAGGCGCTCCGGGCGGAGGAGCAGAAGCAGCTTCTCGCCGCCCGGGAGGCGGAGGCCGCCATCGCGGAGATCCGCAAGCAGCTTTCCTTCGAGAACAAAACCCTCGCCTTGGCGGAGAAAACGCGAATGGAAGCGCAGCAGTCTGCGCTCTCCCGGCAGCTCCGCGCCCATGAGGACGCCCTCGCCGCGGCAAAGCAGCGCTGCGCCCAGTTGGAGGGCGGCCTGCGGGAGAAAGAGGCCTCGGTGGAGAAGCTGACGCTTGCCCAGGAGCAGGCGCTTCAGGAGCAGGAGCGGGTGCTGGCGGACTGCGGCTTTGAAAATCCCGCCCGGGTGCAGGAGGCACTCTCGCCCATGGGCGACTGCGACGGGGATCTCTGGCTCAAGAGAGAGCAGCAGCTCCTGTCCGATTATGACGGAGAGCTGAAGCACACGCGGGAAGGACTTGCGCAGCTGCGGGAGCAGACGGCGGGGAAGAGCTACACCGACCTGGCCGCCCTGGGGGAGCGGCTCCGGGCGCTGGGCGAGCAGTATCAGCTTGCAAATGACGAATGCCTGCAAAAAGAGGGGCTTCTCCAGAAGCACCGGCAGGTTCTGGAGCGGGCGGCGGAGGCGAAAAACGCCCTGGCTGGCACGGAGGACGCCTGGCGGCGGCTGGAGAATCTGGCGGCGCTGGCGGGCGGCGTGAACAGCGAGGGCGGCAAGCTCAGCTTTGACCGCTACGTCATGGGGGCGGTGTTCCGGGAGATCCTGGAGGCGGCCAACCGGCGCATGGAGCGCATGAGCGGCGGCCGTTACGAGCTGATCCACAAGCTGGGCGCCGACCGGCGCAACGCCAAGGCCGGGCTGGAGATCGAGGTGCTGGACAACAACACCGGCCTGCAGCGGGGCTCCGCCACCCTCTCCGGCGGCGAGACCTTCTTCACCTCGCTGTCCCTGGCCCTGGGGCTCTCGGACGTGGTGCAGAACCACGCCGGCGGTAAGCGGATGGACGCCCTCTTCATCGACGAGGGCTTCGGCACTCTCAGCGACGACGTGCTGGACAAGGCGCTGGAGGTGCTGAACGGGCTCACCGAGGGCGAGCGTCTGGTGGGCATCATCTCTCATGTGGATAAGCTCAGCGAGAGCATCCCCCAGAAGATCCGGGTGAAGCACGGCGAGAAGGGCAGCAGCCTGTCGCTGGAGCTGGCATAAAACCTGCCGTAGGGGCGGCGGCTTGCCCCGCCCGGCGGGATCAGGTGCAAAACATAGAAAAAGTGGGGCGAATTCGCGTTTTGGCACGAATTCGCCCCACATTTCGCATACGATCAGCCCTATGCCGCACGGGAGGGCACAAGGCCCTCCCCTACGACGGAATTCAGGCTTCGGGCTCGAACATGTCCTTGCCGACGCCGCAGAGCTCGCAGGCGAAGTCTTCGGGCAGATCTTCCCACTTCACGCCGGCCTCGTCCTCGTCATAGACCCAGCCGCAAACGGTGCAAACATACTTCATGATTTTTTCCTCCTGTAAATTGTTGGAATCCTAGAATCGCGCTTTACTTGCCGAAGTAGCGGTCCAGCAGACCCTTGAAGGCCTTGCCGTGGCGGGCCTCATCGCAGAAAGCGCAGGCTGACCGCAACCATGATGCCGCCAATCAAAAAACAAAGAAGGGAAATCCAGTGCCCAAGGTACTGCCTGATGATGATTGCAACAAAATTGAACAGTCCGATGCCGATGATAAAGGCGCCAACTCCGCCGAGAATGAGCCAGCCGCTTGCAGCAGACAGGACAATCAGGGTATAAAGAGCATAAACACAGTATGGAAGCAGTAAGGCGAAGATCCCCAGAGCGACCAGAAAGCCGTACCCGATGGGGTGCGCTCGCTTGAATTCGGCGTCAGAACCCCTGCAGAAAAACGCGGCGGAACCCTTCGGCGGCCACCATTGATGGATCCACTTTCTTTGGGGAGATTCCTTGTAAAGAATGACGGCTCCCTTCGGCGGCCCGTTGCGGTTCCTTCGCTTTTTGGCCATTGCTTACTTGAAATATCTCTCCAGCAGACCCTTGAAGGCCTTGCCGTGGCGGGCCTCGTCGCGGGCCATCTCATGTACGGTGTCGTGGATGGCGTCCAGGTTGTACTTCTTGGCAAGCTTGGCCAGCTCGAACTTGCCGGCGGTGGCGCCGTTCTCGGCGTCGACGCGCATGGCCAGGTTCTTCTTGGTGCTGTCGGTCAGCACCTCGCCCAGCAGCTCTGCAAACTTGGCGGCGTGCTCTGCCTCTTCCAGACCAGCCTTCTTCCAGTACTCGCCGATCTCGGGATAGCCTTCCCGCTCGGCCACGCGGGCCATGGCCAGGTACATACCGACCTCGCTGCACTCGCCCTCAAAATTGGAGCGGAGACCCTTGATGATTTCTTCTTTCACATCCTCGGGCACATCGGCGCCGAAGACCTTGCCCACGCCCAGCACATGCTCGGCCGCCCAGCTCAGCTCCTCCGCCTGCAGGGTGAAGCGCTCGCCGGGAACCTTGCAGATGGGGCACTTCTCGGGGGGCGTGTCGCCCTCATGAACATAACCGCATACGGGACATACCCATTTCTTCATGGTAAAAATCCTCCTGTCATAGAAGTGGTTTTATTGGGATTTCGCTTGCCCTCAATGTACCAGAAAGACGCCTTTTTGTAAAGCACTTTACAAAAAATTCAGTTTTCCCCCGGCGCCTCCGCCAGCGCCAGCAATGCCGGCCCCGCCGCCCCGGCGAAGAGCCGCACGGCGGCCAGCGCCTCCTGCAGGGTGTTGCCGCTGCAGCCCACCTCCAGGATCAGCGAGCCGCCGGTGAGCTGCTGGTTATAGCGCTGGGGCACCAGGGAGACCGGGCGCATCAGCGTGGGGTGCTCGCGGGTGACGGCGTCCTGCAGGTACAGGGCCAGGGAGAGGTTCGAGCGCCAGTTGGGGTGCTCCAGACCGCTGTCGTCCGTGCCCACCAGAATCATGATCTGGCTGGCCACGGTGCCCTCCTCCTCCGCCATGGTCTTGTAGACCACGCCCCCCGCGCCGAGAGCGTCCCGGTGCAGGTCGATGACCACGGCGATGTCCGGGTACTCCTCCAGATAGCGCTCCACCGCCTCCGCCGAGCGGCCGTAGGAGCCGGTGTAGCTGGGGTAATCGTAGATCTCCCGGTCGTGCAGCACCCGCAGCCCCTGCTCCTCCAGCCGCGAGGCCAGCTCGTCGCCCACGCGGATGACGTTGTAGTGGCAGTCCTCGGTGCGGTTGGGGTCGTCGGTCTGGTAGCGATCCAGCCCGGCGGGGGTGTAGGCCTCGCTGCCGTGGGTGTGGATGATCAGGATCTGGGGCCCTTCCGCGGGCAGACGCACCTGGGGACCCTCCTGCAGAATCTGCTGAACGTCCACGGTGTAGCCGGTCTCGTTTTTGAGCTTCAGTCCGCCGGCAATGGTGGTGGGGCGGATGTCCGCGCCGGGGGAGCTGTCCATCACGGAGGAGAGGATCTCCGGCTCCTCCTCCGGCAGGCTTGTTGCCTCCGGCAGGGCGGCGGTCTCCGCCACCGGCTCCTCCTCGGGCGGCTCCGTCGCCGTCGGCGGCGCGGTGGGCTGCGGCCTGTCCGGCGTGAGCAGCACCACGTTTCTCATCCGCTCCGCCTCCACCCGTTCCCGGTGCAGCGAGGCGGCGCGGTCATAGACGCCCGTGCCCGACAGCAGCAGACTCAGCAGCGCCGCCGCGCCGAAGATTGCAAGTTTCCCGGAAATGCGCACAGGCATGCCCCCTTTTGTTGTTCTCAAAGAGTATTCTATGCGCGGCGGGCTATGAATAGTTCTCCGGCTTGCAAATGCCAGGAAAACATGGTATATTCGACGGGAAAAGGAGTTGATCATATGCAGTATACCTATTATCCCCACGGCGTGTGCTCCCAGCGCATGGACGTGGAGGTCGAAGACGGCAAGATCCAAAAGGTAGAGGTGCTGGGCGGCTGCAACGGCAATCTGCAGGGCATCTCCCGCCTTGTGGTGGGCATGGATGTGGAGGAGGCCATCCGGCGCATGGAGGGCATCCGCTGCGGCGGCAAGCCCACTTCCTGCCCGGATCAGCTGGCCAAGGCGCTGAAGGCCTGCCGGGACGGGGAATAAGCCCATGCTGGAGGAGATCCTGCGGCAGAGTCTGCCCCTGGACGAGACGGCACTGCGGCGCTTTCGCCGCTATTACGAGCTGCTGACAGAGTGGAACGCCGTCATGAACCTGACGGCCATCTCCGGCGAGGAGGACACGGCGCGGCTCCATTTTCTGGACTGTGCGGCCCTCGGGGAGCTGGTGGAGCCGGGCGGCAAACGGGTGATCGACGTGGGCACCGGCGCGGGCTTTCCCGGAATGGTGCTGAAGATCCTGCACCCGGAGACGGAGCTTACTCTGCTGGACAGTCTGGACAAACGGGTGCGCTTTTTGTCGACCGTGTGCGGCGAGCTGGGCTTTGCCGACGTGCAGTGCCTCCACGCCCGGGCGGAGGAGGCGCCGCCGGAGCTGCGGCAGAGCTTTGACGTGGCCTGCTCCCGGGCGGTGGCGCGGCTCAACCTGCTTGCGGAGCTGTGCCTGCCCTTCGTGAAGCTGGGCGGCGTCTTCGCGGCCATGAAGGGCCGGTCGGTCACGGAGGAGCTGCGGGAGGCGGAAAAGGGCATCCGGCTCCTGGGCGGCGAGGTGGAGCGGGTGGCGGAATACGCTGTCCCCGGCACGGAGCTGCGCCACAACGCGGTGCTCATCCGCAAAGTATCCGAAACGCCGAAAAAATATCCCCGCAAGTGGGGACAGATGAAAAAGCAGCCGCTGTAGCGGCTGCTTTTTTCTCAAACCTGAAACCTGAAAACTCAAAACTGCTGCGCAAGCAGCTTCTCCAGTTCCTCCGCCGTGGCCGCGATGCGCGTTGCCCCGGAGGCGATCAGCTGCTCCCGGCTGCGAAAGCCCCAGGAGACGGCGATGCAGGCCATGCCGGCGTTTTTCGCCGTGGCCAGGTCTACCTCCGTGTCCCCGATGTACACGCAGTCGGCCACGGTGAGCCCCATCTGCCGTACCGCGGCGAGCACCGCGTCCGGGTTGGGCTTGCGGCGCACCGTCTCGCTCTCGCCCACGGCAGTTTCCAGCAGGCCGGGGAAGTAGCTCTTCGCCAGCTCCTGCACCGCGGGGTCGGGCTTGTTGGAGATGATGGCCTGCCGGACGCCCCCGGCGCGAAGCGCCCCCATCAGGGGCAGGATGCCGGGGTAGGGGCGGGTCTTCAGATTGCAGTGGGCGTCGTACCAGGGCTTGTAGAAGGCCAGCACCTGCTCCCGCTTCTCCTCCGGCGCAACGCAGGAGATAAGATGCGCCGCCCCGTTGCCGAGCCCGGCGCGCACCGCCTCCAGACTGGCCTCCGGAAGCGAAAAGCGCCGCAGGCTCACATTCACCGCCGCCCAGAGATCCTCCAGCGTGTCCAGCACCGTGCCGTCCATATCCCATAAAACGCCCTGATAGCGCATCTTGCATCCCTCCGCTTTTCTTTTGTACCCATTATACTCGCCCTGTCAATCCGGGTGGGGAGGATTGCATTTTGTCCGCGGCTGTGCTATGATGCAGATGTAATTCTGTAAAAACGAGGTGCAAACCATGGAAGGTTATCGCATTTTAGAGATCAAACAGAGCGTGTTTGAAAACAACGACCGGGAGGCCGACAAGCTGCGGCAGGAGCTGAAGGAGAACAAGACCTTCCTGCTGAACCTGATGAGCTCCCCCGGCTCCGGCAAGACCACCACCCTGAAGGCCACCATCGCCGCGCTGAAGGACGAGTTCCGCATCGGCGTCATGGAGGCGGACATTGACTCCGACGTGGACGCCGCCACCATCGAGAAGACCGGCGTGAAGGTCATCCAGCTGCACACCGGCGGCATGTGCCATCTGGACGCGGGCATGACCAAGCAGGGCCTGGAGGGCCTGGGCGTGAACGATGTGGACTTTGCCATTCTGGAGAATATCGGCAATCTGGTCTGCCCCGCGGAGTTTGACACCGGTGCCGTGAAGAACGCCATGATCCTCTCCGTCCCCGAGGGGGATGACAAGCCCCTCAAGTACCCGCTGATGTTCTCCATCTGCGACGTGCTGCTCATCAACAAGATCGACGTGCTGCCCTACTTCGATTTCGATATCGAGAAGTGCAAGGAGTACGTCCACCGCCTCAACCCCAACATGAAGGTCATCCCCATCTGCGCCCGCACCGGCGAGGGGGTCGATCAGTTCGCCCAATGGCTGCGGGAGCAGATCACTGCCTGGAACGCCTGATCGCATTGTAAAACAAAAAGATCCGCACGCTTTCGGCGTGCGGATCTTTTGCACTTACAAATCCCATCGCTCCGGCTCTTCCGGATCCTCCAGCTCGCTTGCGCCGGTGTTGGGGAAGATCGGCGGCGTCATGGGAAAGGCGCCCTCGGGGTACAGCGGCGGGAAAACAGTGAGGGTCTCCTCCTCGTCCCGGCGCTTTTTGCGCGGTTTTGTCATGCTCATCACCTCGGGAAAAGTTTCCCCGAAGGACAAAGAATTATTCAGCCCCTTACAATGTTGATGAGGTTGGGCCGATAGTCTCCGCTCGGATTGGGATAGAGAAGCTCCCGGCCGGTGTCGCGCACCTCCAGCTCTCGGGCGATATGCTCCAGCGTCTCCATAGGCAGACTGCCGCCGATGTTGATCATATAACCGCCGCTCCGGGAGAAGAGCAGCACATAGTTTTCATAGCTCTGCACATGCTGCTCCGCCTCCCCGTCCGGACGGAAATAGATGTCCTTGGCGCAGCGGATCTCGTAGACCTCGTAGTCTTCCCAGACCTCGTGCTTGACGATATCCTCCGCCCCGGCCCCGTTGAGCACCAGAATTTGCTTTTCATAGGCGTATTCCGCCACGATCAGATAGGGGATGCCCGAATCCACCTGGCCGTCTCCGTCCGTCCAGGTGCCGATGGCCTCCCGCTCCCGGTCGTCGATGAGATAGCGGTACCAGTCGTCCTCTCCCGGAGCCCAGTCCCAGGGTGGCGTGCCGAAGGGATCCCCATTCGACTGGGGCTCCGGCAGCCAGAAGGTAGGAGCCTCCGGCAGCCAGCCGGGACGGAATTCCACCTCGTGGGGCGGCGTATCGCCGGAGAAGCTGAAGGCCAGGGCGCGCTCGAAGCGGTCGCCCACGAAGAGGCTGATCTCGTCGCCGCTCTGATCGTGGAGCAGCCAGAGCTGCGGGTTCTCCGCATCCTTTCGCAGCTCCTGGGCCTCTACGCGGAAGAGACCCGCGGCATAGGCGACTGTGCCGAAGAGCAGCAGCACCGCCGCCACCAACAGCGTCATGCGCAGCCGGCGGCGCAGGCGGACGACCCCGGGCTTCCTTCGGCGCGCAAGCTCGTCCAGCACGCGGGCTTTGACCCGGTCTGCCATGGCCGCGTCCGGCGTGCCCAGCTCGATATGCTCCACGTTGCAGTCCTCCAATAGCTCAGTGACAGGCAGCTTCATGTCCGATCCCCCTTTCCTCCAGCATGGCTTTCAGCCGCTCCCGTCCCCGGGAAAGCCGCGCCCGCACCGCGGCGGGCTTCATGTGGAGCGCCGCGGCGATGTCTCCGGTCTTCTGATACAGATAATAGAAGCGCAGGAAAATGCTCCGATCCGGTTCGGGCAGAGATCCCACCGCCTCCCGGGCGATCCGTCCGGCCTCCCGGCGCAGGGCGTCCTCCTCCGGGCCTTCCACGGCGCAGTCCAGGACGTCCTCCTCCAAGGGGAGACTGAGGTGAAGAGCCCGGAGCTTGTCCTTCGCCCGGTTTCGGGTCACCGCCGCGAGCCAGGAGCGCAGGCGGTCGGCGTCTACCGTCTCCGCCTTCTCCCAGAGCCGCAGGAATACGTCGGAGACCACCTCCTCGATGTCCTCCGGCTGCAGCGGCGGCTGGATGATGTTCTTCACAATGGCATAGACATAGCCGGAATACCCGTCGATGATCTGCTGCAGCGCATCCGTGTCACCCTTGCGGATGCGGCGCAGCAGTTCCTTTTCGTCCAAGTCCAGGCCTCCCTCCAAACGAATTCGCTTCTATATACGCTGCGGGGAATGAGAATGTGACGTTTCCCGTCACATTTTTTCCTCTTTATACGTTTTTAGGGGCGAACACACAAAAGGAGGTACACCCCATGAAACGCATTTTGGTTTTGCTGCTTGCCCTGAGCCTTGTGCTCTGCGCCTGCGGCAGCGCAGCGCCGGAGCAGGGCACGGAGACGCCCACGGCGCCTACAGAGCTGGAGCCGGGCTTTGTCCCCTCGGAGATCTCCTATCCCGCGTGGCTGCAGGGCGCGGTGGGCGCCCCCTACCGGGGCGCCGCCGCCTGCATGGATTACGCCGGCGACCGGATCTACCTGGCGGGCTATGACCCCGAGGGACAGCCCCACGCAGGTTATTATAACACCCTGGAGGATCGCTGGGTGCTGCTGGATCTGGACTTGAGCGGCATCCCCGGATTGCAGCTGCAGAAGCTGTCTGCGGCGGACGGCATGCTCTGGCTCCTGGCCAGCGTCTACAACGAGCAGAGCGCCGGGATGGACTGGTACATCTTCCGCGGCAGCGCGGAAGAGGGAGATCCGGGGGAGCGGAGCCTCATCGGCTTCTACGGAGAGGAGCCGGAGGGAGAGCACCACAATCTCTATAGCGAGTTTATCAACCTCATCGCCCTGGACGGTGAGCGGGCGCTGCTCTTTGACCGAGCCCGCGCCTACCTGGTGGACGGGCAGGCACAGGAGCTGGGCCGCCCGGAGCTGAACGATCTGGCGCAGGGCAACCGCTTCCGCGCCGGCGACGCGGTATACTACGAGAGCTGGAACGAGGAGGAGGGAGACTGCATCCGCCTCTTTGACCCGGAGACCCTGAGCCTGGGGCAAGCGATCCCGCTGAACGTCTACGGCAGCTTTTCCAGCGAGCGGGGACGCTTCCTCTGCTCCCAGAACGACGGTATCTGTGCGTTTGACCCGGAGACCGGGGAGTTTACCTTGATCTTCCGCTGGTTGGACGCCACCCTCTCCGCCGACGAGGACGGGCGCATGGGCGTGCTGGAAAACAGCGCCGGAGACTTCTTCTATGCCGGAAACGGGCGGCTGATCCGCGTCTCGCCCGCCATGGTGCCCGCGAAAAAGACCCTGACCCTGGCCGTCTTCGGGGACACCGGGGATTGGTTCATCGACATGAATCTCTCCCGCGGCAACAGCGCCGACGCCCTGCCCGAGGAGCTGCGGGACGCCATCGTGCTCTTCAACAACACCGACCCGGAGTTCCGCATCGAGCTGAAGCCCTGTTATTATGCCACCGAGCAGGAGAGGGAGCGTTTTCTGCTGGAGTTGAGCACCCAGGGCGGTGCGGATCTCATCGACACCACCATGCTGCCCGAGGGCGCCCTGGACAGCGGCGTGCTGGTGGATCTGCTGCCCTACCTGGACGCCGATCCGGAGCTGGGGCGGGAGGACTTCATCCCCGGCCTGCTGCGCGCCATGCTGCGGGACGGAGGTCTCTATGAATACACCAGCCGCTTCACGCTGGTGAGCCTCGCGGTAGCGCAGACGGACTACCCCGGCGAGGGGGACTGGAGCTTTGCCGCGGCGGAAGCGCTGCTGGCGTCTCCCGGGAACCGGCGGGCTTTGCCGCCTTATCTCGACCGGGACGCCATGACGGAGCTGATCGTCCGGATGGCCGCGGGAGAGTTCATCGACTGGGAGCAGGGCAGCTGCTGCTTTGACGACGGGCGCTTTGCCCGGCTGCTGCAATGGACGCGGGATCTGCCCTATGCGGGAGGAGAATGGAGCCCCGGCCAGACGAACGCGCTGCAGCCCGCGGCGGACTTGAGCGCGGCGGTCGACCAGCTCCACGACAACCTGGGCGGCGACTTCTGTCTGGCGGGGCTCCCGGAGGCGGCGGGCACGGGCAGCTATTGGATCCGGGTGGACAGCGAAGGGACGCTTCCCGGAAGTCAGCGGGCCGCCCGGGTGGGCATCTTGGCCTCCAGCCCCAACCGGGAGGGCGCTTGGCGCTTTCTCCGCTGCCTGATGCGCAGCCGCGGCCGGAACGACTTCTATAACGGCATCCCCGCGAACCGGGCGGTATTCGAGGCGATCGTGGAGCACATGCTGGAACGGCAGCGGCCGGCAAATGGGCAAAAGTTCAGTTATCCCAGCTTCACTGAGGCCGACGCCGCGGAACTGCGGCGGGTGGTCTACGGCACGGATCGGATGGTTCGCACCGACGAGGCGCTGCTCCGGATCATTCGCAGCGAGGCGGAGGCGTATTACGCCGGGGAAAGAACAGCGGAGGAGGCCGCGGCACAGACGCAGCGGCGCGCTGCGCTCTATGTGGCGGAGCAGAGGGGATAAAAAACCTCCCCCGGCGATTACCGGGGGAAGAGAAGAGCGGGTTCAGCGGCCGCGGCTGCGCTTGACGATCATGAGGATGCAGACGCCCAGAGCGGCAGCACAGCCCACCGCCGCCAGGATCAGCAGCAGATTGCTGTTGTCCCGGGCGGAAGCGGTCTGCCCGGCGGGCGGAGCCGCCGTGGGAGACGGCACGGTGGGGGAGGGCTGGTCGGTCTCCGTCACCGGCGTTTCCGTGGGCGGGGGCGTCACCTCCGGCGTGGGCTCCGGCGCCGTGAAGGTGACAACGGCGATGTCGGACAGCAGCATTTCGCTGAAGCGATCCCCGTCCCGGCACCAGACGCCCACATAGTAGTAGCCGCTGCCCAGCGCGTCGTTGACCAGGAGACTGGCGCCATCGGCGCCGGAGATGGCGATGCCGTCGGAGGCGTCGCTCTCTGCCCGGTACCACTGGTAGCGCAGGCTGCCCTCAGGGGCCGTGGCGCTGACGCTGAGGGTGACGCTGGCGCCCTGCTGCAGCTCCGCCCCCTGGGGCTGAATGCTGATCACCGGCATCTGCAGCTCCGACCGGTTCACGGTGATCCGGGCGCCGTTGGAGAAGACGGGGCCGTCCTTTCCGAAGAACTTGGCCTCCACCTTCCAGCCGTCCAGAGCGTAGGGGATATTTTTCAGGATCAGGGTATCCGTACCCAGCCCCAGCACCTCCAGCCCCGGGAAATACTTGGACGCATCCTTGCACTCGTAGGTGGTCTTGGTATCGGGGCTCACCAGCCGCCAGACGATCTCGGTGGCGTTGTCGGCCCGGGAGATGAAGACGGCGCTGCCGCCCTCGGTCACGGTTTCGCCGGTGGGGTGCTTGGTGATGGTGACCGGGGCGTTGGGATCCTGCACGATGATGCGGATCAGATACTGGTAGGCGCCGCCGCCGATCTCCATGTCGACCCGGGCCTCGTAGGTGCCCGCGTAGGCGGGGACGCCGATGATATACATGATATCCTCTTTGTGGCCGACGACGACGCCGTAAGGAAGCTCGCCGGAGACCACCACAACGTCGTCGATCCAGCTCCCGTCGGGGCTGTGGATCTCTTCATCGATGCCGTTGGCGAGCTGGACGGTGTAGGTCTTCTCAATGGGCGCGGCCAGCGCTGTCTGCGGGATCCCAATCATCAGCAGGGCGGCCAGCAGCAGCGTGAAAATGCTTCGGAAAAGACGTTTTTTCACGGAAATCCCCCTCTCTTTCTCACCCGGCGGCGCCGCGGAGCAGACACAGACGCCGTTGCATATCTATACATTTACATTATATCATGCCATACATGTGGAATGCAATGTCCAACTGAGAGAAAGGGCTTGCTTTTTCCCTTCTTTTCTTATACTATGCTTGCGAAGAAAAGAAAACCCGCCGCCATGGGGCGGGGAGGAGACGGAAGCATGAGCAAAAGAAACGGAAGAGGGCAAAAGCGGCAGGGCGCAAGAGCCAATCTGGAGCTGGTCCTGTCCCTGATGGGACTGGTTGGCGCGCTGGCACTGCTGCTCTTCATCGGAAAGATGGCCCTGGATCGCTTCCAGGCGCCGGAGACGCCGGCCGGGGCGACCCAGCCGCCCATAGTCGAGGCCCCCGCGGCGGGCGACGCCGGCCAGGCCGCGCCGGAGCCCACGCCGGAACCCACGCCGGAGCCCACCCCCGAGCCGGTGCACTACAGCATCCCCGAGGACGCCAACGCCGGCCCCGCGCCAAACCCCGCCTGCTACGGCACGATCAGCATGGACGAGCCGGAAAAGCTCCTGCCCGTGATCCAGGACGCCCGGGATCGGGGGCTGCTGGGGGAGGACGAGGTGGTGGCCTTCGACCCCAACGTGGACTTCTACCGGGGCATTTACGCCCGGGACATCGAGTATTATCTGGACGACACGATCCTGGTGATCCTCTGGAAGGAGAACATGGACGGCCTCTGCTGCACCTTCACCGAGGTGAAGATCGCAGACCCCAGCCAGTTCCGCCGGAAGATGGCCGACGACCGCTTTGACTCTCCCAACCAGTATTTCGCCAGCTACCTGGCCCAGCAGACCAACGCCGTGGTGGCCATGAACGCGGACTTCTACCGCTTCCGGGACGTGGGGATCGTGGCCTGGAACCGGGAACTCTACCGCATGAAGACCGGCCACTACACCGGCAGCTACGCCCTTTATAACTGCGTGGACACCCTCTTTGTAAACAGCAGCGGCGACTTTCTCTACAAGCGCCTGGGGGAGGAGAACAGCGCCGAAGACATCCGGCAGTTCATGGAGGAAAACGACGTGCTCTTCTCCATCGCCTTCGGCCCCGTGCTCATCGAGGACGGCCAGCCCCTCTCCTGCAGCTGGTACCCGGTGGGGGAGGTCAACCAGGGCTATTCCCGGGCGGGCATCGGCCAGATGGGGCCCTGCCACTATCTGTACATGTCCCTGAATCACGGGGATCGCCCCGCCCGCTGGACGGTGGATCAGTTCGCCCAGCACTTTGCCCAGAAGCCGGTGATCACCGCCTACTGCCTGGACGGCGGCCAGACCGAGGAGGTCGTCTTCCGGGGCTCGGCCTACAACTACATGGACTTCGGAAAGGAGCGGGTGGTCAGCGATCTGATCTATTTCGTCACCGCCATTCCCGAGGACGCCCGATAAACACATCGCCGGAGAAGCGTTGCTTCTCCGGCGATTCTTATACTAACACCTAATAGAAATCTTTGATTCTTTCCGGTCAGAATTGCGCCATGCTTCGTTGCTTCCCTTGACCATATATCTCCATTATGCTCTGCGGGAAGCGCCTCGCCTATCACAATTCTGCCTCGGAAATCTTTCTAAAGCTTTCTATCAGGTATTAGTATTACATTTCCGGTTCGGGGCAGGCGGCGTTTTCGTCGTTCTGCAGAGGGGGCTGCGCGGGCTCGAACGGCTCCTCCAGCCGGGAGAAATACCGGGCGTGGGCGGCCTCATAGGCCGCGTTGAAAGCCGCGTCGCTGCCGTTGTGCAGACTTTCAAAATACAGGTGCTCATGGTCGGCCAGCTCCGGGTGGATACGCACCACCGTGGCCACGCCCACATTGGAGCACACCGCGGCGATGCGGCGGAACTCAACGCCCAGGTTGGAGAAATAGTTGTCGGCATAGATGCTGCACTGACCCAGGCTCAGACGGCGCAGATGGTTGCGCCGGAGGATGGCGTTCTGCTCGCTGACGATCTGCACCAGGGGCTCGATCTTGCGGGCTGCCTTTTCGTCCCGGCTGCGGAAGGTCTGCTCGGTGAGATCCAGGATCTCCCGCAGGGTGTCCTCGACCACATGCAGCTCCTCCAGGGCGGCCGGAGAGAAGTGGGTGCCGCTCTGTGCCATGCCGGCGGCGATCTCCGCAATGCCCACGGCGTGGTCGCCCAGACGCTCCAGCTCCGCGGTGACCTTGAAATACTGGTTCAGGATCGCCACATGCTGCTGCAGCTGCAAATGCGGCAGCAGCTCCACCGTGTAGCGGCTGCAGCTGTCGGTCAGATGGTCGATATTTGCCTCCTCCGCCAAGAGCTCCTGGTGGAGGGGCTCTTCATATTTTTCCAGCAGGCGGAAGGCTCTTTCGATATTGGCACGGGCCGCGCCCAGCATGGTCAGCAGAAGCTGATAGCAGCTGCGCAGAGCCAGGGCCGGCGTGTCGAGAAAGCCGGGGTTCAGCGCGTCCAGCGCGTCCCGGTACTTTTCCGCCTTGACCGGCTCGGGCGCGTCCCGGACGATGCGGCGGCTCAGCCTTTCGTAGACGGGGAGCATGGGGAAGAGGCACAGGGAGCAGGTGAGGTTGAAGATGGTGTTGGTGTTGGCGATGATGCCGGAGTTCACCGGCTCGTTCCAGAGCGCGTCCAGAAAGCCCAGGCGGTGCACGATGGTGACGCCGATGAGCACCAGCACCGTCTCGCTGAGGTTGAAGAGGATGTTGACCACGCCCACGCGCCGGGCCTCCGCCTTTGCGCCGATGGAGCAGACGATGGCGGTGGTGACGCAGTCGCCCAGGTAGATCCCCACGATCACCGCGTAAATGGCCTTGAATTCCAGCATGCCGGAGGCGGAAAAGGCCTGCAGGATGCCCACCGTGACCGAGGAGCTCTGCAGCATGAAGGCCACGCCCGCGCCGGTCAGATAGCCCAGGAAGGGATTGTCCCCCAGACCGGCGAAGAGCTGCTCAATGGCGCCGGATTGGGAGAGCTCCTTCACCGCGCCGGTCATGTTCAGCAGACCGGAGAACAAAATCCCGAAGCCGATGGCGATGTTGCCGATGGACTTGGCGTTCTTGATAAAGTGGGTCATGATCAGGACGATCCCGATGATGAGCGCGATTGGCGCCAGGGTGGAGGGCTGGAAAAACCGCAGCCAGACCGCACCGGAGGAGTCGATGTCCAGCAGCCGGATGATCTGGCCGGTGACGGTGGTGCCGACGTTTGCGCCCACGATGATGCCCAGGGACTGGCGCAGGGTCAGGATGCCCGCGCCCACAAGGCCGGCGGTGATGACGATCATGGCGGTGGAGGACTGGATGAGCGCTGTGACGAAAATGCCCAGGAGAAAGGCCTTGAAGGGGTTGTTTGTCACTTTCTCCATGGCGCGCTTCAGCGCGCCGGAGGAGTTCTCCTTCAGGGAATCTCCCATCAGCCGCATGCCGTACAGGAACATGGCAAGGCCGCCCAGCAGGGAGATCACATCAAATATATCCATAAGAAACCCTCAGCTTCTTTTCTGTCTATTTCTGATCGCTATGGGATCGCATGCAGCAGTATAGGGGCGGGAAGGCCTTCCGTCAAGTCTCTTGATTTGACGAAATTCGGCAGAAAAAACGGCCGCTTTTTTAGCAGTTTTTGTGCAGATCGGGAAAAACCTCTCTTCTATCATACCATACAAAGGGCGCCCGCACAACGATTTTTTTCCATGGAAGAAAGCGCATCCCGGGCGGGCGGGAGTTGGAAAAGCCTTTGACCGGGCGGCCTTTTTGTGCTATGCTCTGCTCATACGAGATTGAGGAGGGAAGGAGGCGAGCGTCAATGCGACCGGAGCTCGAGGCGTCCCGCCGGAAGGCGGAAAAGCTGCTGCCGCCCCTGGGGCAGCGCATCGTGAAAACCTCTGTGGCGGTGTTCCTGTGCCTGCTGGTCTACTGGCTGCGGGGCTACCGGGGACAGGAGATGCCCACCGAGGCCGCCATCACCGCCATCATCTGTATGCAGCCCTATGTGCGGGACTCCCGGGACTATGCCGTCAGCCGCTTTACCGGCACGCTGATCGGCGCTGTCTGGGGCCTGTTGTTCCTGCTGGTGTTCCTCTGCTTTCCCGCTCTGGGGGAGCGGCTTTTCGTGGTCTACGCGCTGATGGCGCTGGGGACCCTGGCCTCGCTCTACAGCGCGGTGCTGATCCGCAAGCCCGATACCTCCGGCCTTGCGGCCATCGTGTTTTTGTGCGTGGTCATCTCCTTCCCCGAGATCGAAAATCCCCTGCGCCAGACGCTGGATCGCTTTCTGGGGGTGCTGCTGGGCACGGTGATCGCCATTGCGGTGAACCTCTTCCGCCTGCCCCGCAGCAAAAACCGCAGCCAGGTCTTCTTCGTGCGCACCCGGGATCTGGCGCCGGATCGCTTCTCTCAGATCCCCTCCGCCGCCCGCTACCGGCTGGACTATCTGCTGCAGGACGGGGCGAAGATCTGCCTCATCTCCGAGCACGCCCCCGCCTTCTTCATGCTGCAGATGAACGAGTCCACCCTCCGGGTGCCGCTGATCGTTATGGGCGGCGCCGCGATCTACGACGCGGGGGAGAACCGCTATCTCCACGCCGAGACCCTCCGGCCCACAGATTCCCGGCGGGTGCGGGAGCATCTGAACAGCCTGGGGATGAGCTATTTCATCTATACCGTCCACGGGGAAAAGACCCGCATCTTCCACAGCGGCCCCATGCGGGAGCAGGAGCAGCTGATCTTCAAGCGCATGAAGCGCTCTCCCTACCGGGACTACCTGGAGGAGGGGAATTTCCCGCCGAGGAGATCGTCTATCTCAAGCTCATCGGCGCCGACTGGGAGGTCGCGCGCTGGCAGAGCTCCATGGAGGATTATCTCCGCAGCCGCCACCTGCGGGGCGTGGTGCGCCCGGAGGCGGGTACGGTGGGCATCAGCGCGCTGTACATCTATTCCGGAGAGGCCTCTCTCAAGCAGGCGGAGAGCCGGGTGATGGCGCTGCTGCGGCAGTCTGAACCGGATCTTCGGCCGGTGGAGGTCTTTCTGGACCACCCTTACCGGACAGAGCACGACGCCATGCATCTGCTGCAGCGGCTGGAGCGACAGTATGAGCCGCTGCGCTTGCCCTGGCGCAGGGCAAAGGGACGTCGAACATAGCGCAATCCCGGCGTCGGACTGGATGCCGGGATTTTTCGCCGGAACAGGCTCGGCTGACTCATGTTGATGCTTGCAAGCAGGGGGAGATGTGGTATAATAGAGAGAACCCGTGAGGAATGTCAGAAAAGCAGTTGCAATTGAGACAGATTCGCGGTACAATACAATTTGTCTGAAACTTAACGAACTTGTCGGAGGCGCGCCTTGGAAGCAGTCCAGATCAGAATACACGGCATCGTGCAGGGCGTTGGCTTCCGACCCTTTGTGCACCGCCTGGTGCGGGAATTTGGACTTGCGGGCTCCATCCGCAACACCTCCTCCGGCGTGGAGCTGGAGCTGGAGGGTGAGCGGGCGGCGCTGGAGGACTTTGTCCGTGTGCTGCCAGAGCGGGCACCGAGGCTCGCGCTGATCGAGCAGATCGAGACGGAGTACGGCCTGCCGCCGCGGGGCTACGAGGGCTTTTCCATCCTGCAGAGCCATGCCGAGCAGCGGCGCAACACCCTGGTCTCGCCGGACATCGGCATCTGTGACGACTGCCGGCGGGAGCTGCTGGATCCCGGGGATCGGCGCTATCGCTATCCCTTCATCAACTGCACCAACTGCGGCCCGCGCTTTACCATCATCCAAGACCTGCCCTATGACCGGGCGCTGACCAGCATGGGGCGCTTTCCCATGTGCCCGGACTGCGACCGGGAATACCACGATATTGAAAATCGCCGTTACCACGCCCAACCGGACGCCTGCCCGGTCTGCGGCCCCCACGTCCGCTTTCTGGACGGGGCGGGGCGGGAGCAGCCCGGTGATCCCATCGAGACCGCCCGGGAATGGCTCAAAGCCGGGAAGATCCTGGCCATCAAGGGCCTGGGCGGCGTGCACCTGGCCTGCCGGGCGGACGATCCGGCGCTGATCCGGGAGCTCAGGCGCCGCAAGGAGCGGGACGAGAAGCCCTTCGCCCTCATGTGCCGGGACACCGCGGCGGCCGAGAAGCTGTGCCATGTCTCCGCGGAGGAGCGGGCGGTGCTGGAGAGCTTTCACAAGCCCATCGTCCTGCTGCAAAAGCGGGACAGACGGCCGGACGCAGTCAGCGAAAACGGGTATCTCGGCGTGATGCTGCCCTACACCCCGCTGCACGTGCTGCTCTTCGGGGAAGAGCTGGACGCGCTGGTGATGACTTCCGCCAACCTCTCCGACACGCCCATCGTCTATCGCAACGACGAGGCGCTGGAGCGGCTGCGGGGCATTGCGGACGGCTTTTTGCTCCACAACCGGGACATTCAGACCCGCTGCGACGATTCCCTCTGCTGGGTCGTGGACGGGCGGGAGTATTTCGCCCGGCGGAGCCGGGGCTATGTGCCTTTTCCCCTGCGCCTGCCCGGAAGTCAGGGCGGGATCCTGGCCTGCGGCGCGGAGCAGAAGGCCAGCTTCTGCCTCTCCCGGGGGGAATACGCCTTTCCCAGCCAGCACATCGGCGATCTGAAAAACGCCGAGACCCTGGAACATTACGAACAGCAGATCGCCCATTTTGAGCGGCTGTTTGATACAAAACCCCGGCTGCTGGTCTGCGATAAGCACCCGGACTATCTCTCCACCGCCTACGCGCTGCAGCGGGGCGAGGGGGAGGGGATCCCCGTGCTGCAGGTGCAGCACCACCACGCCCACCTGGCCGCCTGCATGGCGGACAACGGCCTGCAGGATCCCTGCATCGGCCTCATCTGGGATGGGGTCGGCTATGGGGACGACGGCACAAGCTGGGGCGGCGAGTGCCTTGTTGGCGACTTTAAGCGCTGTGAGCGCTTTGGAAGCCTTCGCCCCATCCCGCTCATCGGCGGCGACCGGGCGGTGAAGGAGCTCTCGCGGGTGGCCTTCGCCCTGCTGCGGGAGGCCGGCTGCGACACCGGCGGGATTGAAAACGCCCCGCTCTATGAAAAAATGCTGGCGGCCGGGCTCAACTGCCCCCTGTCCTCCGGGATGGGCCGGCTCTTTGACGGGGTGGCTGCCATCCTGGGCATCAAACGCCTGGCCAGCTACGAGGGGCAGGGCGCCGTGCTGCTGGAGGCCGCGGCGGAGACAGACGAGGGACGCTATCCCGTGGTGCTGGAGGGCAAGCCCCTGCGCTTTGACTGGCGCCCCATGATCCGCGAGCTTGTGAAGGAGCGGGATGCGGGTCTGTCCGCGGGCGTCCTGGCCGCGCGCTTTATGAACACGCTGATCCACATGGGCGTGCAGATGGCGCTGGCCGCCTCCCGGGAGACCGGGATCCGGGATGTGGCGCTCTCCGGCGGCAGCTTCCAGAATCAGGTTATCCTGCGCCGCCTGCCCGAGGCACTGCGCAAGGCGGGGCTGCGACCCCGGATCCACCGGCGGGTCTCCTGCAACGACGAGGGGATCAGCCTGGGGCAGCTGATGATCGGAGAAGCAAGCCTGGACGAATGACGGACAACCCCTCAGTCATCCGCCTTGCGTGAGACGGCGGATGACAGCTCCCCTTGGCAGGGGAGCCTATAAGGAAGTGTTATTGTATGTGTCTTGCAGTACCCCTGAAAATTATTGAAATCAACGGCAAGGACGCGGTGGGGGAGGCCATGGGCATGCAGCGCAAGCTGCGCCTGGACTTCATCGAAGAGCCGAAGCTCGGCGATTACGTCATCGTCCACGCGGGCTTTGCCATCGAGCGCCTGCCCGAGGAGCAGGCCCTGGAGGATCTGGAGACCTGGGAGGAGCTGGACGATGCCCTCCGCTGAGAAGATTTTGGAGGCCATCCGGCGCTTGGATGTGGGCCGGGTGAACCTGATGGAGGTCTGCGGCACCCACACCATGGCCATCGCCAGGGCCGGGATCAAGACCCTCCTGCCGGAAAACGTGAAGCTCCTGAGCGGCCCTGGCTGTCCGGTCTGCGTCACCCCGGCGGAGGTCATCGACCAGATCCTGGAGCTTGCCATGGAGCCGGGGATCATCATCACCAGCTACGGCGACATGCTGCGGGTGCCCGGGAGCACCCCGGGGGACAGTCTGCTGCGCCGCCGCGCCCTGGGCGCCCGGGTGGAGATCGTCTACTCCCCCATGGACGCCATTGAGATCGCAAAGGAAAACCCCGCGAAGGAAGTGGTCTTCCTGGGCGTGGGCTTTGAGACCACCGCCCCCGGCACCGCCGCCGCCGTGCTCGCGGCGCGGGAGCAGGGGCTGCGGAACTTCACCGTTTTCTCCATGCTCAAGCTGGTGGAGCCGGCGCTGCGGGCGCTGATGGGGCTGGAGGGCTTCGACGTGCAGGGGTTTTTATGCCCCGGCCATGTGGGCACCATCATCGGCGAGCGGGGCTTTGCCTTCCTCCCGGAGGAATACCGGATGCCCGCCGTCATCTCCGGCTTCGAGGCGGAGGATATTCTGCTCTCGGTCTACTGGCTCTTAAAGCAGATCGCCGAGGGCGCGCCCCGGGTGCAGAACGAATATACCCGGGCGGTGTCAAAAAACGGCAACGAGCTTGCGCAGAAGATCCTGCGGGAGGCCTTTGCGCCCCGTGCCGATCTCTGGCGCGGGCTGGGACGGATCGAGGCCAGCGGCCTTGGCCTGCGGCAGGAGCTGCGGGACTATGACGCGCAAGTCCGCTTCGATCTGACGGAGCTGCCCGCGCCCAAGCCCACCGCCTGCCGCTGCGGGCAGGTGATCACCGGGCGCATGGGGCCTCAGGGCTGCCCGCTCTTCGGCGTGAGATGCACGCCGGAAGATCCGGTGGGGCCCTGCATGGTGTCCTCCGAGGGCGCCTGCGCCGCGGCGTATAAGTATCAGACGATTTGAAGGAGAAAATGAATAATGAAGAATGAAGAATGAATAATTTTGGTGTCCGCTGCGCGGACGGATTTGAAATCATCACGCCGAAGGCGTGATACCGCAATGATTCATTTTTCACTCTTCACTCTTCACTCACATCACGATGGACGAAATCATCACCTTAGACTACGGCAGCGGGGGGAAGAAGACCGCCCGGCTGATCGAACAGTATATTGTCCCCGCGCTGGAGAACCCCGCGCTCTCTGAGCTGGGGGACGGAGCGATCCTCCCCGGCGGGGAAAAGCTGGTCTTTTCCACGGACAGCTTTGTGGTGAGCCCCCGCTTTTTCCCCGGCGGAGACATCGGCAAGCTCTCCGTCTGCGGCACGGTGAACGACGTCGCCATGTGCGGCGGCGAGCCGAAGTATTTGAGCTGCTCCTTTATTATTGAGGAGGGGCTGCCCCTGGGAGAGCTGGAGCGGATCATCGCCTCCATGGCGGAGGCTGCGCGGAAGGCCGGGGTGCAGATCGTCACCGGCGACACCAAGGTGGTGGAGAAGGGCCGGGGCGACGGGATCTATATCAACACCGCCGGCGTCGGCGTTCTGAAGTACCCGGGGCTCACGCCCAAAGCCATCCGGGCGGGGGACGCGGTGCTGGTGTCCGGCACCGTGGGCGACCACGGCACCACGGTGATGCTGGCCCGCCACGGCATGGCGCAGGGGGAGCTTCAAAGCGACTGCGCGGCGCTGAACGGCCTGGCCGCGGCGCTGCTCACGGCTGTGCCGGAGACGCGGGTGCTCCGGGATCCCACCCGGGGCGGCGTTGCCACCACCCTCAATGAGTTCATCGAGGGCACGCCCCTCGGCATCGAGCTGGAGGAGAAGGCCGTGCCCGTGCGCCCGGCGGTGCAGGCGGCCTGCGAGCTTTTGGGGCTCGATCCGCTCTACTGCGCCAACGAGGGTAAGCTCCTGGCCGTGGTGCCGGAGGAGCGGGCAGAAGCGGCGCTGGCCGCCCTGCGAAGCCTCCCCGAGGGGGAAAACGCGGCGCGCATCGGCCGCGTCACGGCAGACTTCCCCGGAAAACTGGTGATCCGCACGCCCCTGGGCGGAAGGCGGATCCTGCAGAAGCTGAGCGGCGCCCAGCTTCCCCGAATTTGTTAGCAAAACCCCATTTATATATTGTCAGCAAAATCTTTTTGGATAGGGAGAGGTGAAGAACTTGCAGCAGGAGTACAAGAGGATCGACATCACAAAAGACCAGATCGTACCCATTGCCGAGCGGATGCGGAAAAACGGCGTGTACCTGGTGATGATCCATGCCTTCCTGAACAAAGAAGGGCAGATGGACATCTCATGGGACTACGCGGTGGACCCGGTCGTGGAGTCCTACCATGTGGTGGGGGAGACGACCGTGCCCTCCATCGGTGAAGTGTACGACGAGGCCGCCCGCTGGCCGGAGCGAGAGCTGAACGAGCTGTTCGGCGTGACCTTCGAGGGGCTGGACGTGTCCAAGCGGCTGTTTCTGCCGGAGGACATGCTGGAGACCCAGGGCAAGGGACAGATCATGGTCACCCCGCTCAGTGAGCTGGTGGAGAAGAACCAGAAGAAGGAGGGGATCGTATGAGCTATATCGTACCCATCGGGCCGTACCATCCCGCATTGGAGGAGCCCATCCACGCCCGGCTCATCACCGAGGGCGAGGTCATCAAGGACGCGGAGGTCTTTGTGGGCTACAATCACCGCGGCATTGAGAAGCTGGCCACCGAGCGCAACGCCATCCAGACCCTGGTGCTGGTGGAGCGCGTCTGCGGCATCTGTTCCCACTCTCATGCCTTCACCTACGCCATGGCGGTGGAGAAGATCAACGGCATTGAGGTGCCCCGGCGCGGCGACTATATCCGCGTCATCACCGCGGAGCTGGAGCGGCTGCACTCCCACTTCCTGTGGCTGGGCATCGCCTGCCACATCATCGGCCACGACAGCATGTTCATGCACATCTGGGACGAGCGGGAGCTGGTGATGGACATTCTGGAGAAGATGACCGGCAACCGGGTCAACTACGCCATGGTCACCATCGGCGGCAGCCGCCGGGACATCAGCGACGAGCTCAGACGGGAGATCCTGGACGCCTGCGACAAGCTGAAGGCGCCCCTGGACCGCATCACCGAGATCGCCCTTACCGACAAGACCATCGCCATGCGCACCAAGGGTGTGGGCGTTCTCAAGAAGGAAGACGCCCTGCGCCTGGGCGCTGTCGGCCCCCATGCCCGCGCCTCTGGTGTGGACGTGGACGTGCGCCGGGACGCCCCCTACTCCGCCTACAATGAGTTTGAGTTCGGTGTCCCCGTGGTGGAGAGCGGCGACGTGTTCGCCCGCGTGGTCGTCCGCGCCCTGGAGTGCTATGAGAGCATCAAGATCATCCGCCAGGCGCTGGAGAATCTGCCGGAAGGCCCCATCAACCTGGGCAACAAGCTCATCAAGATCAAGGAAGGCCAGGCGGTGGCCCGCCACGAGGCGCCCCGCGGCCAGCTGAGCCACATGGTGGTGGGTGACGGCAGCCTGAATAACCACCGGGTCTCGGTTCACGTGCCCAGCTTTAAGAATACCCCCACCGTCCCCTTCATGCTGCGGGGCAACACCGTGGCGGATGCGGGCCTGATCATTGCCAGCATTGACCCCTGCTTCAGCTGCCTGGACCGCTGATGCATGAACTGGCGTTGACCGAGGGGATCCTCCAGATCGTCCGGGAGCAGGCTGAAAAGGCCAGCTTTGCCCGGGTGCTGGAGATCTGCCTTCGGGTGGGCGAGTATTCCGGGGTGATCCCGGAATGTCTGCAGGAATTCTTTCCCATCGTGTCCAAGGGGACCAAGGCCGAGGGCGCCGCGCTGGTGATCCAGCCGGTTCCCGCCTCCTTCCGCTGCATCACCTGCGGCTACGAGGGCGCGATCCCACCGCGGACAGCCTGCTGCCCCCAGTGCGGCAGCACGGCCATCCGCATGACGGCGGGGCGGGAGTTCTATGTGGAAAACCTGAAAGTGGAATAAGGAAATTCATACGAAAAGAGGGGTGTTTCAGCCTTGAGAAAAACAACTATCCCTGCCGTTGTGACGACCTTTGTGGTCTGCTTTGCCTTCTGGCTGCTGCTGACCTGGTCGTTTGCAACGCAGGAGCTGATCGCGGGCGCCGTGATCAGCCTGGCGGTGGCGCTGTTCTCGGCGCGCTTCTTCATCCATGAGAAGGCCTTCTGGTTCTGCAATCCCATGAAGTTCTTCAACGGCCTCTTCTACTGGCTCTGCATCTTCCCCATCGAGCTGGTGAAGGCCAATGTGGACATGGCCAAGCGCTGCTTCGGCGGCTGCAAAAAGATCAATCCGGGCATCGTGAAGGTGCCGGTGGATCTGAAGTCCGACTACGGCCAGGCGGCTCTGGCCAACTCCATCACCCTGACCCCGGGCACCATCACCATGGAGATCACCGAGGAAGAGGGACAGACCTACTATTACATCCATTGGATCGACGTCACCGCCCCCAGCGGGAAAGAGGCGGGCGACGCCATCAAGGGCACGCTGGAAAAAGGCTTAAGGAGGGTTTGGGAATGAACGAAAAGCTCTATGATCTTCTGATCTGCGGCATCGTCTTCGCCGTTCTCGCCGCTCTCACGCTGATCCGGCTGGCGAAGGGCCCCACCTCTGCTGACCGCATGGTGGCAGGCGACGCGGCCGACACCCTGATCTGCTGCGCCATGGTGCTCTTTGCCCTGTTCTCGGGCCGCGGCATTTACCTGGACATCGCCCTGGTGGCCGCCCTCTTCGGCGTGATCGACACCATGCTGGTGGGCCGCTACCTGGAGAAGGAAAGGGGGAAGGATCAATGATCGTACGCATCATTGCTGACGTGCTGATCGCCATCGGCGCGATCTTTGCCCTGGCGGGCACTATCGGGATCCTGCGCATGCCCGATCCTTACAGCCGCATGCAGGCCAGCACCTGCATCCCCACCCTGGGCATGCTGGGTGCGATGCTGGGCGCGCTGCTGATTGCCATCTTCTGCAAGGAAGACGCGGGCACCGCCGTGAAAATCGCGGTCATCGCCCTGCTGATCCTGGTCACCAACCCCCTGGGCTCCCACGCCATCGCCAAGGGCGCCTACAAGGCGGGCATCCGGCCGGAGAAGAAGATGGACGTTGACGATTTGGGGAGGGATCTCTATGAGTAATCTGATCATGATCCTCAATGTTCTGGTGATCCTGGGCATGGTGGTCTCCGCGATCCTGGCGGTTCATTTTGAGAACCTGCTGTCGGCGGTCATCGCGCTGTCCGTCACCGGCGCCTTTGCCGCGGCGGAATTTCTGATTCTGCACGCGCCGGACGTGGCTATCTCCGAGGCGGCTGTGGGCGCTGCTCTGGTGCCGCTGATCTTCATCGTCACCCTTCGGAAAATCAAAGGAGGGAAAGAGAAATGAAGAAATTTCTGACCTGGGTTTCCCTGGGCGTGCTGGTCGTGGCTTTCCTGGCGGCCAGCCTGAGCATGGCTCAGCTTCCCCCTACTTACGACGGCAGCAAGGCCAACGTCTCCGTGGCCCAGCTGCAGGAGGATCCCAGCGGCTATGACCGCTTTGACGGGCCCAAGGCCGACGGCGCCGCTGCCGTGATCGTGCAGCAGAACCTGGCCAAGACCCGCGCCGTGAACGACGTGACCTCCATTGTCTTCGACTTCCGTGGCTACGACACCATGGGCGAGGCCTTTATCCTGATCACCGCCGTGGCCGGCAGCGCGGTCATCCTCTTCACCAAGAAAAAAGGGAAGGAGGAGGACAAGGAATGAACGAAAAGATCAAGGTGAAAAACGTCATTCTCCGCTGCGGAGCGGACAGTCTTCTTCCCCTGATGCTGGTGTACATGCTGTACATCATCTTCCACGGACACCTGAGCCCCGGCGGCGGCTTCCAGGGCGGCGTGCTGATGGCGGCGGTAGTTGTGATGCTGTATCTGGGTCACGGCTACGAGACCACCACCCGCGTCCTGAGCGCCAACCTGCTCCACGGGACGGAGGGCTTCGCCTCCATCTTCTACGTGGCGCTGGCCATGCTGGGCGTGGCGGTTGGCTTCCAGTTCTGCCAGAACATCATCGCCGGGCACGGCAAGATCGGCGAGCTCTACAGCTCCGGCACCATCTTCTGGATGAACGCTACCGTCGGCCTGAAGGTGCTCACCGGCGTTGGCTCCATCGGTCTGCTGATGATCGGTCTGGCCAACGAGAAAGAATGAGGGCAGAGATATGATGACATTGAACTATATCGCATCCTTCTTCCTCATCGTGCTGGGTCTGTACTGCATCGTCATGAAGTACAACCTGGTGAAAACGGTGATCGGCCTCAGCATCATGGACTACGGCGTGAACCTGCTCATTATCACCATTGGCTACAATCCCGGCGGTACCGCCCCCATCTTCACCCAGGGCGAGCTGCAGGCGGCCAGCTACTTTGTGGATCCCATTCCCCAGGCGCTGACCCTCACCAGCATCGTCATCGGCGCCTGCGTCACGGCCATGTCCCTGGCGCTGGTCATGAAGCTCAAGGAGATGTACGGCACCCTGGACACCCGTGAGATAAGGAGGCTGAGAGGATGAAATACATTGATCTTCTGAACTTCCTGAATCCGCAGCATTTCCCGATCATTGCGATCATGCTCTACTTCCTGGGCGCCTTCTTCATCGTGCTCTTCGGGAAGAACCGCATCGCGCGCAACTGCATCGCATTTCTGGCAACGGGTCTCTCGCTGACCCTGCTGATCCTGCTGGTGAAGCCCATCTTCCTGGATGGCGGCATCATCGCCTACTGGATGGGCGGCCGTATCCCCGCCGGCGGCTATGCCATCGGCATCGCCCTGGAGGTGGACGCCCTGGGCCTGTTCTTCGGCCTGCTCATTGCAACGGCGGTGTTCGTCTCCTGTCTCTACTCCTTCTCTTACATGAGCGAGGATGACAACGAGCCCCAGTATTACACCCTGTTCCTGATGCTGGCCGGCGGCGTGATGGGCCTGGTCTTCTCCGGCGACCTCTTCAACATGTTCATCATGGTGGAGATCCTGACCTTCGCGGCCGTGGCGCTGACCGCCTTCCGCAACCGGGTCACCGGCGCGCTGGAGGCCGCCTTCAAGTACCTGGTGGTGGGCTGCATCGGCTCCACCTGCATCCTGGCGGGCACCATCCTGCTGTACCAGCAGGCGCACACCCTGAACCTGGCGCAGCTGGCCACCATCATCCCCAACTGCCACGGCACCAATGTGACCGTCGCCTTCGTGCTGCTCTTCATCGGCTTCTGCACCAAGGCCTTCATCGTGCCCTTCCATCCCCTGGCGGCGGACGCCCACGGCGCGGCTCCCGCGCCGGTGTCGGTGCTGATCTCCGGTGTTCTCACCAAGAGCGGCATCTACGGCATCATCCGTCTGACCTTCTTCCTGTTCCAGATGATGAACCTGGGCGCGGTGCAGTTCTGGCTGGTGTTCCTGGGCTCCGTGAGCATGTTCGTCTGCGTCACCATGGCTCTGGCCCAGCATGACTTCAAGCGCCTGCTGGCCTTCCACTCCATCTCCCAGATCGGCTATGTGCTGACGGCGGTGGGTCTGGCCACGGCGCTGGGCGCCTCCGCCGGCCTCTACCACGCCATGAACCACACCCTCTTCAAGGGCCTGCTCTTCCTTTGCGCCGGCGCTGTTCTCCACGAGACCGGCACCACCGACCTGGGCAAGCTGGGCGGCCTGTCGAAGAAAATGCCCTGGACCACCGTGCTCTTCCTCATCGGCGCCGCCTCCATCAGCGGCATCCCGCCCTTCAACGGCTTCGCCTCCAAGTGGCTCATCTACCAGGCCACCTATGAGAAGGCCGTGGAGACCGGCAACATCGGCTTTGCCTTCGTGACCATCGTGGCGCTGGTGACCTCCACCCTGACCCTGGCCTCCTTCGTGAAGGTGACCCAGTCCGTGTTCTTCGGGCAGCTGCCCAAGGAATGCGAGAACGCCAAGGAAGTCTCCTGGGGCATGCGCATTTCCATGAGCATCCTGGCGATCCTCTGCACGCTGACGGGCCTCTTTCCCAAGGCGGTGCAGGAGTACCTGACCCAGCCTGCCGCCCGCACCATGTACAATGTGAGCCAGTACATAGACGGCATGTTCCAGAAGGGCTATGCCGTGCAGGAGATGGGCATGTCCGCTCCCGAGGCCGCCACGGTGCGATTCGAGACCGTCGGCGTCTGGAACCCGGGCAACTGGCTGATCCTGCTGATGATCGCGCTGCTGTCCATCTGCATCGTGGCTGTCGCCTCCAAGTACGACGCCGTGCGCCAGAACAAGAGCGAGAAGGTCGAGGCCAAGTACAGCCTCTTCTACGGCGGCGAGCCCACCGAGTTCTCCCAGGTTGGCGGCGGAGACCTGTTCTGGGGCTTCAAGCACAACTGGCGGCACTACTTCAGTTTCATGCATGACCTGCACAGCGGCATTGTCAACGACTACTCGCTGTGGGCTGTGGTCGCTCTTGCGCTGGCCATGGTCTACGCGCTGATCGTTCTGTAAAGGAGGGGGAAGAATGGACATTATTCTGAGTGCGCTGAAATCGCTGGCCTATGTGCTGATCTTCCCCGGCTTCCTGTTCTGCTTCCTGTCCGGGATGCTGCTCTGCGGCATCGACCGCAAGCTGGTTGCCAGAATGCAGAAGCGCGTGGGGCCCCCGATCCTGCAGCCTTTCTATGATTTCTTCAAGCTCTGCGGCAAGGAGACCATCGTGCCCGCCGCGGCCAACAAGGTCATGTTCCTGATGGCGCCCCTGCTGGGGCTGGCATCCCTGGTGGTGCTGCAGCTCTTCATCCCCGTGTTCCAGTATCAGATCCCGGCCTTCACCGAGGTGGCGGACGTGATCGTGATCCTGTACCTGCTGCTGATCCCGGCGGTGTCCATCATCCTGGGCGGCGCGTCCACCGGCTCTCCCTACGCCGGCGTCGGCCTGAGCCGTGAAATGGTCACGGTGCTGGCCTGCGAGCTGCCCCTGGTGCTGGTGCTGCTGAGCGTCGGCAAGGTGGTCGGCGCGGAGAGCGACGGCGGCATCTGCTTCTCCATGACGGGGATCGTGAACTATCAGCTTGCCCACGGCAGCCTGATCACCCACGCCGGACTCATTCCCGCGGCCATCGCCTTCCTGCTGGTGATCCCCGGCGAGACCGGCAACCACCCCTTCGACGCGGCCGAGGCCGAGACGGAGATCTGCGAAGGCATGCTGGCGGAGTACAGCGGCGCGCCTCTGGGCGTCTTCAAGCTGAACCACGCCATCAAGATGCTGACCATGACCAGCCTCTTCGTGATGCTGTTCTTCGGCGGCATCGGCAGCGGGCTGGAGAGCCTGGTGGCTCTCGTCGGCCTCACGGGCGTGGCCGCCCGGGTGGTGGGGATGCTGCTGGCGGTGCTGGTGCTCTTCCTGCTGTGCGTCATTGTCACGGCGGTGGGCATCTCCTTCGTCCACGCGGTCACCGCCCGTCTCAAGATCGAGCAGATCTTCAAGTATTACTGGACCGTGGTGTCCGGGCTTGCGCTGCTGAGCCTGGTGCTGGTCTGGTACGGCCTGTAAGGAGGTGCGCGTATGTTTAAGAAACTGATCGAAGAGAGCACCGGCAAATCCCCCTGGCTCTTCCATATCAACGCCGGCTCCTGCAACGGCTGCGACATCGAGCTGGTCTCGGTGCTGACCCCCCGCTATGACGCGGAGCGTCTGGGCTTCAAGCTGGCGGGCTCTCCCCGCCACGCGGACATCGTTGTGGTCACCGGCCCCATCACCGCCCAGTCTCTGCCCCGGGTGCTGCGCTCCATCGAGCAGGTGCCCGATCCCAAGTGCATCGTCACCATGGGCTCCTGCCCCCAGTCCGGCAACGTCTTCCGCGGCAGCTACTCTGTAGCGGGCCCCCTCTCGAAATACGTCCATGTGGACGTGGACGTGGCCGGCTGCACCCCCAAGCCCGAGGCTGTGATCGACGGGCTGCATCTGGCCACCCAGATCCTGCAGCAGAAGAGGAAGGAGATGAAGAAGTAAATGGATTTCCCGTTCATCAAGGAAGCGCTTTCTCAGCTCTTTTCCAAGCCCAGCTGCGAGATGTATCTGCCGGATAAGACCAAGCTCGGCGCGCCCAACTACCGCGGCCGCATCGTCTTCCATCCGGACAAGTGCATCAACTGCATGATGTGCGAGCGCGTCTGCTCCGGCAACGCCATCACCCACACGGTGGAGAAGACCGAGGAGGGCGACAAGGTCACCCGCACCTTCTACCTGGGCTCCTGCACCTTCTGCGCCACCTGCATGGATTTCTGCACCCACGGCGCCATCGAGTTTACCCGGGATTACCACATGATCGCCACCAAGGAGGAGGATCTGATGGTCTCCGGCACCTTCATCAAGAAGCCGCCGGTGAAGAAGCCCGCGCCGCCCAAGCCCGCTCAGGCTCCCGCCGCTCCCAAGGCGGAGGAAAAGCCTGCCGCAGCAGCCACCGGCACGGTGATCAAGCCCCGGGACGACGGCAAGCCCGTCCAGGTGCCCTCCAAGTGCGTCTACTGCACCATCTGCGCCAGGAAGTGCCCTGCCGGGGCGCTGACGGTGGATCGTGCCGCCAAGACCTGGACGCTGGACGAGGACGCCTGCGTGGGCTGCGGCACCTGTGCCGAGGCCTGCCCCAAGAAGGCCATCCTCATGCCCGGCGATGAGCCTGTGACCGTGGAGGCCGCCCCCGCCGCCCCCGCGCCCAAGGCTGCTCCCGCCCCTGCGCCCAAGGCTGAGCCTGCCCCCGCTCCCGCGGCGGAGATCAAGCCCCGGGACGACGGCAAGCCCGTCCAGGATCCGGCCAAGTGCGTCTACTGCACCATCTGCGCCCGCAAGTGCCCCGCCGGGGCGCTGACGGTGGATCGCGCCGCCAAGACCTGGACGCTGGATGAGGACGCCTGCGTCGGCTGCGGCACCTGTGCGGAGGCCTGCCCCAAGAAGGCCATCGTGCTCTAATATCGCAGACAGCGAAAAGAATCGACCCCGCTTTGAGCCAAGGCTCAAAGCGGGGTTTGTCTATGAAGTGGGAGCGCCCGGCAGCCAGAGGCAGCCGAGCGTTCTCGGTTTTTCGCATGTTGTCGGGAGTGGTCTCGGAGTATTCGGGATGGAGCAAACCTGAGCTCTTGTCAGAGCGACGCGGTCTGTCCGGCCAGCAGCGCCTCCACCTGGGCGCGCTTTTCATAGAGCACGCAGCCGCCCTCGTGGTCGTCCAGCAGGATATCGCCCTCTCGCAGCGCAGTGAAGAGGGGCGAGTGCAGCGCCTGGCGCAGGGAGCTCTGCTTGATATTCACATCCGAGTAGGGGGAGAAGGGACAGGGCTCTGCCCCGCCGTGGGAGTTGATGTGGAAGAAGCCGCGACCGGCCGCCACACAGCCGCCAGAGCTCTTCTCGTCTCCGGGAAAAGAGATGTAGACCATCTCCGGGTGATCCCGGCGCAGACGGGCGATCTCCTGCCGGAGAAGCTCCCGCTCCTCATCGCCGGGGGCCAGGTGCTTGCTCTCCTCGGTCACGGGCACGAACTCCACGAAGATCACAGCCTTGCAGCCCCGGGCGGAGAGCTTTTCCAGAAACGCGTCGGAGCTGACCTCCCGCAGATTCTCCGTGGTCACGGTGACGGAGGCGCCGAAGATGAGCCCGCGGCTCTGAAACGCGTCCATGTTTGCGATCAGCCGGTCGTAGACGCCCTTGCCCCGCCGGGCGTCGGTGATCTCTCGCTCCCCCTCGATGCTCAGGATGGGGATGAGATTGCGGCAGCGGTCAAAGAGCTCGAAGTAGCGCCTGTCGATAAAGGTGCCGTTGGTGAAGATGGGGAAGAGGATGCCCGGCTTTTTCCCGGCGGCCTCGATGATGTCCCGGCGGAGCATGGGCTCGCCCCCCGCCAGGAGGATGAAGCTGATGCCCAGCTCGTCGGCCTCGTCAAAGATGCGCAGCCATTCCGCGTCGGTGAGCTGGCTGACCGGGGCGGCGTCCACGGTGGCGTTGTTGCAGCGGGAGTAGCAGCCCGCGCAGTGCAGATTGCACTGGCTGGTGATGCTGGCGATGAGAAAGGGCGGGATGTGCTCCCCCGCGTCCTCGGCAAGCCGACGCTTCTTGGAGGCGGCCTTGCTGGCCGCGGCAAAGCGCAGCATGAAGGCGCTCTCCCGGGGATCCTTCAGCGTGGCCTTCAGCGCGTCGCGCACCACGTTCTCCACGCCGCGGGTCACATAGGCCTGCAGATCAAAGGCTTCCATGCTCATTTCTCCTCATTGCAGCAGGCGCAGCACTTTTTGTGCCATGCAGGGGCTTCGGGCATCTCGGTGCCGGTTAGGCGGGCTGCGATCACGCGACAGTGCAGGATCAGAAACAGGCCGCAGCACACGGCGCAGCAGCGAATGCAGATGTTGAGCGCTTTCTTGATTTTGGTCATGGGGAACAACTCCTTTTTGGGATTTCTTTTATTGTAACACTTTGCTGAAAAAAGTCCAGTCGCAGAAAAGAGTACAGACAAAAAGAGCCGTCCGCGGAAGCGATTTTTCCGCGGACGGCTGCCTGCCGGCTGATTCAGTTCCTGCTGTCGATCCAATCCTGCAGATCGGCGTCGGAGATGCCGGTGCTGAGGCGGGTGGAGGAGAGGAAGGTCCCCGTGCCGGCCTGCTCGCCCAGCGTCTCTCCGGTACGGCCCGCGCCGCTGCTGCCCGAGGTGCAGAAGGGGATCACGGTGATGCCGGTGAAATCGTGACTCTCCACAAAGCTGCTCAGGATCCGCGGCGCCTGTCCCCACCAGATGGGGTAGCCCAGGTACACGGTGGTGTAGCCCTCCAGGGAAATGCTGTTTGCGATCTCCGGACGGGCGTCCGGGTCATTCTGCTCCAGCGTGGCGCGGGTCTCGCTGCTGCTGTAGTTCAGATCCTCCGCCGTGTAGGGCTGGGCGGGAATGATCTCCACCAGATCTCCGCCGGTGAGGGCGGCGATCCGCTCCGCAAGCTGCCGGGTGTTGCCGGTGGCGGAGAAGTAGACGACCAGTACCGTACTCTGGGAACTGGGCTCTGCGGGGGCGTCCTCCGTTACGATCGGTTCCGCAGCGGGCTGCTCCGGGGCAGGGGCGGCGCCCTGCTGCGGCGCGGCGCTGGCGGCAGGCGACGTCTGCTCGGGGGCACCGCCGCAGGCCGCGCAGCTCAGCAGCAATCCCAGCAGGAGGATACAGGCGAGTGTTTTTTTCATGTTTGGTTCTCCTTTCCGCAATTGCGATCCCACGTCCCGGCTCCAGGCTATTTTGAAGGAGCGGGCGGAGAAACGCAGTTTTGCCCAGGCGAGGGCAACAGATTTGTCTTTTATTTGATCCATGCTTCCCGAATAAAACATATTGACACGATGTCAGAACACACTATACCAGCATTCTGACATCGTGTCAATATTTTTTCGCGCGGGAGCGCCGGATTTTGACAAGTCTGGAAAACGGACGGCAAGGGCGCTCTTTTGGAAGGCTGCGCGAGTAGGAAAGACTGGAGGCGGAAAACACTTGAAGGGAGCGGAGCGGGCTATTATAATATGGAAAAAAGCCTGCCCGCCTGTCGGCGGAGCGGAGAGAGGAGCGCGCCATGCGGGCGAGACGGAGAAAGGGCGTTGCCCTGGCTTTGACCCTGGCATGCTGCCTGAGCCTGGCTCTGGCGGGCTGCGGCGGCAGAGCCCAGGCGGAATACCGGGTGGTGGTGGCGACGGATCTGCACTATTTGGCCCCATCGCTGACGGACCACGGGCTCATATTCCAGCGGATGATGGAAAACAGCGACGGCAAGTGCACCGAATACTGCGACGAGATCCTGGACGCCTTCCTGCTGGAGGTGATCGCCCTGCGGCCGGAGGCGCTGATCCTCACGGGAGATCTGAGCTTCAACGGCGAGCGGGAGAGCCACCTGGCTCTTGCGGAGAAGCTCAGGACTGTGGAGGAGGCGGGGATCCCGGTGCTGGTGCTGCCGGGGAACCACGATCTGTACCGCAGTCAGACCTACTCCTATTTCGGGGACAGCGCGGAGTGGGTGCCGAATATTTCCGCCGAGGATTTTCGGGAAATCTACGGCGCCTACGGCTTTGACGAGGCCATCGCCTCGGATCCGGATTCCCTGAGCTATGCCGTTCAGCTCAACGGCAGCACCCGGGTGCTGATGCTGGACGCCAACACTCTCCATGACTTCTGCGGTCTGTCCGAGAAAAGCCTGGACTGGATCGAGGAACAGCTTGCCGCGGCCCGGCAGGAGGGGAAGGCGGTGCTGGTGTGCTGCCACCAGAACCTGTTCCGCCACTCTCTTTTTGACAGGGGTTATGTGTTGAACCGCTCCCAGCGCCTTGCCGCCCTGCTGGAGCAGTATGAGGTGCCGCTGATGCTCAGCGGGCACATGCACATCCAGCATGTGCAGACGGAGGGCAAGGTGACCGAGATCACCACCTCCTCCCTGACCATGGGGGCCTGCCAGTACGGGATCCTGGAGGCGTCCGACGGCGTGCTGCGTTATGAGGCGCACCCGGTGGAGGTGTCCGCGTGGGCGAAAGAGCAGGGAATCACGGACGAGGCCCTCCTGAACTTCGGCACTACGGCAGCGGAGAGTATGGCCCGCTGTACCCGTGCCCAGGCGGAGGAGCAGCTGGCGGAGAGCAATGTTCCGCCGGAGGAGCGCGCGGCTCTGGTCAAATACGCCTGCGCCCTGAACGAGGCCTATTTTTCCGGGGATCTGACGGGAATTCCGGCCCTGGATCCGGAGGGGAAGCTGCTGCGGGGCTGGCTCGAGAGCGGAACCATGTTCGGTTCTTACTTTTCCTCAATCCAGGGGGAGATCGGCCGGGATCACACCCTCTGGCAGGGGGACGCCGACCCATAAAAGCGCAGAAAAAAGTTGCGGCCTTTGCCAGTTTATGGCATTTTTGAGGTTTTTTTCTCATACGCTGGGAAAGTGACAAATAATATTGTTTATTTCTTGACGAAATCATAGAAACGTGTTACAGTATCCTTGTCTCCAAGAGTGCCTGTATAACAGGCGGCGAGGAGAACATTATTATGATTGGGAGTACAAACATGAAAAAGATTTTCGCAATCCTGCTGCTCGCCTGCATGGTGCTGTCTCTGGCCGCCTGCGGCGAAGCGAAGACCGCCGAGTACAAGCTGGGCATGGGCGTGAGCCTGAACACCGCCAGCTCCAAGACCGGCAACGCCCAGGTCGACGCCTGCGCCGCCGCCATCGTGCTGGACAAGGACGGCAAGATCGTCGCCTGCCGCATCGACGTGGCCCAGAACAAGATGGACGTGACCGACGGCCAGGTCGACACCGAGGCCACCTTCCTCACCAAGGCTGAGAAGGGCGACGACTACGGCATGGTCGCCTACTCCGACGCCACTCTGGAGTGGTACCAGCAGGCCAAGAACTTCGAGGACTACTGCGTTGGCAAGACCGCCGATGAGATCGCCAACATCGCCACCACCCAGAACGGCGAGCACACCGTCGCCGCCGACGAGACCCTGTACGCCTCCTGCTCCATCGACATCACCGCTTTCCAGGACGCTGTTGTCAAGGCCTGCAACGACGATCAGGCCGCTACCTTCACCTCTGACGGTAATTTCACCCTGGGCCTGGCCATCAACTCCACCGCTGCTGAGTCCACCGCCGCTACCGAGGAAGAGGACGGCACTGTGAAGATGTACAGCGAGTTCGGCGCCGTGGTTCTGGACAAGGACGGCAAGATCCTGGCCGCTCTGACCGACGCCACCCAGCCCCAGATCAAGATCACCGCTGCCGGCGAGATCGGTGAGACCATCTTCAAGGGCACCAAGCGCGAGCTGAAGGAAGGCTACAACATGGTCGCCTATTCCGACGCTACCCTGGAGTGGTACCAGCAGGCCAAGAACTTCACCGACTACTGTGTCGGCAAGACCGCTGAGGAGCTGCGCGCCACCGAGACCCACACCAACGATGAGGGCCACCAGGTCTTCACCGACGAGACGCTGTACGCCAGCGTTTCCATCAGCGTGGACGGCATGATCAACGTGGTCGCCAAGGCCGCTGACAACGCCCGCTGATCTTTCAAAACGCTCATAGGAGATGAACGCTTTGCGGCAATCGAAACGAAGCTGGGCATGCGTTTTGCTGCTCGCGCTGCTCCTCCTCTCCGCCTGCGCAGCGCAGGGGGAGATCAAGGAGGAAACCTCCGTCCCGCAGGCGGTCGAACCGGTCGGAAAGGTGTATTACGCCTATTTTGACACGGTCTCCTATGTCTATGACTACGCAGGAGATTCGGCAGAACGGTTCGAGGACCGTTCTGCCGAAGTTTCGCATATTCTGGAGGAATATCACCAGCTCTTCGATATCTACCATGAATACAGCGGCGTGGTGAACCTCTGCACCCTGAACAAAAACGCCGGCGGCGAGGCATTGGAGGTCGACCCCAAGCTGGTGGAGTTCCTGGTCTATGCCAAGGACATGTACACGCTTACCGACGGCGAGATGAACGTGATGCTGGGGGCGGTGCTCCGCCTTTGGCATGAATGCAGGGAGAACGCCTCCGAGGATCCGGCCAACGCTGCGATTCCCGAGGAGGAAGCCCTGCGGGAGGCCTATACCCACACGGGCATCGACCTGCTGGAGATCGACACGGAGCGCAACACCGTCCGCATCGCGGATCCGGACGCCTCCATCGACGTGGGGGCCCTGGGCAAGGGCTATGCCACCGAGCGGGCGGCGGAATATCTGGAGCAAGACGACGCCGCTGGCTATGTGCTCAACATCGGCGGCAACATCCGCTGCATCGGAGACCGGCCGGACGGCAGCGGCTGGGTCACGGCCATCCGGGATCCGGACAACTCCTCCGAGAGCTTTGCCTGCCGCATCCGCATCCGGGACACGGCCTGTGTGACTTCCGGCGTGTATGAGCGGTATTTCACCGTGAACGGCAAGCAGTATCACCACATCATCGACCGGGATACGCTGCTCCCCGCGGCGTATTTCGCGTCCCTCACCGTGATCACCCGGGACAGCGCCCTGGCGGACACCCTGTCTACCGCCTTGTTCTGCATGCCTCTGGAAGAGGGCATGAAGCTGGCGGAGAGCATCGGCGGCGTGGAGGTGCTCTGGATCTTCCCCGACGGGGAGCAGTACAGCACTCCCGGCTTTGCCGCGCTGATCCAAGAACAAGATACAAATTAAACAGCCGATTGCGAAACGCGTTTCGCAATTGCAATAATCCTGAGGAGGCGGGAGATTTGAAGAAAAACATCTCGACCCTGAAGTTACCCCATTTGAAGGGCACGGCGGGCCTGGCCCCCGTGCGCATCCCCCAGCCCAAGGAAGTCCTGCTGCCGGTTTCCCCCATGAACTCCCACTCCGCCGTCAACGCGGAGCCGGTGGTGGAGGTAGGCCAGCATGTGACGGTGGGCCAGCTCATCGCCAAGGAGAAGGATCGCGGCAGCTCCAACATCCACGCGTCCGTCTCCGGCACGGTGAAAGCCATCGAGCCCTATGTGGCCGGCGGGCGGAAGGCCATCGCCATCCGCATCGAGAGCGACGGCAAGATGGAAAAATGCCCCGACCTGAAGATCCCCCATCCCACCAATCTGGACGAGTTCCTGGAGTGCATCCGGGACAGCGGCACGGTGGGTCTGGGCGGCGCGGCGTACCCCGTGTGGGCCAAGCTCTCCGCCGCGCAGAAGAGCCACATCAGCACCGTGCTCATTAACGGCGCCGAGTGCGAGCCCTATATCACCTGCGACCACCGGGTCATGCTGGAGCACGGCGATCTGATCCAGAAGGGCATCGAGCTCATGAAGCAGTTCATGGGCAGCGAGGAGTATATCATCGGCATCGAGAAGAATAAGCCCGACGCCATCGCCGCCCTGACCGAGCGCTTCAAGGACGATCCCGCGGTGAAGATCCTGCCGCTGAGCAGCGTCTATCCCCAGGGCGCCAAGCAGGTGCTGCTGTATAACGCCACCGGCAAGGTGGTGGAGAAGGGCCAGCGTATGGCAAGCCTGGGCGTGGTCATCATCAACGTCTACTCCCTGGTGAAGATGGCGGAGTACTTCGTCACCGGCATGCCCATGGTGGAGCGCATCCTCACCGTGGAGGGCTCCGCCGTGAAGGAGCCCAAGAACCTGATCGCCCCCATCGGCGTCACGGTGCGGGAGCTGGTGGAGGCCTGCGGCGGGCTGAAGGAAGAGCCCGGCAAGATCCTCTTCGGCGGCGCCATGATGGGCAAGACCCAGGAATCCCTGGACAACGTGATCCTGAAGGCCACCAACGCCGTGGTGCTCATGAATAAGAAAGAGACCGCGAAGACCGAGCCTTCTCCCTGCATCCACTGCGGCCGCTGCGTGGCGGCCTGCCCCCTGGGCCTGAACCCCACCGCCTTCTCCCGGGCCATGGAGCTGCCCGAGGGCCAGGACGAGCTGCGGGCTGCCATCCTGCAGAAGGAACAGGTGCGGGTGTGCATGTCCTGCGGCTGCTGCAGCTATGTCTGCCCTGCCCACCGGCCTCTGGCGGAGACCAATACCGACGCCATCGGCTGGATCCGTACCTGGGAAAAGAATCAGAAAGAAGGGGGGAAGTAAGCCGTGGAGAAACCCATTATGTCTTCCGGACCCCATATCCACAGCCATGACAGCAGCAGACGGATCATGCTGGACGTGATCATCGCCCTGCTGCCCGCGTCCGTGGCGGCGGTAGTCCTCTTCGGACTTGACGCCTTGTGGCTTATCGTGACCTGCGTCGCGGCCGCCGTGCTCTCCGAGTTCCTGTTCAATCTCATCGCCAAGCGGAAGCAGTCCGTGGGCGATCTGAGCGCCGTGGTGACAGGCCTTCTGCTGGCTCTGAACCTGAGCACCAAGGTGCCCCTCTGGCAGGCCGCGCTGGGCAGCATCTTCGCCATTGTTCTGGTGAAATGCGTCTTCGGCGGCATCGGCCACAACTTTGCCAACCCCGCCATCACCGCCCGCGTCTTTCTGCTGGTGGCCTTTAGCTCCACCGTGGCCGGAGGCGCCTTGCCGGACGGCACGACCGGCGCCACGCCCTTGGAGCTGATCGGTGTCGAGGGCGCGGAGCTGCCGAGTCTGCTGCAGATGTTCCTGGGTCAGCGGGGCGGCGCTATCGGCGAGACCTGCATCCTCGCCCTGCTGCTGGGCTTCGGGTACTTACTGATCCGCAAGGTGATCTCCTGGCAGACCCCGGTGATCTTCATCGGCACCGTGTTTGTCTGCTTCCTGATCGCCACCGGCAATGTTGAGATCGCGCTGTATGAGGTGCTGGCGGGCGGCCTGGTGCTGGGCGCCGTGTTCATGGCCACCGACTACACCACCACCCCCATTACCGCGTCCGGGCGGATGCTCTTCGCCCTGGGCTGCGGCCTCATTACCTTTGTCATCCGCCGCTTCTGCGCCTATCCCGAAGGCGTATCCTACTCCATCCTGTGCATGAACATCCTGGCGCCCTGGCTGGAGAAGGCAACGCGGAGAAAGCCGTTGGGAGGTGTCTGAGATGAAAAAGAATGTTTTGACCTCTCTGCTGTGCCTGGTGCTGTTGACGGCGGTGCTGGCCGCGTGCCTCTTTGGCGTCAACGCCCTGACCGCCCCCATCGTGGAGGCCAACGAGAAGGCCAGACTGGGCGACTCCGTGCTGATCTATGACCGGAACGCTCTGGAGACATCCGAGCTGAACGTCACTGCGGACACGGTGCAGAGCATCTACAAGGACGATACCAAGCAGGTCTATACCTTGACGCTCATCACCGCCCCCGGCTGGCAGTCCTCCATGGGGCTGACCCTGGTGGTGGACTATGAGGGCCGCATCGTGTCTCTGACCGTAGACGATCCCGGTGCCGAGACCAAGATGGGCGACCTGGATCAGGCGAACTTCCTGCCCAGCTTCGTCGGCCAGGATTCCACGCTGGCCGCCGTGGAGCTGGTGGGCGGCGCCACCCTGTCCTCCAAGGCCATCCACGATGCGGTGGCCGACGGATTCAACACCTTGATAGAAAACGGCCTCATCGCCGAGGCCCAGAAGAGCGACGAGCAGCTCCTCAAGGAGCTGGCGCCCATCGCCTTCTCCGGCGCGGCCAACGCCTCCCGCGTTCTCCAGGGCGAGGAGCTGCAGGGCTCCGGCAGCGCCAGCGCCGGCTTCGCGGCCGAAAACGGCAGCGGCTGCCTCTGGTATGTGGAGCTCAACGGCGAGAAGCTGCTGGCCGTGTACAGCCAGGTGGGCGGCGTCTCCGTCTTCAACGCCCAGAGCGAGATCGTGACCGATGCGGCGGATCCCGCGCTGATCGAGGAAATTGTGGAGCTCAGCACTGCCGTCATCGGCGAACGGAACACCGAGCTGCCCGGCACGCTCTCCAAGATGCTGCCCGAGGGCGCCGAGGCCCAGCCCGTGGACATTCCGGGTCTGACCAACAGTGTCGTGGGCGCCTGGACCGTGGAGACCGAAGAGGGCACACTCTACGCCTTCCATGCCCGTCCCTACGGCTACGGCAACGAGCCCATGGACTTCTTCTATGTGCTGGACGAGGCCGGCGCCATCAGCGCCATGCGGGTGAAGGCCATCTTCGTTGAGGAGGACTACTTCCCCAATCTCCCGCAGCTGGACAAGGCCGCCTATCAGGAGGGCTTCCTGGGCCTGACCGCCGAGAACTACAACGGCGAGCAGGCGCAGATCACCGGTGCGACCATCAGTTCCGATGCGGCGGATACCGCGGTGAAAGACGTGTTCGAGGCCTTTTGGCTTCTGACGGAAAGCAGGGGGTGAGCACATGAACAAGAAAATGCTGATCAATCCTGTGGCGCTGCTGTTTCTGGGCGTCGTGCCGGCCATCGCCGCCAGCACCAATGTGCTGGATGCGCTGGGCATGAGCCTGGCCGCGCTGTGCGTGCTGCTCTGCTCCACCCTGGTGCTGGGGCTGTTGCGCAAGCTGATCGACGAGGAGACCTTCTTTGCCGCCGCGCTGCTGACGGTGGCGGCTTTCGCCACCATGGCGCAGCTGCTGCTGCGGGCCTTCCTGCCCTCCGCAACGGAGATGCTGGGCTACTATACCGCCGTTTTGGCGGCGGAGCTGCTGTTCTTCGGTCGGGAGGAAAAGCTGGGCAAAGCCCTGGGCTCTGCTCTGAAGAACGGACTGTGCTTTGCCATCTGCGTGCTGCTGCTTGCGGCGCTGCGGGAGCTCTTCGGCGCGGCCAGCATCGCCGGCACGCCGGTAGAGCTGCTGAAGGCCTATAAGATCCCCGCTCTGTGCGAGGTCTCCGGCGGGCTGATCCTGTTTGCCATCCTGCTGGCCTTGGTCCAGGCGATCTTCCCGGCACGGAAGAGAGACGCGGCCCCGGCGGAAGCGGAAAAGGAGGCGTGAGCATGAAAGAGATGATCCTGTTGATCCTGGGCTTTGCCCTGGTCGATCTGTACGCGGCCGCTACCCTCCTTGGCGCCACTCCCATCCTGGGGCAGGAAAAAGCGGAGCGGAAGCTGCTGGCGCTCGGTTTGAGCGTGGCGGTGCTGACGGTCATCGCGGCCCTGCTGCTGACCCTGCTGCGCGACCTCGTCCCCAGCTATTTGCTGGTGCTGGCGGGGGCGGTGCTGGCTCTGGTGCTGGCCTGTGTTGTGCGCCTGGTCACCCGGAAGCCCATGGGCCTCTGGCTTGGGCTGATCGCGCTGAACACCGCAGGCCTTTCTCTGGGGCTTCTGCGGGTGGAGACGGAGAGCACCCTCTCCCTGATCCTCACCGCTCTGGGCGTGGGGCTTGGCTTTGCTGCGGCCCTGTTCCTGCTGGACGGCGTGCAGAACCGGCTCGAGCCGGAGCACATGCCCAAGGCTTTTCGCGGCCTGCCCATCCAGCTGCTGGTGGCGGGCATCCTCGCCCTGGCGCTGACGGCCTTCCCCATCGGATGAGGAAGCTGTTTTCCAACAAGAAACGGGCGGATTTGATCCTGATCGTCGCCCTCCTGGTCTTGGCGGGAGCCCTGTATTTGACTCTGAACGCCAATCGCCAGGAGGGGGGCGTGGTCGTGGTGCGCGTGAACGGGGTGGAGACCGAGCGGCATTCCCTTGCCGTGGACGGCACCTTCTCCCTTAACGGCGGCACCAATATCCTGGTGATTCGGGACGGGCAGGCCTGGCTCTCTGAGGCGGACTGCCCGGATCTCCTCTGCGTCAAGCAGGGGAAGATCCACTATACGGGGCAGGTCATCACCTGCCTGCCCAACCGCCTGACGGTCACCGTGGAGGGCGGCGAGTCCAACGGGGTGGATCTTGTGGTAGGCTGAGCGGAGGGACGGATGAAAACCAAAAAGATCGCTCTGACTGCCATGTGCATCGCCCTGGCGATGATCCTCTCCTATGCGGAAAGCCAGTTGCCCTCCCTGGGCATTCCGGGGGTGAAAATGGGTCTGGCCAACATCGTGGTAGTCTTCTGCCTGTACCGGCTGGACTGGAAGGCGGCGGCGGGGATCTCGCTGCTGCGGGTGCTGCTGGTGTCCATCCTCTTCGGCCATGCCGCAAGCCTCATGTACAGCGCCGCCGGCGCGGCCCTGAGCCTGATCGGCATGATCCTGCTGAAAAAGTCCGGGATCTTCGGCTGCGTGGCGGTGAGCGTTGTGGGCGGCGTGCTGCACAATCTGGGCCAGATTCTGGTGGCCTGGGCGATCATGGGGCCCAACGTGATCTACTACCTGCCGGTGCTGCTCCTCAGCGGCACGGTGACGGGGGTGCTCATCGGCCTGGCCTCGGGTCTGCTGGCCAGCCGCACGGATCTCAAGCTGTAGGGAAAGACCGGGCAGCGCCGGAAGCGCCAAGCCGGAGCACAAGGACGCCGATTACAAACGAAAAACCCGTTCTGTCTGTATTTCAGACAGGACGGGTTTTTCGTTTGGGATCACTCACGCTGCCCGGGCAGGGCGCAGCCTGTCGCGCAGCGCATCGGCCACGCACAGCTGCTCACGAATCGAAGAACTGCTGTCCATCCTCCGTGACAAGGCGTTCCGTTTTCGGATACGCGAAGATTTCGGGATTCTCCCCGTTTGCGGCGAGATAGTCGGCAAATTTGGCCGCGTACCATTTTGCCATTCCCAGGTTGTGCATAAGGTAATTGCCGCAGTTTTCCGGCGCGGTTCCGGGAACGCTCTGGGCGCCCGCAACCGATCGGAAGGCGCGGAGGATCAGATCATAGATCTCCCGGGGTTCACGGTCGCCCTTCAGAATGAGGTAAAAGCCGGTCAGACAGCCCATCGGCCCCCAGTAAATGATCTCGTCCTTCCAGACGGGATCGTTCCGGAGGAAGGTGGCGATGATGTGCTCCAGCGAGTGCATCGCCGCCACATCAACGGCCGGTTCCCGATTCGGCCTCGTCAGTCTAATGTCATACGTCGTGATGACCCCATTGCCGACCTGGTCCACCCGGCTGGTAAAGATGCCGGGGACAATGGCTCTGTGGTCCACGGAAAAGCTCGGTATCAGCACCGCATTGTCTCCTTTCAGCAAATCACAAGGTTGTTCATTTCTTTTATTCGGCGGCGCCGTGATCGCGCTCCTGCGTTTTCCACGCCGCTTCCGCAGCGCCTATTATATGCGGTACGAGTCGCAGTGTCAAACGGGATTTCCGGGAATCATGTATTCGTTCCTGTTCCTGCTGCGCTTAGTCTTCAAGAACAAGCAGATTCACTTGACCGCTGTGGGCGGTGCAGGCGTCCAGGACGATGATGCCAGGGCCGTAATAGGGGCTGAAATCCGCGTCGGGGCCGAACTCCGAGCCCTTGTGCTCAAAGGTTGCGTGGCCGTAAGAGCAGTTCCAGTGGCCGCAGAGGATCGTTTTCTCTTCCAGACAGGACGGCGCCGCGTCCATTCCATTGATCCAACGCGCCCGACGCCATTCCAAAGCCGTGGCTTCCCGCCAATCGGCGCGATAGCTGTAGCTGCCGTTCGCTTCCTTGATGCTGGGAATCCAGCCGTGCACGAAGACATAGTGCGCGGTTTCGTAGTATTCCACCGTCGCGGGGATGATCTGCCGATAATACGGCGTGCTTTGCGCCGCGGCGGCGAAATCCAGGTTGCGAACAAGGGCAAGGGCCGGGTCATAGCCCGTCAGCTGCAGAGCGGTGCCGTAGGTCCCGTTGCTCTTGTGGTGCCGGACGGGGAGCCCCTCGTCGATCGTGATCATCTCCTCATAGAGGTCTTCGTGATTCCCGCGAACCAGGATCACCGCGTCCTGCTCCATGAGCTGGAGAATGAACTGCTGCATCTTCACGGCTTCCTTCCCGCGGTCGAAGATGTCGCCAAGGACGATCAGCTTGTGCGGCTCCGGGTCATTGAAATACCCCGCCTGCTCCAGCGCATGACGAAATTCCGTATAGAAGCTGTGAATATCGGCGGTGATGTAGTATTTCATCGGAGAAACTCCTTTGCAAGCCAATCATCGAAAGGCATTGACTGGTCACTGCCAAACCAGATCTTGATGGGGACGGAAGACAGTCTCAATGCAGCGGCGGCAGTTCATGAATATCATAGGTGTCGTAGTAAATCTCAAACGCCGTGTCCACATTGCCGGACAGCTCGATCAGCGCGCCGGCCTGGAACATGGTCGAAAGGCTGCCGGAGGGAGCCTTCCAGGCGGCGTTGGAGACAACGTGCGTTGTTTGGGCATCGGCACTCTCTGCCCGCAAGATCGCTTCCGCCTCGAAAAGAAGCGTGCCGGTTGCGATGTGATAGTCGCTGGACACGATGGCCAGGGCGTTGACCTGCGGATAGCGCTCCGACAGAATATCAAAGGTATAAATGGCGTTCTGCGCCGTGGTGATGGAGTTGTCCTCCACGATCACCCGCTCCGGCGCGATCCCGTTTTCCACCAGCCATTGCGCCATCATGCCGGCTTCCGTGGCGCTTTCGTTCTCCGCGGCCGTCCCGCCTCCGGTGCAGACGATCAGCGCATGGGGATATTTTTCCGCGCTGCGCGCCGCCACCGTGAGTCGCTCGATCAGTTCTTCGCGCATGGTTCCGTCCGGGTTGAGCTGAAACCCCAGCACAACGATACAGAGCTCGTCTGTATCCGGCAGCCCGTCCGGCAGCACGTCGTAGTGGATCGGCAAGTCTGTATTCGCCCTTTTCCACAGGGCCATGATGCTCTCCCAGCGTTCCGCAGCATCTGCGTCAGTTGCGCGCAGCTCCTCCAAAAGCTCCGTGATGCGCGCCTCTGCCTCGTCCCCATAGCTGCCGTAATCGGCCACCATTTCCTCGATGATTGCCTGGGGATCCCGGCTTTCTGCCGTTTGCCCGCATCCGGAGAACAGAAGGACAAGGGCAAGCGCCAACGCCATCGTCAGGGCACGGAGTGTAAAACACCCGTTTGCATAAGCGGTTTTCTTCATGAAACGCAGTCTCCTTTCGAAGAACTTTGATAATCTGATTTATTCGTCTATTATAACATCGAAGCGTATGCCGCGGCGCGGTTTATCGCGGCGTATAACCGTACTTCCGCCGCGCAGGTCAAGTTTTTTCAGCTGCGATCACAAGCATCAAATTCATGTCATAGGACAGGTTCCCATTCTGCAACCTTGAACAATAACCGAAACGGATAACAAGTAGGAATAACAGATAACAGCAGACCTTGAACCATTCCGTGCTGATAGAAAAAGAGGGTGCAGGAACCGCAGCTGACGGAAGACTTATTAATCGTCGATTTCGAACTGCACGGTGCTGTTGACCAGATCCAGCGCGTTCTGGATCCGGGACAGCTCCGCGATCGTGGTCTGATAGTCCTGCTCCGCCTGCTCCACATCGTAATTGGCGTAGGTGTATTCGATCAGGTTGGTGCTCCGGACGCTCTCATTCCGCTTTTTCTTTTGCGCTGCCCGCATGACGGATAATTTCCGCTTCCGGTCGGATAGCTGCGGAATGGCAATGAGCGCCTGGTCGATGGTCATGCCGCTCTCGTCGATCGTCTGTGAAACATTAAAGAGATTGATGGTGTGCTTGAGCTTCCGAATCTGCAGCTCCAGCTCCGCAAGGCTGCGCTGCGTGGCTTCGTAATCGTAGTCGGGACGGGCGTCCTCCAGGTCTTCCGTGGTCGCAGCAACGAAGATCCTGCTCTCCGCCTCCATCTGCTTGAGCGCATCGTGATCGTCGTTGAGTTTCCGAAGAAGCTTGTTCGCCTCGGCTGATGTTACTTTCATAGGGGTACCTCCTGTCGGTTCTGTTTTCTGTGCTTAGTTTAGTCTTGTTTTCCGATCCCGTCAACTGCAAAAAGGCGATCATTTCGCGAACCAGGGTGCGTGCAGAGCTCCGTCCTTCGTCCGGGCAGAAAGCGCACGACCGGGTCGACAGACACTTCGTAAAGCGCCCTGCGAAGGGGAGACGATGCCGGGTTGAGGCTGCCCGCAGAAAAAAGAAAACAGCCACCTTTCGGTGACTGTTCAGACTGTAGACAAAGTTGGTTTCTGTCATCGCGAACCTGCCAAAGGCACGCACAAGTTCTAAGTCTCCTTCGTCGACAAGAACTTGTAGTGAGTGACCGATGTCTGCATTTTTACCGAAGGCAAAAAGCGGTGTGGCGATCCGTAACTTGAAAGCCTTGAAAACACGGGCTTTTTGAAGAAGAACGGATTGCCACGCCAGTGTGAGCACTGGCTCGCAATGACATGCTTTGGGGGTTTGTCTACACATTGAACAGCCACCTTTCGGTGACTGTTCCTTCTGGTGGAGAGTTGCGGGATCGAATCCCTGAAGGGACTAGGCGCGTTCAAGGAAGGGCTTCGCCCTTTTGATGCGCCGTCGCCGCCTTTTATGGAAAATGCAAGAGGTCAGCGGTTGTGCCGAACGGTCTGCAGCAACGAAAAAAGACAGGCACAAAGCCTGTCTTTTTCGTTGGTGGAGATAAGCGGGATCGAACCGCTGACCTCTTGAATGCCATTTATTGAGAGGGGCTCACAAGCGGTCATTTCTGGCTCCATCGCGCGACATGAATATACACGAATTTTCCAGCAAAATCAAGGGTTTCAAGGTCGTCGTACCATGAAACCCAACAATGACAATAACCTGCCGATTTTTTGAAAAATCGGATATTTGTTAGATGGGTGTTAGAAAGCCTGCTGTTGCAAAAGAAAATGAACGGAATTTATGAGATCAGTTTTGGAGGAAAATATGAATACAAACAGGTCCTTTTTCGAGCGTAACGGCGGCACCTACAGACAGGTCGGAGATTACCTTCTCCCCAACCTGACAATTGACGAATCTGAGCAACAGCCCATCGGCAAATACGGGAGGATGCGGAAACGATATTTGAAGGAACACCGGTCAGTGTTGTATACCAATCTCCTAACGACCGGCAAGTTGAATCAGCACCTGGCCGAGATCGAACGAAGCAGTGAGGAGCAATTGGAACACATCATCCAGCAAATGACAAAGCAAGAGGGCGTGACCGAAGTACTCAAGGCTACCGACCAGATGGCATGGGTTGCTCGAATGAATAGCATCCGGAACCGGGCGGAAGAGATCGTACTGAGTGAGATCGTCTACCGCTGAGGAGGTGCCGAAATGCTGATACTGGAAGATCTTTACCTCGGTGATGTTCGTCCCAGCGAGCGCAGTTTCAAGCGAAACACCCAGTATGCGAAGGCGCTGGATGACCTTGTGAAAGCCGGGGATGCGCTGACCGACACGCTCACCGAAAAGCAGAAAGAAATGTTCGAGGACTACATGACCGCCCAGCGGGAGGTCAACGTGCTGACCGATTGTGAGACCTTTATTTATGCCTTTCGCCTGGCTGCCAAGATCATGACCGACGTTCTGATAGATGGACAAATGAGAGAAATCTAAAGATATCAAAGCGCCATCACTCAAACACGGTGATGGCGCTTCGATTACTCTCATATGCTCCAGCCGGCGCTGGCAGTCTGCAGCTCGGTCATGCGGCGGAAGATGCCGCCGTCCTTTCGCAGGAGTTCTTCAGGGCGGCCTTCCTCGGCGACCTTGCCCTCGGAGAGCACGACGATGTGATCTGCCGCCTCCACGGTGCGCATCCGGTGAGCGATGACCAGCACAGTTTTCCCCTGCAGCAGACGGGACAGAGCGCCCTGCACCTTGGTCTCGTTTTCCACGTCCAGAGAGGCCGTGGCTTCGTCCAGCAGGACAATGGGTGCGTTTTTCAGCAGTGCACGGGCAATGGAGATCCGCTGCCGCTCACCGCCGGAGAGCTTGGCGCCGTTTTCGCCGATGGGCGTGTCATAGCCCTGGGGCAGCTTGCTGACAAACTCCTCGCAGTTGGCAGCCTGGGCCGCGCGGATCACCTCTTCGTCCGTCGCGCCATGACGGCCCAGACGGATGTTCTCCATCACTGTGTCGTCAAACAGCACCACGTCCTGGAACACCATGGCGTAGTCTGTGAGCAGCACCTCAGGATCGATGGCGGCAATGTCCACGCCGCCCACTTCGATGCTGCCCTGGTCGATGTCCCAGAGCCGAGCTGCGAGCCGGGCGCAGGTGCTCTTGCCGGAACCGGAGGGGCCGACCAGCGCGGTCACTTCCCCTTCCCTGGCGGTAAAGCTCACGCCGTCCAGGACCTGCTTGTCATCGTAGGCAAAGCTTACATTGTTGAACACGATGTCATGCCCCTTGGGCGCAAAGCGCTCCGCGCCCTCGGCGGTCTTTGCGTCCTGGATCTCCATGAGGCGGTTGGCGGAGACCTGGGAGACGAACATCTCCGCGATCAGCGCCAGCGCCTGATCGAAGGGGGCGTAGACCCGGGTGATGACCAGCAGGAACATGAAGAGGGTCATAAAGTCGATCTGCCCGTAGAGGATCATGGTCGTGCCGGTGAGGATCGTGGTCGCCACGCCCAGACGCATGATGACGCTGGCGGCATTTACAAAGATGCCGGTGGAGAGCTCACCCTTGATCATAGTCGATTCATGATGATCGATCTTGTCGCCCAGTTCCTTCAGGAAGCGATCCTCCTGGTTGGTGGCCCGCATTTCCCGGATGTTCTCCAGCGTCTCCTGAATGCCGTCTGAGACCTGGATCCCGGCGGCCTTGGTGATCTCGGAGTTGCGCCTGGCAAGCTTGCGGCTGCCGAAGAGCAGCGCGAAGGCTACGGGCACGCCCCAGAGGCAGGCCACAGCGAGTTTCCAGTTATATGCAAAGAGCATCACGGCGATGATGGCCGTGGAGACGTAAGAGCCGTAGAGATAGCCCAGGCAATGGGACCAGACGTGCTCCAGCCGGTTCACGTCGCCCATGATGGTCTCAGTCAGATCCGCCAGATCCCGCTTGCCGAAGTAGCCCAGCGGCAGCCTGCGCAGGCGCTCGGCCAGGCTGATACGGACGTTTTTTACCTCGCCGTACACCAGACCGTAGGTGGCCTTATACTGCTGCAGATGTGTAAGAAATGAGAGCACGACAAAAGCCAGCACCAAAAGCAGGATCGGCAGCGCCCTGGGGAGCTCCGCGCCGGCAGTCAGCGTGTCCATGTAGCGGGACATCATCAGAAACAGGATGCCCATACCGCCCATGACCACCAGGTTCACGATCACGGTCCAGAGAGTGCCCTGTTTGACGTTCTTGACCCCCTGCTCTGAAAGGGCGTATTTGTGCTGAAAATCTTTTCCGAACATTTATTTGCCCTCCTTTTCCGCGGAGATCTTCCACTGAACGGCCTGATTGTAATCTGCCCACATCCGGGCATAAAGGCCGCCCGCCTTAACCAGTTCCTCATGCGTTCCCTGTTCCGAAACCTTACCGGAATCCAGAACGATGATCTTGTCCGCGCCCACGACCGTGGACAGACGGTGGGCGATCATGATGACGGTGCGATCTTTTGTCAGCGCGGCAAAGGCCTTCTGGATCATGGCCTCGTTCTCGGGGTCGGCAAAGGCCGTGGCCTCATCCAGCACCACGATGGGCGCGTCCTTCAAAATGGCCCGGGCCAGCGCCACGCGCTGCTGCTCACCGCCGGAGAGATAGGTGCCCTCGGTGCCGATCACCGTGTCCATCCCCTGGGGGAGCTTTTCGAGGATATCGTCACACTGGGCAGCCCAGAGCGCCCGCTGCACCTCTTCCTTTGTTGCCTCCGGGCGGGCGGCGCGCACGTTCTCCAAGATGCTGGCCTTGAAGAGGCGGTTGTTCTGGAACACAAAGGCCACCTGATCCATCAGCACATGGGGGTCGGTTTCGCGCACATCCACGCCGCCGACCTCCACCGTGCCGGAGCTCACATCCCAGAAGCGGGGAATGAGACTGGCCGCGGTGGTCTTGCCGCCGCCGGAGGGACCGACCAGGGCAACCGTCTGCCCCGGCTCGACCCGGAAAGAAACGTGATCAAGCGCGGGCAGTGCGGCACCCTCATAGGTAAAGCTCACGTCCTTAAATGCCACGCTGTTGTCCTTCGGTGTCTGCGGATGGTCCGTGATCGGAAGCGTGGGAGCGCTCATTACCTGGTTGATGCGCCCCAGAGCGGTGCTGGCCAGCATCATGCCGCTGGCCGCAAACATGATCTTGGCCAGGGCCGTGGAAATGATGGCGGAAAAGACCGCATAGAAGGCGAAGTTCGTCACGAAAGCCGCAAAATTGCCGGACTTCAAAGCTCCCGGTGCGATCAGCAGCGCCGCGGGAACGAGGAAGATGAACGCGCCCTCGGTGAAGGTCAGGTTCACCGCCTGGGGCACCTTGCAGACGTCCGCCTGATAGTGCTCGGCCTTGGCACTGTAGTCCTCGATGGCCTGCTTGAAGGCCTTGAAGGAATACACGGTCTGCTGGAAGACCTTCACCACGGGGATGCCGCGCACATACTCGGTGCCCGCTTTGCTCATCGTGTCCTGGGCCGCCTGGTATTCGGCCATGAGTCCGGCGTTTTTCCCTCCCATCATCGTGCCCATGGCGCAGACGGAGACCACAGCCGCGAGCAGGCAGGCCGCGCCCATGCGCCAGTCGTATACGAACATCAGCACCAGCATGGCGATGAACATGGCGACTGTGCCCACGATATCCGCGAGGTTGTGGGCAAGCAAGGTCTCGGTCTCGGAGGCCGCGCCGTCCAGTCGGTTGCGCAGCAGGCCGGAGGCGTTGGAGTCGAAGAAGCCCAGCGGCGTCTTCATCAAGTGCGCCATGCCTGCCTTGCGGATGTTCGACGCCGTTCGGAAGGCTGCCAGATGGGTGCACATCAGTGCGGCGAAATACACCAGGATCCCCGCGAAGGAGAAGGCAAAGGCCATCCAACCGTAGCGGGCGATGCCGGTCGCCTGCGTCCAGTTTGGCGCTACGGCGATGAGATCCCGCGCCACCAGCCAGATGCATATGTAGGGAAGCATGCCCAGCACCATGGCGACGGCGGAGAGGCCCAGGCCTAAAAAGGTCAGGCCCTTATGGCTGCCCGCGTATCCCAGCAGAACAGCCAGATCGCTTTGTTTCTTTTCTTTCATTTTCTTTCCTTCTTTCCTCCTTGTCTTCGGTTAGATATTGCTAACTGATGGTCTGAAACACTGCCCCACTTTCGTGAGGCAAGTCGGTCATTGGCGTTTATTGTGTTATACTAGTTTCCCGTGAAAAGCAGACAAAGTCTGCTTTTCATAGCGCGTCAGCGCGTCGGAAACTGTATGAGACGTCATCTGTGCTTTCGCACAGATGGGCGACGTGTTGAACGGCGCCTTTTCAATAAAAAGTGTCTGCTTTTTATTGAAAAACAGTATTACTCCTCCTTTCCCGCGAAGCAGTCGTAGGGAGCTGTTTCGTCAAAGGGGCGGCCTTTTTTCAAAGTCGGGGTCGTGTCGATATGCCGGAAGGCGCTTTTCGGATCGTCGGTAAAACCGTTGTGGGAAGTGAACACGTAGCGGATCCTGCCGAGGTCGAGCTTATTCCGCAGTGCCTTCAGAGACTCCATGTGAGGATCTGCGCCATGTGCTTATAGTTGCCCTTGTCGCAATAGGCCTTTTCCTTTTCAATGAGCTCCCGCATTCGGGCGTAGACGTCCTCCCGGATCTCTGCCGGGAGGCTCGGGAAATAGTTCTGATAACGGCTGATCGCCACCAGCTGTTTCGGTTCATAGTTCTTCATTTTGCATTCTTTACCCGGTCTCCAACGACCCAATAATCGCAAATGCTGTCTCCGTTTGCGATCGTGTGTTCCCGGAAAAGCTTCCCGTGCTGCAGGCGGAACATGACCTCATCCGTGGAACAGAGGGCTGGCATGAGTTCCGCAATGCCTTCCCGCCGGCAGAATTCGCAGATCGGGCAGCGCGTAAAGTAATAGAAGCTCCCCTCTCTGTGCCGGGATTCATCGAAATGGATGTGCCAGTTGACCGGATACTCTTTGCCGTGCTTCTCAAACCAGGCCTCGTACTTCTTCATATCCCGGTACCATTTCTTCGGCTGCCTGTTCAGGTCTGTCATTCCGAACATGGTCCGAAGGAGCTTCGATTCCAGAACGTCCGTCATGACAAGCGCCATTTCCTCCGGCGTGATCTCCCGGCCGCTCCCCAGCCAGGCAGCCGCAAATACGTAAGCAAAATACGCATTCATGGCCATGGGATTGCCGGGGCCGAGCTCGTCCGCCCGGGACAGAAGTCTTTTGTATTCCTTTTTCCCTTCCAGGATCGACCGATCCGCCAGAGCGGTGTCAAATCTTGTCCGGATACTCTTTTTGATCATCGGCGCAAACAGCGACCAGTAGATTCCAACGTATTTCACAGTTTTTTCGCTCCGTTCTATTTCTTTACACTGACCCACAGGCCGTTTTCCTTCGTTTTCAGCTCATACTCTGCAGCGATCGGATACTGTCTCCCATCCTGCCGCCGCGTTCAAAAAAGCGTGCAGATCCAGGCGATCAGCAGTGCTGCGAAGGGCTGCGTCAGTATCTGTCTGAGCTGCTCTTTCCGGTTATAGCCAAAGCTGTGGTACCCGGCGCAGCCTTTCGTTTCCGGGATATAGTGCTGGAAAAACTGCGTCTTCGTGATCAGAATGTAATCCAGAACGATGATATCAAAGGCTTTGACGCCGAACAGAATGACAAGGAAGCGGGCCAGGAATTGTCCAAAGGTAAATTCCTTTTGTACGCCGTCCCATCCGCCGTAAACGATCACGCCGACAAAGCCCAGCGCGCAGAGCAGCATAAGGATCCAGCCGATCACCGGCGCGGCCGGGAAGGGCGGCTTATGCAGTCTGGCTTTTTCTTCGATGTCTTTCGGGAAAAACCGAAGCAGCCCCGTCCAGGGGTAGAAGTACGTCGCCGCCCAGATCATGAGGAACAGCAAGGCACACATCGTCAGCGTCAAAATCAGCGTGACCATTTTTCCGCTCCTTTGCTCTTTCGGCTTTATTCTGCCGTAAGCTCCATAAACTCGTCGATCGCCCGCAGTACCGGCGCGGTGTACTTTTCCCCGCCGAAGAGCCACTGCTCATGCTGCATATTAAACTCGCGGATCTCCGGATCCCGGAAATACTTTTTATATCGCTTCAGATACTTTTCACCCATTTTGTTGGCATAGATGAAATGGATCTTCGTGCCCTCCACGTGGATATCGTCCCTGAGCCAGGTGAGAAGGTCCGTGTAGTATTCGTTTTTGATGGACTCCGGGCTGAATTTGGAAAAGCAGCCCATGAAGCGGTCCGCCGTCTCGTCGTTCATTTCAAAGAAGCTCTTGAGCTTTTCACGGGTTTTTGTCCTCTTTTTCTCATTTTTGGTAAAGCTGGTCAGCAGCGGGACCACCAGCTTTGACTGCAGCCAGGCGCTGAACTTTCCGCTCTGGTCCAGATCCGGGCTGCCGAAAATCCCGTGGTCGATGTGGATAATCTCCCGCTGGATCAGCTGGCCGACGAAGCTGCTGCCCAGAGAGGAACCGATGGCTCCGTCGATCTTTCCGTTATAGTTTTCTTTGATATATTCTTCTATCTTCTCTGTTACCGTGATCATATCGGGAAAAATGGCGTCGCTTCCGTCAAATCCGTCGTAATTGACGCAGATCAGGTGGTATTTCTCGCCCAGGCGGTCCAGTACCGCAGCGAAGTTTGTCTGATAGTCGCAGGCCGTCCCCGGCAGCAGCATCAGGGTCTTCCCGGACGGGTTTCCCATTTCAACAAATTGCATCGATACGCCCTCCTTATTTCAGGATCACGGCCATGATCCCGGCGAGAACAGCCGCGATGAATGCCATTCCCACGGTTCCCATGATCCATTTCTGTTTCTTGTCCTTTGTTGTGATATACGGCCGTAAGTCCTCCGTGCCCGGGATGATCCAGGCCTTGGTATGGCCGACCCAATACTCGTCGATCAGAAAGCGGTCGATCAGATTCATGATGGACAGGATCACGAAGGCCTGCCAGAAACCAGACCAGAAGCCCCTCGCTCCGTTGACGGCATATACGCAGAGGAGCACATAAATCAGGTAGCCCGGAAGGCACAGACCTTTAAAGCGCACGCTCCGCTTCCGGATCTCCTCCGCTGTCGTCAGGCCCAGCGCGACGACGCGCTCCTGTACCGTTTGATCGTACAAATGCACCATGCCGACGGCGCCGTTTCGGATACCGATCGCGCAGATCAGGTACAGCAGAAAGCCCAGACCGAGCCCTTCCAAAATGAGCTTAAGCGTAATCACCTGTCGTCCTTCCTTTCTTCCTTTCGAATCGCCCGGATGCCCCCGAGGAACATCACGATCCAGCCAAAGCTCTCAAAGCCCGACGCGAAGCCGTTGAAGGGCAGCGGAAGGATCAGTTCCAGCAGAAACCCGATTCCGGCGATCATCATCGGGGCTGCCAGCACCCAGCGCTTTTTCAGCGGCAGCACGCCCTTCCAAATGATGGCGATCCAGCCGACGGTGGTGGCGAGCTCCAGCACGACAAAGCTGGCCCAATATGGGACAGCCTGGACCCGATAAGCCCGATTCCAGGCCGCGACCGCCCTCGCCGTATCCCCGCCGACCGCCTCGAAGAGAACATTGTATGTATGGATCAGCGTTCCGCAGGCCAGATGGAAATACACGAAAACCATGCAGCCCCAGTAAAGGCCGACAATAAACAGCTTCAGGAACCGGCGGCCCCATTTGTCACCGCAGCGGGCCAGCTTCTCATTCAGATACCGCACAAAAGCCAAAGCGGCGATCATGTACAGCGCGGTACCGATCAGCCCGCCGATATGGGACAGGGCGATCCGCCAGTCCGCGATCGTGAGCCAGCCGGAGGAGATCATGAAGGAGACAGCCGTGCTGTTCTTCGGCTCAAGGCCCATGCAGTAGTCGCCGATGATACACGGGATCATGGCGGGGATGATCCACAGCATCCGCTTTGTGATCTTTTCCCGTTCCTGGGATGTCATGCTTGTTCCTCCTTCTGTCTGGCGTACCGGTGAACCGCTTCCACTTCTTGAATGAATCGCTCCGTGTTCTCGCCCACCAGGCCGCCATGGCCCATGTCTTCAAAGATCTTGCAGGTGAAGGGGTAGCCCTTCGCTTTCAGCTTTTCCAGATCGGCAGAAAGCTTTTTATCCACCGTCCCCCTGATCCCGTACCAGATGTGCATATCCGTGCGGGCAAAAACGCTATAATCCGTCTTTTTGCCGATCAGGCACTTGTCCTGATTCTTCCAGCTTCGCCAGCTGGCCTTGGTATAGAGGATCCGGTCGGCCTCCTCCGGGCTGCGGCCCGTGATCTTCGCAAGAAAGCGCTTGCGCAGCTTTCCCGCCCGGCCCATGACAACAAAGAAGGTCCCGGTAAAGAAGAACAGATAGAGCTCTTTCAGAGCTTCGCTTTTGATATCCGGGTAGTCCCGCAGGGACATGCCGTCGGCAATGGTCGTGGTGATCTGCAGGCGGTCATCCTCCAGCACCTGCATCAGCGTCCGGCAGCCGTAGGAGATGCCGTAGAGGATATCCACCTTGCCGCCGTAGTTCGCAATGAGGTAATCCTCCAGGCCGCGCGCCTCCCAGGCAACGGAGCGAAACTCCGTCTCCGGCTCGGAAGGGTTGAAGCCGTCATAGGCAAGCAACACCACGTGATATTTCTCCGCGATCTTCTTCGCGGTGGGAAAGACGCCGAGATAGCTGGTCCCGCCGCCGTGAAGAAGCACCATCAATTCCTCGTTTTCCCGGCCAAATTCGAAATATTTCATGGGAAAAGATACTCCTCTGTTTTTTGTCGTCTCATCGAGTCCGTGCCACAAGCCTTCCCGCGGGATCAGAATTGGGTGCAGATCCAGGCTGCCAGCGCGGACACCGCGGGAAAGACTACCAACAGCTTCAGCAGCTGGCTTTTGAGGTTGAAGCCGTACTTCCTTCCCTCCATCACATGCGCCGCCTCGGGGTAATAATGCTGGAAGAAGTGGAATTTCAAAAGCAGGAAGTTGTCGATAAGAGCCATGTCGCAGATCTTGTAAATGGTAAGGATCAGCACAAATCTCAGGAAAAACTGCCAGAACGAAAAGCCGCTTCGGAGGCCGTCCCAGACGGCGATCACACCCGCGCCAAGGATCATCAGAACGCTGATGATAAAAAGCGTCCATCCGATCGCCCTCGCTCCGTAGAAGAGCTCCTGCTCCCGCTGGATCAGCACTTCCCGCGCTTCCCTGGGAGCCGAGGAAAAGAACTTGTTATCCTGAATAAACGCCACACAGGATATCAGCATCAGAGCCATCGCCGCGCAAAATACAATTGACAGAAATACCGTTAAAAGCATGATGGTTTCCTCCCGATTATTCATGTTGTTTGAGCTGCTGATCGCCCACGTACTTTTTCCAGCCAAGCAGCAGAGCCGTAAACATCACGATCGCGCCGAGGCTCATATTGGACGTCCCGATCCCGTTACAAAGCGCCGTGTTGCCGAGCCGGCGCACGGCGTTGAACACGCCCTTTCCGATCATCAGATTGAACACGCAGTACCATTTGGGAAACGGCGTGCGGCCCTTTGCAAAGGCGATAAACTGCACAACGCTCGCTCCGATAAAAAACACGCCGAACACGGCCGCGGCCGGGAGCAGGAAGGTCAGCAAATACCGCATTGCGATGTCTTGACCGACGCTCTGACCGGCTGCTTCCGCAACGGTTTTGTAAATCCACATAAACGCGCCGCAGGGCAGGTGCACCGCCCCGCCGCCGAGAGCGAGATACACGTACATCGAGAGTTTATAAAAGCTGCCGCCGCGGGGCATTGTTTCCCGGATCAACGGATAGATCGTCATGAGAGCGGGAAATTCCAGACAGATCCCCACAAAGCCGACAAGGCCGCCCAGGATCGGCCTCCAGGCGGGCATGTCCAGTGCGATGGCGAAATAGCCCTCGATCATGTTTGCCCCGTCCGGGAACTTCGCCGCCCCGATCAGACAGTCTCCGATCAGCGTCAGCAAGGCGCCGAACAGGCCGATCTTTAACCAACTCTCCGCTTTTTCTCTGTTCATCTGCTCACTTCCCATGGTTTCCGCCCTCTCTGAAGTTCGTCCTGTCAGGTTACCAAAGCCGCCCGGGATCCCGTATTTCATATAGCGCCTACTTCCGGCAGCAGCGGTGTCATGCAGTCCATGCTCAAAAGCAAAGTCGAGCCGTTGTGCAGCAGGGCAGAGGTGGCAGGCGGCAGGACGCCGACAGCCCCCAGGGCGATCAGCGCGCCGTTGAAGCCCATGACAAAGTGGTAATTTCTCTCGATGCGTCCCATGAGCTTTTGGGACAGCTTCCGCAGCAGCACCAGCTCCCGCAGATCTTCCGCCGCGATGGTGATATCCGCCACCTCCCGGGCGATGCTGGCCCCGCTGCCGATGGCCACGCCTACGTCGGAGAGCGACAGGGCGGGCGCGTCGTTGATGCCGTCGCCGATCATGACGACCTTACGGCCCGCCTCCTGTTCGGCGCGGATAAAGGCCGCCTTGTCCTCCGGCAGCACCTCGGCGCGATAGTCGTCAATGTTCAGTTCCTTTGCAATGGCGGCAGCCGTTCCGCGGTTATCGCCTGTGAGCATGACGACCTTTTGGATCCCGGCCTCGTGGAGAAGATTTACGATTCTCTTCGCCTCCGGGCGCAGCGGATCATGGATGCCGATGGCCGCGGAGAGCACCCCGCCGATGGCCAGATACAGCCAGGAGCAATCCGGCTCCAAGGCGTCAAACGCCATCTGATCCTCTGGCAGGATCTGCGCGCCCTCATCTTCAAAGACGAAGTGGCGGCTGCCGATGACGGCCCGCTCGTCGCCGATCTTAGTGGCGATGCCGTGGGCCACCACGTATTCCACTTCGCTGTGCATCTCCCGGTGGTCCAGCCCCCGCTCCCGGGCGGCGCGCACCACGGCGTTTGCCACGGAGTGGGGGAAGTGCTCCTCCAGGCAGGCGGCCACGCGCAGCATTTCCCGCTCATCTTGCCCCCGGAAGGGTACGACCTTCCGCACCGTGGGGCAGGCGTTGGTGAGAGTGCCGGTCTTGTCAAAGATCACGGTGTCCGCGCGGCTCAAAATCTCCATATATTTGCCGCCCTTGACCGTGATCTTGTGGCGGCCGGCCTCCCGCATGGCAGAGAGGACGCTCAGGGGCATGGAGAGCTTCAAGGCGCAGGAAAAATCCACCATCAGCACCGAGACGGCCCGCGCGGTGTTGCCGGTCAGCAGCCAGGTGAGCGCGCTGCCGCCCAGACACCAGGGCACCAGCCTGTCCGCCAGGCGGTAGGCCCGGTCCTCGGTGCCGGATTTCAGGCGTTCAGACTCCTCGATCATGCGCACGATGCGGTCATAGCGATTTTCGCCCGCGGCGTGGGTCACACGCAGGACGCAGCTGCCCTCCTCCACCACGCTGCCCGCGTAGACGGCAGCGCCGGGCCGCTTGGCCACGGGGACGGATTCCCCGGTGAGAGATGCCTGGTTGAGCATCACGTCCCCCTGCTCCAGGATGCCGTCCAGCGGCAGGACATGGCCAGTGTGGACGATGATCCGGTCTCCGGCCTGAACCTGAGACAGCGGGACGAGCACCTGGGTACCGTCCTCCGTCAAAAGCCAGACCTTGTCCACCTGCAGGGACATGCTTTTGGCCAGATCGTCCACGGATTTCTTGTGGGTCCAGTCATCCAGGGTCTCGCCCAGGGAGAGCAGGAAGCGCACGGAACCCGCGGTGGAGAAATCCCCCGTCAGAAGTGAGGCGCCGATGGCCACGCCGTCCAGCACCTCCACGGTCAGTCTGCCCCGCAAAAGCATCTTCGCTGCCAGCCACAGGCGGGGCAGGGCGCTCACGGTGTTGATCACCTGCCGGAGAGGTGTGGGCAGAAAGAGCTTTTTCCCATAGTGCCGCAGTACCTGGAAGACCAGCTTTTCCTTGTACTCCCGGTTGATCTGGCGGCTGTGGGGGCTGAGTACATGCGCCTCTTCTTCGGCTTCCTCGTAGGAAAAGCGGGATAGGGCGCTGTACAGCGGGGCCCGCTCCCCTTGAAAGAGGATGGTCACGCCGCAGATACGCTCGTGCACTGTCACCTGGTCGACGCCGGGCAGGGCCAGAATCCAGGCCTCCAGCAGGTCGGCTTCACGCAGGCTCATGGAGCGCTGCACCGCCCGCAGACGGACGCGCCCCCGGCTTTCATGCAGAATCTGGAATCTCATGCTTTCGCAGTATCTTCGATGTACTTTTCCTCTTCGGTGGCTCGCGCCTCGTTGATCGCTTTGGCGTCGGCCAGGATGTCTGAACAGCCCTCCTGCACGGCTTCCACGTCCCGCATCACCTGGTCGCGGCACCGCAGCACGGCGGCGGTAGCGTGGGTATAGACCTTGCGGGCATCCTTGCTGCCCAGAAGCTTGAAGCCGGCGGAACCAAACAGCGTGCCGCCCACAAACAGTGCGATTTTTTCGGTAGTAGTCATATCTTTTATCCTCCTATATTTGCCCGGCCCTTGCCGGGTATTTTACTTTTTCTTGTATCCGCAGTCGCAATACGGCCCGCCGGAAGCGAGCGTGTATTGGCGTACAAACTCCGACACACCGCCCACCTCGCTCATGGTGTAGTCCAGATGGCACATGGCGGGGGTCAGTTCAAACAGTCCCAACTCCTTCATCAGCGTGCAGATGCCGCATTTGGTAAAACGGGCCTCATAGCCGCTGCCGTCCGGATAGGGCAGGTAGTCCATGTTCCAGGAATAGGGGTTGCGGTCGGCGGCGCGCAGCGCAGCGGTTTGTTTCATGCCCTGAATGTCAGCGTCCGTAAACTTGCGCTTCCCGCCCATCCGGCAGAACCACCTGGTGGGCGCGGTCATCATAGCCTGAGCGTAAAAGTCTGTCAGCTGTTGTACCGTCGGTCGCCGCTCCATGCTCAGGACGAAGGCGCAGAGCAGGGCGCAGTTCACGATATTCATCTGGAAGCGGTCGCCCTTTTCAAAGTCCGGCAGCTTTTCAATGATCTCCCGGTATCTGGGTTTTGCCTTTTCGGTGATTTCCTTTGCCTCCAATGCGGTGCAGCCCAGAACGGAGACCAGGCGCTCCCAGAAAGACTTTCGATACAGCAGCCACATGCCCAGCGGCATTCCCATGTATTTCATGCTTTTTCCTCTCCAAACGCGATCTTCACGATCACCATCTTCACCAGACTGTCGCAGAAGCGGATCATCAGCTTGTGGAAAGCGTTTACCTTGGGGTAGATGTCCCGGTAGCCGCGCATATAGCTTTTCGTCGAGACGGCAGCGAAATGTTTGCTCCAGCCCTTCAGGGTCATCGGGTCATCCAGGGAGAACAGCGCGTTCACGTCCCGGATCCCGGCCCCCTTGAGCCAGGTCTTTGTCATCATCCTCGCGCCGCGCCGGTTGCAGCAGTCGAAGGCCAGCACCGCGCCGGGAAAGCGCGCGGCCATCGCCTGAAACAGCGCCTTGACCGCCTCTGTCTCAAAGTAGTAGAACACACCGGAGGCGAAGAACACCGCGCCATGGTCAGCGTCGATCCGCTCCATCCAGCTGTGGTCGTTCAGGTCGATGCCGATGTTTTCTTCCCGCTCGCCCGTGGGCAGCAGCTCGTTCCGCACAGATATCACATCCGGCATGTCGAGGTTATAGCCCCGGCATCGGCCGTTATCCACCTGGGAAAAGGTGTCGTCCAGCCCGCAGCCCAGGTTGACCACTGCCGCTTTGGGGTGGGCTTTCAGATAATCCCGCACCTCCCACATGAGGTCATACTGCCGCTGGGCCACCTCCAGCGCGCCGAAGAGTCCCGCCTGGGACTCCATGAGTTTCCGCTTTTCGGAGAAGTCATAGTCCAGCATGGCGCAGATGCGCTTCGCCGACGGATCGGAAAACAGCTCCGGGTAATGCTCGGAGCAGATGAGCCGCCCAAAGAGCGGGATGATCAGGGTCTCCTGAACGGAGTTCTTTTCAATGTGATATTTCAAGTTTTTCTCCTCCTTAGCCCAGCGTCACATCCAGAGCCATCATCAGACTGAAGCCGAAGGCAAAGGCGATGACACCAATATTGGAATGTTCTCCCGCGGACATCTCCGGGATCAGCTCCTCCACGACCACATACAGCATGGCCCCGGCGGCAAAAGACAGCAAATAAGGCATGGCGGGCACGATCAACCCCACCAGAAGCACCGTCAGCGCGCCGAAGACCGGCTCCACCGCGCCGGACAGGAGACCAAGCCAGAAGGATTTACCCTTGCTCTTACCCTCGGCGTACAGCGGCATGGAGATGATCGCGCCCTCCGGGAAGTTCTGGATCGCGATGCCGAGAGTCAGGGCCAGCGCCCCGCCCGCACTGATCATCCCGGAACCGGAGAGAAGCCCCGCGTACACGACGCCCACCGCCATTCCCTCCGGGATGTTGTGGAGCGTCACCGCCAGAACCATCATGGTGATCCGGGCCAGGTGACTCTTCGGCCCCTCCGTCTGATTCACGGCGCGGTGCAGATGCGGGATGATATGATCCAGCAGAAGCATGAAGGCGATGCCGATCCAGAACCCCAGAAAGGCCGGGAGAAAGGCCAGCCGGCCTTTGGCGGCCGACTGATCGATGGCCGGCACGATCAGGCTCCAGATGGACGCCGCCACCATGACGCCGGCCGCGAAGCCGTTCAGCGCACGCTGAACGCTGCGCTTCAGATCCTTTCGGAGAAAGAATACGCAGGCCGCCCCGGCCGAGGTGCCGATAAAGGGAATCAGAAGTCCGAACAGTACGGTGCTTATTTCCATCCGAACCAGCCCTTCCGTTCTGCTTCGACGCTCTCCACCGACACACAGGTATAACCTGTCGCGTCAATGGCAGCCTTCAGGGCCGCTGCGTCTATCGGATCTTCTGTTAGAAAAGATGCCTTGCCCTGTCCGTGGGAGGCACTCACCTTCTTCGCAGCCGGGACGGCCTTTCGGATCGTGTCGCAGATATGAGCCTCGCACATACCGCACATCATGCCGTCTATTTTCAGTACTGTCTTGATCATTTTCTTTCTTCTCACTTTCTCCCCACCAGAAGGGTTGATCCGCCGAGGCCAAGGAAGGCCGCCTCCGTATGACCCATGAAGGTCCCGTCGGTCGTGTCGATCAGGCGCACATCCTCATAGCCCGCGGCTTTCAGCTTTTTCGCAAAGGCATCCATATCACCGTAGCGCGGCTTGCTCATGAGATCGTGGATGGCAAAGCTGCCGCCCTTTTTCAGCACGCGCAGCGTCTCGCACAGCAGCGCCTGCTTATCGTGCCCGGCGATGTTGTGGTACACGTAGTTGCTGGTTACGGCGTCGAAGCTCTCGTCGGGGAAGGGCAGGCGCACGGCGTTCCCCTCGGTAAAGCGCACGTTGTCGACGCCCTCGGCCGCTGCGTTCTGCTCGCAGCGTTTTTTCGTAAAAACGGCCTTGTAGGCGC
>JAEEGF012308360.1_pt1 | contig 84231 bp, 66 predicted proteins | sample 9134171 | NCBI WGS metagenome assembly JAEEGF01 (sample SAMN16246542, study PRJNA631951) | gut metagenome | biome: gut microbiome; feature: rumen; material: AP-attached | host: Bos | place: Iran: Karaj | collected 2018-10 | reverse complement strand
CTTTTGAGAGCGCGTCCCTCCGGGACGCTGTTTCTATGTTGCTTATTATCCCCACACTACGTGCGGGGTTATTGAGAGTGTGCCTCTTCGAGGCAATTAATAGAAGTCCCCCTAAAAAAATACAGCCAGAAATGGACAACCAAAGAAAGCGGAAGGATGGAACAAAAAAAGGACGGCGCCGTAGCGCCGTCCCCAGAATAACTGCATAACCAGGATAGAAAAACTATCCAACAAAGAAAATAATATAATTTACTTAATTATCAGTTTCTTGACAGTATTGATGCGGTCGCCAACCACTCGAACGAAGTAGGCACCCTGCTCAAGTCCGGAGGTGGGAAGGATGATGTTTTCGGAACCACTGGGGTAAGAGCCTGAGAGCTGGACACGGCCGGCAACATCAATCACCTCAACCTTGAAAGCACCCACATTGGCGGGCAGGATGAGCTCGACATCGGAGCTGGTGGGGTTGGGATGCAGACGCACGCGGGTATCGTCGTTGGACATGGAGATGCCACTATAGGGGGTGGTGATAGTGACACAGTTGGACCAGTGTTCGCTGTAGAAGTTGGTACCGCAGATGCCACGCACGTATATGTCGTATTCGGTCTCGCCGACCAAATCGGTGAGGGTGTAGGGATGGCTTTCGGCAATGACCGAGAGACCAGAACCCTGTATGAATCCCGTGGGACCATACTGGATTTCCCATTTCTCGGCACGGCCACCATCGGTCCAGTCGAGAACCACGCTGTTGCCCTGGATGTTGCTGGCCGTAAGGTTAGTGGCATCGGGGCAGATGTCGGTGGTGAACATGATGGTGTCGCTCCATTCGCTGGGTTCTTCAAATCCCTGGCAGTGGGCCTGGACGGTAGCGTAGTAGGTCATTGCGGCATCGAGTCCGGAGACAGAGCCGCGGGCTATGATGGTGTTGGCGTAGCTATCGAAATAGCTGTTGAACACATGGAGCGTGTAGGTGAGGTTGTTCTCTTCGGGCTGCCAAGCCAAGGAGACCTTGTTGTTTGTGACACTGGTGACATGCAGACCCATGGGCGAGAGGCAGGGAACATCGGAGGAGTTGAATGTACCCTCCACCCAGTTGGAGACGGAGACAGAGTCGCAGAACTGACGCACGCGGTACACATAGTCGGTCATGGGATAGAGGCTGGGAATGACAAAGAACGTGTCTTCCACGTCAACCATATCGGCAAGCCAACTGGTAGTGGAGGCGCGACGATAGCTTACCTGATAGTGTGAGCTGGTGTTGCGCCAACGGAGGGTTGCATTGGTAGAGCGCACGATGGGGTTGCGCAGTATGGGAGTGGAACAGGGGTTGTTGGGGCAGAACTCCAAGACCACCTGATTGCGGTAGGCGAAAGTGGATGGAGTTCCCGAGAAGTTGAGCAAGTCATCGAGCGAACGGGGATTGGGGTTCTGCGAGTCGCTGTATATAGAAAGGGACATGGGTGCCGAAGTCTGGTCGACATAGTAGGTGTAAGATGTGCCGTTGTAGTTGCCGTTATTGTCGTCCACTGCAATGACCAAGTTGCGGACACCGTCGTAGGGGAAGGGGTTGTTGAACACAAAATGGTTCCACCCATTGTTTGAGCTGAGGGTGCCGGCATAGACCATTTGCATGTCTGCGGGGTCGACAAAATCGGTGTTGGACGAGAACTGAGACTTGGTGGTATGGCCTACATAGATGGTGCAATTGCTCTTGGCGGTGTTGGCTGAGGTATAAGCATATTTAAAATCGATGGCCGATATTTCACCGCTGCCGTGCAGTTCGCTGGCCAGCACAATCTGCTGGGAGTAGGAGTAGCCATAGTAGTTGTTGACGGGGATGTAGTAGGAAGTGACCGAGGAGGGAGTGGTGGCAACGGTGTCGCCGAAGCTGTTGTTGCAAATGGCGGTGGTGAAAGTGAAGGCGGGCGAGAGAGCGGAGCTGTCAGTGCTGCTGCAAACGCGACGCACATAGACAGTATAGTTGCTGGCGGGGTTGAGACCTGTGAGGCTAAGTGTGTTGGAATGGACTAACTCGCTAACCACAACAAGGCCATGATTGTTGCGTACGGTTACACGATAGTCGCCATCGGAAGGACCATACCAACCCAACTGGGCCGATGCCATAGTGACATTGGAGGCACGGAGATTGGCGGGAGTGGGGCAGCCGATATAGTCAATGCTGATGTCGTCGACAGAGGCGGGGGTGGATATGAAGGATTCGGTGCCGGTAGCCTGGTTGAACCAAAAGAAAGCCAAGCGCTGAACTCCCACCACAGAGTCGAGATTGACACTAACGGTGGTCCAGTTGGTGAGACGAATCATGGAGAGAGGTCTCATATCATTGACCATGCCCCAAGGCGAGGTGAGGTTGGCATTGGAGGAGACCACCGGTATGGTCGGGTCGACCAGGAATACCATAAGGGCATCGTAGGCGTTGCCGGAGGTGCCACCCGAACGGGCGCGGAAGGTGAGGTTGAAAGAGGAGTCGATGGGGCCAAAGTCGATGTCGCGATAGGCGGAGACATTGACAACGGCTGACATATCGGTGCTGCAGGTGCGGCCAGTGTCGGCCGAGATAAACATGGAATATCTGCCGGGGGAATAGAAACCAGGAGTGCCGTTTCCGCCAGCTGTGTCACGATACCAATTGACCGAACTGTAGTTGGTAGAGGTTTGCCAATTATCCCACTCTGCCGGGGTTTCGAAATCGTAGAAATAGGGGATAGTGGCAGGGTTCTGCATGGTGCAGAAGTAGCCTACTTCGCGCGACCAGTTGGATGTGTCGGTTGCGCTGCAAATGCTGCGTACATAGAAATCGTAGCAAGTGGAGGGGGTGAGGCCGTTGAGTGTGATGGGATAGGTGGTTGCGTTAATGCGGGTACCGGAACCAAGGGTGAAGCCGTGAGGACCGTATTCCACCTGCCAGAGGTTGGCCACGTTGCGTTCATTCCAAGAAAGGTCGACCGAGTTGAAACTAACATTGTCAGATGTCAACTGATTGGGGGTTTGGCAATCGGGGATAAGCTCTACAGCAACGCTATCAAGATAAACGGTGTTGTAGCTGGTGGTGCCTGCAGTGGGGTAAGAGACAAAGGTGATATATTTGCCTGCACCGATGGCTGGGTCGAAAGCCACCTCGTAGATGGCCGGTGTGCCAGTGACGAAAACTGTGTCGACCGGGGTGAAGGAGCTGAGGTCTCCCTGGTTAGAGCATACGCCCACAACCAAATCGTGGGAGTAGAGGTTAGAAGTAGTGTTGTTTGCCCAGGCCTGGAAGACAGTCTGCACCATGTGGACGGGATAGCTTACGCTGTCGAGTTCGGGCAGGGAGGCATAGACCTGATTGGCGCTATAAGAATACATATAGAGCGTGTGGCCAATGGTTACCCCATTGTTGTCGTTGACAGCGAGGATATAGGGGTAAGAGCTGTAGCCGCCGCAGGCCCAGCATGCGGGACGGGCCGAGGTGCCTACACCCCAGCCAGAGAAATTCTGGGAATAGGGCAATTGGTCGATAATGCCGCAAGAAGTGGTAAAAGCATTTACGAACGACCAGTTGGAAGTGTCGCTGCCGCCGCAGATGCCCCGGACATAAAACTCGTAGCGAGTGGAGTGGTCAAGACCATAAAGGGTTACGCTGTCGGCACTGCTGGTGACAGTGATGCCATCTCCATGTTCAAAACCGGCAGGACCATATTCAATAATGAAATAGTTGGAGCTGGATGCATTCCAATGAATGCTGGCATTGGAGGTGGTGACACCCGTGACCGTGATATTGTTGGGACGGGGGCAAGAGGGGATATAATCCACCTCGACATCATCGAGATAGACATAGCTTGTGGCGCCGGAAGTGGCGAAAGCGATGAAATGACCATTGCCCACATAATTGCTGAGAGGAATCTCGAAAAGTTGCCACTCATTGATATTTGTAGGCGAAACATTAGCCACAGTGGAGAAAGTGGAGAAGTCGTTGGGGTCGGTCATCACACCCACCTGGACAGAATAGTTGGCAGAAGTTTTGCGGAGGGCAAAACTGACTTGGAGACTGTCGATAGAGGCAGCCATGGCAGGCAAACAAAGGTAGGAGTAGTAGGTTGTGGTGCCGTAGAAATAGATGGAGTGAGTGCCGCTATAGGCATAGGAGGTGGAGAGATAAGGATAGGAATTGTAGGAATAGCTGGTGCCACGAGCCCAGCAGTTGGTGATGGGCGAGCCAGTGGTACTGGAAGCCACGAAATTCTCGAAGTTTTCGGTGAAGGGGAGTTCGGTGAGAGGAACACAGGGGGTGGTTACCTCTACTTGTGCAAAGATGGAATCGCCACCGCAGTCGGGAGCAACGCGGAGGAGATAGGTAGTCATGGGCAGGAGGCCGGTGAAGGTATAGGCACGGTCGGTGAAAGCAGTTTCGACCGTGGTCCATGAAGTGGCGGTTTGAGCCTTATAGGAGAGAGACCATGATGTCTCTGTGTAGCCGGGAGCCCAGATAACACTTACGCTGTCGCTATTGAGGTCGGTAACAATGAGATTGGGAACAGCGCAGGTGGCATTGGTGTCGCAAGGTTTGATGAAGCTGACGTTAGGACGGTAGGAGCTGGTGGAAGAGCTGCTGTTGGTGGTGAGATTGGAAATAGTGTAAGCCACATTATCTTTATAACCATAGATAGAACGGGTGACACCACAGTTGGAGCTGTAGCCATAGAAACCCGAGCTAGAGTGGGTAACGCCGGCGGGTTGGTTGACAAAAGAAGAAAGAACGATGTTGCTTGTGCCGTCCCAGACAAAGGGAGTATCAAAATAGTACTCAATGGTGCCGACATCGGATGTGGTACGCTGACCGCTATACACCTGGGTCATGCTGCCCGTGAGGGGTGAGAAGCTGGAAAATGTGCTGTTGGCGGTGGTGCCCAAGAAGATGACAAGGTCCTTGTTATAGGAGCCTGCGGAGCTCCATGTATAGGTAATACCATTGATAGGACCAGGGGTGAGACCCATGGCGAGAAGATCGGATACAGTGAATATGCTTTGGCAGAAGGTATTGCCCCAACCAGAACAGACCGGAACGCCAGTGACGCTGGTGAGGGAAGTACCCGAAGGATTGGTGGTGCCACCCACCAGGCAATGGGTAGTGAATTCAATGGAATCGCCCAGTACGATAGCGTTATCGCAATAGCTGTTGGCGATAGCCTTATAATGAGTGCCTGGCTGGAGGCCGCTGATGAGATAGTAGAGGTTGCTGGTGGTATCGATGAAAGGTGTTTGAGTGGAGTCGTCCATATTGATAACGGTGACTTGGAAGTAGGCTGGATTGTTCAAACCGCCCGAAAGAGTCCACGACATCAAGGCCGAAGCCCCAACAACATTGTCGACATCTACGCCCATGATGTATCGGCAGAGAGGAGCACGTTCGCAAGAGACATTGAGGCTGAAACCACTATTAACCACTGAGCCATCAGAGACAAAACGGATGGTTAGAGGTCCATAGGACGAACGGACTGGCGGTATGGTTTGTGAGACGCCTTGGCCTTGGTAGAGCAAAGTGCCGCTGATGCCAACACCATCATAAATATAGAGATGGTCGCAACAGCTCTCAGTACTGAGGGTGCCACTGATTCTTACAACAGAATCGGGATGAGAAGGACGAACGATGAGCTCTGAGTTGCAGCTGTTGGTATAGTTGGCCATGGCACCACCATTATCATAAATGATACCACCACAGGCATAGATGGTGTCGGTGCCCGTGGCTTTCATATTGTAGGAGCCAGGAGTGATGTCGATAGGACCTTCCCAGAAACTTTGTTCAGAGCCGCAATCGGTGCGAAGGTAAGCCTGATAGCTACCACCGGCATACAAGTTGTTGCAAATATAGAAAGTGTCGGTGATTGTAGAGATAACATTGGTCATGCTGTCGACAGGAGTACCCACAGTGTCGTAGCGCAACTCCCACACCGAAGCGATGTCGGACGAGTTCCAAGCCATCACCACGCTGTCGGGCCGTGTGAACGAGCGGCAAATGAAATTGCGGGGACGGGGGCAGTTGTTAATGGGCCGGGTGAAGCTGACAGTCAATCCCGGGGTAGGAACATTGGTGCCGCTGAGGCTGATGGAGTTGACATTATGCCCTGCTGAGAGAGCCGACCAGTTGCCTGTAACTGCTAGGGCAGAGTTGACATCATGTTCGCGCATAAAGACATATGCTGTGGAGCTTTGAGTGGCGACACAAGTATCATATATGAAATCCACATCACCGTTCTCGTAAAGCACCACCTGAAATGTGTAATAGTTGCTGGAAGCCGAGGAGGAGTTGAGACGGACATGATTGTATTCTATCACCATTGAGCGGTAAGGACTGGCGCCTTGCACCTCGTAGTAGACATGGCCACCACCAGTCTCGGAGGAAAGGTAATAATATTGCCCCAGAGGAACAATGATGTCCATATCATTGGTGTGGGTTTCGTAGCCATAATCTGCAGGGTCATCAAGCCCCATTCCAATTTGGCCGTAGGGGGTAACCCAAATCTGCGAAACGGTATCACGGCCAAACGGGAAAGCAAACGGCAACGTAACGGTTGTCGATGCATCCGTTCCCTCTAAAGCACTGAGTTGAGTGCCGGTGGTCGAAATTGACGAGAACGTTCCGGCGAACGATGAGAAAACGTAATCTCCAATATACGCCTGAGATCTCGAGAGCCATGGTGAAAGCATGGCGAGCATCAATAACAAGAGATAATTTCGTTTCATATTGATATGTATTTTATGTTTATTCGAGAGAATTTCAAAATGCAAAAATACATTTTTTTTTTATTATATGACGTTTTTTTATTATTTTTGCATTCATAATGAAGATATCCAAACTCTCAAAAAGATTGCCATTGCTGGTTGCCGCTCTATTATTCGCAACAGTGTCAACCGGGCAAACCGTGTATACAAAATCGGGAAACCCAGTTCTACCCCCCACTCACGTTCCTGCCTATACGCCCAATATACTCTCCACCAAACACCAACAATCCCCAGACCCCACAAGGGGTACACTATTAATTGTTACAACGTCCGACTTGAGACCTTATATCGCCTCATTGAGAGACTGGAAACAACAACAGGGGTTTAGGGTAGAAACGTTCAGCACCGACTGCCACAACAAAGACTCGATAAGAGCACTGCTGAAAAACCGATACATCAACGCATCTACACTGAACCCAGCACAGCGATATGTAATACTGGTTGGAGATGTAGACCGAATTCCCACTTTTTATGGCACCAATACACCTTCGGGGCTCAGCAGCCACGCCACCGACCTCTATTATGGCGAATATACGGGAGACTACATACCGGAGGTGCAAGTGGGTCGGCTCTCGGTAACCGACAGCGCAGAGCTACTGACGGTAATTGCTAAAATTATAGCCTACGAACAAGGCAATTGGGCCAAAGACAACAACCAGCTTCTGCTGGTTGCAGGAAACGAGCGACAATCTATTGCCCCTCTCACCACCAACGCTCAGGTGAACTATCTTTCGATGGCGGCAGAACAATTGCTGCCCGAAATGGAGATTAAGTGTTTCCACAACGAGGTGCCAATCGAGATATTTGACAGTATAATATGTGCACTGAACAACTCCAACTCGTTGGTTAACTATACCGCCCACTGCACTCAACGGGGCTGGGACAACCCCTTGGTAACAATGCAAACCATCGACACCCTTGAGAACGCCACCCCTACCCTGTATGTAAACAACTGCTGCAAGTCGAATGCCTTTAACGGTACCTGTTTCGGCGAAGAGTTGCTGCGCCACTCCACCGGAGGGGCTGCCGGAGTAATTGGTGCCACCAACGAAACTCTCTGGACCGAAGACTATTATTGGGCAGTGGGGGCACAATATCCCATAGTGGAATATCCTGTTTATAACCCAAACCTGCCCGGTGCTTTCGACACACTTTTCGCACAAAAGCACTCAGCAGATTACTGGCATAGAGAAAACATAACCCTTGGGTCGATGATGCGCGACGGATGCATGGCGGTGACCATGGCCGGTTCGCCTTTCGATGCTTTTTATTGGGAAATTTATAATCTGCTTGGCGACCCAAGCATGACACCATTCATAGGTGAAGCCGACAGCCTGATGCTAACGGTGCCCGACAGCGTGGAAGCAGGCACAACCACACTAACGGTTGGCTGTACACCTTATGCACGTGTAAGTGCCACAAAGGACTCTTTATTGCTGGCCACCACTCTTGCGGACAGCAACGGAAGCGCAACACTCTTGTTTGACAACGCCCTTGACCTCAGCAATATCACCATCACCGCCACCCGAGTCAATGCCCTTTACAACGAACATACAATAACAGTGGTCCCAGCTCAGGAGCCCCGCTGCGCGGTTGTATCCCGGTCCATAAACGGAAACGAGTTGGTCTTGCGGCTGAGGAATGTCGGTTCGGGCGAGGTGACCAACCACAAGATAATACTGACTCAAGACAACGAAGATATCCATATCGGGGCAGAACTACCAAACTCCCTTTCTGCCACAATTCATAGCCTTGCCCCCGCAGACGATACATTGATTTCATGGACACTGGACAACTACATCCAAGGTCAGCAACCTATGCTTTCGGCCAGCCTAGCCCTTTCGGACCAAAACGAAACAGAATACAGCAGGATGCACCTTCAGGTCAGTCTGCCCGACCATCGGCCAAGGCTGATACACATGGAAGTGGTTGACCTGAATGGCCACGCAGTTAACGCCATAACGCCAAACAGGGACTACAAAATGGTTATCACGCTCTCTGATATAGCAGACTCGGTTTGTGCCTCCTTCAATGGTGTTTCCACCACCATCACCAACCATCTGGATGTACCTAATACGCCTATACTAATTCCTTTCCACACCGAGGAGAATCTGCAATATCTAAACTACGTCATCACACCTCATGCCGGTCATTGGAAACAAGACTACTCGGGATGGATCACTGCGTGGAAGAACACCGAAGGATTCGAAACAAACGATTTCAGTATGCTACCTTGGAAACATGCTCCGCTATACCCTTGGACCATTGACCACACCAACCCCCATAGTGGACAGTACTGCATACGTTCGGGGAATGTGAATGACAGCCAGAAATCGGTGTTGACACTGGACATAGATGTACTCACCGGCGACAGTATTTCGTTCTACTACAACGTTTCGAGCGAGAACAGCGACTGGCTATATTTCTATATCGACGACCGCAAGTGCGGATACTGGAGCGGCGACCTTGGGTGGCGTCGGTATTCCCGTTTTGTTAGTCAAGGCAGACACCGATTGCAATGGATTTACCAAAAAGACATCTCGATAAGCCAGCACGATGACTGTGCCCGATTGGACGATATTCGGCTGCCATTCTCTACGTGGCAACAGCCCTCAGGAAGTCCCGAATACGACAGCACACTCCAGATAGAGCAACCCGAAACGGGAGTTCCAAGCCTTCGACTTCAACCCAATCCCAACAACGGACAGGTGATTATACATACCGCAACAAGCTATAGACCAAAGAGTCTTGAACTATACAACTCCCAAGGACAACTGGTAGACAAAATAAAAATTGCATCTAACGAATGCTCTACACAATATTTTACCACCCATTTGCGTTTAGGGGTCTATATGATAGTGTTGCATTCCGATGGTAACACGCTCACAGATAAAATGATTGTCATAAAATAAGATGCAGCAAATAGACACACTCCCTCCCCATTACCTCTACAGGGACTCCGCGTCACTCGACTCTCAGGTGATTTGCGCGTACGACACTATCTTTACCCCCATCGAACCGTCCGAACCGGTTGTGCGAAAAAGTCTTTTCACTCACCATTCGCTTGCTGTGACCAGCAGTGGCGAAACAGACATACACCATCAGGGTGCCCCAGGATGGTATTTTGGCTTTATTGTACTTTCCATATTCCTTACATTCATCTTTCTACGCAGCAAACAATTAAGGCTGGTCGACTTACTCATGCCCTCGGTAAACTACCGGGCCTTGGACCGCCTGCTTCGGGACACCAACCTCACCCGATCCTCCAACCAAGCCCCCATCGCCTTACTCATGCTCTTGCCAACAACACTGATTGCTTATTACGCCTACGGACCTACAGTGAGCAATGTGTGGACAGACATAACACAATATCTCATATTGCTTTTGGGTGCTTTGATTGTGTACTTTTTCAGGAATGGCATATTCCGATTTCTCGGCAGCGCATTCAACAACTCCGATTCAATTCACATCTACCTCTCCAGCAACTATCTTTTCCATCTACTCTATGCGATTGTAGCCACTGCTTTCGCCTTTTTCATCATATACACTGAGTACGTCAGTCAGACCCTGTTATACATCCTTTTGGGTACTCTCGGATTTCTCTTTACAATTAGGCTGTTCCGAGGATTACAACTAATTTTAACAATTTCAAAAACACCAAAATTGTTTTTATTTTACTATCTTTGCATACTCGAAATCGTACCGATTTTCATTGTAATTAAGATTGTATTATCAATATAGACAGCGATTTGTGCAAAAAGCAAAAGATTTATGAAAGTCAAGAAAATTCTAGTTTCGCAGCCTGAACCTGCCGATTTAGAGAAGTCCCCTTACAGAAATTTAGTTACAAAATATGGAGTAGAGATCACTTTCTACAAATTTTTCGAAGTGGTGGGGTTACCCGTGTCCGAATTCAGGAAAACACGAATCCATCTTGCCGAATATACAGCCATTATTTTTAATAGCAAGAACTCTGTCGACCATTTCTTCCGCCTGGCCAAGGAACTTCGTGAAGTGATTCCCGACAGCATGAAATATTTCTGCGCTTCAGAAGCCATTGCCCACTACCTGCAGAATTATATCCAATACCGTAAACGCAAGATTTTCTACGGCAACCAGTATTTTGCCGACCTTATTGAAATCCTTTCCAAACATCGCGAGGAGAAATTCCTTTTCCCCTGTTCGGACGAGAAACAGACCGAATACACCAAACTGCTGGATAAGGCCAAATTCAAATACACCAAGGCCACCATGTACACCTCCGTACCCCGTGACCTGTCTCAGTTCAATCTCAAGGACTATGACCTGATTTGCCTCTTCTCTCCCATCGGAGTCCGCTCATTGGTGAAGAATTTCCCCAACGTGGCCGAAGAGAATGTAGCAATTGCCGCTTTCGGAACATCCACCCATGCCGCCCTCAAAGCCGCCGGAATCAAGCTTACCATTGCCGCCCCCACCAAAACCTCGCCCTCTATGGCCATGGCCGTGGAAAACTATATCAATGGTAAAGGACAAGACGATGTGGTCATCTCTCGTCCCTCTGCAATGAAAAAGGACTTGTCCCATGGAGGCCGTGGCACCACTACCACAACAAAAAAGACTAAATCAGTCTTTGCCAACAAGGCCAAATACAAACAGCTTCAGGAAGAGCGCAAAGCCCAGGCCGCTGCTCGCCGCGCTGAACGCCAAGCAGCCAAACTGGCCGAGATGCAGGCAAAAGAACAATAAGACCCTATATGTACACCTTCTGCAAACAAGAACGTCTCTGCAGCCAAAAGCGAATTGACGCTCTGTTTCAGTCAGGACACCGCATCATGGTGTTTCCCTATAGTATCCACTGGCAGGTATGCCCCAACGGGACTCTTCCCGAGGGTGTACCTGCTCAAGTTCTTATTGCCACCTCGAAAAGAAAATTCCACCACGCCGTCGACCGCAACCGTGTCAAACGGCTCACACGGGAGTGCTACCGTTTACACAAACCCACTCTCTACCAATTCCTCACAACACAGAATATCAACCTGATACTGTCAATTAACTATATTCACACATCCATCCTCGACTTCCATACCCTCAATCATAAATTCGACAAGATAACTGATGTCCTTATCGAAAAGATAGGACATCTTCAAAGCAATCCCGATGCATGAGACAATTGTGGGATACACTTTGCAAGGGGGCTTATGGCTTGTGGACAATGCTCAGTAGCCTATTGTCCAAAATCATGCTGGCACTTATTTGGTTTTACCGGCACTGTATCTCCCCGCTCAAACCGCCCTCATGCCGCTACACACCTACCTGTTCCCAATATGCCGTCGAAGCTATAAAGAAATACGGTCCTTTCAAAGGTGGCTGGTTAGCGTTTAAACGCATTCTCCGATGCAACCCCTTTGGCGGTTCAGGCTATGACCCCGTCCCCTAATATTTATAACAACTTGATTGCTATTGCCGCGCAAGCCTCTGCATCGGCCAAAGCATGGTGGTGATTCTCTAAGCAATAGCCACAGGCTTCGGCCACCGTATGCAACTGATGATTCGGCAATCCTCGCATTTTTCTACGTGCCGCCCTGCACGTACAGTAAAACTTATAACCAGGCCAGTCCATCTGATACACCTGCATCACCGCCCGCAAACAACCCTCGTCAAAAGGAGAGTTATGTGCCACCAACGGCAACCCCTCAATCAACGGAGCCACACGCGCCCATACCTTGGGAAAAACCTCCGCACTGTCCGTATCCTCATGCCCCAGCCCATGCACCCGCTGACAATACCAACTGTAATAATTGGGCTCTGGCTGTATCAGGCTATAAAACGACTCTTGCACCTCGCCGTTGCGAACCACTACCACCCCAACACTGCACACGCTGCTCCGCTCGCCGTTGGCGGTCTCGAAATCTATGGCTGCAAAATCCTGCATATTTCCCTTTCTATTTATTGGCAACCTCAATCGCACGTGTCATACAACAACATGTCTATGCCATTCTACAATGCCAACTTCTATAAGGTGCTATAACCTACTTAATCTCAATCCCCGAGAACACACACGAGCCTGAGATATATAACGTACGTGTCTGGTTGGAGAGAATTATCCTCCGCTTGTCGTCAACTCCGCCGAAAGTCGATTCTGCTGTCACTTTCACCAGTAAGTCGTTTGGCGCGTAAATAACCAGTCCTGCAAACTTGCAGTCCACCTTCATTTCCACATCTTCATTGATGGTTGCACCGCGCAGGTCAAGATGAACCGAGGCAAACGAAGCCGTCACGTCTGCACCCTCAAAAATCTCCCCGCCTAAACTCAGATTCTGTTCTCCAAACGATGCATTCACCACGCGGATGTTTTTCCCATCACGATTCAGTATCTCGAGTGGTGAGGCATTGTCCTCCTCCCTCCTTTTTGACGTTATCCTTGAGCCAAACATCATACCCAGACCCAGTGCAATAACAAGCACGGCCAAGCCTATCTTCCAAAACATATCCCAATCAATGACATTCTGCTCAGCAAGCAATAACAGCACACCCACACCCAGTCCAATGGCAGGGCCTGTCTTGTCTTTATTTCCCAGCAGCCCGCATATCGAAGGTATGATGATAAACATCGTCCACCATCCTTCAAACAGAACATTGATATGAAAAACAATGCACACAATCCACGCAATGCCGAATAGCACCAGCGCCAATCCCCAAATAACTTTGTTACGATTCATTTCCTATTTAAGGCGGGTTCTATTTATTCACTTTTTGGTCATCCAAACAGACAGAACCCATTAATCTGCCAGACAACCGTTGTTTAACAATTGGTTTACGGGTGCAAAGATACGACTATTTTTTCATTTGACAATAAATTATTTGTCATATTTTTGATGTGTGGGGGTAATCGTTTGATATTTTGTCTATTGAGTCGCAATTAAATTAGGTTGGTATTTCTTAATCTGCACAAGTCTGCACACGTTGTAGACAAGGTTTGTCAGTGCAATGTTGGCTTTGGCCCTCACCATTCCCACTCCTCGGAACACTAAACCTCCCATTGTCTGCTCCATGAATCCGAAGACATGCTCCACGCGGCTCCGCACTTTCGACTTCTGGCGGTTGTGCTCCTTCTGCTCGTCAGTCAAAGGATGACCCTTCTTGCCTTTCTCGCAGATTATCGGAGTCATGTGCTTCGCTCTCACCACATCTTCCATCCCAGCATATCCCGCGTCGAGCCATGCCGGTTCTCCGTGGGCCTCCTTGGGCGGCTCTGTCAGTACGCGCTCCGTCTCCTTGGAGTCGTGGCGGTTGGCGGCACACACCGCCTTGATTCCTACGGTATTTCATATATGCTGCATTATTCTGTTAATACTGCAAAAATACGAAAATACATTGATATGACAAAATGAAATTTAGTCATTTAATTTATAGAACTCCCCATAAATTTTTATCCAAATAGCAAGTATTTTTTTCTCCTACGCATTACTTTTACACAGTATTACACCGTTTGATAACACTATCAAAAACAGCACTCCTTTCACGAATTCCCCTTCCATGGTCTACAATTCACCACTTTTTCCCATCTCAAACCTGCTCATTACGGAACCAATGCGGTGGCAGTGGTGGAAACGGAATCGCCTATCACCGTGTCAAAATCGTCATCATCCGCCGAGTTGCCCAGACTGATATTCACATGCTTGAACCCGAAAGCCGAGAAGATGGCTTCCAGTTGTCGCAATCCGTTATCCTCGGCGGTAAGCAGCAGATTCTCCTCCATCACCAGTTCCAAGAGCTTTGCCCTTGCCGCATTCTTGGTGATGGTGGTACGCTCGTGCGACCATGAACCTTTCTCGCTGAAGGTTCGTATGTCCGAAGGATTGGTGATAATGTCCAGTACCGTGGGCGGTGGGATGGTCACATTGATAGTGGTGTCGCCAACCACCTCGGTCTGCATCTTGGTCAAGTCAAAGCCTGCTCGCACTTTCCCTTTCACAATCAGCACGATATTCTTCTTTTTTAGAAAATGTTTCTCTTCGTCAATCACCATCACTTCGCCCACATAAGTGGCCGTACAGAACTCCGAAATCTTTTTCATCTCCGTGATGGTCTGGCTCAACGATTCGTAGTAATCCTTTTTGGCCGTAATGCTGTTATAGATTTTCAAGCCAATCACAATCAGCACAACCAGCAGCACAATGGCCGCAATCCTGCCCCATCGCTTTTTCAGCACGGGACACAACCTTTTACAGACATCTGCCGCACAGCCCTTGGCTTTCACCCACCAGACTTGCGGTGGGTCATCCTGCCGTTCACCGGCCTGTTGTTCTGTTGCCTGGCAGCCGTCCTCCCCTGGGGTGGCATCGGCAGCGCACGCCTGTTCTTGCTCCCCGTCTGGGCAGCAAGTTGCCCCGTCCTGTTCCGCAGCCTGTGTTGCGGAAGTCTCTTGGGGCTCTGCTGTATTGCCGTTCTCTGGCACGCAGCCTTCTTTCAGTTTGTCGTCATTCCATTCCATCTGAATCCTCCCCTTTAAAAGTTATCTCAACATCGGTGAAACCATTGCGGTGCAACAGTATCGACACAAAAGCCTCGGCGTTCAGCCGCGCGTCCCTCATCATCATCTCTTCCAGCTCCTTATCCTTTTTCAGTTCCCATTCGCCTTTGGCAACAATCTCGTCGCGTTCCTGGTTGCTGTAGTCCGTCCGCAGCCACGACACCTCGCTGTACAGCTGATGCACATCGTCAGGGCGTATGCTGAAGGATAGTATCTCCGGCCTCGGCAGTTCTAAGCAAATCTTTTTTGTCCCGGCCTTCTTGTTCTCATAAATCCTCACCGTCCGGGCATCGAACTTTTCCATATCAATGCCCGCTTTTATCACAGCTTTGAAGGAGAAGAGTATTTTCCTGTCGCCGAATATCTTCCACGACTCGTCATTGTTGCTGACCACCTTCTGCACGGTATATTGCACCGTGCCCAGTTCGGCGGCCTGCCGCATACTCTTCTGCCATGCGTTCTCCTCCGGTTGCTTTGTGCATGCCGCTGCAAGCATTGCCGCTCCAACCATCAGAGCCCATATCACTCTTTTTTTCATCTGTTTTCCTTTCTTTTGATTATTATCTGTCAGCTGGATATGTACATACCCTTGCGCTGTCATCCGTCTGTCCACGGTGCAAATTTAGGATATTTTGTTTTGCAAATATATAATTTTTCATCCAAATAGCAAGTATTTTTTTTCTCCGGTGCATTACATTTACACTGTAATACGCTGTTTGATAGCACTATCAAAAACAACATCCCTTTCACGCTTTCCCCTTCCCCAGCCTGCAATTCACCACATCTTCCCACCTCCAACCGGCACATCACCTGTTCCGGAGCCCTGTATTCTCACGGCAGGTTTTTTCGCACTTTTTTGCAATCATTTTATCCCATCGGATACTAAAATAAAACAAATTGAGTTATACACCAAAGAATGACCCATTAAACCCAAGACGCGACTTATGCCTAAGTACAATTTCACCCCCGACGGATTGAAGAGATATGGCCAATACTTCAGCCCCGACTCGTTTCTGGCCAAAATAAAGTCTATTGCCCTCAAGGCGGGACGCAAGCTGATATACAACGCGCTCCTGCTCTTCTACGTGCTCACCTCCCCTTCCACCCCGCTGCGCTACAAACAAATCATCATCGGTGCCTTGGGCTATTTCATCCTCCCCACCGACCTGCTCCCCGACTTTATTCCCGGCATCGGGTTTGCCGACGACCTTGCCGCTGTCCTCGCCGTGGTAAAAATCGTGATGTCGTGCATCACTCCCGAAATCAAGTCCAAAGCCTTGGCCAAAAGCCAGTCCTATCTCTAAACATACAACATAGCTCGCCATGCCTGTCCTTCACTTCATACTCGGGCCCGCAGTGGGAGCCATCATCGGTGGCCTAACCAACAAAGTGGCCATCCGGATGCTGTTCCGTCCCCACCGGGCCATATACATTGGCCGTTTCCATGTGCCTTTCACCCCCGGCATCATCCCCAAAGAAAAACCACGCATAGCCGCCGCCATCGGAGATGCCGTGGGCAACGAACTGCTCAACTCCGACGTACTGTCCCAAACGCTCCTCTCCGACGAGATGTACGCCAAAATCAGCAACTCCGTCAACAGCCTGGTCGACCGCATGATGGTCGACCCCACACCCCTGCGCGACGTCATTGCCCGCTATGCAGCACCCGAGGAAACTGACCGGCTCCTCTCGCAAATGCAGACCGACCTGGTGCAGACACTATGCCTCAAACTCTCCGACAAAGCCATCGGCGACCACGTGGCCTCCTTGGCCATCGACCACATAATGAACCGCCTCTCGCAAAACTTTATGGGTCGCATCGGTGCCTCGGCCCTCGACCTCGTGCGCAACTCCGTTCAACATTTCCTGGCAGACAACATCAACCAACTGCTTCAACAAAACTCCCAACCCATGCTCCAGTCGTGGGTATCCACCGAAACGCAACATCTGCTCGACACACCCCTGTGCCGACTCTGCCAACACCACCAACCCCAGTTGAGACAACTCGCCGGCATGGTAGTCAACATATACAAACAGGTGGTTCAAGACAACCTCCCACGCATGCTGCAAACGCTCGACCTGCAACGCATAGTCCAAGACCGCATCAACGACATGGACATGCAACAGACCGAACAGCTCATCCTCACCATCATGAAAAAAGAACTCCGGGCCCTTGTCTGGTTTGGCGTACTGCTGGGCTTCCTCATGGGCTTTATCACCAATATATTATAAAAACCAAAGTTCAATCCCGTTACACCCTCTCAACCCATGGAAAAAGAAATCTATCTTGCTGCCGGTTGCTTTTGGGGCGCCGAACACTTCCTGCGACAAATCGACGGTGTTCTCTCCACCCAAGTGGGCTTTGCCAACGGCAACATCCCCAACCCCTCCTACGAACAGGTCTATACCGACACCACCGGCTATGCCGAAACCGTACATGTGCGCTACGACCCCACCCGCGTCAGCCTCCTCTTCCTACTCAGAATGTATTTCAAAGCCATCGACCCCACCAGCCTCAACCGCCAGGGCAACGACCACGGCACACGCTACCGCACCGGCATCTACTACACCTCACCCCACGACCTCCCCTTCATCCGCTTCGCCCTCGACGAGGAAGCCACCCACCACTCCAAGCCCCTCTGCGTGGAAGTGGAACCCCTCTCCAACTTCTACCCTGCCGAAGAATACCACCAAAACTACCTCATCAACAACCCCGACGGCTACTGCCACCTCCCGGTACAACTCTTCGACTACGCCCGCAACAACCGCGACCTCGACACCGCACACAAAACAGAACAATACCAACTGCTGCTGCGCCAAATCGACGCCCTCTGCCAAGGCGAAACCGACACCCTCGCCATCCGCGCCAACACCTGCGCCCTACTGCACGAGACTTTCCATTTCTGGTGGACCGGCTACTACCGCGTGGAAAACAACGAACTGCTGCTCGGCCCCTTCCAAGGACCCGTGGCCTGCATGCACATACCCTTCGGTGCCGGCGTGTGCGGCACCGCCTGGAAAGAAAAACGCACCCTCCTGGTGCCCGATGTAGAGCAATTCCCCGGCCACATAGCCTGCAGTGCCGCCTCGCGCAGCGAAATAGTGGTACCCGTCAGAGCTGACGGCACCATCGTGGCAGTGCTCGACATCGACAGCCAGCACCTCGCCACCTTCGACCACTGCGACAGCTACTGGCTGGAACAGATAGCCACCCGGTAACCCTTCATCCCAATAAAAAATCACCCCCGTCGGCTGGTAGCCTCCGGGGGAATAACCCAAATCGGTCATTAGGTTGACTTTTAGTTTTCTAATAACCGATTTGGGGTTAAACCATTGTCAGACCTCTGGCCCGATTACTTCTTTCCGGTAAATCCCGAAGCCACCTTCTTCAGCTGGCTCACGAGGTTCGCCTTCTCCTCCTCGGTCAATTTCAGGTCCTTGAATGCATCCAATGCAGTGGAAATAAGTTTCTGCATGTCGTTTTCATCCTTGGCGGCAGCCAATTTGGTCATAAAATCGTTGTTCGAGGTGAGTTGCGAAATAACCGACGCAATGTTGGCATTGCCGGCCAAATTCTCAATCTGTTCCTTAATGTTCTTGTTACCAAGAATTTTGTCAAAAATATCCATAACGTTTGTTGTTTTAAATTTCAAGGCAAAAATACACATTTATTTCCAATCGGCAAATAAAAATAACTCCCTACATCCCTCTTTCCCCACCCAACCCGCCACACCACAATCCCCTTCCCGGAACGTTCCCATCTCCATCCGTCAAAGCCGCAGGTCCGCTAACTCTTCACCCCTTAGTAAACTCTTAGTAAGTCCTTCTTAACCGCAATACTGGAGAAGGAATGGTGTAGTTGTGACTATAGGCTGAAACAAAAGCGAATCTACATCGAACCTTCCTCGAGCCTTCATCGAACCTTCATCGGGCATACATTGGAACTACAGGGGGAGGTAGAGTTTTGAAAAAAACAGGTTGAAAGACTTCTGTTGGGGTGAGAATGGCTATTGTTTCTTGTAGTGAGGGAATGGCTATTGGTGGGTTCTATGATATGTTGCGTCCCTTCGGGACGCAGTTCTCAGATGTCTGAGTGTCACCGTACTGCGCAATATACCATGTTGCTCCCATTCGGTCGCGACACAGTACATTGCTTGTACCGTGTTATGAATAGTCTCACCTCTCCAGAGGTGATTAATAGAAGTCCCCTATTGTTTCTTGTAGTGGGGATGGTAGGTGGCGAGGGTGTCGCGGAGATATTGCGGGGTGAGGTGGGTATAAATCTCAGTGGTAGAGAGGCTTTGGTGGCCGAGCATCTCCTGCACAGCGCGGAGGTCGGCACCGTTCTGCACCAACTCGGTGGCGAAGCTGTGGCGGAGGCTGTGGGGAGAGACGTTTTTGTGGATGCCGGCCCGCTCGACGGCCTCCTTGATGAATTGGAACACGGCCACACGGGTGAGCTGGTGCCCCCGGAGGTTGAGGAAAAGGAACTGCTGCTGACCGGGTTGCGGGGTGATATGGGAGCGGATGGTGTGGATGTATTCGTCCACCAGGGCGAGGGCGCGGCTGTTGATGGGAACCCAGCGTTCCTTGTTGCCTTTGCCTATGACCTGTATCATCTCCTCGTCGAAATAGAGGTTGGAGAGTTTGAGGTTGACCAATTCGGACACACGGAGTCCGCAACCATACAACACCTCGACAATGACATAGTTGCGGGCGGGACCGGGCTGTGAGCGGTCGAAGGTGGCTTGTATGGCCTCGATTTCGCGGTCGGAGAGCACATCGGGGAGGTGGCGGGGACGGGCGGGCATTTCGAGCAGTTCGGCGGGGTTTTCGGTCAGCACATCCTCGATAACGAGCATGTAGAAAAAGGTGCGGAGACCGGAGATGATGCGGCACTGGGTGGTGACGGCAATATCGGTTTGGTTGAGCTGGAGCAGCAACTGGCGGAGGTGGTCGGCGGTGATATCGGCCGGCTCGAGACCGAGAGGTTCGGCAAAACGGCGCAGGTGCGACACATCGCGCAGGTAGGCCTGGACCGAGTTGTCGGCCAGGTTGCGCTCAAGACGCAGGTGGGTTTCGAAATCGCGAAGGTAGCGTGGCCAGTCCATTGATGATAAAGATTTGGGAACGAGTGGTTACTATTGATGTGTGGACGGGATTATGGGCCTGATGGCAGCGACAGCACAGTGCATGAGGCTGGGGATGCTATGCGGAAAGGAGCGGCAGGGGCTCGGGGAAGAATTGTCAGGGAGAAGGGCGGATAGCATCATGACAGGTGAGGGTTAACGGTCTATACGGGACCACCATTCGGCCACATTGAAACAGGGGCACTGCTTGGGGGAGTAATCGTTGTGGCCGTGAAGGGCGGCTTGCGGGTAGATGGCCTGGAGGGTTTTTATCAGGGTGACGAGGGTACGCTCCTGTGCCTTGTTGAGGGTGTTGGCGGGACGGCCGCGGCGGTCGAGACCGCCAACGTAGCAGATGCCTATGCTGTTCTGATTGTGCCAATAGGCATGGGCTCCCACTTGGTCGACGGGGCGGCCGGGATGGAGGGAGCCGTCGAGGTAGATGACGAAATGATAGCCAATGTCCTCAAACCCCCTCTCAAGATGCCAGCGGCGTATTTGGTCGACAGTGTAGTGGCGGTTTTTGCGTGTGGCTGTGCAGTGGATAATGATATCGTTGATTTCTCTCATGGTGGAGGGATATTATTTCTTTTTCTTATGGAGGCTTTCGCCATCGGTGAGCACCCACCAGGCGAAGTCCCAAAGGTTCTCTTCCTCCATCATCTTGACGTAACGGGGGGTGAGGTCCTCGCGACGGGCGTCGAGCTTGACACGCCCATAGGCGCTCATGCGGCCTTGGACCACGGAAGCCTGACGGCTGAGATAGCGGGAGGGGTGGGCAGGATTGCTCTTGAGCGGTGTGGGCAGACAGGCGGCAAGGAGGGCTGCCTCGCGCTTGGAGAGCTTGGCGGCGGAGTGGTGAAAATAGTATTGGCTGGCAGCTTCGCAGCCATAGATGCCATCGCCGAACTCGATAATGTTGAGATAACATTCCATGATGCGTTTCTTGCCCCAAACCAGCTCGATGAGTGAGGTGTAGTAGGCCTCGACGGCTTTGCGGAGCATGCTGTGTTTGTGGGGGAGGAAACAGTTTTTGGCGGTTTGCTGGCTGATGGTGCTTCCGCCACGCTCGCGGCGGCCTTTCTTGCTCTCAATGTATGCCATCTTCATTTGACGGATGTCGAACCCGTGGTGGTACATGAAAAGACCGTCCTCGGAAACGACAACGGCGTTGACCAAATTGTCGGAAATCTGGCTGATAGGCACATAGTCGCGTTCGAAGCGAACGGTGCGTTCGGGGTCGCCCACCTGCTGGAAGAAGCGTTTGACCATGAGGGGTGTGAGGGGAGGATTGAAAAGGGCACAGAAAAGTACCTGGACAACGGTGAAGCCCCAGACAACGAGCAACGAGACCCAGAGGACACGCCAGAGTTTGCCTCCGAAACTGAGTTGACGCCAACGGCGGTGGCCTTTGGAGGCGCGGGACTTCTTTTGTTTTTTCTTTTTAGCCATGAAGTTATACTTGTTTATTATGTTTGAATTTTTGTAGGAGCACCCATTTGATGAAAAAGAGAAGACCGCGATTGCCCTCCTCGACGCATTGGAGGTCCAGCTCGGCGAGGGGTGTGTCCCAATTGATGGGCGTATAATCCTGCAAGCGGCGGTGAATGACGTTGACGAATCTGTCGAAATAGGGTTCGTGGTGGCCGGGGTTTGCACTGAGGGGCCAGGGAAGGCTGGCAGCAAGGAGGACGGCCTCGTGCTGGGAGAGGGAGGCGGCGGAATGGTGGAAATAGTGTTGGCTGGCAGCCTCGCAGCCATAGATGCCGGGGCCGAACTCTATGATGTTGAGGTAGACCTCCATGATGCGGCGTTTGCCCCAGAACAATTCAATCAGGACCACATAGTAGGCCTCCACCATTTTACGGAAAAGGTTGCGGCTGTGGGGGAGGAAACAGTTTTTGGCGGTTTGCTGGCTGATGCAGCTGCCGCCACGCAGGGCGCCGCCATTCTGATTGGAAAGGTAAGCCTTACGGAGACCTCTGAACCGAAAGCCGCGGCAATAGGCAAAGAGTTTGCTGTTTTCGGAGCAGTCGACAGCACTGACCAAGTGGGGGGAGATGGACTCGAGGGGGACAAAATGATAGCCGTCGCGCAGACGGGTGTAGTCGGAATCGCGGCGGTGCTGAAGCGAGCGATGAATCATCAAGGGAGTGACGAGAGGGGGAAAGAACCTGCAATAGACCACCTGAATCAACGTCAAGAGCCATAAGGCAAAGACGAGCCAAGCCGAGATGCGCAAAAGAAGGTTGGGGCTGGAACTGCCCCAAAGCAGGAAGAGGAAAACACCAAGCGACAAGCATATAAAAAAGCACCATCGGCGGGCGATAAGCCATCGACGGCGGCGCACAGGGGCAGGTATATCCGAACTAAAAAATCTCGACATCACGCTTGGCGAATTAACAAATTACGTTAATAAATGGGTTGCAAAAGTACTATTTTTTTCCAATATAAGAAAAAAAATGTATATTTGTAGTCTGAAAAAAGAGAACACAAAATATATAAACACTTAAACAACAACAGAATATGGTAAAAGTTGCTATTAACGGTTTCGGCCGTATTGGACGTATGTCCTTCCGTGCCATGATGGATCATCCCGAACTGGACATTGTGGCTGTAAATGACCTGACTAATGCGGATACCCTCGCATACCTTTTCAAATACGACTCTGTGCATGACAATTTCGAAGGAGAAGTGCATGCTGAAGGCGATTTCATCGTGGTGAACGGCAAGAAGGTGAAAATCTATGCCGAACGTGACCCGCAGAACCTGCCCTGGAAAGAACTGGGTGTGGACATCGTGGTGGAATCGACCGGTCTGTTCAAGAAACGCGACCAAATGATGAAACACATTGCCGCTGGTGCCAAGAAAGTGATTCTGACCGTTCCGGCCAGCAAGGCAGAAGATGTGGACGCTACCGTGGTGATGGGCGTGAACGACAACGTGCTGACAAAGGAGATGCAGCTTGTTTCGAATGCCAGCTGCACCACCAACTGCCTGGCTCCCGTTGCCAAAGTGCTGAATGACAAATTCGGTATCAAGCGCGGATTGATGAACACCATCCACAGCTACACCAACGACCAGAAGATTTTGGACCAGCCGCACAGTGACCTGCGCCGTGCCCGCGCTGCCGCCGTGTCGATTATCCCCACTTCGAGTGGTGCCGCCAAGGCAGTGGGATTGGTGATTCCCGAGCTGAAAGGCAAACTGGACGGTTTCGCCATGCGCGTACCTACCCCCGACGGCTCTGTGGTTGACCTGACCGCCGAACTGAACCGTGCTGTGACCAAGGAGGAAATCAACGCCGCCATCAAGGAAGCCGCCGAAGGCCCGATGAAAGGTGTGCTGCAGTATGTTGAGGATCCTATCGTCAGCATCGACATTATCGACAACACCAACAGCTCCATTTTCGACAGCCTGCTGACCCAGGTGATGGACGGCAACTTTGTGAAAGTTGTGAGCTGGTATGACAACGAGAAGGGCTACAGCACCCGTGTGGGCGACTTGGCCGCTAAACTCGCTACCTTACTGTAATCATTTTATTTCAATTAAAATAGAAGGGGTGGACAGAGCTATCTGCCCGCCCCTCATTTTGGTAACAATGCTTTTAAAAGACAAAGTAACTATAATAACAGGTGCCACACGTGGCATCGGAAAAGCCATAGCGTTGCGATTTGCACAAGAGGGAAGCCACATAGCCTTTTGTGGACGTAGTCGCGGAGAACAGATGACGGCTGTGGAGAATGAGCTGCAAGCACTGGGAGTGAAAGCGAAGGGATATGTGGCCGACGTGTCGAATCTGGAAAGCTGCCAACAATTTGTGGCACAGGTGCTGGAAGATTTCGGACACTTGGATTGCTTGATAAACAACGCCGGAATAACAGACGACGCCGCCATAAAACGAATGACCGAGGCACAATGGGACAATGTGTTGAACAACGACCTGAAATCGGTGTTCTTCATGACCAAGTCGGTGCAGCCAGCCATGTGGAAGCAGGGATTTGGAAGCATAGTGAACATCAGCTCGGTGGTGGGCATCGGGGGCAACCTGAACCAGGCCAACTATGCAGCCGCCAAGGCAGGCATTATAGGTTTCACCAAAACGGCCGTAAAAGAGATGGGGGCACGCAATATACGCATCAATGTGGTGGCTCCCGGATTCATAATGACCGAGATGACGGGCGAGATACCCGAACAGATGAAACAATATTGGCAGACCCGCATCCCCCTGCGTAGACCCGGCACACCCAACGAGGTGGCGAACGCATGCCTGTATTATGCTTCGGAACTGGGAAGCTACAACACGGGCGATGTGATGCACCTGTGTGGCGGAATGGAAGACGCATAAAAACTGAAAAAAAAAAATCAATAAAATCATATTCCTATGGTGAACATAATGAACCTTATCAAGGACAGACATTCGGTAAGACAATACAAGGATGTGGCTGTAGAAGATGAGAAAAAGGCCCTGCTGGAGAATTACGCTTCGGAACTTTCGGCCAAGAGCGGCCTCCGCATCAAGGTGGTTTTTGACGACCCCGAGGGATTCAACTCTGCGCTTGCCAGATACGGCAGATTCAGCAACGTGAAGAACTACATTGCCCTGTTGGGCAACAGTGGAATGGACGAGGCTGCTGGCTATTATGGCGAAGCCATAGTGCTGAAAGCACAAGAGTTAGGGCTGAACACATGCTGGGTGGGGCTTTCATTCAACAAGAAGGAGGTGAAAAAGCTCTGCAACCCAAGCGAGAAGATTTATTGCGCCATAGCACTGGGATATGGTGAAAACCAGGGCGCAAGCCACAAAGTGAAGACATTCGAGGCGGTGACCTCAATCAAAGGGACACCCCCCGAAAACTTTGCCGAAGGAGTGGAAGCCGCCCTACTGGCACCCACAGCCATGAACCAACAGAACTTCGTGATAAAATGCCGCGAAGGACAATGCCGCATAGTGACCAAACACTGGAGCCCCTATGCCAAACTCGATTTGGGGATTGTGAAATATCATTTCGAGAAGGTGACAGGTTTGAAGGTGTATGAACCGACAAAATAGTACGCCAAGCATGATATTGGGAAGACTGAAAAATAACATACTGAGCGTATTATTCGTAATGGCACTGGTCTCGTGCGGCGGTAGAACGACACACGAGGAAGCTGCCACCTATGCCTATACCGACGACTATGAACAGACTGTGCAGGTGCCAACCACGCCGCAGCGCATCGTGTCGACCTCACCAGCGGTGACCGAGATAATGTTTGCACTGGGAGCGCAGGACCTGCTGGTGGGGCGTACGGACTTTTGCGTATATCCGCCCGAAGCCGGGAGTATAGAGAGTATAGGCGGCATCAGCAATCTGAACGTGGAGAAAATAGTATCGCTCAATCCGGATTTGGTTATCAGCGGATCGATGATACCCCGGAAGAGTTCGTTGCAGCTGGAGAAGATGGGAGTGCCTATTGTTTGTGTGATAGAGCAACAACACTTCGATGGGTTGTATGACAATATCAGCAAGATAGGCAAACTGGTGGGACGCACTGCCGCGGCCGACAGTCTGAACCGGCTAATAAAAGGGAAACTGGCCCTGCTTAGCGACAGCCTGAACAATTCGCGGACACAGGAAGCTAAAAAAAGCATATACTATGTTGTGGGGTTCGGGCCATCGGGCAATTTCACCGCCGGGGGCAATTCGTTCATCAACGACATTCTTACAATGGCTGGGGCTCACAATATAGCCGAGGACATTACAGGCTGGAGCTACAGCATGGAGGCCTTGATGAAAGAGGATCCCGACTATGTGCTGCTGCGCAGGGAGGATTCGGCTACATTCTGCAACACCGACCCTTACAACAAACTCACTGCTGTGAAAAAGGGAAGAGTGATTGGGATAGAGAGCGGCACGATAGACCTACAGGTGCCACGCAATCTGGATGCCGTGAAAGCCATACGCCAGCGGATAGAACAATGATTTCTTGCATACTGAAACCAAATCGGTCATTAGACCGACGTGTATATTCTTTCTCGCTTATTGAGGTCTCTTTATGACCGATTTGGGTTGAAAAAATGAATCCCCCTCGGTGCCTGTTGGCCACGAGGGGGATTTTATAATGGGGTAATGCTGAGCTGCAGCGGGGACTAATGGTCCAACTGGTGGAGATACATGATAGCCCTGTTGAGAGCGTCATCGCGGCCAGCCTCAAGACTGTTGCGACTATAGCCAAGTTGAATATCCGGTTGGACACCGAAGCCTTCGACATCGTTATAGTTGGCGTCGACCATGTGGAAAGTGCTGGTGTAGACATAATAGCTGAACACATCAGCATAGGGGTCGGGACCATCTTTAAAGTATTCGTAATCGCCAAAACAGCCGCCATAAAAGAGGTCGTGATAGATGTTGGTTGCCTCGCCGGAATAGAGGCCGCCAATGGCCCCATAGGTGCGTTCGCCAATGAATGTGCCGTTGGGGAGTGACTTGATGAGCATAGTGGCCAACTCGGCGCAGCTGACCGAGTTGATATCGGCCAATACGACGATGGGTTTAGGCTTGTTGAGATGCATGGAGGGGCATTCCACATAGCTTTCAGTCCAGGGGCTGTAGTCCAAACGGCCGAAACCATCCTTGACACGGGTGTAGCCCACCAGGGTGCGCGACTGGGATAGAGAGCCTATCAGGGGAGCCAAATCGGCCACACTGCCACCAGTATTGCCACGCAAGTCTATAATCAACGACACAACAGAGTCGCTATTGGCATAACCAGCACCGGTAATCATGCCGTTGTAGTATTGAGGGCCGTAGAAAGCCTTGACAGGAAGCTCGGCAGAGTACCAGTTGGAGATCTGATGATGGTTGCTGGCCAACTGGACAAAGTAGAAGTCTGTGAAGCGGAAATAGGCTATATACTCGTGAGGTTTGGTTCCCTCGATCAAGCAGGTATAGGATCCGGGGACGACGAGTCCGTTCGGAGTAGTGGTGGGGTTGAACCCCACATAAGTGCCGGGAACAGCCCTATCCCTTAGAATATTTACCTGTAATTGCCGTTCGTAGGATGAAGTGGTAGTATGAGAATAGTCGTTACGCCCGGGTCTGACCCATGTCTCGAAATTGCCTTTTGGCGAATAGAATCGACCGGTCAAGTGGTGATCGAGCAGCCCTTCGAAAAGACCTTGATAAGCCTCAGCATATTCCCGAGCAGTGACGGGCTTGTTGGCCGGACGGGCATCAAAGGCCTCGAAAATGGGTTTATACTTCTCATACCGATCATCCCAATTGACAGAATCCTTCTCCCAAAAGACATAGCCCTGGTCCATGCCCTGCCAAACAGTCTCGAACTGTTGGAGATAGGTTTTGCATTTGCGGTTATTGGGATTCACCCTCTCGAGCGGTTCTTTTCTGCACGAGGTAAACAAAAGAACCAACAGGGAAAGAGCCAATAATGGGAAAACACTTTTTTTCATCTCGAATATGTTACTAACAATTATTTATATACACAATTACAACCAGAAAGCAATCCCGCCCTGGATGACAAAAGTGGTGTTGTACCGGGGGTTGAGATTGGTCATATAGGGTTTCTGGATATCGGTTACGCTGTAATACCAACGGACTTCGGCCCCTATCTCCAAACGATCCTTGATAGTGCTACTGACACCGGCACCCCAAGTGAAACCATATTCCAAACGGTTGTCGCGCTTGTCGTTGAACACTACATCCACGTCATACTCGTAATAACGTTCGTTGGAGAAAGAATAGGTGGTACCCTTGCGATGGCTTTTGAGCCAATAGCCGCCATAGCCACCACCAAAAAGATGCAGTTTCACCAAACGGCCTACATTGAGCATTGCCACCAGAGGCACATTGATGTACTGGTTAGTAGTGGTGGAGGGAAGCGAGTAGAACAGACTGTAGTACTGGAAGACATGGTCAACATGGTAGTTCTTTTGAACCATCACGGCATCGAGCCGCAACGAAAACCACTTCACTGGCGAATAGCCGAACTGGAGGCCATAGGTCATGCCAGAGGTGTACTTGTCGTACTTGATGTCGGACATATAATTCATGTCTACAATGTGGTAGTTCTGATCGTATCCACCCAGAATACCCACTTTCCAATGTTTGCTTTTGGGAGCAACATCAACATTCTCTTCTTGGGCCATGAGACACAAGGGTGATAAAGAAAGCATCAGCCCAAGAAGAGATTTAATGAACAAAGACGAAAAAGGTGACTTTCCCATTATTTCGAATATATTATGAATCGATGAAACGGCAATTAGTTGCCAGTACGGAGATACTGCAAGGCCCGTTCGAGCTGAGGATCGGTGCCGGAAGCAAGCGCACTGGAATTATACAGCACTTCGATGTCGGGCTTCACCCCCTCCCCTTCGAGGCACTTGTAATCGGTGGTCACAACATCGAAGGTGCCACAATAGACAAAATGACCGAACTCGTTGGGATAGGTAATTTTGTTCATGGCATTGTCTTCGCCTAGATTATGATCGCCAAAGCAACCCGAATAGAGGACATCGAATAATTTATCGGTTTGGGGGACAACAGCACAAAAACCGCCATAGGTGCGTTCACCGATAACCTTGACGTTAGGCAATGATTTGAGGGTATGGGTGCTAAGCTCGGAACAGCTAACGCTGTTGATATCGGTCAAGACAACAATGGGCTTTACTTTATTAATATGATTCTTGGGTGAGGATATCCAAAATGAGTTCCATACAGTATAATCTAACCGGCCCAGACCTTCCTTGAGACGGCTGTAGCCATAATGGAAATCCTCCTGCATCAGGCAACCAATAAGATATTTAATATCGTTAGCATTACCGCCGGGATTGCCGCGCAAATCGATAATGATAGACTCCACCTCATCGCTGTTGGGTGCGCCATTGGTAATGCCATCCCAGTATTTGTCGCCATAGAAGGCACGCAACGGGGCAATCAGTTGGTTTTTGTCTACAAATTGCGAGTCAGCAAGTCCCATGAGGGAAAAACTATCAAAACGGAAATAAGCGATTTTCTTACCTGAAGTCTTGCCGGGCAACATACAAAATGCACTATTAAAGAACTTATTAGGGGTCTTGTAATATTCCACAAAACCACTTATGCCGGGTTGACGTTTGAGCACCTCAATCTGTGCTCTATAGTCAGTTTGGTGGGAATAACTATTGCTGGCTGGACGCACAAAGAAAATCTTTTTCAAATGAGGATTGTAGAGATAAATGGCCATGTGGCGATCAAGCAAACCCTTTGTAGCGTTTATCCACGCCTGATGGTATTCGGCGCTGTCGACGGGATTGTTGTTGCCACGGGCATCAAAAGCCTCGAAAACGGGACGGAAACGCTTATAACGGGCATCCCAGTCCACGGTGTCTCTCTCCCACAAAACATACAAATGGTCGATTCCCTGCCATACTGCTTCAAACTGCTCGAGATAGGTAGTGCAGCGGCGAGTGTTGGGAGATTCTATTACTAATGATTCTTTACGGCACGATGAGAGCAGACTCATCAGCACAAAGCAACAGGCCAAAAGGCTAATACGGGATATATGACGATGATACATATTGTATTAATATTAGTCTTGTTATTGATTAAATGTTAGATAAAGTGATTAAAAATGGTACGACACACCCACATTAAGGTCTACAGTGGAATTGTAGCGGGGATTGTGTTCACGCATATAAACCTTCTGGACATCGGTAAGTCCATGATAGTAAAGCATCTCAATGTCGATGTCAATTTTACTCGAACAGGGTATGGCGAGGCCAACACCAGCCACAATGCCTGCATCAAAACGATTGTCTCGCACAGAATTGAACTGATAATCATGCTCAGTCAACATCTCATGGCCTTCCGCCTCCAAAATGGGAATAGAAGCGCCCTTACGTCTGGCTGATGCCCAATATCCGGCATATCCACCCAGCAAGAAATGCCATTTCACTTTATTGCCAATCGAGATGTCGGCCATGAGAGGAATGCCGATATAATTATTGGCGGCCAATGTGCCATAAGCATCAATGTTATCCACCTTCTCATGCATCAGCACATAATTCTTGCCCATAATGTAAAAACCAGACCTGCAAGCAAGCCAATTGGTCACATTATAGCGCACTTTCAAGTCTGCCCCGGTCCCAAAGTAAGGAGTGTAGCTGAAAGCCTTCATATAGCCTACTCCGGCTTGATGCACATTTAACGTAACACCCACCGATGCCCCTATTGTCCATTGGGAATTCGTGGGGTTGTCTGTATTGTTGGTTGTAAGCTCTGTAGTTTGGCTAAAAGCGCTCCCGCTGCAGATGGCGAGAATTGCTAAAAAAAGAATAGTTTTTTTCATCTGTTACATTAAATGTTAAACAAAAAAGAGTGAGCCGCACGAAGTGTGCAGCCCACTCCAAATAATTATTATTCAGCGTCGCTAATAAAAGGATACTTGTAGTCGTAGGCGGGGTCGAAAGTCTCCTTGATAGCCTGCGGACTGGTCCAGCGAATCAAGTTCAGATAAGAACCGGCCTTGTCGTTGGTACCGCTGGAACGAGCACCGCCAAAAGGTTGCTGACCCACAACGGCTCCGGTGGGCTTATCGTTGTAATAGATATTGCCTGCAGCGTATTTCAGTATTTCGGCCCCCTTGCGTAAAGCCTTACGGTCAGTGGCAAAAATGGCACCTGTCAAGGCATACGGCGAAGTCTCGTTGCAGAGACGGAGGGTCTCCTCATACTTGGCATCCTCATATACATAGATAGTGATGATGGGGCCGAAAATCTCTTCACACATCGATTTGTATTTCGGAGTCTTGGCCAAGATGACAGTAGGCTGAATGAACCAACCCTTGCTCTTATCGCCAGTGCCGCCAAATACGATTTCGGCATCCTTGCTCTTCTTGGCGTGTTCTATGTATCTCATGCAGTTGTCGAACGAAGCCTCGTCGATAACGGCATTGACAAAAGCGCTGAAGTCACGCACATCGCCCACCTTTATCTCGTCAAGCATCTTGCCGACAATTTTCTCCACCTTGGGCCACATGCTCTTAGGCACATAGGCACGCGAAGCGGCAGAACATTTCTGTCCCTGGAACTCGAAAGCTCCGCGGACAATGGCAGTTGCCACCTGCTCGGCATTGGCCGATTTATGCACAAAGATGAAATCCTTTCCACCCGTTTCGCCCACAATCTTGGGATAAGTGCGATAATTGGCGATATTGTCGCCAATCGATTTCCAGAAGCTGTTGAAAGTGCCTGTGGAGCCTGTAAAATGGACACCAGCCAGATTCTCGTCGGCAAAAGCCACCTTGCCAATCAGCGAACCGCTGCCGGGCAGGAAGTTCACCACGCCGTCGGGCAAGCCTGCCTCTTTATAAATCTTCATCAACAGGTAGTTGGAAAGCATGGCGGTAGTACTGGGTTTCCATATACACACATTACCCATCAACACAGGCGACAGACAGAGGTTACTGGCAATCGACGTGAAGTTGAACGGTGTGATGGCAAACACAAATCCCTCCAGGGCACGATATGTGACATAATTCAATGTACCCTTGTCACTGCAAGGCTGGTCGCTATAAATCTGCGATGCATAATGGGCATTGTAGCGCAAAAAGTCCACAAGTTCACAGGCCGAGTCAATCTCTGCCTGCATCGTGGTCTTACCCTGACCCAGCATGGTGGCGGCATTGATAAGATAACGATATTTGCCACTAATCAAGGTAGCAATCTTCAACATCACGCTTGCACGTTCAATCCATGGAGTGTTAGACCATTCCTCGTGAGCTTTCATAGCGGCAGCAATAGCAGCTTTCACCTCTTTCTCGCCCACTTTGTAATACTTGGCCAAAACATGCTTATTCTCGGTGGGCATCACGATTTCGCCCATCTCAGCAGTTTTCACCTCTTTACCCCCAATAATTGGACAAATGGTGGTAGTCTTTTTGTAGAGCTCGTCCAAAGCTTTGCGAATCTCCTTACGCTCGGCACTGCCGGGTTTGTAACCGAGAACGGGTTCATTCTCAGGTTTCGGGAAGGTAAAAATTGTGTTATCCATAAGATTTTAATAATAAGTATATAATTATTTACATCAATCTGTCAAACAATTTGCAAATATACGTTTTTTTTTCAATATGCAAAAAAAAATGTATCTTTGCATCAAAATAACAATGACAATTAATAATTATTATCTGCTATGAAGAAATTCAGTATCATCATGTTGTGTGTTGCCTCACTAGCCTTTGCCGGTTGTGGCAGCACAGGTTTCACCTCATCCGACAGTGCAGCCAAAGCCAGCGGAAGAAACACCGCCAACGCTCTTCTCTCCCTGTATAATTCATACAAAGCCACTGGCACTGTCAGCCTCAGCAACGCCAACGACCTCACTTCTGCCCTCGTGGTTGCCACTGGCTATACCAATCTCCGCAACAATAAGGCCAACTCCGATTACCAGAAGTCGTTTGCCGCCGGTATGGTATCGGCCGGCACCAGCCTTATCACTTCCGCCAATGTCAACTCCATCATCAATACTATGAATAGCCTTACAGGCCTAAATGTCAACGCCGCCAACATTTCAAACAGCGTAGGCACCGCCACGGCTATCATACAGCTACTTCAGGCCATGGGAGCTTCACCGGCACAATAATCGCCGTCGCGACATAAAAACTAAACGAGGGTGCTCAATCTCAAAAGGAGCATCCTCGTACTTTTTACCCCCTTTCGTTCGCTCGATAACAAGTCGTATTTATATCAAACGCCTTTTCACCAATTCTTAATACCTTCAATAGGAAAGACACACTGTAACACTTTACAACATACAGACTTGCACACTCAAATTCCTAATGACTGTTTTCCTCTTTCCAATATGGTATAAAAGCTCCCGCCATCTTTTTATTACACAAAAGACATCCAAGCAAAACGGGACAGGCGTTTCACCCATCCCGTTATTTTTATTCTATATGTAAAAGCAGGTGATCTACCCTCTCATCTTGTCTGATTTCTCAAGCGAAGAGGGTTGTGTCTTATTCTCAATTCGTTGTCTTGCCTGCCCTTTTATTTTTGTAATACTCATAGGCATCCGCCACCAGAAAAATACTGCCAGTCACCAGCACCATATCCTTCTCGGGGTCGGCGGCAGCACGGGCAGCTTCTATGGCATCCCCTACTGCTGCATAACCATTGCCTTCCATTCCTATCCCACTAGCGGCCTCCACCAGCTGCTCTACGGGCAGTCTCCGCGGCACACTGGGCTGGGAATAGTAGTAGGTGGTACGCTCGTGGGGCATCATTTTCAGAATCTTTCTGAAATCCTTGTCATTCACACAGCCATAGACCAGATGCAGATGACTATACGGCATTCCTTTCAATTTGTGCAGCATAGCCTCAACTCCATCCCCGTTGTGGGCCGTCTCACATATCGTCAATGGGTGCATGTCCATCTTCTCCCATCGACCATGCAAACCCGTATCCTCCACCACGCGGGCTATTCCATTTGCCACTTGGTCCATTGTAATAGGATACCCCAAGCTAGGCAACAGCTCCAGTGCCTGGAACAACGTTGCAATATTGTGCAGCTGGTAGCTCCCCGTAAGTGGCGACACGAAAACCCTTTGCCCCGTCGCCTCATCAACCCTGTCGCTCTTCACCTTAAAACGCAGCTCCGTGCTGTCCAGTACTGCAGGCCCTTTTTCTTCAACTATTGTATAATTATCGTCGGCAAATAGAATTGGTGCCTCCATTTCTTTGGCTTTTGCCTCAAACACCGGTCGTGTCTCGGCATGAGTCTCGCCTATCACCACTGGCACACCTTTTTTAATAATACCCGCCTTCTCTCCGGCAATCTTTGCAAGCGTATTGCCCAGAAACTGGGTATGGTCAAAACCTATATTGGTAATGATGCTCAGGTCGGGCGTTATCACATTAGTGCTGTCCAGCCGTCCGCCCATTCCTACCTCCACCACAGCCACATCCACCTTCTCCGAGGCGAAATAGTCGAATGCCAAACCCACCGTCATCTCGAAGAAACTCAGCTCCAGCGACTGCATAAATTCTTTGTTCCTATCCACAAAGTCCACCACTGCCTCCCGGGCTATCATCTCTCCGTTTATGCGTATCCGCTCACGGAAATCTATCAAGTGGGGCGAAGTATACAATCCCACCTTATAGCCCGCCTGCATCAATACAGAGCAAAGCATGTGCGACACCGACCCCTTCCCGTTGGTCCCAGCCACATGCAGCGACCGGAAACCCCTCTCTGGATGTCCCAAATGGTCCATCAGTTTCTCCGTATTGGTTATATCGGCCTTATATGCCGCCTGCCCTACCCTGTGGTACATGGGCAGACTGTTAAACATATAGTCGAGTGTCTCCTGATAAGTCATCATTTTTCTTTTTTTCTTCTGCTTCCGGCCCGTCATGTGAGGCGTGCCTTTAATCATTCATTAGTTGGGTATAGTATATGTCAGGCCAGCCAGGAACAAGGCCCTGTAACTGGGATAGTTCTGCCAATAGTAATAACGTTGGAACAACAAATTGTCCATCTTTACAAAGAAGCTCAACGCCTTGTTATGCCGGTATTCCACCTCCGCATTCAGCCCATAACGCCAAGGCAGATACAGCGTGCTGTCCGCACCGTCGGCAGCCTGGGTAGTGGCATAGGGCATACGTCCCATTGCCTGGAACTCCACACGGCCTATCACCTTGTTATTGTAATTCACCGTGGCGCTCACTGCTGCGTCGAAGTCCGGACGGTAATACAACGGCTTTTGCACCCATGTGTCTCCTCTCAAGTCTGTACTTTTGTTCTTATAGATATAATAATTGCCTTTCACCTCCAGTCGGAGCATCTCGTCGTTCAGAAATACGAAATTGCCACCCAACTTAATACGTGTAAGGCTGTCATACACCGGGCTGAATACATTCTTCAGCGTGTAATGGTCATTCAGTTCAAACGACAGGTCATCGTCCATCGAACTGTAATAGCCATACAGGTTGAAGTCTATCTTCTTACTCAAGTTCAGTCGCACCTTGGCGCCCCAGTCATAGTGGCTGGTGGCTCTGATATCGCTACCGGGCAATATGTATGGATTAACCATGCGGATGCTGTTCCAGCTGTTGGCGTCAATATTGCCCATTGCAACGAGCGACACATTCAACAGGTTGTTGAAAAACGACTTGCTCACAACTGCGTCGGGATACACATGCACCTTTCCGCTCTTCAACACGTTGAACCCATCCAGCGCCACCACTGCACCGGCATGTATCTGGAAACCGGAGAATATAAAGTCTATATACGGGTTAGCCTTATACAGCCTGCGGTACTCGCTGCTGGCCAATACCGAGCGTCCTGTGGTCTCATCCCTGTCCTGCAAACCTTCGGCAAACAGCGTGTCATATCCCAACGGCAGTGCAATTGGGTTGAAGTTGTTGGCGTATCCGTTGTATGTCAGGTGCAAATAGGCTATGGCTTTATATTTCTGAGCAATGGTAAAGCCGTAATGGATATTTCCGTCCACATTCACATTGAATTCGTTCTGGCTGTAAGTGGTAAAGAGGTCGGTCAAATTCACGTTGGCCTCATATCCCAGTGCCCTTACATCTGTATTCAATGTTTTTACACCCAAATTCAACGCCACGGTGTTGTAGGCCATCTTATAGTCCGACCGATCAATCTCGTCGCGTGTCAGACCCATCACGTCATGCAGTGTACTGTCACTGAATCCATAATAGCGGTTAAAATCGTTCTCATACCCCAAGTCGCCGCTCAATTGCAGCTTGTTGTTCAATATCAACTTGCCGAAAGCCGTCACATCGGTCAGCGAGAACGGTGCCTGCCCATAGTGTGTGGCCGACGGTGTCTCTTTGTTTTCCTTGCCTATGCTTCCCCACGACGAACGGTGTGTTGCCCTTACGCCATAGGAGCGGTCACTGCTGCGGAGCGAATTGTAGTACAATTCAGCCAGAGGCGACCAATAATTGCCGAACCCAAGCTTCAAATAGTTGTTATACAATTTTGTGGCCGGTTCCCCTATGATTCGTGCAGCCTTGATTCGCGATGGCTCATAAAGCGATGTCAGTCTGCGGGTGGTAATATCATAGGTGAAGTTTTTGGGCATCGTAGCCACCGTGTCGGTAATGGTGGGGGCCACATTGACTTTGGTCCTCTCTTCTACCACAGGTTTATACCGGCTGGTCACCACCACACGCTCGTTATACACATTGCTGTCGGCCTGTGCCTGGCACTCCTCTCCGCAGGCCAGCACTCCGGCTATTGCCAAAATGGCTATTATTCTGTTGTATTTCATCGGTATGCTTTTTTATTGTCGTTGACTCAAAAATCCTTTGTTCTATTTTTGTCCTGTCACTGTTCCAGCATGCATCATTCGGCTTTTCCGCTCTGGGTGTTGGCATCCTCCAGCTCAATCACTATTTCTTCCTCCTCAGGCTCCTGCACCGGATTCTCTTCCTCAAGTATGGCGTTGCGTTTCTGCAGTGCCACCTGCACCAGCTCCTCGCCGTCATAGTTGTCTATAATGCTCTGCAAAGTCTGCTTGGCTTGCAGGTTATTGCCTCTTGCATGGAATATGTCTGCCCACAGTATGAACGACTTGGCCAGCCAGTAGTCACTCACCGGGGCGGCCGTGACAGCCTCGATAGCCCGCTCTGCCGCCTCGTAATCGTTCTGCAGATAGCGCATTTCGGCCAGCCTATATGAGGCCTCTCCGCTATAATCGCCGTTGGTAGAATTCTTCAGCAATGTATACACACTGTCGGCCTGTCTATAGGTGCTCACATGTTCATAATAGCTGCGTGCCATGCTGATGCGTGCCTCGTCGCGCAATTCGTCGGTCACCTTGTTGTCGGCCAGCAACCGCTGTGCCGCCACTATCACACTGTCGCTTTGTCCCAGCCGTATCCAGCTGCGAAGGTATCCTACACGTCCGGCTATGCGGTTGTTATCGCTTTCGGCCACTGTAACCAGCTGTCCGTAAAGGTCCAGTGCTTTGGTAAAGTTGTTCAGATTATAGGCAATGTTGGCGGCATTGTGCAGCGACCGTTCAGTATAGTTGTTTAGCGGTGCCGCGGCCACAGCCTCATAGTGGGGCAGAGCCTGCTCGTTCTGTCCGTTGCGGAACAGGCAGTCGGCGGCATAGTAGTGGGCCTGCAGGAAGAACAATCCCTCGGGGAACTTGTTAAGATAGCTCTCAAAGCTCTTCACCGAGCTCTCGCAGTCGCCGTTCATATACTGGCTTTCGGCCGACATATACAGCGTGCTGTCCTGCTCCACTGTCGAAACATTTGTTTTGGTGGTACGCTTCACATAGCTGAAATATTCATCCACACGGTTCTGGCTCACGTATATGTTCTTCACCGTGCTCAATGCGTCGCGGGCCTCGTCGGTTCCGGCATACTGGGTCAGCAGCTGGTCAAACACCTCGAGAGCGTCATTATTGCGGTCGGTATTGTAGTATATCAAACCCATGTTCAGCAACGCGGTTTTCACCAGCGTATTTTGTGGATAGCTGTTCTTGAAGTTCTTGAAATAGAGCAGTGCCATATCGTTGTTGTCGCTCACCAGATAGGTGTTGCCCACTTCAAACAGGGCTTTGGGTGCCAGCGGCGATTCATTGAACCGCTCGAATATCTGGTTCAGATAGGTCAGCTTTTCGTTGTACTTACCCATAGCACCATACGACAGCGCTTTCTGGTATGTGGCATAGTCGGCGTCGGGGTCGTTGGCCTCAATCACGCGGTCGTAATATTTTATAGCCTCAGCATATTTGCTTTCCAGGTAGTTGCAGTCGCCCAGACGGTTGTTCACATCGTTCACCTGATGCTTGTCTATCGACCCGTCGGCCAATCTCAGGAACATCTTGAAGTCGTCGGCGGCATCGGTCACCTGATTTCTCTTCATGCAAATATACCCGTGGGTATATAGTGCCTGCCGGTAATAGGGCGAGGTGGTGGCATTGGTACTAACCATAAAGCGGTCCAAGGTCTTGCCGGCCGCCTCAACCTCTCCCAGACGGTAGCGCGATTCGGCATACAGATAGTAGGCGTCGGTGGTATATTTGGGCAAGGCATTGATTTGCGTAGCCTTCTGGAAGTATTTGGCAGCCGACTTCAGGTTACCCGTATTGAACACCTCTATACCGCGGTTTATTACAATGCGCTGGTAGGCCTGGTTCATCAACGGGCTGCGGTCGGGTAGCTTCTCTATCAAGGTGAGGGCGTCTTTATAGTTGCGCGTGCTGAAATAGAGCGAACTCAGTATTTCCTGCACCTCGGCCTTGTGCGAGGTGTTGGGATATTTGGCCAGATAGTCCTCAAACGAGCGAATCGACTCGTTGTAAGGGTTGGCATTCATCTCATACGAAAGCTTTGCATAGTTGAAGAGGGCATCCTCTTTTATCTTGGGGTCGAAATCCATGGTCGAGGCTTGCAGGAACATGCTTCGTGCCTCGTTTTTGCGTCCCAGTTTTATGTCCACATCGCCCAGCACATAGAGTGCGTTCTGCGCCACACTGTCCACGCAGGCGGTCTTTTTCGACAAATAGTACTGTGCCGAGTCGTATTGATGCAGCATATAGTGGCAGTAGCCTATCTGGTAGTAGCTGTCCTGCGGGGTGCACGAGGGCGCCAACGGCAGCGAGCTGCTCTTCTTTCCGCCTTTCACACCACCCACCGTCGTGGTGGGGTCGGGAGCATCTTCCTTGTCCTTGTTGCGCATGGCTGCCTTGTAGTAGTCGAGGGCGTTCTTATACTCGCCGCGGTTGAAATATACCTCGGCCACCATTTGCCGTATCTCGTTTTTCTTGAACACATCCTCTTCCAGCAACAGCGTCGGGGCCATTTGCAGCAGTTCGTCGTCCTTGCCCAGATAGTAGTATATGCGGGCAACATACGACGGCACTATCTTTGCAAACTTACGGTCCGACTCCAGTTTCTGGAAGTTGCGCAATGCCAAGTCGTACTTCCCGTCCATATACTGCAGATGGGCGTAGTAGTAGAGCGAAGCGTTGGTATACTTCGATTTGCTGTTCAAATCCTGCGAAAAGAACTTCTTTGCCTCGTTATAGTCTTCATCGTTGAAATAGCAATATCCCACCTTAAAGTTGTATTCGCTCCGGTGACCGTATTCCACTTCTCGCGACTGCACTTTCTTATAGTATTTCAGAGCCTTTGGGTAGTCGCCCACCGAGTAGTGGTAATTTCCCAGATAGAAATAGGCCATATTGGTATGCTTGCTCTGCGGGTACAATCTCAGAAACTCGGTCAGCCTGAAGTCGGCATCCTTATTGTTGAGCTTCTCTGCACACACAGCTCCGTAAAAACAGGCCTCACTCGCCATCTGCTCATCCACCGTGGCGGCATCAACTGCCAATTTATCAAACAAATTCTGCGCTGAGGCATACTTCTCCTTCTCATACAGGTCCACAGCCTGCCTATACATCTGCCTCACAGCTTCGTCCGTTGCCGACTTTTGAGCAAAAACAGACGGCACGAACATTGCCATTATGGCAATAACTAAAAGTGATTTAATTCGTTGCATATAACAATGATTACTTAATTCAATTTGTAAAAATACCAATAATCTCCACACCACACACCTACCCCACCCCATATTTTTTCAACAACTCCATGTTAATCAGTCTCTATCTGTGCACTATCCCCCTTGCCCACGGGTTTTACACCCCGTGGAATGCCGGTTTTCCCGGCCTACGTTCAGCCTCGGGGCATACACCCTCCGGCGCGGATTTGTCCACTAAAGCATTCAGTATCGTAGGAAGAACGGCCGCTCCTCCTGCTCCTGTTTTGTCTGCCACGGCCCGTGCATCAGGAAACCTGTTGCCGGTGCAGGCGTGATGGTGTATTGCAGCTGCCCGTCGGGGTTGATCAGTATGAAGTGGGGATACGACACCACCTGATAGTGTTCCAGCAGCCTATAGTTGCCGTTGAAGTGGAGCCAAGTCCAGTTATACTTTCTTCCGCGTTTGCTGTTTTTCAAGAAGTTGTACATAGTCTGGAACTCGCGGTCGCAACAGATGGTAACAAACTCCACATTCTTGTTGCGGCTATACACACTGTCCTTGAAATGAGCCATAGTCTCCAACTCGCTGATACAGTTTTTGTCGCCCACTCGCACAAATGTGATATACACCCACTTACCCTTCATGCCATCCAGCGACACCATGTTCTTGTCCACATCGGGCAGCGTGAACGACGGCATCTCCACACCCTGTTCCTGCTGACGCAGACTGGCCGCAAGCTGTCGCGCCAGCGTCTTATGCTCAGGGAACTTGGTGCGGCTGCCCAGAAGGTCAATCATTTTCAAAACCTTGTCGCTTTCATAATAACGGTTCAGGTAGTATGATTCCTGCAATGCCTCCAACGCCACCAGCTCACGCACCTGTTCGTTATGCAGCAACGTGTCGGTACCGATGGAGTCAAGATACAAATCCAGTTTCAAATCGTTCACCCACTGACCCATACGCCACACCGGTATCTTCGTGGTTCCTTTCGAAACACTGTTGGCAAAGAGGGTGAAGAAGAACGACATATAATTGTCGTCATAGTACATTATCGGCTGCCCCTTCACAAAGCGGTTGGCCATATTGCGGCGTGTGTCGAAATGAAAACTGTACTTCATACTGGCCAACTGGTAGCGTTTATACCGGTTATAGAACTCGTTGCGCGTGTCAGGGGCTTTTTTGCGAACCTCTATCTCCAGGCTGTCGAAATAACGTTTCTGCGGACGGAACCGGCCATCGAAATAAACACGGTGATTATCAATGTAATCCGCCACCACTGCCTCGAAGTTGGAAATCAGCCCGTTAAGCTCGTCGGCCGGCATGTTGACAAACTCCAGCGGCAACACCTCGGGCGAAAGAAAAATATTCTTTTTCTCATCGATATTCCAGTCAAACCGCGGCACATACACCTCGTATTCGCGTCCCGGCTCCACAAAAAACGACTGGCTGTAATTCTCTATCTGCAAAACCATCATTGTGGGATAGTTGGCAAAGGCATGCAATTCGAATACACGGTTACTTCCCACCGTGGTGTGGTCCACTTCCATCTCTGTGCGGGTCAGCATGTCGGTGTAGCGGTATAAGTATACCTCCTTGCCTGCACCGTCCACCACCTCGCCTCGAATGGTGATATTGGTTTGTGCCTGCAGCATAGATCCTGCAAAGGCTAACAGAATGATAAAGAATAATCCGCCGATGTGTTTCATTTCGCAAAAGTATTAAAATTCTATAAAAATAACGCGCATCCACCCAAATTATTGTATGCCTTGCAGCACTTTTCTAACTTTTTCGCCCACCATTTCCCCACCACCTCCACTTCCCCGTCTCCCCCTCCCACATCCTCCCCTGCTCCCACACCGCTCCCCTCACCCTTCACCCCGCTCCCACCACTTCCAAAATTCTTCCTCACCGCCAGGGTTAAGAAAAGCTAACGAAGGGCATACTAAGGAGTGAATAAATAGCGAAGGCGGGGAAAAACCGGATTGGGATGGAAACTTACATCAACTTGAGAAAAAGTGAACCGAGAGCGAAGCCACAGCGAAGGTAGAGTTAAGGTAAATCTAAGGCAGAGCGCAGGTCGAGTTTAGGTAAATCTTTGGTAGAGCTATGGGATAGAGAAAGCGGTTGCCTGTTGGTGGGATTGGGAAGGAGCACCAAATAAAACTGCTTGAGTATGTTTGTCCTAAGGCCGGTTGGTGTGCAGGTATTGGTCCTTGTAGGGGAATGGGCCGTCGGAGTCGGTGGCACCGCCGTGGAAACGGAAACAGACGTGCGTGGAGAATGGGATGGTGTTGTAGGATTGTAATTGTTTTTGCTTGTCCCCGTCTGTGTATGGTGCAAGGGACACATCGAACCAGTAGGAGGCGAAGCCACTCGCAAGGTAACGGTAGAGTGCCAAACCCGTGGGCTTGTAGAGTATTAGCCTATCGCAGTGAAGCATTTCCAATACACGGTCGATACTGTCGGTCGGAATCGGGACGAGGGCACTGGTATCCACCATGCAGGAGTCCTTTACGATTGGATGACCCCAGATGTTGCAAACAGTGTCGATGCATTCAATGCTGACCCCGCCCGAGGGGGTGTATTCAAGGCGGGTGCTATCGGGCATGGCGGAGTACAAGCGGCGGGCAAGGGAGAGCATGTGGTCTTCGTGTTGCAGGCAGTGGGACTCCATCTTGGCTGGAACACGCGAGACTCCCGGTGGCAAGAGCCAGAACACAACGAAAACGGCTGCCGCCATAGCCAGTGTCCATATTGCCACGACACGTCCCTCCTTGTGACGAAGATGGAAGAGGGAATAGACAAAGAACGCCAAACCCAATGGGACGGTTACAAACAGAAGTACCGACAACATCCACACCCAAAGGAAGAGGTCTACCTCGACGAAGAGGTAATCGACCGCCATCAGCAACAGCAGTAAGCTGTTGATAGCACATAAGCTATAGGCGACAATCTTCATGGGTCGCTTTCCTATATTCAAAAGGACGAAGCCTGAGGTGACGGGTTAGAACATGTATCCCATCTTGATGTAGAGGTTGCTGAACTTGTTGTTGTCCTGCTTGTCGAGGGCCGTGGCCCAATCCACACTGAGGACAAAGTTGTCGTTCATGGCCACCTTGAGGCCGCAGCCTGCGGAGAGGTGCGGGGAATAGAGGCGGCTTTTGTCGACGGATGACTCGTATTGACTGTAAAACTGATCCATATAGCCCGTCAGGCAGCCCGCATCGTCGTCGGCAGGAGAGGGAAAGTTGAGTTTGGAAAAGTCGCTGGGAACATCCTTATAGGGCTGCAGCACCATACCGGCATCCATGAAGGGGTTAAGGCCGATGTAGAAGTTTTCCTTCCCAATCCTGAAGTGGGCCACCTGAACACGGAACTCCACATTGGCGAAAGCTATGCCCGGAGCCACAACGCGGTTGCGCAGAATGCCCCTGAGAGAATTGGCGCCGCCGAGACCTTCGTAGATAACACGCTGCATGTAGAGCTGGTTGAGGTAAGAGTCGATATAGAAAGGACTTTGCCCAGCCAGATTGAGCTGTGTGCCAACACGGTAGGCAAAAGTGAGGCGACTGGGGATAAGGGGAATGTAGTGTCGCCATGAGGCATTGAATTTAAGGTTATTACGACTACCGTTCGATAACAATCCACTTTCGGACGAGAGATGGCGGTAGTAGGTGAGGAAAGCATCGGCATGGATGCCGCGACGGGGATTTTGCTGGCGGTCGCGAGTGTCGAAAGTGACACCACCGTGGAGGTAGGGATGGTTGCTGAGATGGGTTTGTGAGCCGAAGTAATAGTTGTAGAGCGTGGTGACTCCTTCGGGCAGTTTGTTTTCCTCTTTCTTGGTGTACTTGTTCAACCGGGCCACATCGACAGGACCCACATTATAGCTGAGAAGTCCAAGGCCTGCGTTCCAATACCAAGGCTTGGATATAGTGCCCTGGAGGTCGGCACTGAAGCGGAACATATCGCGATGGAACTTATAGTAGGCACGTGTTTTGTACTGGTTGCTGGAAGGGTCGGAATAGCCGGGGATGAGATACGACTCAAAGCCGTTGAAACCATAGAAGTCGCACATCTGGTCGGGGAGGTAGGTGATATCGATACTGAGGCGATGGCTGGGAATGAGGTATTTGGAGTCGTAGGAGAGGCGGAAAAGTCCATAGTGTTTGGAAGTGGTGGCGGCTTCGGCATAGAAAGAATGGTAGTAGTCGGGGTAAATGGCCCCGTCGCCAAAATAATAGACATTGGTGAGCAGACCGAGCTGAAGCCCGAGGTCGGCATCGTAGGCAAAGCTGGGCAGGACGCCGAAAGTCCAGCCGCGGCGGATGTTGGCAGAGTCCTGAGCCGACAGAGAGGATGAAAGACCTATAAGGATTACGGCAAGAAAAAAAGTTTTTTTCATAACGGAGGGTATTATTGATTTGAACGGTGTTTACGGAAAATGGCTTTGCGGAAGATGAAAAGAGCGAAAATGAGGAAGGCCGCCAGAAGAATGCCAAAGGTGATGAGACAGGCATTGAGACTTTGGGGGCCGAGGCCCATGAGCAGGAGGACGGGGAAGCCGAAAACGATGGCCGGAATGGTCTGGAGCACCAGGTTGTTGGCGGCAGGAGTTTCGAACTTGGGGTCGATTTCGCGGAGAAGAATCATGCCGTTGCTGGCGGTGCCGGTGAGCATGCCGAACATAGAGAAGAAGCCTTCATAGGGATAGTCGGGATAGAGATAGCGGGAGCAGGCACGGACATAGAAGAATGTGGCAACGGCACCAAGGGCACATACCAGAATCAGGGGCAACCAAAGGCCGCGGAGGTTGCTGAAGTCGATGGCGGCAGTACCTGCAACTATCATAAAGTCGAAACAGGTGCCAGCCAGACGGTCGAGGGTGAAGTTGTTGATATATTCGCGCTGCATCAATTTGTTTTTGCGGAGACGGTTGATGATTACTTTTACCAGCACACCCAGCAGAGTGCCCCACAAGAAATTGAAGCCCCACACCATAGGTTTGAGCGTTTTGGTGCCGAACTGGCCAAGGTCGAGCTGCTGGATACCATACATGAGGAGGAAGACAAGAGAATAGACCAAGAGGACAAGGCAGATTTGGACAGTGAGCTTGTCGATAGACTCGGCATGGGGAATCTCGTTGTCGGACTGGTAGTCCTCCAAGGTGTAGGTTTCTTTGTAGTCGGCATCCTTTTTACGGAGCAAGCCTTTGCGGCGCAAGACATTCATATACAACACACCCACTATGCTACCTACTATGAAACCAGTGGCGGCAATGCTGAGTCCGAAATCGGCACCTTTGAAAATGATGCCCTGACTTTCGGCCCAACCGGAGTAGGTGACGCCGAAATTGAGTGCCTGTCCGGGTCCCTGGCCATAGCCCATAGGCAAGAGGAGACCTGAGGCATAGAAGAACTCGCCATTGTTCAAGAACAAAAACAGAGGGATGGTGACCATAAGTCCGACAAAGCCCTGGAGAATGTAGGTGCTGGCGGTGACCGCACCTGTCTCTACAACCTTCATGGTGGTGGTGGAACTCTTGATTTTCTTATTCTTGAGTGCCATAGCGACAAAGCCGAGACCAAGGGCATGGTAGGTGATAATCTCCATGGAGGGCTTGTTGACCATGAGGGAGAAAAAGCCAAAGGGCTTGAGACAAAGAATGATTAATCCAGCCAACAAAGCTGAGGGAAGAAGACTGCGCCTAAAGAGCGGCACATTGCAACGGATAAGATTGGCCACGAGAAGGGCAACAACGATAATAAAAAACTGAATGAGCCAGTTCCACGCAGTCATTGAGGCAAAAGAAGTCATAATATGTATTTTTTTATCTAATAACGTAAAAGCATGTCAAATATTGCATTTATAAATGGAATTTAGGCTCAATAGCCGAAACCGACACAATAAAAAAGAGTTACTAACGTTACAAAACCATAAATTTGGATTAAAACTATGATAAAGAAAAGTGTTTTATTTGTAGCGGCCATGTGTCTGTGCGGCATTATCTATGCACAGAGCACAACCCAACGGCAGAGACTGGAAAAGCACGTGTACACACTGGCATCGGACAGCCTGCAGGGGCGCAAGGCCGGTTCGCCTGACGCAGTACGTGCGGCAAATTACTTGATTCGTGAATGGAAAGGAATGGGGCTGAAGCCCTTTTTTGCCGAATCAAAAAACTACAGGATGCCGTTTGAAGTGTATGGCGACAGCGGCTACTACGACCTGGTGGCCATAATAGAGGGGAACGACCCCAAACTAAAGGACGAATACATAGTGATAGGAGGCCATTACGACCACTTGGGCGTGAGAAACGGGAAGGTGTATAACGGAGCCGACGACAACGCCTCGGGAGCCTCGTGCGTGACCGAGGTTGCAAGGCAGCTGTTGGCGCGCCAAAAGGAATTGAGACGCAGTGTGATAATATGCGCTTTCGATGCCGAAGAGATGGGACTTCACGGCTCGGATGCTCTAGCCACACGGCTGTCGGGAATGCAAATGATAGGCAAGGTGAAACTGATGATGAGCGTGGACATGGTGGGGTGGCTGAAAGCGGGAGGTAGCTTGACGCTGGAAGGAACCGGGACACTGAAAAACAGCCAGGAGCTGACAGACCCGAAACTGCTGGGAGTGGACATTCCAATCAGGAGAAAAAAATTTGAGAACTCCATATTCACAGCTACCGACACAGAGCCATTTGCCAAGAAAGGGGTGGCCACACTGGCAGTGACCACAGGCATAAAATCGCCCTATCACAAACCAGAAGACGATGCGGAGCTGATAGATTATGAAGGACTTGACAAAGTGACAGACTACATGGCTGCATTCACACTGGCGGCTGCCAACAAGGAGGGAGAACTGCAGTCGGGCAAGGTGGCTCCGAAACATTTACAGAAGAATGTTCCGTTTAATGTGGGACTGAGTGTGGGATACAACAGTTCATGGCTGAGGTTCCCGAATGCGGGTTTCGAAGGCAAGTCGCTTATAGGCGGAGAGGCCGGATTGGCTCTGCAATATAACATATCAACCCGCCTTTCGGTGCACGCAGATATATTGTACAATTATACAAGATCGATATATCCAGACCCGGAGAATGCTTATGAAAACAGCTATAGACTTCGCCAGCATGCCATTACGGCACCTGTATTGCTGCAGTTGAACCTGGGAGACGTTTCGACAGCAGTTTATCTAAACTTGGGTGGATACTACGGCAGGAATCTCAGTGGCACTATCCGCTCGACAAACAAACCCATGACTGACAATGCCCCCACATATAAACACGTCAACGCCGATGAATGGGGAATTGCATGGGGATTTGGTCTGAAACTGGGTTACCACTGGCAGCTGGGATTCACGGCCCTATACCAACTCAATCAGCTATTCGACACGGGGGCTGGAATGCAATTGTCGCGCGACACCCGGTCCAGCGCAAAACTGACTTACTATTTCTGATTCAAAAACGGCAAAGAAAACTAAGGAATAAAGAAAGAGGACAACCCTGCGGCTGTCCTCTTTTCTATTAAGTAGGTGAATGTTTGCGACGGGACTACTTGCGGACATTAGCCTCGAGAGCCTGACGTACCAATTTCTTGATTTGGAGTGTGCGGGCTTGCAGATTATCGTGTTTCTCGGGGCGGTAGAGGTCGGCATACTGCACACTGCCCAACTGGATTTGGGGCTTGGAGAGATTGCCTTTAACATCCACAGCCAAACGGACGGGCAAGGGGCACTGGATGAGCTCTAAATGGTAGTTGCAGTTGTTGTCGAGCGTATGGCGGCCGCCGATGCAAAGCTGATAATTGTGCAGGTTGAGGAGGAAGGGAAATACTTCTATCTCCTTGCGGAAGACGGTAGCCTCGACACTTATGCTGTCGATGCCGATATTGTTGTCCTTTTCGCGCCAATTCTTAAACTGGAGAAGGCGGGCAAGGGAGGCAACGGTCTGATTGTCGAGCACCACGAGGTCTTTGCCACTAATGGCGGCAGCACCTAAGAGGGTGCTCATCTTGGGTTTGTAGAAGGCATCGAGATTGCACTCGGCAGCTAGGTGGAAATCGGCCTTGCCCTTGAAAGCGGAGAGCATGGGCACAAGGGTATCGATGGAGGGAATCATGTCGATAAGCTCATCAATATCGATGTCGAGCAAGTGGAAGTCAAGTCCTGTGAACAGATGATTGACACGTGGGGACTTGTAGACACCGGTGAGTTGCATGCGTGCAGCCTTGCAAGTGAAACCAATCTGGTCGAGAATGGCAACGCCATCGTTGACAGTTACAGAACCACCCAACTGATTGAGGTCGTTGCCAAAGGCAATGCAACGGTTGATATGGGTGTTGAGCTTGACATTGACATCCTTGGGGACGATGAAGGGATTGGCTTCCTTGGGCACATTGTCTTCCTGACGTTGTTTCTGTAGGGTGTCTTCGTCGCTGCCCATACCGCTGAGTATATTGAGCAGTTGGTCGATGTCTGCATATTGGGATGAAAAATTGAGCTCGCCATGGAGCATTTCTTTGTGGCTGAGCCATTCCTCGAGACCGAAGACCTTACCATTGAGATGATAGTCGGAGACACCCCAAAGGATATCCGCCTGCTCGATATTGCAAACCTCCGGTTTATAGTTGAAGCGGAAAACAGGCATGCGCACAGCCTCGCTCATCGAGGTGAGGGAGAGGACGCAACGATTGAGGTCGATATCGACATCGGGGTTCCACTGCTTGAGGATATTGTCCTGCGTGGAGTCGTTACGGACACTACCCTTGAGATACAAAGTATCGGAATAGACCAGCATGGAGTCCATCTCGGCCGACATGTGGCTGAAACAGATGTTGAAAGCGGCTGCAAGGGCTTGTTTCTTGTCCATGATATTGGGCATGCCCACCTGAATATCGGGATTGCTGACTGAGGCCACCAACCCGTTGTTGGCCATGTCGACATTGAGGATGCCGCCAGTGATGCGAGCCCCGATGAGTTCGCGCACTTTGGATTTGGAACGGCCGGTTGTTTTAGGAATGTTGACAGCCACCTTGAGCGACGGGGAGGCAGCGTGGATGCTGTCCCACACCACATCGAGCTGGGTGGCGTTCAAAGTACCCTTGGCAATAATCTTTTCAAGATTGAGACTTGAGAGGTCGGAGAGACGCGATTTGGCTGAAAGGTCGAGCTGGGAGGTACCCTGCAAGGCCAAAGGCATAGTGTCGGGAAGGAAGGCGCGAAGGTCGGGCAGATGGAGTTTGCCTTTGATTTTCGCATCAATCAGCATGTCGTCCATGAGGTCGTTGACTGTACCTGTAATGTCGACAACACTTTTGAGAGCCTTGGCGTGGAATCGGTCGATACGGACATCGGATGGGCCTTTGGCCAAGCTGTCGGATGAGAGGTTGAGATGCGCAGCAAGCTGGGCATTAATGTCGCGCAAAGGCATGGGCAACATCTTGGGAGCCGAGAAGGAGCCTTTGTCGAGAGAGACCTCAGCATCGACACGAGGTAGACGGCCTTCGGCAACAGCACCATAGGCATGGGCTGAGAGGGAGACTTTGCCGTCCACTTTCATTCCTTTGAGACTCTGAGTGATGAAAGATGGAAGAATGGCAAGCAAGTCGCCCACCTGCCAACGGTCGGAAATGAGATGGAGGTCAACTTGCATGGGCTCGGTATCGGAAGCGAGAGCGACAGCACCATCAACGTCTAATTGATAGTCGGTAAGGCAGATAGAAGCTTCATTAAGAAGAAATTGGTTATTGTCCAGGTTGGCCACAAAGGGGACATAAAGGGTAAGCAAATCGCTGTGAGAGGACAACATGGCATCGGTAGTGAATGTGTTGCCACCAGCAGTGACCTCACCGGAAGGGACAACTAACTTCAGCTTGCCCTCCAGCAGAGAGGTGGTGCCACGGCCATCGAGGTCGATCGATGGTTTAACTAACGAAGCATAGATACTGGGGTTGCCCACACTGTCGCGCATGTCGACAAGCAGCGACTCCATATCAACATCGAGGTCACCATGGATATCGGAGTTAAGCATAGTGCCATGAAGATTGATATTTAGGTCGTTGAGCGAGGCAAGAATTTGTTGTTGAAGGTCGCAGTATTGGGCAGAAAGATCCTTTACAACAATCTTTTCAAGCTGAATATGGTCGGGGAAAGAAGAGCTTGTATCTTCGTCGATTTCAGTTGTATCTGGGTTTGTTGCAAAAACATCGATATTGGTCCAACCGTCGGGGGCCGTGTAAAGATTGGCCCTAACGCCCTCGAGGCGCAACTGACGCACCACGACCGCACGTTGTTGCAGAAAGGCTTTTAAATCGATGCCCAGAGTGAGTGAGTTGAGATAGGCAAGGGTATCATTTTGAACAGCTTTCGAAGCCAATGCATTGTCCTCGGGCAACTGATATGGGTTAATCAACACCACATCGTTGACTTTGAGGCCCACATCTGGCCAGGTTTTGAAAAGGGATAGGTCAACAGAACTGAAATGGCTTTCACAAAGCACATATTCGGACGACAACTTATTGACAATAGCGGTGAGCCTTGAGGGGGTAAACAGAAGCCAACAGACTACAACCAAAACTATTATCACTAGTCCCAATAAAGAGCCCAAAGAGATGAGGGCTATTTTCCAACCTTTTTTCATATACAATGGCAGTAAAGAGATATGATAAAGAAAAGCAAATCCCAGCAGGACGGTCCTGATTAGATTTCAGAACGGGTGAACGAGCGGGAATTGCCATATAAATCTTTCCAAACGAGGGAGTCGCGCGTCTGATAAGTAACAGTATAGTCTTTATAGACATGCTGGCCCATCTCACCATAAAGGTCTATTTGAAGCTGGTCTTCTGTGACCGACCAGTTATAGTGAGTGCCTTCGCCTTCCTGAACATCTTCGGACTGGTCCCAGGTCTCGCCAGCATGGTTGTCGTCGAAACGCCAAAACTCCTGAGGGTTGTCTTGAGCACTCCACTTGCCGACTAGCATGGTTTCGTCCACGGTAAGCTTGACGGCGGGCACTTTTTCACAAGCCGAGAAGAATGCCGACCCCACAATAAGGCCTAGCATTGTTAAAAGAAGAAAGTGTTTCCTTTTCATTATTCATCAAGAACATAAATATCGCGATAAGTACGCCCCATACCATCATAGTCGAGTCCGTAGCCCACTATGAAGTCGTTGGGGATGGACTTACCGATATAATCTATTTTATAGTTTTTCCGGAAACTATTGGGTTTATACAGGAAAGCACAGATAGAGATACTGGCGGGTTTGAGGTTCTGAAGCTGCTGGAGCATGTATTCCATTGAGATGCCGGTATCGATGATGTCCTCAATAATGATTACATCGCGACCTCGGCAATCGCCCGGGAAACCCATAAGTTCCTGTACCTGACCTGTACTTTGCAAGCCCATATAAGAAGCATATCGGACAAAAGCTACCTTGGAATCCAAATCCAATTCGCGAATGAGATCGGCAGCGAACATAAAACTGCCCGTAAGAATAGGACACAGCAAGGGATGTTTGCCTTTGAAGTCATGAGATATTTCGGCAGCAAGCCGACGAACTATTTCCTGAATCTCGGATTCAGGGATATACATTTTAAAATGTTTGTCGAGAACTTGAATCTTATCCATAACCATGTCAAATTATGTGAATAACAATTGTTTTTGCATTATTCCTCTTCGTCCCTCTCAGGGCTGTCGAGCACAAGGCGGAAACCATAGAAACTATATCCATAGTCAGGGAGATACCAGCTGCGCTCAAACACACTGCAACCCCATGTCGGACTATTGAAACAGCCTCCACGAAGGATACGGTTCTCACCATTGCGGGGGCCTTGAGGACAATTCTGAGGTTTGTCAGTATACGACTCCATCCAATCACTGCACCATTCCATAACATTCCCGCCCATATCGTAGAGGCCCAACTCGTTGGGTTTGAGTCGACCTACAGGATGGCTATGTCCATTGCTATTGCCTCCAAACCAGCATGCCTCCCACACCTGGGTGCGGGTACCGGGATAGGGAGTACGATTGCTCCTCACACCTCCACGGGCGGCATATTCCCATTCAGCCTCAGTAGGCAGACGGAATCGATAGCCGGTAATTTGGCTGAGACGGGCAATGAAGATCTGTACATCGTTCCAAGACACCTGCTCGACGGGAAGACTGTCGTTGCCAAACCATTTGGAGGGGTTCTCCCCCATCACTTTCTTCCAAAGCCCTTGCGTCACCTCGAAGCGTCCGATATAAAAGCTATTAACAGTCACCTTGTGGAGGGGCAGTTCATCCGCATAAGTATGTTTTTCGCCACGGGGGTGAGTGCACCCCATGGTGAAACTGCCGCCTTCGACGGGCATCATGCGGAATGAAAAATTGTCAACATATACTAACAAGGCACCATCATCCACCTCGACAAGGAAATGCAGACTTGCAGAATCCACGCCAGCTATTTCGGGCAACCTCACGGCCTGCATCTGTAATCCCTCACCCGGTTTCACCTTTTCCCCAACAGCTCCGGTGAAGCCTTTTAGCGGTTCGGTATAGGGACCATCGTCAATAGCCACACGGACACAAATATCCGCCTGTTGGGTAAGGGTGTATGTAATAGTCAAAGTATCATCCACAATCGAGAAATTGACATCAGTCACCTGTTGCGCCCACAGAAGGGGAACAGAGCACAATAGCAACATGGTGACCAATAATCTCTTCATAACTCAGATTGTGTATGTTAACAACATGACATTGTTTTCTGTGATTGTCGTTAGCGAGGGTTGCCAGCGGCTTTCCGACCACTGCACATAATCCATTGAAACCAAAGGGGGTGACTACTGCATATGGGCGTCACTCCAAGCCTCAGGATTCTTGCGCCAGTTGGCCAGAGACTCCTGTTCAGAGGCACGGATATATTCCTCCTGACAGGCCACCTCGATTAGTGTATCATAATTGGTAAGTGTGTGAAGCTCTACATTCTCGTCGGCGAAATTGCGGGCGGCCACATCGAGTCCGTATGTAAAGATAGCAGCCATGCCTTTTACCACACAGCCTTTTTCACGCAATGCACGCACCGCGACAAGACTGCTCTTACCTGTGGAAACAAGGTCTTCTATCACCACCACCGACTGACCTTCATGTATTTCACCCTCAATCTGGTTTGTCAGACCATGTGACTTTGCTTCGGAACGTACATACACGAAAGGTTTCCCCAATTCCTGAGCCACCAACGCACCTTGAGCGATGCCACCTGTGGCTACACCGGCAATCACGTCCACCTCGCCCCAATTCTCGTTAATAACGTCGACAAAGCGCTGGCGGATGAATGTACGGATTTCAGGATATGAAAGTGTCACCCGATTGTCGCAATAAATAGGTGATTTTCTACCCGAAGCCCAGGTAAAAGGATGTTCGTTATTGAGCTTTATAGCTTTGACTTGCAGTAAGAAAGTAGCCATCTTAGTGGCCATGTCGTTGTTTGTTTTCATAACGCAAAGATACATTTTTTTTCAGACATAGAAAAATATTTTTTTGCACAACTCGTTATTGAACCATATTCATGCATGTCTTACAATGAAAATTACAATCACATACGGCAACTATGGTTTAGTGTTTTCCGATTCACAACAGACCCTTCTCCCTGCTTTCTTTACAGAGCCTGTCATGCTGGATGGAAGCAACCTTGACCTATGCTTTGAAACATTGATTGAGGGGAACAATGTTATTGTATACAACTATCATAGAATAAGAGAATTAATATCATACTGTCATCGTCGCTACATCTTCGTCAAGGCCGCCGGTGGTGTAGTGGAAGCACCTGACGGAGACTTGTTGATGATTTATCGCGACAACTGCTGGGACCTGCCCAAAGGTATGGTAGAAAAAGGTGAAACCCTCGCTGCCGCAGCTGCAAGGGAAGTGAAAGAGGAAACCGGTGTGAATAACATCCTTGTCAACAACTTGATTACAAAGACCTATCACATCTACAACAAATATGGTGGATGGCACATGAAACAAACCAGCTGGTTTGCCATGCATGCCATCGAAAAACAAGCCACTACGCCCCAAACCATCGAGGACATCAGCCAAGCTGTCTGGGTAAAAAGAAGCGACTTCGAAAGCCGTTTGGAACAGTCTTATGCCTCTTTGAAATTACTTAATACATGTCTTACCTCTAAAAAACCAATAAATTGAATCCTTTCCAAATAGCACTGACCTTTATTCCCGGTCTCGGAGCCAAATCCATTCGACAATTGTTGGACATTTGTCCCGATGTCGAAGAGTTGTTTTCATACTCTAAAAAACAGTTGGGCGACATTTTCGGGAGACATCAGTCCATCATCAACGCCATTGCCAACCGCACCACTCTTCCCATGGCCGAAAAAGAAATAGCCGAAATGTCAAAGTATGGCATATATACCCTGTTCTTCAATGAGCCAGACTATCCCAGCCGGCTGAATGAGAGCGGTTGCGAGGACACACCCGTATTGCTCTATTGCTTAGGCCGGTGCAATCTCAATGCACCACACAGCGTGGCCTTCGTCGGGTCTCGCAAATGTTCCGACTATGGGCGAACCACAACCGACCGCATCGTGCAAGAACTTGTAAGCGACAACACACTGATAGTAAGTGGACTTGCATACGGTATCGACACTGCCGCCCACACTGCGGCTGTCAACTGCGGCCTCACTACTGTGGCCGTACTTGGTCACGGACTGGACACCCTCTACCCCAGCCAGAACCGAGGCCTCGCCAAACGTATCCTGGACCAAGGTGGGGCGCTAATCTCCGAATACCCGCTACACACCGCCATCAATGCGGCCTATTTCCCGGCCCGCAACCGCATTGTGGCGGCCCTGTCCGACGCCGTGGTAGTGGTCGAATCTGCCGAAAGGGGCGGCGCCCTCATCACTGCCAACATCGCCAACAGCTACCACCGCGAAGTCTTTGCTGTTCCCGGTCGTTTGGACGACCCTCTCTCATACGGCTGCAACAATCTTATCATCAACAACAAAGCCATCATGATACGCCATGCCGGCGACCTCTTCTACCAAATGGGCTGGTCCAATACCTTCAACCGCAAGCGCCAAATAGAACAGCAGCAATCACTTTTTGCCACACTAAGCGACAAAGAGCAAATCATCGTCAACCTCCTTACCGAGAACCACGAGATGACTTTGGACGAAATTGTGGACAAAAGTGCCCTTCCCCTGCCCAAAATCGCTGCGCTGATGATGGAATTGGAACTCAAGAACGTGGTACGCTGCCTTCCGGGACGTATTTATAAATTGAAATAAAACAACTCTTTAGCACAGAAAAATAACTTTTTTGTGTTAAATATTTTTCTGAATGCGGAAAAAATCGTAATTTCGCAGTTTGAAAATTATATCCTTGTACGAAATAATAATAAACATAAACATACATGGAACAGACTGTTAAAGGAAGAATCTCCCAAATCATCGGCGCTGTAGTTGACGTCACATTCGAAGACGACGCAACACTGCCTGACATCTACGACGCTTTGCAAGTGGTACGTCCCGACGGTACCGAAGTTATTCTCGAATGCCAGCAAGACATCGGAGAGAATACCATGCGTACCATCGCCATGGACAGCACCGATGGTCTGCAGCGAGGAACAGAGGTAAAAGTTCTCGATGGACCTATCTCTATGCCCGTCAGTGAAAACATCAACGGCCGTTTATTCAATGTCATTGGCAAAGCCATTGACGGAATGCCCGACCCCGAGCACGAGAAGCGTTACAACATCCACCGCGAACCTCCCCGTTTCGAAAACCTCGCCACCAGCCAGGAGGTTCTCTTCACAGGCATCAAGGTCATCGACCTCATCCAACCCTTCCTCAAGGGTGGTAAAATTGGTCTGTTCGGCGGTGCCGGCGTTGGTAAAACCGTTCTTATCCAAGAGCTCATCAACAACATCGCCAAAAAATACTCCGGCATGTCAGTGTTCACCGGTGTCGGTGAGCGCACCCGTGAGGGTAACGACCTCCTCCGCGAAATGATCGAAGCAGGTGTTATCAACTATGGCGACGCATTCAAAAAGAGCATGGAAGAAGGCAGCTGGGACCTCTCCAAGGTTGACAAACAAGCTGTAAAAGACTCCAAATGCACCATGGTGTTCGGCCAGATGAACGAGACTCCCGGTGCCCGTGCCCGTGTCGCCCTCTCCGGTCTCACTTTGGCCGAATATTTCCGCGACGGCGACGAGAAAACTGGCGGCCGCGACATCCTTCTCTTCATCGACAACATCTTCCGTTTCACCCAGGCAGGTTCCGAAGTGTCGGCCCTGTTAGGTCGTATGCCCTCCGCTGTGGGCTACCAACCCACCCTCGCCACCGAGATGGGTATGATGCAGGAGCGAATCACCTCCACCAAACGTGGCTCCATCACCTCTGTCCAGGCCGTCTATGTGCCTGCCGACGACTTGACCGACCCCGCTCCCGCCACCACATTTGCGCACCTTGATGCCCAAACCGTTCTGAGCCGCAAAATATCCGAGCTCGGCATCTATCCCGCCGTCGATCCTCTCGACTCCACCTCCCGAATCCTCTCCCCCGACGTTGTGGGCGAAGAACACTACAACACCGCCCAGCAGGTGAAACAAATCCTGCAACGCTACAACGAGCTGCAGGACATCATCGCCATCCTCGGCATGGAGGAATTGGGCGAGGCCGACAAACTGGTCGTCTCCCGCGCCCGCCGCATCCAGCGTTTCCTCTCCCAGCCTTTCCACGTTGCCGAAGCCTTCACCGGCCTCCCCGGCAAATTCGTCAACATCGAGGACACCATCAAAGGTTTCAACATGATTCTCAACGGCGATGTCGACTATCTGCCCGAACAGGCATTCCTGCTCGTCGGCACCATCGAGGAAGCCATCGAGAAAGGTGAGAAAATCTTGGCCGAAACTAAATAAACAGACCCGCTGCCATGAAAGTAAAAATCACCAAACCTGACTCTACCCTGTTCGAAGGCGACGCAAAGCTGATACAGCTGCCCGGCACAGGTGGGTTGTTCGAAATTCTCAACAACCACGCCCCCATCATCTCCGCCTTAAAGAAAGGTACCGTGCGTCTGGTTACCGAGCTGAACGAAACCCAGACTTTCGACATCCGTGGCGGTGTGGTGAAAGGCCAAAACAACGACATCCTCATTCTTGTACAATAACAACGCTATCAAGACATTGCTGTAACACCTCCCTCCAAATCAACACACAAATGGATACTATTTTCATTGAGAGTGTCCTTCTGAACGAGCAGATTACCAATATCTTGATAGAGAATCACCGCATTGCCGGCATCGGGAGCAACCTCCCAATGCCGGCAAATGCTATTCATATTGATGGGCACAACAAAGCGGCCTTCCCCTCGTTTGCCAACATGCACACCCATGCCGCCATGAGCCTCTTCCGTGGCTACGCCAACGACAAGCCCCTCTCCGACTGGCTCAACAACTGGATTTGGCCCAAAGAGAAACACCTCGACAGCGACATCGTCTATTGGGGCACCCGTCTGGCCTGTGCCGAAATGACCAAAAGCGGCACCACCGCCTTCTCCGACATGTATTTCCACATCCCCGACGCCGCCAAGGCTGCTGCCCATGCCGGCATACGTTGCACTCTTGGAATCAACGTATTCAGCGATGGTGACGACCTGTCAGAACAACTCATCGAGCACACCCTTCTCTCCCTCGAGCCCTACAGCAACCTGGTGCAACTGGCCATTGCGCCCCACTCCGTCTACACCGTAAGCCCCAAAGGACTGCTCCGAACCGCCCAACTCGCCAACCGCTTCGGCTTGCTATACCACATCCACATGTCCGAGACCGAAGAGGAAGTACACAACTGCCTCAACCAGCACGGCTGTCGGCCATTCCAGCTGCTCCACCGTCTGGGTGTCCTGGAATTGACCCAAGGACGCTTTGCCGCCGCCCATTGCCTCTACCTCAACCCCGACGAGTACAAACTCCTCGGCTCCGTCCACGGCACCGCCATCCACAACCCCTGCTCCAACCTCAAACTGGGTTCCGGCCACTTCTTCCCCTATTCCGAACTCAAAGCATCGGGAGTCAATGTTGCCTTGGGCACCGACGGGTGCTCCAGCAGCAACAACCTCGATATGATCGAAGCCGCCAAATTCATGGCCTATCTACAGAAAGGCATTCGCCGCGACCCTGCCACACTCCCTGCCGAGGAACTCCTGCAGGTGGCTTCATCCAATGGCTTCCACACACTGCGCATCGATGCCGGCCGCATAGCCCCCGGGCAGCTTGCCGACCTCTTTCTCGTCGACCTCAACAACCTCGCCTTCGTCCCCAACAACAACTCCCTGGCCAACCTCTTCTATGCCGCCCATGGCGACGCCGTAGACACCGTGATCTGCAACGGCTCTATACTGATGCAGAACCGCCAATTGCCCGACGAAACCGAAATAATAGCCCAAGCGCGCCGTGCCGCCACCAAACTGCTTCGTTAATACACCCCTCCAATCATGACACACCATCCACACCATAAAACATCCGTCATCCTTTTGATTCTATGCCTCTTGTGCATCGCAGCCCCCACGGGTTGCCGTATTCCCGACAATTCCGACAAACAAATATTCCGCTATAACGAGTCGGCTGGCATCACCACCCTCGACCCCGCCTTCGCCAAAGACCAATCCATCATCTGGGGATGCACCCAATTGTACAACGGGCTGGTTCGTCTCGACGAGCAGTTGCAACCCCAACCCGCCATCGCCAAAACATGGCACATCAGTCCCGACGGCAAAACCTACACATTCACCCTCCGAAACGACGTTTACTTCCACAAAGACCCCCTGTTCCGCACCCCCGACTCCACCCGCACCGTCTCCGCCCAAGACTTCCTCTACAGTTTCAACCGCATACTCGACCCCGCCATCGCCTCCCCCGGCCGTTGGATTTTCAGCGAAGTGGACAGCTTTTCCGCCCCCAACGACTCCACCTTCATCATCCACCTGAAACAGCCCTTTAGCCCCTTTCTCAGCCTGCTGGGCATGGTTTATTGCAGCGTGGTGCCACACGAAGTGGCCGACCACTACGGCCCCGACTTCCGTCAGCATCCCTGCGGCACTGGCCCCTTCCGCCTGCAACTCTGGAAAGAAAGCGTCAAACTCGTCCTGCGCCGCAACCCCCTCTACTTCGAACACGACAGCTCCAACCATCCCCTGCCCTATCTCGATGCAGTGGCCGTCACGTTCATAGTCGACAAACAAACCGCCTTCCTCGAATTCATCAAAGGCAACCTCGACTTCATGAACTCCCTCGATGCCTCCTACAAAGACGAAATCCTCACCCGCACAGGTCAACTCAAGGCCAAATATGCCGACCGCATCGACATGGTCTCCACCCCGTTTCTAAACACCGAATACCTCGGCTTCCGTATGGAAAATCCCCAGAGCCCCCTCAACGACCGCCGTGTAAGGCAAGCCATCAACTACGGTTTCGACCGCGTCAAGATGATGAAATACCTCCGCAACGGCATCGGCACACCCGGCACCGGCGGCATGGTGCCCTGCGGCTTGCCCGGATTCGACACCGTGGGACTTTACGGCTACACCTACAACCCTCAACGGGCAGCACAACTATTGGCCGATGCCGGATACCCCAACGGTCAGGGATTGCCCACTCTCACCCTCGCCACCACCAGCAGCTATCTCGACCTCTGCAAATACATCCAGCAGCAGCTCAACCTACTGGGCATGGATGTCAAAGTCGATGTCAATCCACCAGCAGCACTACGCGAACAGATAGCACAAGGCAAAGCCCCTTGGTTTCGCGGCAGCTGGATTGCCGACTATCCCGATGCCGAAAACTACCTCTCCCTCTTCTACAGCGAGAACCGTTGCCCTGCGGGGGCCAACTACACACGCTACAGCAACCGCGAATACGACAAACTATACCGCAAGGCCAAACTCACCACCGACGACTCCGAACGCATCCGTCTCTATCGCAAAATGGACAAAATAATCATGGAAGAATCTCCCGTCATCGTCCTCTACTACGACCAAGTACTGCATTTCACCCACAAAAATGTCCATGGTCTGCGCAGCAACGCCATGAACGCCTTGGATTTGCGATACGTCACAATCGACCCTCAATAACCCCTCCCTCATCATCTGTCTCCTTCCCTCACCGCTCATCCCTAAGAGGGAATACTGCCGCCTTGCCTCCCTTATACCCAAACCTTTATCTCCATACCGCTTGTATTCTCCCGCCAAAAACCAATACCAACAAAGGGAAAGCATTTCACTTTCCCTTTGCCGATGGCTTATAGCCACTTTCAGCCGCCGCGGTCAAGCCTCGCTGTGTGGCTTCTGTCGTCTGTTCCTCTTGCTATTCAACCGACAGCTTTTTTGTCGTCTTGCCATGCGAGGTTACAACATGCACAATGTATGTGCCTTTGGGCAGAGCCGACAAATCTATCGTCTCTTCCCGTCCGGTGCCGGCTTGCTCTTGCAGTTTGCGTCCGTCCACTCCATACACCTCTATGCTTCTAATAGGATAATCCGACACTACCAAAGCATTCCCGTGGGCTGGATTGGGCATCACTCGGGTACTCCTTCCCACAGGGCTCTCCACCCCTTCGCTGCCCAGCATAAACTGTATCGTGTCGCTCCATTCACTCGTATTGCCGTTGGGGCACTTTGCCCTCACCCGTGCAGCATAACGCACATTGTGTTCCAAACCCTCCAATACCTTGTATGTGTTCCGCGTTAGCATCAAACTGTAGCTGTCGGGCGACGAGCTTGCCAAACCCCACGCCAGCTGCCATTCGTCATGCACCGTGTCGTCCCATGCCAACCGCACTATGTCATCTATTATCGTGCATCTGAAGTTCTCCACCTCACGGCAAGTGTCCGGTGGCGTTAGCCCCATCCCCGTTGTGTCGAAGATGGCCCAGATTATAGGAAGCTCATGAGAAATCGGACCATATATCCATTCCAGCACCCCCTGTTGCTCGCGAGGGGGGAGCGCTATGAGGCCTCGAGGACCAACATGATACCACTGATAAGTATTGTTTATGGAAAGATAACCTATAGGCACATTATAGAAGTGTAAGAAGTCTGGTTTGTCAAAAAAGTAATTATTGGTAACGCCCACAAAGAAAGTGTCCGTCACTGTAATGGGTTTGTCAAAATAAACCTCCAAAATAGGGATATAAGTTCTGGAGTTCAAGCTCTGTTCTGTATCCCAATCAATGAGGCCTGTGTCACCATCAAATTTCCACCATCGTGGGTGTCCCAATAAAAATCATACGGGGCTTCTGCCAACACATGCACCCCAGCAGAATCACGTTTCAGCAGCTGTACGTATTCATGCCAATTCTGAATACTGTCCAAAAACCATTCGGGATGCGACTCCCAGTCAAGAAAGACGTATTCGATAGTAGGTGATATTGCCACCCCCATGATCTTGAGCGGAGTCTCGGTGTAATGTAGCGCAGCATATCTATACGCATCACCTGCATAGGATATAAAATATATCCCAGTGTCTAATCTGAAATCCCAGTCTTCATAATAGTGATAAGTCACTTCCCTGCCAATAATAGTGTCACGCTGTGGCACATGTATAGGCGTCTGTCCTGATACCACAATCCCCGCCAACAGCATAATTATTATTACTAATCTTTTCATAGCTATTTATTTTTTAACACGAACAATTTAATACGGTTTCTTTGTAACTATTTAATATATAGCTAATTCTCTTCATACACCCCCACCCTCACACAAAGCAAAATTAAGTATTCTTTTTGATATGTGCAAATTTTTTTCGTATCGTGGATGTTTTTTCAAAGAGTCAGAGCTGTTGCAAACAGCGCATGGATGTGGTTGCTCACCCCCAAAAGTCCATAGGTCCTCACTTTAACCTTCTGCCCCGTATGGGACAAAAAACGCTTTCACCACAACTATTGCCCAACTGAAACAAGACTCCTCATGTCTTATGCCAAGGCTATGGTTCAATCCCTTACCCGTCCGTTTTCCTTCGCAGCCCGCTCCACCATCGCTATATATTCACCTTCTCATCACCTCTTCTTAAACTCTTCTTAAGCGTAGAGGTTGACATAAAATTTGTAACGGGTGGGAACAAAGTGATGGGAAATGGGAGCAGAGATGTAGAGAATAATAAAACAGGAGGAGGGGGCAACCATTGTGGGAGGCGCATGTGGAAACAATACATACTATTAGAAGGCTTTATTAATCTGCTAAAGTGTCACGTCACTATCGGGACGCATCAGTAGCTACTGATAATCAAAGCACTGCGCCTTGGGCTTGTACGGTGTTATGAATAAATCACCCCTGCAGGGTGATTTATAGAAGTCCCCTATTGAACTGCAGGCCGACGGGGGAGGGCATCGATATGCAACTGCATGGAATGCAGTATTGAGGACCATTCCGTTTGACCCATTGGGTGTGACCGTCCAATCGGAGCTGGCGGTGAATGGATGCCTAAGGAACAATATAAAAAAAACGGAATGCAGAATAGTGAACTGCACTCCGCCTTAATACTGATTGCATGATAGTTACAGAACTATATGCCTTTTTACTGCTGGTCCATGTAGACCTTGCCTGCACCCCAGGCCTGGCCCACGGAAGCGCCAACCGAACGATAGCAGAGGTTGGAAGCGTCGAAGACAATAGGCTGCAGTTTGTCAAGGTCGATTTTGCCATCGGTGAGGATGGAGGGGTCGGCAATGGTGTTGACCACTTCGCCAATCACGAAGCAACCGTCGTTGCCGCGGTCCAAAATTTCAACCACACGGCATTCAACAGTGAGGGGATACTCGTTGATGACAGGAGCGTTGATATTGGCGCTCTTGGTGACAGTGAAACCAGCACGGGCAATCTTGTCGGGCACATCGTTGGCCGAGACAATGCCAAAATAGTCGCTCTGAGCCACATCGCGCTGGGTGGCAAACGAGAGAGTAAACTCCTTAGTGTTGCGGAGGTTGGTGGTGGTGCGGTGAGGCGAGAGGCGGAAACAGACCTGATTGCCGTCGCACTGACCGCCCCATGCGGCCATCATTACATCGGGATTGCCGTTCTCGTCGTAGGTGCCAATCATCAATGCGGGCTGGGGGGTGACGAAAATTTTGGCGCCCATATTGGTGCGGTTGGCAACTTCCTGCAGCTCCAAAGCAGCAGGCTGGGCGGGGGTGGAATCGGTTGTTTCGGCAGTGTTGCAGCACTTGTTGCCGCACGAACTCAATGCGAAGGCAATGCAAAGCAATGCCGGAACGGAAAACTTGTTAAACTTCATAGATACAAATGTTTAATTATAGATGATTAATGTTTTGCATATAGTTCGAGGAGCGTTAGGCCGGACCACTTGGTGCGTTTGATGCTGGAATCGACACAGGTGGCATCATAGAACATTTGGCGGCCGGCAAGGGTGGCATCGACAAAGGCACAGAACTCGTCGATGGTTTGAGGAAGGGCGGCGGCAATCTCGTGGCAGCGGTCCTCATAGCGGAGAATCCAATGGGGGTAGTTGTTTTTCTTGAACACTTTGACCACTTTATTGGAGCCGAAAAGCGACATGCATAACGAACCCCGGAAGCGGTTGTAGTGCACTATGCGGTCGGAAGTGCCATGGAAAAAGCAAGTTGGAGCCGGTGGAGTGTCATAGGACAATTGGCAGTTGCCGCAAAAAAGGCCTCCGGCATAGGGGACCACGGCGGCAGGACGGAACGCGGGGGGCAAGGCTGCGGCCACAGGCAGGTGGTTGGCGCGGCTGTAGTCGGTTTGTAGCACCGTAATGGCGCCGGCACTGCTGCCAGTGAGGATGATGCGGGAGGTGTCGATATTCCACTGGGCAGCGTGGTCGCAGATGTAGGCAATGGCGGCCGAGCAGTCCTCGACGGCCTGATAGATGGCGGTGTCGAAAAGAGTGTACATTCTAAGCAGCGGCACCTTCTGAGCGTGCTTGAGGAATAGACGATAGTCTATGGCGATGGCCACAAAGCCCTTGTCTGCAAGTGTTTGGCAGCACTTGCGGGAGTGTTCGTTGTTCCGCTCTCCGGAGATGAATCCGCCCCCGAACACATAGACCACACATGAATGGTCGGGACGGGGATTGGAAGGCTGGTACACATCCATTTTGAGGCTGAGCGTGTCGCGCTGGGCGAAGGTGAATGTTTGTTGCGCATAGCCGAGGCCGGCGGCAAGAAACATAAAGAACACTATGATATACTTTTTCATAATAGGGGTATTTATTATTGAAAATGCAAAAATACGATTTTTTTTTGTATCTTTGCATTTTAATATAAACAATGAATAGTATTATATGAAACTCAGAACTATCACTTTTACAATTGCTGCAGTTTTGATGATGTGCTCGTGTGTGAAGGAAAACGATTTCGAAGCACTGAAGCACCCGTTGATAATTGAGGGGGATTTCGACCCTGTTTTGGGCCTGCCGCTGGCAAAAATGACGGCTAATATGGCCCAGATTATCGGATTACTGGATTCCGCCCAGGAGGTAGATGTCTACATTGACAGCAACGACTTGGTGTCGCTGCGATTCAACGACACCGCCCACACGCTGCTCTATTACAAAGTGGGCGAGGAAAAGAATACGGCAGGGGGAAAGGGCTTCGTGGATTCAATCAGGATACAAAACGTGCTCTCGGGCAAATTGAACATACCCATGTTCCAAACCACCGAATTGTTTGGAATAAACGATCTTGAGTTTAAGGGCATGTACTTCTCGTTCAATTCGGTTGTGAAGGCATTTGTGACCGACTCGTTGCGCGACATTTTCTCGCACGGGGTGCGGCTGTATTTCGACTCGGTAGTGCTGCAGGTTAACTGTCTGGACGGATTCAGCCCAGTGATAAACCTGAACGTGGGCAGCAACGGCGTAAGCTCTTCCAACCTGATAGCGGGTCAACCTCTGGAAATAATGAACAACTATGATATCAGCCAGATAGTAAACCACAAACCGCTGGATGTGTCGTATTCGGTGCGGCTGAATGTGGTTGTGCCTGCCAACCAGTGGCAAACCAACGACAGCATCACCTATATCGACTCCATAGGCGTGGACAGCATTGTGGCCGATTTCAACTGTCACGCGGATTTCCCGATGCAAGTGTACTGCGGCGACATAGAATACAAGGATACAGCATGGGTCAATCTCAATATGTCGCTCAAAGACTCGACATTGGACAAAGTGGAACGGATGTTGAACCTGGACTCGAGCAGCTGCTTGGTGATAGAATCACGGAACTGGCTGCCGATAGACCTGCATGTGAATCTTGCATTGCTGGACTCGATGAAGAACACCTTGACAAGCACCTCCTACATGTCGGACAGCATATTGTACGGAGCGCCGCTGCATAGAGAGGCGTTTGCCGAATCGTATGTCTCGTCAGGATATACCAAGTCGCGGATAGTGATACCCATCAGTTTCGACATGTTGAAGAGCCTGCGCAAAACAAAGTACTTGAAATATACCGTTGGAGCGAACACCTCGCGCAGGGGAGTGCCCGAGGAACGGCCGACAGTTTCGGTGCGTGGAAGCGACAAGCTGGAACTGAGGACATATATTGTGGTGGCACCGCATGTGAGGTTGGCCAGTGACCCAATCAGAATATTCCAATTTTAGAACAAGCAACTACCTAGAAACAAAACAACTGGCAACATGAAAACAAAAAGATACACATATATTGCACTCGCATTGATAACCCTGACGGCTTTCGGCGGAAGGGCAACCGCGCAGTCGCTGAACGATAACGGAATATTCTACCATTCGTTTAATTCCCCATGGTCGTACAGCATAAACCCCGCGCTTTTCCCCACTAATTTGAGCCGGTACAGCACGCTGCCGCGTACCAACGTTGACCTTTCGCTGCCTTTCTCGTACAGAGACCTAGACCTGCACTACGACCCAGAAAGAGGGGCCACAATATTCAACTTGAGCGATTTTCTGAACATGCTGTATGAACGCAGTCTACGATTCTCGGCCAATGCGGATGTCAACCTGCTTGGTCATGGCTATAGACTTGGGGAAAGGTTCCACATGGGAATTGATATAGGAATGCGGAACCAAAGCATCACCACAGTGCCCATCGAACTGACTAAAATACTGACACAAGGAAACATGAACGAGAACCGTCACCTGGAGCTGGGTACTTCGATGCTGACGCACAACATGTCGTATGCCTATGCGTCGGTTGGATTGGGGTATACGCATCCGGTGCTACCGCTCACCATAGGAGCCCGGATAAACGTGCTGGACGGAATACAGCTGGCATCCATTGACAAAATCACAGTGGACGTGCTAACTTCGGCCGACACCTCTACATTGACTTTCGTATTGGACTATATGGCCCACCTGGGGGGCATTCTGAACATAGACCCGAAAAATATAGGGAAAACGCAATTCTCGTTCTCCTTTCCACATAACTTCGGATTTACGGTAGACCTGGGAGCCAAGTTTACCCTGTTCGACAAGCTGCTGATAAGCGCCAGCCTGCTCGACATTGGACCCGGAATGAAATGGAACCAGCATGTGAAAGAGATAGTGCCCCAAAATGGGCCGGCACACATAGACTTTGATGGCTTTGATGTGTCACGGATTCGCGATACGTCATACTTCAGAGCCGTGGGCGACAGCCTGTTGCAGAAGTTGAACTTCACCACAACAGAAAAGGAGTATTGGTATGCACCTCCCTCGAGGGCATATATAGGAGCCTCGTACACACTGTTCAACATGCTGCGGGTGGGATATCTGTTCCACGGCGAATGGAGCAACGGATGGTTCCGCCCGAGCGGATCGCAGGGGATATTCCGTTTCAACAACACCCTTTCGCTTCATTTCAACCTGTTCGACTGGTTGGAGCTGGGTGTGGCAAACTCGTATACATACGATGGACAAAAGCCCAATTTCTTCAACCCGGGATTGATGGTGAGCCTGAACCCCGGGAAACAAGTACAATTATATGCTGCAGTGGATTATGTGTCGAGCATGAACTTGGTCGACATCCGGTCGGCGCATGTGTTTTTCGGCATGAACATTGTAGCCCCCAAGAAAGATTTTGATGAATAACAAACAACAGGAATCCCAATCATGAGCAATATTGTAGCAATTGTAGGACGCCCAAACGTGGGCAAATCGACCCTCTTCAACCGACTGACCGAGACACGGAAGGCGATAGTGGACGAAACGTCGGGCGTGACGCGCGACCGCCAATACGGCAAATCGGACTGGAACGGAAAACGGTTCTCGGTGATAGACACCGGCGGATATGTGATGGGGGGAGATGACGAATTTGAGACAGAGATACGCAAACAGGTGCAGCTGGCAGTGGAAGAGGCAGACCTCATATTGTTTTTGGTGGATGTGCGTGAGGGCCTGACGCCAATGGACGAGGATGTGGCCGACATGCTGCGGCGCTGCAAGAAGAAGGTGCTATTGGTGGCCAACAAGGTGGACGACGGCAAGGCGATGTCGGGTTTATCGGAGTTCTATGCCCTGGGATTGGGCGACCCCTACCCTATTGCAGGCATCAGCGGCAGCGGCACGGGCGAATTGCTGGATGCCGTGGTAGAGGATTTTGACGACGGCGAGGAAGACGACAGCGAAGGATTGCCCCGAATAGCTGTTGTGGGACGCCCGAATGTGGGAAAGAGCTCGTTTATCAACTTCATTACCGGACAGGACCGCAATATAGTAACACCCATTGCCGGAACTACTCGGGACAGCATCTACACCCGATACAACATGTTTGGATTCGATTTCAACTTTGTTGACACCGCAGGGCTGCGCAAGAAATCGAAAGTGAGCGAAGACCTCGAATTCTACTCGGTGATGAGAAGCGTGAGGGCAATAGAGAACAGCGATGTATGTATACTGATGATTGACGCGAGCCAAGGGCTGGAACAGCAGGATTTGAACATATTCTCCCTCATACAGCGCAACAACAAAGGCGTAGTGGTGGTGGTGAACAAATGGGACTTGATAGAAAAGGACAACAAAACACACAAGATGTTTGAAGACCTGATTCGGTCACGCATATCGCCATTTGAGGATGTGCCCATTATTTTCACCAGCGTGCTGAACAAGCAGAGAATATTCAAAGTGCTGGAGACGGCCAAACAGGTGTATGAATGCCGCACACAACGAATATCAACCAGTGAGCTGAACGACAACCTCCTGCCAATAGTAAAGGAACAGAATCCCCCACCCTCGGTAAAAGGCAAATGGATAAAGATAAAATATATCACCCAACTGCCTACACCGTATCCGCAATTTGTATTCTTCTGCAACCTGCCGCAGTACATACGCGACCCGTACAGACGGTTTGTTGAGAACAGAATGCGCGAAATATGGAATTTCCACGGAGTGCCTATCACCATCTATTTCAGAGAAAAATAAACAAGATATAAGAACAAACAACAGACAAACCTCCTTTCATGAAAAAGCAAAAAAACAGAATAACTGTATTGACAATACTTGTAGCAGCGAGCATGCTGCTGGGGTCATGCGACAAAGTGCGTAAAGAAGTGGTGCAAACCTACGAGAACGGGAAACCCATGCTGGTATATCTGGTCAAGGGGAAAAAGGACAACCCCACCCGAGTGGCAGAACAGATGTATTACGAAAACGGCCAGCTGCAGTTTGAAAAGAAATTCACCGGCAAACCCGAGCAGCCCGACGGGACATGGAACTATTATTTTGATAACGGCCAGCTTTTTGCCTCCGCCGACTTCACTAAGAACCGTCAGTTCGGTTCGGACTGGGTTTTCTTCAACCGGAACGGTAACAGCTACTATGACGGGAGACTCGACTCGGTATATGTGACCGATATGGGTATGTATGGCACTCCGAGCACTGTGGTTTTCTGCTCCGGCAAGCACCAGGATGTGATTCAATTCTACAGCAACTACACTGTAAGAAGCACAGAACGACTGACAGACCAGAAAAGATCGGGGAGAGTGTTCTTCTATTTCCCCAACGGACAAATACAAGTGGAAGCGAATTTCGTTGACGGACTGCAGAATGGTCCCTATATCGTGTATAGAGAAAACGGAATCCCCTTCTACCAAGGCACCTATGCAGAGGGTAAACGTATAGGCATTTGGGAATTCTATGATGAAAACGGTGATTTGGAAAACACCATCGACTACTCGAAGAAACAACAATAAAGAATCGCTATAATACCTACAGGAGAACACATGTCCATACTGCTCGACAACCCAATATATCACATCGTAGGCGACGTGGCCGACAGGATGAATGTCCAAGCATACGCGGTAGGGGGAGTGGTTAGGGACTATTTCCTTCACCGACACTGTACAGACATTGACATAGTGTGTATCGGGAACGGCATTGAACTGGCGAAGGCCGTTGCCGCAGACATCAGCCCATCGATTGAAGTGGCTGTTTTCAAGAACTTTGGGACAGCATCGTTTCACTATCACCACCACGGAATAGTGTGGCAGATAGAATTTGTGGGGGCACGTCGGGAGAGTTACCATTTCGATAGCCGCAAACCCATTGTGGAGAACGGCACACTCGAAGATGACCAGAACAGGCGTGACTTCACTATCAACGCGATGGCAGTATCACTAAACAAGGATACTTTTGGCGAATTGCTTGACCCCTTTGGCGGTATTCAGGACTTGAACAATGGTCTGATACGCACACCACTTGACCCAGACATTACATTCAGCGACGACCCGCTGCGGATGATGCGAGCCATACGGTTTGCATCACAACTGGGGTTTCATATCCTCGAATCCACATTTGAGGCCATCCAGCGGAATGCCTCACGCATCAAAATTGTCTCAATAGAACGTATCACCGTTGAGTTGAACAAGATTATCCTTTCCCCTTCCCCCTCACTGGGTTTCAAACTGTTGCAGAAGTCCGGGCTTCTGGATATCATTTTCCCAGAACTGAGCAGCTTGAGAGGGGTGGAAACGGTTGAAGGACGCAGCCACAAGGATAATTTTTACCATACCATGCAGGTACTGGACAATGTGGCAGCCAAGAGCGACAACCTCTGGCTACGATGGGCCGCCCTGCTGCACGATATTGGAAAACCAGCCACCAAAAGATATGACCCGAAGTTGGGATGGACATTTCACGGGCATGAAGTGCGTGGGGGCAAAATGGTGAAAAGGATTTTCTCCCGACTGCGCCTGCCCTTGGACGCAAAGATGAAATATGTAGAGAAGCTTGTCACACTGCACATGCGCCCCATAGTTCTTGCCGAAGATGTGGTAACAGACTCGGCTGTCAGAAGAATGCTATTTGAGGCTGGGGACGACATTGATGACCTTATGGCCCTGTGCGAAGCCGACATCACCAGCAAAAACGAGGACAAGGTGCGTCGATATATGAAGAATTTCCAGCTGGTGAGGAGTAAACTAATAGAGTTGGAAGAGAAAGACAGAATACGAAATTTCCAACCCCCGGTGAGCGGACAAGACATTATGGATACTTTTGGGCTGCCTCCGTGCCGCGAAATCGGGACTATAAAGGATGCAATAAAAGACGCAATACTTGACGGCATAATACCAAACGAACGTGAAGCGGCCTGGAAAATGATGATTGACTTGGCCGCCACAATGGGGCTTACACCAAAAGAGCAATAAACAGAGACAGTTTCTACAGACATTGAAGATCATATTCATACTAGGACCAACAGCTGCAGGAAAGACTGAAAGAGCCATTCAACTTGCACAACAGCTGAAGACACACATCATATCCTGTGACTCACGTCAATTTTACACCGAACTCAATATCGGTGTGGCCCGTCCCAGCGAAGAAGAACTGAAGGCCGCCCCCCACCATTTCATCGCCTGTAGATCGGTCAAAAATCCATACAATGTCTTCACATTCCAAGAGGATGCCCTTTCCTGCATCGAGGAGCTATCCAAAACGTTCGACACGCTGGTCGCAGTAGGGGGAAGCAGTCTCTATATACAAGCGCTGACACACGGCATCTCGGTGCTACCAGACCCCGCCCCAGAACTAAGGAAAGCACTTCAAGACAAGTTACATAATGAAGGGGTGGAAAGTCTCAGGAGTATGTTGAAGACGCTAGACCCAGACTACTATGCCCGTGTGGACCTGGCCAACGGGGTTAGAATACAAAGAGCTTTGGAAGTGTGTATCACTACAGGTACCCCATATAGCCAATTGATTAACAAACCTCTCGAACCACGCTCTTTTCAAATAGAGTCGGAAATTGTGTCCCCTCCGAGAGATATTCTCCGCCAAAGGATTGACGCACGTGTCAGGAAAATGTTGAAATCGGGGCTTGAACAAGAAGCAAGAGACCTTTTTCCTCTTAGAAATCTCACTGCCTTGAATACCGTTGGTTACAAAGAATTCTTCTCCATTTGGGACAAGCAGGGGGCAACCTTCCCTCTTACCCAAACACAAGAAGGAGAAGTAATAGAATCTATTTGTCTAAACACTTGGCACTATGCAAAAAAACAGCTCACATGGCTAAAGAAGTATAGTTCACTCATTCAACAATAACGTAGACGTAATAAAAAATGCGCCAACTTGCAGATTGGCGCATTCTCTATTAAGATTTGAATTGTATTCTGTTGGGAGTTATTTGTATAAATTGAGGTAATAATCGACAATTCCCTCCAATTGCTGTTTGTCCTTGAAATAGTTATACGTACTAATACGCAACTCTTCGCAGGCAGCCTCGTCGCATACCACATTACCATGTCTGTGCATTTGCAACATACTGGCAGTCCACATGTGGCTGACGCCTTCCTCTATCATGTGGTGAAGGGCTCTGGCTTTCTGAGGCCCATTGCACAATATTAACACTTCGCGGGCAGACATAACGGTGCCCACACCTACTGTGAGAGCCTGTTTAGGAACCTGATTGACATCATTGTCGAAGAAACGGCTATTGTCCAGAATGGTCTTGGTAGTAAGAGTCTTTACACGGGTTCTGGAATCAAGGCTGCTGCCAGGTTCATTAAATGCTATATGCCCATCGGCACCAATACCACCCATAAAGAGGTCAATCCCTCCTACATCCTCAATCATCTTCTCGTAATTAGCACACTCCGCGGTAATATCTTTGGCGTTTCCGTCAAGAATATGCACGTTTTCAGGCTTAATGTCAATATGATTGAAAAAGTTGGTCCACATAAAGCTATGGTAGCTCTCTGGATGGTTTACATCAAGACCAACATATTCATCCATGTTGAAGGTAATAACATTCTGAAAACTTATAACACCCTTTTTATTAAGTTCTATCAGATGCTTATAGAGGCCTTTGGGAGAACTGCCGGTAGGGCAGCCTAAAACGAACGGCTTCTCGGGTGTTGGTTGTGCATCGATGATACGTTTGGCTACATAATTTCCTGCCCATACGGACATTGCATCGTAGTCTTTTGTAATAATTACTCTCATAATATAATAGATTAATAAAATTAATTAATAATATTATTCACTGAATATAAAACCATTACACATATAAAAAGCACATTCTCCCTCACGTATTTCCAAAATGCAAATATATACAAAAAAAATCAAACACATCATATTTTAACACAACTTTTTTCAAACATACATATCTTTTTTTGTGTTATAATGACGCTTCCTCCAGCTATTTCCATAATTAGACTGCGGATTAAACCCAAATCGGTCATTAGGCCGACTTCTCAATCATTCTTGTCTTTATTAGGTCTGTTTATGGCAGATTTGGGTTAAAACAGAAATCCCAACGATTAGTGCTGGATTCTAAAACAATAAAAAAAGGCCCTTGCAAATAGCAAGAGCCTTGAAGTAATTATTATTACACTCTATTTCTGCATTGTCTTCAAACGTTCGGCAAGCATCGGAACAATCTTATGGAGGTCTCCAACAATACCCAGGTCGGCCACACTGAATATGGGAGCATACTTATCCTTGTTAATTGCAATAATAAGTTCACTTTCCTCCATACCAGCCAGATGCTGAATGGCACCACTAATACCACATGCAAGATAGAGATTGGGGCGAACAGTCTTACCGGTCTGACCAACCTGACGACTCTGATCCATAACTCCAGCATCCACCATGGCACGACTGCTCGATACCTCACCACCAAGAACCTTGGCGAGTTCCTCCAATTTGGAGAATCCGTCTTTGGTTCCGACACCACGGCCGCCACTCACCAGTATCTTGGCCTGGCTGATATCAGTGATTACCTTCTCTTCTTTTACAGTTTTAACAATCTTTACACGATTGATTTTCTTTTCGTCAAAGTGAACGGTATAATCTACCACCTCTCCTTTTCTATTAGGATCGGCAGCCATTTTCTGCATTACACCGGGACGAACAGTAGACATCTGCGGACGATGTTGTTTGCAAAGAATCGTAGCCATCAGATTACCACCGAAAGCAGGACGGGTCATACGGAACTCGTGAGCCTCGTCATCACTGATCTCCAACTTTGTGGCATCAGCGGTAAGACCTGTCACATTACGTGCGGAAACTCTAGGACCCAAGTCTCTACCAATAGTGGTAGCGCCAATCAACATAATGCTGGGCTTCTGTTCTTTAATAATCTGAGTGATAGCTTGTGTATAAGGCTCGGTCATATAGGTGGCCAACAAATCGTGGTCAACCACAATCACTCTGTCGGCACCATGCTCAATCAACCGACCAGCCTGTTCCTTGATATTCTTTCCCAGAAGCATAGCCACAACTTTCTCGTTGTTGGCATCAGCCAATTCGCGGGCCTTGCCCAACAACTCCAGGGCTACATTCTGTATCTTGCCTTCACGTTGTTCGGCAAATACATATACGTCTTTATATTCCGAAAGGTTCATTGTTCTTATTGTTTTTATGCCTTCCCTCTGGGTTTAGTTTCATGTTCACCCAAATATGAAGGCAACACGTTAAATAATATGTTTTTCCTTCAGTTTGTTAACAATAAGCTCTACGGCTTCCTCAGGCGACACTTCGTAGGTCTGGCCTGCGGGTTTGAGCTGTTTCGGGAAGGATTTGAACACCGAAGTCGGGGAACCCACTTTGCCGATTCTCTCTTCCGGCACATTGATGCGGTCGGCACCCCATACCTCTACTTCTTTGTTGTATGCATTCACGATACCCGACACAGTCATATAGCGGGGATGAACTGCACTGGCCAGAGCGGTCACCACACAGGGTGCCTGCATTTCAAGAACCTGATATCCGTCTTCCATCTGCTTGCGTACAGTGAAGGTACGGCTAGCCTCGTCATACTGCAGATCTTCCATATACGATACCTGCGGCAGGTCGAGGTGTTCTGCAATCTGAGGTCCAACCTGGGCTGTATCACCATCAATAGCCTGACGTCCTGTGATAATCAAGTCATATTCCATAGTTCTCAAAGCACCGGCGATGGCACTCGATGTAGCCAAAGTATCTGCACCGCCCAGTTTACGGTCAGTCAGCAGAATAGCTCGGTCTACACCCATTGCCAGAGCCTCTCTCAGGATGGCTTCTGCCTGTGGCAGACCCATTGTTATTACTGTAACATGGGCATTATATTTGTCTTTCAACTGAAGGGCAAACTCCAATCCTCCCTTGTCGTCAGGGTTCATAATGCTCGGTACTCCCTCACGGATAAGGGTGCCGGTCTGGGGATTAATCTTCACTTCGGTAGTGTCCGGCACTTGTTTTATGCAAACTACTATTTTCATTATCTCTTTTAATTATTATGTTTATGAATGTTGATTTCTCATGAGCGATAGGTCTTAGCGCCCACCACTCCATTCATCAATCAATATTATTTAAACAGTTTACCAGCAATCACCATTCGCTGAACCTCGCTTGTGCCCTCATAGATTTCAGTAATCTTGGCATCGCGCATCATGCGCTCAACGGGGTATTCACGAGTGTAGCCATATCCGCCGTGGAATTGCACTGCCTTTGTGGTGACCTCCATTGCGGTCTCTGCACAGAACAGTTTTGCCATTGCGGCCTCAGCGCTATAAGGTATGCCGTTGTCCTTATTGTAGTGGGCACGACGCACTAACAAACGGGCAGCCTGCACTTTGGTCTCAAGGTCTGCCATTTGGAACTGGGTGTTCTGGAACTGGCTAATGCTTCGTCCAAACTGTTTACGCTCCTTGGTGTAACGAACGGTCTCGTCCATAGCACCCTGTGCTATACCCAAAGCTTGGGCGGCAATACCGATACGGCCACCATCCAAAGTCTTCATTGCCAAGCCGAAACCTTTACCAATCTGACCCAACAAGTTCTCCTTCGGAATTCTGCAATCCTCAAATATCAGCTCGGTCGTTGCGCTGCCACGAATACCCATCTTCTTCTCCTTCTTTCCGATACTGAATCCCGGGGCGGTGCGCTCCACTATGAATGCACTGATACCTTTTGTTCCCAGACTCTTGTCGGTCATGGCAATCACAATAAACACATCGGCGTAGCTACCATTGGTGATAAAAATCTTACTACCGTTCAGAACCCACTCGTCACCATCCAAAACAGCCGTAGTCTGCTGACCAGCCGCATCAGTACCGGCGTTAGGTTCAGTCAGTCCGAATGCTCCAATCCATTCTCCGCTGGCCAGTTTCGGCAGATATTTCATTTTCTGTTCCTCTGTACCGGCCTCCAAAATGGGTGCACAGCAAAGACTGGTATGGGCTGAAAGTATAACACCCGTTGTGGCACATACGCGCGACAATTCCTCAACAGCCATTCCATACATAATATTGGTACCACCTGCACCGCCATACTGTGCAGGAATAGGAATACCCATAAGTCCTATCTTGGCCATCTTCTTTACAGTCTCCATCGGAAAACGTTCCTCCTCGTCAACTTCTGCGGCCAACGGTTTTACCTCTTTCTCTGCAAACTCGCGAATCATCTGCAGGAAGAGTTGTTCTTGTTTCGTGAAGCTAAAATCCATATTATTATTTTGTTAGTAGTGATTTGTATAGAGCAATCCGGCTCACCTCGTCGGGACTCTGTCCCGCCATTTGGCACACCGATCCAGAAAAGCCCTCCTTTATAATTATTTTACTGCAATTGTTTCTATTTCAACCAATGCACCCAGGGGCAACGCCTGTACTGCAAATGCTGCACGTGCCGGGCATTCTGTGGGATAGTACTTGGCATATACCTCGTTCATCGGCTTGAAATAGTCCATACTGGCCAAAAGGCAGGTCGATTTAACCACATCCTGGAAAGTAAAGCCAGCCTCGTCAAGTATTGCCTTTATGTTCTGCATCACCTGCTCGGTCTGTTCTGTTATGCCTTCGGGCATCTTTCCGGTAGCGGGATTGATGGGTACTTGCCCTGAAATGTAGAGCGTGTTGCCGGCCAATACTGCCTGGCTGTAGGGTCCTATTGCTGCAGGAGCCTTGGGGGTGTTAATAATTTTCTTCATAATATTTTATTGATATTTATTTTGTTTCTTTCACTCTGCCATCAATACATGATGCAATATTTGGAGTTGCAAAGATAAGATTTTTTTTTCATATATTATGCTTTTATTTATAAATTATATCAAGCACTTATTTAATCCTCTGAACATCAACCCCAACACACCATCATCAACATCCCTCTTTTCCACAAAAAACAATATCCTCCATTGCCTCATTGCTCCTCTACCGCCATGCTGTCAATCTGCCTTCGCCCCTTTATCTCCTTTCGGCTCATCCAGCACACTACAACAAAAGGTATCCCGGCGCCTGCCGGAATACCCTTTGCAAAATACCACTCTGGGAAGAATAGTGTCCCAGAACCAAGTATTGCTTTCCAGTATCAATATTTTATAAACTTCCTGCTCATTCCGTTGTATCGTACTATGTATGTACCCCTCGGCAATGTGCTCACATCCACGCTGGAGTGTCCATAACATTCCATCTTTCTCACCTCCCGGCCTTCAATATCGTTTATCACAACCATTCCGTCGGCTTCCACATTCATCACCTTCTCCACCGGATTGGGATAGACTTTGAAGGTATTCAAATCCACCGCACCTATCGCCACTATCGGCTCATCCGATATACTGGTGGTCAGAAAGACTTTATACTGCTTCGTCGTGCCGTCTTCTGCAGTTGTTGTGATGCTTACTTTCAGTGTGCTGTCGTTCAACCTTTCACGGGTTATATCAAGTGTTATATCCTCCACTTCTTTCACACAATCCACTACGGCCGTGCTCAATAGCGAGGTATCCGACACTCTGACCGTATAACTGAATACGTCCTTTGCAAAATTCTCCACTGCCTCTCCGTCCACGCTGATAGAGGTCAACCAAGCACTATATATAAACTCAATGTCATCTATCGATATCGAGTCATCGGCATGTCCTCCGCCTGCCTCTCTATTGGTTGTCATATTAACCAACACATAGTTAATCGACGACGACCCCTCATACACAAACGGAACCTTCAGCTGTTGCCATTGCATCTCATAAGCCGAACTGGTGGTCCGTGTTGTCCGTGCCGTAGCGCGTGCTTTATACAGCGAGCTGTTGCCCAAATCGTTGGGAGCCCTGAAATCATTGTCGCCATGCAGTATCACCTCCACTTGGGCTTCCGATTCCCCACTCTCGGCATAATAGCTCACCCATACATACATCGAGTCGGGCGTGGACACAAACGGCTGGCTATGCTCCGAATTGCTGCGTTCGGTATAGTTATAATTTTCTTCGCTTGTTGCCGACATAGCCCCTGCATGCACTCGGCCCGTTGTCATATTCCCATTGGCCTTTATTCCGAAATACGACTCGGTGTACAGCGTCAAGTAATACGCTCCCGTGCCTCCGGGTCTGTGTCCGTCCCTACGGTAGTGGTGTGTGGATGATGCCAGCATCGAAAAAGCTCCGTCACTTGTTCCGAACGAATTCCAATGCGTCGGCTCCGATGTGTTGCTTGTCGACTCCCAACTCTCAAACCCGTTATTCAACAGTTGATAGTTTGTTTGGGCATTTAATGTAGCAATAATTGAAGTGCCTATTGCCAAAAGCACAAAGAAAATAACTTTTTGTTTCATTGTATTATATTATGTTTTAGTTGCCACTAACATTTTTTGCAAAGATACCGAAAACGTTCAAACCATAATGTCGCACATGCTAGATTAACACTATTTAACGCAGCCGTCTTCACTCTTTACACTCATCAGTTATCCATTTCGGCCCCATCCATTTCAATCACCCTTCACTACCCAATCTGGCTCCCGCTTCAACCAACCTCACTCCTTTCAACCTTCGGTTTACCTATCTTTCCTTTTGTATCTCTCAAAGAAATAGTCCCCATTTCATCTTTTTTTCGTATCTTTGCAAATTATTTATGCTGTTCAACTCTTTAGAATTTATAATCTTTCTGCCTGTCGTTTTCGCATGTTACTGGCTTCTGCGCAAACGGCTCCGCTGGCAAAACACCTTTGTCGTAGCGGCATCCTACCTCTTCTATGGCTGGTGGGATTGGCGTTTCCTCCTGCTCATTGCTTTCACCTCTTTCTGCAGCTATTTTTCCGGCATCGCAATCCATCATGCGCAAAACCGCGCTTCCTCCACCCCTTCCCGTCATCCCTCTGCCAAGTTTTTCCTTTGGGCAAATATTATCCTCAATCTACTCATCCTCGGCTTGTTCAAATACTACGACTTCTTTGCGCAATCGTTTGCCGACCTTTTCTTAGGAGGGCAATCCGACTCCCTTCTCCTTCATCTCGTTCTGCCTGTGGGCATCTCTTTCTACACCTTCCAGGCTCTGAGCTATAGCATCGACATCTACCGGGGTGCACTTCAACCCACCCGCAATTGCATTGCCTTTCTCGCCTATGTCAGTTTCTTCCCCCAGTTGGTTGCTGGCCCCATCGAGCGCGCCACGAGTCTCCTCCCTCAGTTCGAACAATCCCGCCGCTTCAGCTACCCGTTGGCGGTCGACGGTTTGCGTCAAATGCTGTGGGGCTTTTTCAAAAAGATGGTGGTCGCCGACAGCTGCGGCCTCTATGTCAACCCCATTTTCGAACATCCCGATTGGTACAACGGCTCCACCCTTTTCCTGGCCGCCGTCCTGTTCTCTATTCAGATTTATGGCGACTTCTCGGGCTATAGCGATATCGCTATCGGCTGCGCCAAACTGTTCGGTATCCGTCTGCGCCGCAACTTCAATGTACCCTATTTCAGCCGCGACATCGCCGAATTCTGGCGTCGTTGGCACATATCTCTCACCACTTGGTTCCGCGACTACATCTATATTCCTCTTGGGGGCAGCCGTGTGCCCAAAGGCCGCATCGTGGTCAACACTTTCATCATCTTTCTGCTCAGCGGCCTATGGCATGGTGCCAACTGGACTTTCATAGCCTGGGGAGCATTCCACGCCTTGCTTTTCCTCCCGCTCATCCTTACTGGCAAAAACCGCAAACACCTCGAGGTGGTAGCCAACCACCACGCGCTCCCCTCCCCTGTCGAACTGTTGCAGATGCTCGCCACCTTCCTTCTCACCGTCATGGGCTGGATTCTTTTCCGTGCCGACAGCATCTCCGACGCTTTCCATTACTTCTCTCACATGTTCTCCTCTCTCTTCGACGGCAGCCCCAACATCACCTCCCCCATCGATGCATGGGTGCTAACTGTATCTATCCTAGTGATGACCGTGGTCGAGTGGATCAACCGCGACCAAGAACACGAATTCCGTCTCCAGCCGCGTGTCCGTCCCCTACGCTGGGCGTTCTATGTGGTTCTTCTTTTCTCCATCGGAGCCTATATGGTCACCAACGAAATGCCTTTCATCTATTTCCAATTCTAAACCCTTCAAGCCATGCATAAGTTTGTCCGCAATTCGCTTTTATTCCTCCCCGTGGCCGTGATTGGGTACTTGCTTCTCCTGGCCCTGCTGGGCGACCTCGATTGGGTACGTACAGCCATCACCCAAATGGGCAACACAGGCCATATCTGCAGCCGCGTAAAGGACATCCGCAACTACCACAATGTCGAAGTCCTGTTCCTGGGCTCCTCGCACGCCTACCGCACTTTCGACACTCGTTTTTACCGATCCAACGGCATTTCTTGCTTCAATCTCGGCTCCTCCAACCAAACGCCTATACAAACTTACGCCCTCCTGCAAGACTATCTCGACAGCCTCAACCCCAAGCGTGTGGTGTTCGAAGTGCATCAAGACATTCTGAACAACGACGGCGTGGAAAGCGCCGTAGACCTTCTTGCCAACACTCCCCTCACCCCTGCCAACTTCCGTATGGCCATGCAGTTCAAGAATATGAAAGTATTCAACACATTGCTTTACTCTTTCTACAATCAGAAAATCTGCCACCGCCTTGAACATTTCGTCGAGGACAGCGTCATCGAACAAAGTGCCTATGTGCCTGGAGGCTATGTGGAAACCCACACCAAGAGCTTCGTACGCAAACGCTACCCCCGACGCAACATCACCATACGTCCCGAACAACTCGCCGCCCTGAACAAGTGTCTCAACCTCTTGAAACAACGCCACATTCCCTATCTCTTGGTCGAAGTGCAGGATGCCGAGCAGCTTCGCAAAACTTTTCTCAATCACCCCTGGTTCGAACAGCAGATGAGCCAACTGGGTCCCTACCGCTACAAAATACTGCCCATGACCGATACCGTTCACTTTTCCAACAGCAACCACCTGTTCAAACCCGGCATCGAAATGTTCAACATAGACTTCCTCAACGACTACGACTCCATCTTTTCCTCAATCACAAATAATTAGTTCACAACAGCTTTCACCCACAATTAAATATCTCAACTCATTATGTATATCATCGGTCTCATGTCAGGTACCTCTCTCGACGGTCTCGACCTCGCCTATTGCAACATCAACCACAGCGGCTTCGAACTCCTGGCCGCCGACACCTACCCCTACAGCGCCGAATGGATTAAATGCCTCTCGTCGCTCGAAAACAGCTCGGCCTATCAATATGCCTTGGCCAATGTGCGTCTGGGACATTATATCGGACAGATGGTCAACCGTTTCCGTCTCGAACACCCCGGGCCCGTTGATGCTATTGCCTCGCATGGCCACACCATTTTCCACCAGCCCGACCTTGCTCTCACCACCCAGATTGGCGACGGTGACGCCATTGCTGCCGAAACCAACCTTCCCGTGGTGTTCAACTTCCGCAACCTCGATGTGGCTCTGGGTGGACAGGGAGCCCCGCTGGTACCCATTGGCGACCGCCTTCTTTTCTCCAAGTACGATGCTTGTCTCAATCTTGGCGGCATATCCAACATCTCCTACGAATCGCCTTCCCGCCGCCGCGTCGCTTTCGACATCTGTCCCTGCAATATGGCCCTCAACCATTTGGCCCGTCAGGTAAACAAACCCTACGACAACAATGGCCTTATGGCCCGCAGTGGCGCAATCAACCATGCGCTACTCAACGACCTCGACTCACTCGACTACTATCGGCTTCCCCTCCCGAAATCGCTGGGCAAGGAATGGTTTGTAGCCAACTTCCTGCCTCTCATCTCCTCCCGCCAGCTCAGCATACCCGACCTTCTGCGAACCGTCACCGAACATATCGCCAAACAGATTGCCTGGGCAGTGAAAGGCAACCAAATACAAACCCTTCTCGCCACCGGTGGCGGTGCCAAAAACAACTTCCTCATGGCACGCATTCAGGCCCTTATACCCGGCTGCAAAATCACAATTCCTTCCGACGACATCATCAACTATAAAGAAGCCATTATCTTTGCCCTGCTCGCATTCCTGCGCCTGCAGCAACGCAACAACTGTCTCAGCAGCGTCACAGGGGCCCGTTGCGACAACTGCGGTGGCGACATCGCCGGCACCATCTACCCCGCCTAACGCCTTCGTCCCGACTATTCTACAAACAGTTCGGCCGCCATCCCGTCGGCATGCAGCAATCCTTCCGCTGTGGGCCTGTAGTGCGTGGGGGTATCCTCCACCCAGCCCGCATCCACATACCGGGCTATATCCTTCTCCAACCGTAATGCAAACGGGGCATCCAAACAGGACTTATCTATTCCGTCCACCGTACGCAACGAAACCATAAGATACTCGTTGTATGCATCTTTCAACGTCAACTCCTCTTCCTCGTGGGCTATGCGGCCCGCCATTGCCCCTTCCACATACTCTTTCCAGTCAGCCACATTCCACCGCCTATGGGTCCCGTCAAACGAATGGGCTGCCGCCCCAATCCCCAAATATGGGGTCCTGTTCCAGTAGCGGCTGTTATGTATTGCCCTGAATCCCGGCTTGCAGAAATTCGATATCTCATATTGCAGAAATCCCTCTTTCTCAGCCCAGTGTTTCAACAATCCGTAGTGTTTCAACGCCATCTCCTCGCCACCCGGCTCCACCGTTCCACGTTCCACTTGGCTTGCCAGTATCGTGCCCGGCTCCACAGTCAAAGCATAGGCCGACAAATGCGTTACGGGCAGCTGCGACACCAAATCCAGATTGGCTTGCCACCCCTCAGCCGACTGATTTGGCAACCCATATATCAAATCCACGCTGATATTCTCAAAACCAGCCTTATAAGCATTCTCCACAGCCATGCGGGCTTGCCGTGCATTGTGGCGGCGATTCAACAACCGCAAGTCGTCATCGCTGAACGACTGTATGCCGATGCTGATTCTATTGAAAAAGGCCAGCCCCCGCAAGCGTTCAAGATACCCGGGCGTAAGATCCTCGGGATTGGCCTCTATGGTTACTTCTTCCAGCCCCCCAACATCGTAGTGGCTCTTTATGCACTCCACAATCTTTCCCAACTGCATGGTGTCCAACACCGTAGGCGTTCCACCTCCCATATATACCGTGCGAACTGGCTGCTCCATTTTATAGCTCCACATGGTCAATTCGCGGCAAACGGCATCCACATAAGCCTCATACCCCTCCCGCGTCACCGCCGAATAAAATGCACAATAAATGCACTTGCGATGGCAGAAGGGAATATGGATATATATCATAGAATCAACTATTAATCCTATAGCTGACTATCCAACAGCTGGTCGGCGGCAGCATAGGCACTGATTTTACTCTCCAGAATATCTTGACTAATCTTGGCCAATCGCTCCTCCATTCCCGGCGAGTTGTAGAAACGGTCACGCAACCCGTTCTCGATAGTTTCGTGCAATATGCGCAGGTTCTGCTGCTGACGCTTGTGATAGAAATAGCCGTTGGCCTTGGTAAATGCAACATACTCCATCACGTTGTTCCACAAATCCTGCACTCCCTGATGTGTGTAGGCCGAACAGAGCATCACCTTCACCGTCCACTGCGAGTCCGGCATCGGGAAGAGGTGCAGTGCATTGCGGTACTGGGTGGCAGCCAGCTCGGCCTTAACCATATCGATGTCGCATTTGTTTATGGCAATCATGTCGGCCATCTCCATTATGCCTCGCTTAATGCCCTGAAGCTCGTCGCCCGTATTGGCAAGCTGCAACAAAAGGAAAAAGTCCACCATCGAGTGGGCGGCCACTTCCGACTGCCCCACACCCACTGTCTCAACAATCACCACGTCGAATCCTGCCGCTTCGCAAAGCACTATGATCTCGCGCGTCTTGCGTGCCACTCCGCCCAACGAGCCGGCCGACGGGGAAGGACGGATAAAAGCATTGGGGTCGACCGACAACTCTTCCATGCGGGTTTTATCGCCCAAAATACTGCCCTTGCTCCTCTCACTGCTGGGGTCTATGGCCAGGACAGCCACCTTATGGTTATGCCCTGTAAGATATTTTCCCAACGCCTCAATCACCGTGCTCTTTCCGGCACCGGGCACACCGGTGATGCCCAGCCTCACCGACTTTCCCGAATAGGGAAGACAGCGTTCTATAACCTGTTGCGCACGCTGCTGATGGTCGTGCAACGAACTTTCAACCAATGTAATAGCCCTACTCAGCATAATGCGGTCCCCATGCAGTATACCACACACCAACTCCTCCACTGTTGGCTCCTGCCGTTTGCGTGCTCGAATCTTGTCAATATAGCTATTGCTCACTTGACCAGGCTGTTGCACACCTTGCTGCACACTGAGGGCTGATTCATAGTCAAAATTACTATATAATTTCTTGTCTTCGGGTACCATTTTCAGTATTATTTTTGTTTTTTCTGATAACGTAAAAATTTCATTCTTAGTATAGATATAACTTTTTTCAAAAAAAATTTTGCTATATCGCAAAAAGTTAGTACTTTTGCAACCGCTTTTCGAGAGAAACGAATAAGTAGATGGCGGGATAGCTCAGCTGGTTAGAGCGCTGGATTCATAACCCGGAGGTCATCAGTTCAAGTCTGATTCCCGCTACCAACTCCCTAAGAAAGTTCCAAACCCACGGTTCGGGACTTTTTATTATTCCCACCTACGC
>JAEEGF010822510.1_pt1 | contig 84379 bp, 63 predicted proteins | sample 9134171 | NCBI WGS metagenome assembly JAEEGF01 (sample SAMN16246542, study PRJNA631951) | gut metagenome | biome: gut microbiome; feature: rumen; material: AP-attached | host: Bos | place: Iran: Karaj | collected 2018-10 | reverse complement strand
CCCGACAAGTACCACGAAAAGTTTTATTCACAAAAATAATAAAAATATTATTAGATTAGTGAAGGCTTTGGGTGAAGAGCAACTCTCCGTCAAAGTGATGATGGAGAGGATTGGCTTGAAAGATAGGGAGAACTTCCTTGACTACACTCTTAATCCTTCTATGAACGAGGGCTATGTCCGTATGCTTTATCCTGATTCGCCCCGTCATCCGCGACAGAAATACCAGCTGACGGTAAAAGGACAGGCTCTTTACAAGAGCATATGCCATGAGGACAGAAAGAAATAGATATCGAATATAAATTAAAACAGCGTTGTATGATGTATCCTCAGATGGAAGAGGGAAGAGGGAAGAAGGCTGAGGGATGATAGTATGAGGGATGATGTTAGATGTTAGATGTATGATGTGTGATGTATGAGGGATGATGGAAGATGTAAGATGGAAGATGTAATCGAGAACTCGGCTTGTTGTAAGATTCCGACGACGAACAGGGAGTTCTGGGTGAAGAAGATTTGCCGCAATATGGAGCGGGACCAAGAGAACTACCGCATTCTGCAGGAGAATGGGTGGCACTGCGTAGCGAGTTTTGTGAAGTGTTAATGTTCAATGTTCAATGATTTTTCGTATCTTTGCAAGCAGAATGCTGCGAAAACGTTATAAAAGCGTATGGAAGAGAAGATAATAGACAACGAACTGTTTAATCCTAAAGAGATACAGTCGCCCTTTGACAGTGTCAAGGAGGTGGATGCTGAAGGCCGTGAGTGGTGGAACTCGCGCAAGCTAGCACGCCTGATGGGTTATATGAAATACTGGAACTTCGAGCGACTGATGGATAAGGTAGTTACGTTCCTGCAACAAGAGAAGGGACTTGACCTGAAAGAGCACATGGTGGAGATAGAGGAGATGGCAAAACTTGGATCAGGAACATCACGCCAGGTGACATCATTTCTCCTTTCACGAACAGCCTGTGTTGCCATTGCCCTGAATGCCGATAAGAAGAAACCCTTTGTAAGGGTTGCCCAAGAATACTTTTCGCAGAAGATGGACTCGAAGGAACTGGCAACAAGTTTCGAGGGCAATGTTCTGATGTATCGCTCGAGTACAGGTAAGGTGAATGTAAGTGTTCTGTTCAACAATGATACGTTTTGGCTGTCGCAACGACGAATGTCGAAATTGTTCTCCGTTGATGTATCCACTATCAACTATCATCTAAAACAGATAAATGAGAGTGGTGAAGTCCAATTGTCCGACGCTATCCGAAAAATTCCAATTCTCTCGGAAAAATGGGATGAACAGGGCGTTCTGCTCTATAATCTAGATGCCATCATTGCCGTTGGTTATCGCGTAAACAGCTATGAGGCTACGCAGTTCCGCATCTGGGCTCGCGAGATCTTGAAGGAATACATTGTTAAGGGATATGTGCTGGACGATGAGCGGCTTAAGGGCAAGAATCCGTTTGGTGCCGACTACTTTGAGGACTTGCTGGATCGCATCCGTGAGATTCGCACCTCTGAGCGTCGCTACTATCAGAAGATAACTGATATCTATGCCGAATGTAGCAGCGACTACGACCCTAAGAGCGAGGTGACAAAGACTTTCTACAAGACCGTTCAGAACATGATGCATTATGCCGTAAGTCATCAGACGGCAGCAGAGATAGTTTATAATCGCGCCAATGCGGAAAAACCTCACATGGGATTGACAACGTGGAAGAATGCTCCTGACGGACGTGTGGTGAAAAGCGATGTGACGGTTGCCAAGAATTATCTGTCAGAAAAGGAGGTTAGTCAGTTGAATCTGTTGACAGCAGCTTTTCTGGATATGGCAGAGGATAGAGCGCAACGTCATATCATTATGAAAATGACAGATTGGAAAACTCTGTTGGAGAGATATTTGCAGATATCAGATCGAGATATTCTGCTAGATGCAGGTTCTATTAGCCATGAGGAAGCCGAGGCCAAAGCTTTGGATGAATACGAGAAGTTTTGGAGGATACAGGATAAGACAATCCTCTCAGATTTCGACAAGTTAATAGAAGGGCTTGAATAATTTCAGACAAGCTTAACATGAAACACATAGAGGTGGTAGCAGCAATCATCCGCAAGGGAGATAAGATATTCGCCACTCAGCGAGGGTATGGCGAGTGGAAGGACTGGTGGGAGTTCCCTGGCGGAAAGATGGAGGTAGGGGAGACACCTGAGGAAGCGCTTGTGCGTGAGATTCGCGAAGAGCTCTCTGCAGAAATCAACGTGGGTGAGTTACTCACCACCGTAGAGTATGATTACCCTAAGTTTCATCTAACGATGCATTGCTTCCTCTGCACCCTCGTTGGCGAAGCCCTCCACCTAAATGAACACGAAGCTGCACGTTGGCTCACCATGAATGAGTTAGACAGCGTGCAATGGCTCCCCGCTGACGAAAAAGTGATTGAAATAATGGTTAAAGGTTAATGGTTAACGGTTAAAGAGTTTAGTTTACCGTTCCCGTTAACGTTATCGTTGACGTCATATTTGACCCCTTCAGGGTCTTCCTTCTTACATCTTCCTTCTTACATCTATTTCCGCTCTGCGATTTATCTGATATTTCTCATATAAAAAGAATGGAGATCAATTTCATAACCCTCAAAATCCGTAGAACACAGATAATGGGAATAATAGAGATGACAGTCGAAGACTGTGGTTTTTTAGCCCGAAGGGCGGGGTTTTTCCTCGATGAGAAAGGGAGCCCCGAAGGGGTTAATGATATTAGTATTAAGGCTGTCTGTATGCTTGCATACAAGCAGAATTAAACTAATAACATTAAATACTCCAAAAGAGTATCTTTCTCAGCGAGGGGTTTTCCCGGTTTTCTTTGAAAAACCATTTCTGCGAATTTCCGCGATTTCTGCGTGACCTTTTAAAAATAATTTTCAATTTTCAATTAGATGAAGGCCAAAGTGCGCGTCACCGACGCAAAGCGTGCAGCCTCTCCACAATGATTGCCAGGGCACCGTCGCCTGTTACGTTGCAGGCAGTGCCGAAGGAATCCATGGCGATGTAGAGGGCTATCATGAGCGCCTGGGCATCAGAGCTGAAGCCCAGAATGCCCGCCAAGGGACCCAATGCAGCCATCACCGCACCGCCAGGCACACCCGGTGCTGCTACCATACAGACAGCCAGCAGCAGGATGAAATGCATGAAGAGCGGCAGGTTGTGCGGCAGCCCGCCAATCAGGCAGACAGTGAGCGCACAGCACGTAATCTTCATCATCGAGCCAGACAGATGGATGGTTGCACAGAGCGGAACGCAGAAGCTGGCAATCTCGTCGCTGACCCCGTTCTTCTTCGTCTGACGCAGCGTCACGGGTATTGTTGCAGCACTCGACGAGGTGCCTAAGGCCGTCAGATAGGCCGGCAGCATATTCATCAGCATACGCAGCGGATTCTTACGCGCCACAGCGCCCGCTATCAGGAACTCATAGAGCAGGATTACGATATGCAAAACAAAGATGATGCAGATGATCTTGGCAAACACGACAATGATGTGATAGGCCTCGCCCGTGAAGGCCATCCCCAGGAAGATGCCGAAGATATAGAGCGGCAGTATAGGGATGATGGCCACCTGGATGGTCTTCTCTATGATGGTGCGGAACTCGTTGAATCCGTTCTTCAGCGTTGGTGAGTTCGTATAGGCAATGCCGATGCCAACCACGAACGAGCTCACCAGGGCCGCCATCACATCCAGTATGGCAGGAATCTGCAACTGGAAGAAAGGCTGCAATTCATCGGACTTATTCACCGCCATCGAAGCCTGACTGTCTATCAGATGCGGAAAGAGCATGGTGCCCGTTCCGTAAGCCAGGAGCCCGGACACAATAGTGTCGGCGTATGCCAATCCCACCGTCAGCAGCAACAGACGTCCGGCCGTATGGCCGATATCAGCAATGGCTGGCGTAACCAATCCCACGATGATGAGAGGAATCAGGAAGCCCAGAAACTGGCTGAACACATAGTTGAAAGTCACAAACACGCGCACCCACACTTCCGGCAGCACGTTTCCTATTAATATCCCCAATACAATGGCGATAATAATGCGAGGTAATAATCCGATCCTTTTCACTTTTCTAATGGTTATTGAAATAACGGTTAAAGGTTAAGGGTTAAAGGTTAAAGAGTTTTAGCCAAAAGCCAACAGCCATTGAGAATTGAGACCCTGAAGGGGTCATATAACCTAGAATAGGGTCTTGACCCTATCAATGGATTAGGCCCCCCACACACACACCGCCCCTGTAAGGGGCTAATAACGTTATGCGCCCCTTACAGGGGCATTGGTGGGGCGGTGTCGTGTCATTTACGTAGGGGCGAGCCCCTACGCTATGTTATTTGACCCCGTTGGGGTCTCTAATCACTAATCTTAGGCCTTCTCGAGGATTTCGATTTTCATTTCGCCGCATTCGTTGATGATGCCAACGTTCTCGATGAATTCGGGCGTTTTGCTGTGAGCATCGAGGGAGGCTTGGTCGGCCCAGGTCTCGATGATGCAGAAGACATCGGGGCGGGTGGCACTCTCGAAGGCATCGTAGGCGATGCAACCGGGATGACTCTGACTCTTGGCTACAAGGGCAATGGCTGCCTCTAATGCACGGTCGTACTGGCCTTTCTTGGCCTGGAAGAAACAATTCAGTCTTAACATAATTATATATATTTTGGGGTTATTGATATAATTTTACCCTACAAAGTTAAGGATTATCGGCGAATTTGACTATCTTTGCAGGCACAAAATAACAAAAATTAATCTAATAATTCTACAATGAGACGTTTTACGACGACCATGAGCCTGTTATTTGCTCTGGTTTTGTGCATCGGCGCACAACAATTCAACAAGAATCAGGGTTATCGCCTGGAGATCGGCGACGGCCTGGCATTGGACTGCCAGAACGGTACTATCACCTTCAGTCCTGCCAACAAGAAATCTATGACTCAGGTATGGCAGGTGCATCCCTCTGTACGCGGCGACTACAACGTGCTGTTCAACCCCTATGGCCAGGTGGCCCTGGACAACGGTAACAACGGCCAGCGCGAGGCTGAGGTGATCACCTGGGATGCCAACGGCGGCAACCCCAACCAGCAGTGGAAGATCACAACCCAGGCGGACGGCACGGTGACACTGACCTGTGCTGCTGGCGGCCTGAAACTGGGCTATAACGATAACTGCCAACCTGGTGGCCACGTGTGGCAGATGAAGGCCACGGATGCTGACCGCTTTGTGAAGTGGCAGATGGTGAAGACGGACCTGAAGGTGGTGTCTGAAGCCTTGCAGGCCAAGAGCAAGCACGAATGGGAGAACCAGGCTATCTATGGCATCAACAAGGAGCCGGGCCGTGCCACCATGCTGCTCTATGCCAGCGAGAAGGAGATGAAGCAGGACGAGGCCTACAGCAAACCCTGGCTATGGCCCAACAGCAGCCTGCGCCTGATGCTGAGCGGCAAGTGGCAGTTCAACTGGGTGCCCAGTCCTGAGCAGCGCCCCGCTGACTTCTACAAGACAAGCTATGATGCCTCTGCCTGGAAGACCATCCAGGTGCCCAGCTGTGTGGAGATGCTGGGTTATGGCACACCTATCTATACGAATGTTACTTATCCCTTTAAGAACCAACCTCCATTTATCAGAGGACAAGAGGGTTATACGGTGGTGAAGGAGCCCAATGCAGTGAGCAGCTACCGCCGTACCTTCGAGGTACCGGCCGCTTGGGACGGACGCGAGATTTACCTCCATTTCAACGGTATATACAGCGCTGCCTACGTATGGGTGAACGGCCAGAAGGTGGGTTACACACAGGGCCCCAACAACGATTCGGAATTCGATGTGACGAAGTACCTGAAGATAGGCGGACAGAACCTTGTCTGCGTGGAGGTATACAGATGGAGCGACGGCTCGTACATCGAGGACCAGGATATGTTCCGCCTGAGCGGTATCCATCGTGATGTTTACCTGGAGGCCCGCCAGAAGGTGCAGCTGCAGGATGCCTACCTGACATCTGACTTCGGACGCAGAGGACTGGGATTTGCCAAGCTGAACATAGACCTGACACTGCAGAACCTGAGCAAGAAGGCTCAGGATGCGCTGGTGGAGTGCAAGCTGTATGACCCACAGGGCAAACTGGTGCAGATCTGCAAGATGACGGCCGAGCAGCTCGCAAAGGGCGAGAAGAGGGTGATCCGCCCCTTCTTCCAGGTAAAGGAGCCCCAGCTCTGGACAGCTGAGACGCCCAACCTCTATACCGTAGACATCAACGTGAACGGCGATATCAGCACACAGAAATACGGATTCCGCAAGATAGAGAACCGCAACGGCCAGGTCTTCATCAACGGCAAGCGTGTGATGTTCAAGGGTGCTGACCGCCACGACACACATCCCGTATATGGCAAGGCCATCCCCGTGGAGAGCATGATAGAGGACATCCTGCTGATGAAGCGCTATAACCTGAACACGGTGCGTACGAGCCACTATCCCAACGATCCCCGCATGTATGCCCTGTATGACTACTACGGCATCTATACGATGGACGAGGCGGACGTGGAGTGCCACGCCAACCACAGCCTGTCGAAGAACCCCCTGTGGGAAGGTCAGTATGTAGACCGCCAGCAGCGTATGGTACTGAGGGACCGCAACCACGCGAGCGTGATCTTCTGGAGTATGGGTAACGAGTGCGGCGGCGGCGATAACTTCGTGGCCAGCAAGAAGGCCATCCAGGCACTGGACGGACGACTGATACACTATGAGGGTATGAACGAGGTGGCCGATATGGACAGCCGTATGTATCCCAGCATGGAGCACATGATAGCCCTGGACAGAAACGAGGGCCTGAAGGACCGCCCCTTCTTCCTCTGTGAATACGCACACGCCATGGGTAACGCCATAGGTAACCTGAAGGAGTACTGGGACTATATAGAATTCGAGAGCAAGCGCATGATAGGCGGCTGCATCTGGGACTGGGTAGATCAGGGTCTGTGCAAGTACGGCGAGCCAACGACGAACATGTATTATGGCGGTGGATTCGGCGATTATCCCAACGATAACGACTTCTGCTGTAACGGTATCATCACATCGGACCGCCACGTGACACCCAAGCTGGAGCAGGTGAAGAAGGTTTACCAGTATGTGGACTTCCGCCTGACGGACGAGGGCAAGATCCGCATCCGCAACCGCTACTGCTTCCACGACCTGGGCGCCTATAACCTGAAGTATGAGTTGCTGCGCGACGGACGCGTCATCAAGAGCGGCGTGACAAGCATGTCTGCCGTTCAGCCCACAGACAGCATAGACATAGATATGCCCGTAGAGGTGCCCGAGGAGAAGGGTATGTTCCACCTGAACCTGTCGCTGGAGCTGAAGCAGGCCAACATCTGGGCTCCTGCCGGACACAGCGTGGCTGCCGAGCAGCTGTATCTGAAGGGCGAGATGGAGGACGGCCTGGACTTCCCCAAGTATGATGAGGGTGCCTTCACAGCCCGCGAGACGGAAGATGCCATCACCATAAAGGGTAAGGACTGGAGCTTCGGCATCAGCAAGAAGACGGGCGCGGTGACAGACCTGACATACGGCGGCAAGCAGATGGTGGCCGAGGGCGAGAATTTCCTCTTTAACGGCTATCGCAGCATCAACAACGATCGCGTGGGTAACCTGAACGCACAGCGTGAGGAGGTTATCGTGAAGCTGATACAGAACGAGAAGTGGACCAAGATCTTTACCACCCAGATCGTGAAGGGTGGCAGGGACGGACGCTCGAAGGTGCCCGTGGCAACGGAATATGAGTTCCTGCCAGACGGCAAGATACTGGTAACGGTGACCATAGCCAACTTGGAGAAGAATGTGGACTTCCACCGTCTGGGCCTGCAGGCATTCATGGACAAGAGCCTGGAGAATGTGGAGTACCTGGGCCGTGGCCCCATGGAGAACTATCCTGACAGAAAGGACTGTGCCTTCGTAGGTTGCTACAACACTACGGTGAGCGGCATGCAGGAGGAATACATCAAGCCCCAGAGCATGGGCGAACGTTGTGACGTGAACTGGGTGCAGCTGACAGACAACAGCGGCAAGGGCGTAAGATTCACAGCCCTGGTGAACAACTTTATGTTCAGCGCCCAGCACTATACCGACGAGGAGCTGTGGCAGACCAAATACCTGCACGAGCTGAACAGCATCCGCAGGCCTGAGGTGGTGCTGCACCTGGATGCCGCCATGCGCGGATTGGGCAACGCCAGCTGCGGCCCCGGCCCCCTGAGGAAATATGAAATGGAGAAGAGACACTACAGACTGTTCATGTGTATTTCGCCAGTGAAATAAAAGGAAGGAAAATGGAATAGGGGAGTCGCAGAGGCTCCCCTTTTTCTGTGATACGTTGACATAAGTCAAGAAAATAAAAAAGAATTTGTGCGGTCGGGAATTTGTTGTATCTTTGCACACGTAAAAAAAGTACCATAAAGAGTTAATTTAATGGCAGATAAGAAACTTGTTCCCGACTTTATTTTCGAAAGCAGTTGGGAAGTATGCAACAAGATCGGCGGTATATATACCGTACTCAGTACCAGAGCAAAGACACTACAGGAATCCGCTAAAGACAATCTGGCCTTCATCGGACCTGACGTTTGGCAGAACCAGGAAAACCCTCTCTTCACAGAAGATAAGAATCTATGGCCCGCCTGGACCAGGAAAGCTGCGGAGGAAGGCCTTCGCGTGCGTGTGGGCCGATGGAACATCCCAGGAGCGCCAGGCGTGATACTCGTGGACTTTACCCCTTACTTTGCCATTAAAAACGAGATCTACGGCAATGCGTGGAACGACTTCCAGGTAGACAGCCTGCATGCCTACGGCGACTATGACGAGGCGAGCATGTTTGCCTATGCCGCTGCCAAGGTGGTGGAGAGTTTCTATAACCATTCGCTGAAGAAGAAAAAGAATGTGGTATACCAGGTGCATGAATGGATGACCTGCCTGGGCGCTCTCTACATCAAGAAGTATGTGCCCCAGATAGCTACCATCTTTACGACCCATGCCACCAGCATCGGACGCAGCATAGCAGGCAACAACAAACCCCTGTATGAGTACCTGTGGGCCTATAACGGCACGCAGATGGCTCAGGAGCTGAACATGGAGGCCAAGCACAGCATAGAACGCCAGACGGCACACAACGTGGATTGCTTTACCACCGTGAGCGATGTGACAGCATACGAATGCAAGGAGCTGCTGGACAAGGAGTGCGATGCCATACTGATGAACGGATTCGAGCAGGACTTCGTGCCCAAGGGGGCCAAGTTCGCCGCTGCCAGAGCTGCCGCAAGGAAGAAGATCTTCCAGGTAGCCAACGCCCTGACGGGTACGGAATATCCAGACGACACACTGGTGGTAGCCATCAGCGGCAGATACGAATACAAGAACAAGGGAATAGACGTCTTCCTGGAGGCTATGTACCGCGGCCTGTATGAGCAGCACCTGGAGCGTCCCGTACTGGCACTCATTCAGGTGCCCGGATGGATAGAGGGCGTACGCATGGATCTGCTGAACAGGGTCAAGTTCCCTGACAACTATGACTTCCCATTGGATAATCCGCTATACACACATGCCCTGCACAACGTGGAGTCGGACAATGTGCTGAACTTCCTGCACTCGCACGGCATGCGCAATAATAAGGAGAGCAAGGTGAAGGTGATCTTCGTGCCCAGCTATCTGGACGGCAACGACGGCATCTTCAATATGTCGTACTACGACCTGCTGATCGGTAACGACCTGGCTGTCTATCCCTCGTATTACGAACCCTGGGGCTACACGCCGCTGGAGGCTATCGCCTTCCATGTGCCCTGTATCACGACTTCGCTATCAGGCTTTGGCGTATGGGCCAACAAGGAGGCAGGCGGACAGAGCACCATACAGGACGGTGTGGAGGTGATCAGCCGCAATGACTATAACTATAACGAGGTGGCCGACAGCATCGTCAGCACCATCACACGATACTCGGCACTGGACAGCAAGAAACAGGAGGCTGCCAGAAAGAAAGCTGCGAAGCTGGCTGAGAAAGCCCTCTGGAAACACTTTATCAGCTATTACTTCGAAGCATACGATATAGCATTAAAGAACAGAAATAAGAGATTGTTAAAATAAATACTCATCATTAATTATATTCAGGAGAAAACAAAATGAAAATCAAGGCAAGTAGTACTAACCAACCCTGTTGGAAACCTATTACCGTAAAGAGTAATGTGCCTGCAGAGTTGAGTAAGTTGGAAGAACTCGCTCATAATATGTGGTGGTCTTGGAACCACAACGCAAGAAGTCTGTTCCGCAGTTTGGACAAGACTTTATACGAGGACTGTCACCAGAACCCCGTTCTGCTGCTGGAGAAGATCAGTTTCGAGAAACTGGAGAAACTGGCCAAGGACAAGGCTGTGCTGAAGAAGATGAACGAGGTGTATGACGAATTCCGCGCCTACATGGACGTTGAGCCGGACAAGTCTCGCGCCAGTGTGGCCTACCTCTGTATGGAGTATGGTCTGAACCAGGTTCTGAAGATCTATTCTGGCGGTCTGGGCATCCTGGCAGGTGACTACCTAAAGGAAGCCAGCGACTCTAACGTAGATATGTGTGCAGTAGGTTTCCTGTATCGTTACGGCTACTTCACACAGACCCTGAGCATGGACGGTCAGCAGATTGCCAACTACGAGGCTCAGAACTTTGGCATCCTGCCCATCGAGCAGCAGATGAACGAGGACGGCACTCCTATGGTAGTGGACGTTCCCTATATGAACTATCACGTGCATGCCTATGTATGGCGTGTGAACGTGGGTCGTATCAAGCTGTATCTGCTGGATACGGACAACGAGATGAACTCGGAATACGACCGCAGCATCACCCACGCCCTGTATGGCGGCGACTGGGAGAACCGTCTGAAGCAGGAGATCCTGCTGGGTATCGGCGGTGTGCTGACACTGAAGAAGCTGGGCATCAAGAAGGATGTGTACCACTGTAACGAGGGACACGCCGCACTGTGTAATGTGCAGCGTCTGGTAGATTATGTGAAGGAGGGTATGAGCTTTACGATGGCCCTGGAGCTGGTGCGTGCCTCTTCGCTCTATACCGTTCACACACCCGTACCTGCCGGTCACGACTACTTCGACGAGGGTCTGTTCAGCAAGTACATGAGCGGCTATCCACAGATGCTGGGCATCAGCTGGGACGAGTTCATCGGCATGGGTCGTATGAACCCCGAAGACCACTCGGAGCGCTTCTGTATGTCGACCTTTGCCTGCAACACTTCGCAGGAGGTGAACGGCGTGAGCTGGCTGCACGGCGAGGTGAGCAAGAAGATGTTTGCCGGTATCTGGAAGGGTTACTATCCAGAGGAGAGCCACGTAGGTTACGTGACGAACGGTGTGCACTTCCCCACATGGTGTGCCAACGAGTGGCGTAAGCTCTATGCCAAGCACTTCGACAAGAATCACCTGAACGACCAGAGCAATCAGGCTATCTGGGAGGCTATATATAATGTAAGCGACGAGGAGGTATGGGAGACCCGCATGCAGCTGAAGACAAAGCTGGTGGACTATATCCGCGAGAAGTTCCGCGACAGCTGGCTGAAGAATCAGGGTGATCCATCGCGTGTGGTTAACCTGATGGAGAAGATCAACCCCAATGCGCTGATGATAGGATTCGGACGCCGATTCGCCACCTACAAGCGTGCACACCTCCTGTTTACAGACTTGGAGCGTCTGGCCAGAATCGTCAACAACCCTGACTATCCCGTGCAGTTCCTCTACACAGGTAAGGCACATCCCGCCGATGGTGCAGGACAGGGCCTCATCAAGAAGATCTACGAGATAAGCCAGCGCCCTGAGTTCCTGGGCAAGATCATCTTCCTGGAGAACTATGATATGCAGCTGGCTCGCCGTCTGGTGAGCGGTGTGGATATCTGGATGAATACACCCACACGTCCGCTGGAGGCATCAGGCACATCTGGCGAGAAGGCCGAGATGAACGGTGTAGTAAACCTGTCGGTACTGGACGGCTGGTGGCTGGAAGGATATCGCGAGGGTGCCGGTTGGGCCCTGACAGACAAGCGTACCTATCAGAGTCAGGAGTATCAGGATCAGCTGGATGCTGCCACCATCTACTCTCTGCTCGAGAACGAGATCATGCCGCTCTACTATGCCAAGAATGCCAAGGGATTCAGCCCTGGCTGGATAAAGGTAATCAAGAACTCTATTGCACAGATCGCTCCCCATTATACGATGAAGCGTCAGTTGGACGACTACTACAACAAGTTCTACAACAAGTTGCGTGACCGTTCGAACGCCCTGAATGCCAATAACAGAAAGCTGGCTTACGACATTGCCCTCTGGAAGGAGACAGTGGCTGAGCGCTGGGATGCCGTGAATGTGGTAGAGATCAGAAAATCCGAAGAGGTGGTTAACGGCAACATCGAAGCCGGCAAGAAGTATAACGTGGAGGTTGTGATAGACGAAGCAGGCCTGGACAATGCAGTAGGCATAGAGCTGGTAACCCTGCAGACAGACATCCACGGCGAGGATCATATCTATCACGTGAACGACTTCGAACTGGTGAACATAGAGGGTAACCGCTATACCTTCAGGACATCACACAGTGTAGACAATGCAGGAAGCTTCAAGGTATGCTATCGTATGTATCCCAAGAACGAGAATCTTCCTCATCGTCAGGACTTCAGCTACGTTAAGTGGTTCGTATAATGCAACATCCAGGCAGTATGCCCATAGATATGCCAAGCATCAGGTTTGCTGTTATCGACAGCAACGTCCTGACGTGTCTGGGCCTTCAGCATCTTCTGGGCCGACTGCTGCCTATGGCTGAGATACAAGTATTCTCGAGTACAAAGGAACTGATGGAACTCGGTGACACATCCGGGTTCCTTCACTTCTTTGTGGCTTCAAGCATATTCTTCGAGCAGGCAAGTTTCTTCCGCCAGTTCCCCAAGAAGACGATTGTGCTGGTGAAGGGAGACATGCAGATAAAGGATATACATACCCTGAATGTATGTCAGAACGAGAAACAGCTGATCAGCGATATCATGGCCCTGCAGCATATGGGCCACGATCATGCCATCAATATGGCCCGACAGGTGGAGAGCAAGGAGGTGCTGTCGTCGCGCGAGATAGAAGTGGCCATACTGCTGTGCAAGGGCTATATCAATAAGGAGATAGCCGACCAGCTCTCGCTGGCCACCACAACGGTGATCTCGCATCGCAAGAATATCATGGAGAAGATTCACGCCCGCTCGCTGGCCGACATCATCATCTATTGCGTGGTAAAGGGAATCGTCAGCATAGAGGATTTATAAAGATACAGACAGCATAATAATAGGAATGCCCCCAAGGATAACTCTTGAGGGCATTCTTCTTTATGTTCGAAAAAAAAACTATAATCAGATCTCTTCGTTGGCGTAAAGGAAACGCTTGATGCTCTTCTTGGGCGTCTTCTCGAATTCCTGTTTCATGATCTTGATACCAGCCAACTGAGCATAGGCGGGGAGGAGAGGATTGACATCCTTGCGGTTCTGCTCCATGAGCTCGGCCAGGCCCTCTTCTGTGAGACGCTCGGCCTGAACCTGATCCTGATCGGGATAAACAAGGCCGTAGAGCTTGTCGCCCTTCTGGATGACTACGCATTCGGCAACCATCTTCATATTGCTAAGCTTGTCCTCGATCTCCTCTGGGTAGATATTCTGGCCATTGGCACCCAGCAACATATTCTTGCTTCTGCCCTTGATGAAGACATTGCCCTTCTTGTCCATAACACCCAGGTCGCCAGTGTGGTACCAGCCTTCCTTATCGAGCGTGGCCTCTGTGGCCTCTTCGTTCTTGTAATAGCCAAGCATAACATTAAGACCACGTGTCAGGATCTCGCCAGGAATCTTCTGGGGATCGGGGCTGAGGATCTTCAGTTCTTGATGTATGACATTCTTACCGCAACTGCCAGGAACCATCTTCTTGTAATCCTCGTATGTGATGATAGGAGCACATTCTGTGGCACCATAACCAACGGTGTAACGGAAGCCGATATCGTGCAGGAGCTTCTCGATCTCCTGATTCAAGGCTGCACCTCCGATAATCACCTCGTAGAAGTTGCCACCCAGGGCCTTGGTAAGACCATCGCAGATCTTGCGCTTGATAATCCTGTTGATGATAGGTGTCTTCATAAGGATGCGCATCTGGGGCGTCTGGATCTTGGGCAGAACGGCCTTGCGAACTACCTTTTCTATAATAAGAGGTACAACAATCAGGATAACGGGCTTTACCTCGGCCAATGCCTGCATCAATACAGTAGGTGATGCCATCTTGGTAAGAAAGTGGATGTGTACACAGGAGAGGAACTCGAAGGTGAACTCGAATGCCATTCCATACATGTGGGCCATGGGCAGCATAGAGAGAATATGATCGCCAGGCTTGATAATATCACCCAATACGTTTACGGCAAAATCATAGTTGCTCCACAATGCACGATAGGGGAGCATAACACCCTTGCTATTGCTGGTAGTACCACTGGTGTAATTGATGATGGCCAACTCGTTAGGCTCGTCCTTATGATAATTAAGGTCTGAAGGCTGCAGGCCATTGGGATATTTCTGGGCATAAATCCCGGCAACGGCAGCATCGGCCTGAGCAAAACGCTCTGTGTTGCTGCACAATACGCTGTAATCGGCCAATGACATGATTCCCTCCAGGGCTGGCATCTCGCTGGCAGTAAGACCGGGCCATACCTTGTCTCCGACAAGCAGCAACTTGGCCTCGCTGTGATTTACGATATCATGAATCTGGGAGGGGTGAAACTCGTGGAGTATAGGAACTGCCACTGCTCCGTAGGTTATAATACTGAAGAATGCGGCACCCCAACGACTCAGGTTTCGTCCGCAAATAGCAATCTTATCGCCTTTCTGAATACCTAATTCGGAATATAGAATGTGAAATTTCTCGATAATTTCAGCTACATCCTTATATTTAAATGTGAATAAGCCATAATCAGACATAGAATCCATATCCCAATATTTCTGGATTCTATCCTGTACAATCTGATTATACGAGGGAACTATAGTTATATCCATTTGCACAATTTCTTTAAATGTGTGCACAAAGGTAGCTTGATTTTACCGTTTTTGCAAGTAATTACCGTATTTTTTGCACAAAAACGGCAAAAATGTGAAATTAGTATACTCTAGGTCCGAATATTTTGCTACCAACACGGATCATATTGCTACCATATTGTATGGCAATAGGGTAGTCTTCGCTCATTCCCCATGAACGAATTTGGAACATTTCATCGTCAGAAAAGTAGTTTTCCTTTAGTTCCTTAAAAACATTATATGCCGTCTGGAACTCGCGTGCTATCTGAGCCTCATCGTCTACATTACTGGCCATACACATAAGCCCGCAGATATGAACATGCTGGAGCAATCGCCATTCGCCCGACTGGACATAATCCAGCAGCTCGGCAGGCGAGAATCCGAACTTGGTCTCTTCCTGGGCAACATGCAACTGGAGCAGGCAGTTGATGACACGGTCGTGCTTCTGGGCCTGCTTATTGATCTCGACCAAGAGCTTGTGTGTATCAACGGCATGTATCAGATGAACGTAACCGGCGATATACTTGACCTTGTTGGTCTGCAGATGGCCAATGAAGTGCCACTCAATATCCTTGGGTAGCACTTCATGTTTCTGCTGAAGTTCCTGCACGTGATTCTCACCAAATAGCCTGTGTCCTCCAGCATAGGCATCCTCTATCATACTAGCTGGATGGAACTTGCTGACAGCAACAAGGCTGACATAAGGTGGGAGCGTCTGCTTTATCTCACTGATTATCTCCTTGGGGTTCTTCATTTGGCTGAGATTTGTAAATGTCGATAATCTTCGTTTCTGTGATTGATACTATTGTCCATTCGCCCAGCGTGCCGTGCATACCCTTATCCAGATTCTTGAGTGATGTGTGGAAGTCCTTGGCCTGGATCAGGATGGACTGAACGGTACGCTTCTCTGTTCCCTTCTTCTCGTCGAGGGTGATATAGGCTACTCTGGCCTTGAACCATTTGTCGTCTGTAAGGTCTTCGCTTTCCATTATCTCGGAGAGTCTGGCGCGTCTGATATCGGAAACAACAAACTCACCTGTCATGTAGGGTTCTATCTCCTCGATAAAACGCTTTTCTGCCTCGGTAAAGCTGATGGCATCTACCAGATAAGTGTCTGTGGTAGTCTTAATGAGACCATTCTCCATTGTCTTGTCATATTTTACCTTACACTCAAACCATTCTGTCATAATCGTATTCTTTTTTATTCTAGTTTATAATATATGTATTTGTCAATGAAATAATCGTTTTATCAGATCGGGACGCTTTATCTGTTTCAGATAATTCTCGATATTACGGCGTTCTTCCTTCTTGTACCAGAAGAAGAACATGCGTTGTTGTTGTTTGTCTTTTGGTGTTTTAGCAGAGAAAATGGGCTCTAATGTATATGGATGATAGCCAGTTGCCCAGCATGTGGTGGCTACCGTAAGCGGAGTGGGGGTGAAATCCTGAACCTGCTCTAACTGGAAGTCCAGATCCTTGGTCTCGATAGCCAAATCAGCCATATCCTGGGCATGACAGCCAGGATGGCTACTTATAAAATAAGGTATAATCTGCTGGTGCAGGCGTTCCCTGCGGCATATGTCATCAAAGATCTTCTTGAACTGATGAAACAGGCGGAATGAAGGTTTGCGCATAATCTCCAGAACATGGTCTGATGTATGTTCGGGAGCCACCTTGAGTCTTCCGCTCACATGGTTCACAATCAGCTCGCGCGTATAATCACGGGCGGCCTTGTTCAGCGTCTCGTCTTTCCAGTCGTGAAGCAGCAGGTCGTACCTGACGCCGCTGCCTATAAAGCTCTTCTTGATATTGGGAATCCTGCTCACCTCTCTGTAAATATCCAGAAGGGGCCTGTGGTCGCCGTTCAGATTGGGGCATATCTGTGGATGAACACACGAAGGACGCTTGCATGCAGCACAAGCCTTTTCGTTCTTTCCGTGCATCATATACATATTGGCACTGGGACCACCTAAGTCGCTGAGATAACCTTTGAAATCAGGTTGCTTGGCTATCTGTCTGACTTCGCGCAATATACTTTCCTTGGAACGGCTCATTATGAATTTGCCCTGATGGGCGCTGATGGTGCAGAACGCACAACCTCCGAAGCAGCCACGATGCAGATTCACGCTAAACTTTATCATGTCGTAGGCAGGAATCCTTTTCCCATTGTACTTGGGGTGGGGTAATCGTGTATAAGGGAGGTCGAAGCTGTGGTCAAGCTCCTGCTGGGACAAAGGAGGGAAGGGGGGATTAACGACCACCCATTTGCCTCGTGTCTCCTGGAGCAGGCGTTGGGCCCGCAGCTTATTGCTCTCTTCCTCGACATGGCGGAAATTATCTGCATGGAGCTTCAGGTTAGAGAGACACTCCTCGAAACTGTGCAGGACGATATCGTCCTTATTAATACCGCCAGGAATCTCGTAATGCTCGTATATCGAAACGGTCTGGGGAACCTGATTCTCTTTCTGAATCACATCTCGGAAGGTTTCACGCGTTATATACGCCTCGCCATTCTCGTCGTAGTATAATGATGGATGGTAATCGGCTAAGGCGCCTGACAACAACTCGGAGAGCATGAGTGTGGGCTTCTCGCCCATGCCATAGGTGATTATGTCGGCATCGCTATCCATGAGGATGCTGGGCATAAACTTCTCCTTCCAATAGTCGTAGTGCATAACCCTGCGCAAACTAGCCTCTATGCCGCCCAGCACGATGGGGACATCAGGATATAGCTGCCTAAGGATTTTGGAATAGACGATAGTGGGATATTCGGGCCTGAGGTCGTGGCGCCCATCTGGGCTATAGGCATCCTCGCTCCTGAGACGTCTGGCAGCGGTATACTTGTTGACCATACTGTCCATACAGCCAGGGGCGATGCCGAACCAGAGTCTGGGGCGGCCCAATTTCTTGAAATCACGATAGTCGCCGTGCCAATCCGGTTGGGGTACGATGCAGACACGTAGCCCTTCTGCCTCGAGGAGACGGCCAATGACAGCGGCTCCAAAAGAAGGATGGTCTACGTAGGCATCTGCGCTGAAGAGTATCACATCAGCACAATCCCACCCACGAAGTTGCATTTCTTTCTTTGTGGTAGGTAACCAGTCGGACAATTTGTGTTCCACCTGTCCTGTTAGATTATTCTTCTGCAATATCTTCCTTCAGTGTTGGTTTCAATGCATCCAACTGTTCTTTCTCCCAGTCGATGTAAAGTATTATCAGCTGATGTAAGCCAAAACATTTCATGTTGTTATGAAACAGCACATTCTGGCATAGATCCAATAGGTCGGCATCATTAGAATTGGACTCGAGAAGAGAACGGACATTAAGCCTCAGCTTCTCCAGCACGCTCTCGTCTACAATACCGTTGCTGTCCAACAGATCGCTGAAAAGAGAGTACTTCTCGATCGTATGCAGGTGCTTCTCTGTTATTTCCATGCTCCGAGAAGCTTTCATATTACAGATAATCTTGTACATCATATCTTTATATCAATTAATTGTTATTCAGTAAAAATTGGACGGATGCATTTATGATGTTGCGTCGTACCGTCTCGTCCTTGATACATTCTAATGGGAATCCAAAAGAAAGTGATTTCCTGTCAGCTCCATTGTAGGCAATGGCAGACGGCAGATCGGTCTGCTTGTATAGCATCGTACAGAAAGAGCCCTCTGTGCCACGTAAGACATCAGCCGTTCTGACCCAGTAATGACTCTCGTTGGGGTGGTGGTACACCTGTACACTGGTATTCATGCCATCTATGCTAGTAATGCTGTCTAACGGAAGTGACAGATCATAATTATACTTGAAGACATTACTGGTAAATGCCCTCTCTTCGGCTGTCTGCATGTCAACTCCGACAAAGGCACCACTCAGTAGTAGATTTCCGCCCTTTTCGGCATAAGAAGAGATGGCAGACATCAACGCTGGCGTGAAGGTCTTATAGTCCCTTAGACTATACCCGTCCTGTTTCTGAGCACCAAAGATGAGGTTTATCAATTGGAAGGAATCGCTGTTGAGCCTGGGCAAAGAAGATGATACACAACTGCTTATGTTATAACTGATTCCACCGGAAAGAACATCTTGGGTGTATTGGGTACAATAATCATGCGTGTTACCAGCAAGTATCATTCCTTCTAACTCGTTTCCGCTTTCTCCGATGGTGTTCCATGAATCTTTGCTGAACAGGTACTGGTAACCGCAATAAACGGGTGATTTGACATCTATCACACCAGGTTCGACATCCAAACGGAATCCTCGCAACAAGTCGTTGTCGATAGGTAAGGGGCCGGCAACACGCTGGAAACCGTCAACCATCAGAATATTCTTGCTTTCCGGACCTGACAAATAAGCACATACCTCCTGATTGGAAAGACTCTTACCTCCCTCGTTAACAGCACAGACCTTGAATCTATACAGAACTTTCGGCTCGATAGATAAGGTAATGGATGTCTCGCTGGCGGACATAACCATTCCGTTGTCAAATCCTTTGTCTCCAATACTGGTATATATAATGTAGCCAGTGGGCTGTGCGGACGGTTCCAACGGGTCTTCTGTTGGCGACCAGCTTAAGCACACCTCATTGTTGGCAGTATTGACAATAGCCGACAGGTCCTTAACTGGAAGCGGCTGCACGCAGAAGTCAGAATTCTGGTGTACAGTATTTATATACCTTAGGACACCTTTGTATATTGCCCTGGCCATGGTGAACTTGAACGCGGGGTCATGAGCCATACGCATATCCTGCCAGTTCTGATGACTTAGCATCTCAAGTATCATAGCAGGAACCTGAGGGTCGCGGGTTTCGCCATAATTCTTGTCGTACAACTGCCTTCTGTTCCATTGGCCGTATGTGTTGGTAAGGTCGCTGGTTACCTGGGTCATTACGATATCTGCCAAATCACGACTGGTAAGCCTGGAAAGTCCAGCGCCTGTGACATTATCATAATAGCCTGTCGTATAAATACCTAGCGTACCTATATAAGAGTAGTCTTTCCTGAAACCGGCATCGCTATGAACAGCCAGACTTAGCTCGAGGGGAACACAAAGGCCGCTGTCGCCTGGCAGATAGGCACTGCCTCGAGCTAGATAATTCTGTACGTAAGAACGGACCCTGATATCATCGGAATAATCATCGGCTCCGTCTCTGGAATATACTTCGTAAGGGAATCCTGACCATTGTGCAGTATAACGGGCGCCTTCAATACAACGTGGCAATCCACTCTGTTGCAGCGGATTCTGCATCAAAGTGTCACTCCTGGCAATATTGCCCATTCCACCGCCTAATCTGACGGCATCTGCTGTGATAACACCTCGATATGAACTGTAATTCGAAAGATAAACGCAATTCAGATTACTCCTGCCTTTATCAAAATGGAAGGTGCCGATATAAACCCATGTACCTCCGCCCATCTGCTGATTGACTTTATAGCTTGTGGTAATACCCTGATGTACAACGGAATATGTAGCGTCACTTACACTATTGGGTAAAGTCTTATAAGAAACATATACAGCATAATCACCGCTTTCCTTTATTTCAGGAATCCACATGGCTGTACTGAGCTGGCGCTTATTGTTGGTAGCCTCAATCTGCCTGTATGTACCTTCCTGGAAGGGATTTTGCTTGTCGGTATATACGGCATGAGTTTTAGCGTAACCAGCCATGCCGCTTTCCCATTCGAATCTGGAATTGTTCTCTGCATAGACCCCCTCGACATTCGCCATGTCATTGTCTATGATAATCTCGTTCTTCTGCCAATCTCGTTCACGAGGAGTGAAAACAATGGCTCCGGCATTCTCGAGCATGGGAATCAAGTATGGTACGACAAAACTCTGTGTGAACAGATCTTCGGTCGTACAGTATAGATATGGACGCTGAAAGATCCACTCGCCCTTTTTCACGTTATAATATTTGCCATGACTGGCCCAGACACATAGATGTTTATCATTTAATCCCTTATCGATGGAGTAGGGAAGATTAATGGGTGAGACCCAAGGATTGCCCTTGTAGGGATTCTTCCTATACACCCTCATACTGTCAAGCTCGGAGAGAAGGTTGATGGGAATTAGCTGCTCTATTGGAACATCCTGAGCGTATATTATTATCTGGTAAGTATTATAAGGCGGTTCGAGCGTGTTGCGTACCTCCTCATATATGCGTTGTACAACAGATGGTGTAAAGGGCTGTGACTTAAAGGCATCATTAAGATAGATTCCGTAGCGTTTTTCTTCGTTGTTGATGTCAATATCCTCTATCTTTATCTTATCAGCCGTTGAATAATCAGGATTCTGGTATTTCTCGAAATATAAAGCTAAGGGAGTTTTCTCATTGCGTCTTCGCTGCGCATCGCAACCTAAACTAAGAGAAAACAATAAAAGAGTTAAACCGATAATCCTGACAAACATATCTGAACACTTTAAGAATTATAACACAAACTGGTCTGGATGCTTTCCTGTGAAGTTCCGAAAGTAATCTTTAATTTCCTGAAGCTGCATATCTACATCGCCATTGGGAATGATTTTCTTGGTGCATACGATAGCCCTGGTTTTGAAATCCAAGCCATACAGTAGGATAGGAATGTTAGCCTTCAGAGCTATGTAATAGAAACCTTTCTTCCAATCTGAATTTGCTTTACGAGTACCCTCTGGGGTTACACAAACTCTGAAGACGTCAGCTTGCTTCGCTTGCTCGGCAACAGAATCTGTTATATTCGTTTTCTTGTTTCTGTATACAGGAATACCTCCCATCCTTCTCATCAGAATACCTAAAGGCCAAAAGAACCATTCTTTTTTCATCAAGAATAGATTTGATTCGCCAATAGCTGTAGTATAGAGTTTTCCGATGATGAAATCCCAGTTGCTAGTGTGTGGGGCTAAAGCAATAACACACTTATCAGGTAAGGGTTCAGTAACATTCTCACTGAACCCTAACCAGTCAAATAATATCTTCTTGCTAAGACTTTGAAACATTCTTTTTTTTAAGCTAAAGCTTTTATCTGTTCCACAATCTCTTCTGTACGAGTCAGCAGATCTTCGCGTAACTTCTTAAAGAAAAGCTTTGTGTTACCAGGTTCTACATGTGAAAGTCTGCTAACCATATCATCCTGTAACTTTAAGATAGTTAGCATGACATTCTCAACGTCTTTGCTGTCAGGCTTGTTCTTGTAATGGAGTAAAGCTACACACTCTGCGAACAAGTCGCCACATAACGAATTAATGTCTTTTTTAATCTCTCTTCTTTTCATAATGCAGAAAAATAAAATTATGTCTAACAAAGCAAAGATATGAATAATTCTTCAAACGTCTGTAATTCGAATGTTTATTTTTAATAAAAAAGGAGAAAAATTGTGCATTCCTTCTTTATTTGCTTTACTTTTTGTAATTTTGCGCTGCGAAAAGTGAATACATAATATTATAACTAAAGAAAGAATTATCGAGTTTATGGAAAAAAGCGCATTACAGGTGGCACGTGCTGCCTATCAGCCTAAGCTTCCCAAGGCTCTGCAGGGTCCTGTAGTTGCCGTAGAGGGTGCAGCTACTCAGAGTGTTGGTAATCAGGAGGAAATAAAGGCAATGTTCCCCAATACATATGGCATGCCTGTTATCACTTTCAAGGCTGGCGAGCAGAAGGCTCTCGAACCCTTCAATGTCGGTATCATCCTCAGTGGTGGTCAGGCTCCTGGTGGTCACAATGTCATCAGTGGCTTGTATGATGGTGTAAAGTCACTCAATCCTAACTGCAAGCTGTATGGTTTCCTTATGGGTCCTGGCGGTTTGGTTGATCATAAGTATGTTGAGTTTACTGATGCATTTATCGACGAATACCGTAACACTGGTGGTTTTGATATCATTGGTTCTGGTCGTACGAAGCTTGAAAAGGAAACTCAATTCGAGAGTGGCATCGAGATTTTGCGTAAACTCGGTATCAAGGCATTGGTTATTATCGGTGGTGACGACTCTAACACTAACGCATGTGTATTGGCAGAGTACTATGCTGCCAAGAAGTATGGCGTTCAGGTAATAGGTTGTCCCAAGACCATTGACGGTGACTTGAAGAACGAGCAGATAGAGACCAGCTTCGGTTTTGATACTGCATGTAAGACATATAGCGAGTTGATCGGCAACATTCAGCGCGACTGCAACTCTGCCCGTAAGTACTGGCATTTTATCAAGTTGATGGGACGTTCAGCTTCTCACATCGCTCTGGAGTGTGCTTTGCAGACCCAGCCCAACGCATGTTTGATTTCTGAGGAAGTTGAGCAGAAAGAAATGTCTCTGGACGATGTCGTAACATATTTGGCTAAGATTGTTGCTGATCGTGCTGCAGAAGGAAATAACTTTGGTACCGTTCTCGTACCCGAGGGTCTTATTGAGTTTATCCCTGCTATCAAGAAACTGATTGCAGAACTGAATGAAGTCTTGACTGATCCTGCAACAGGTGAGAGCCGCGAATTTGCTTCTAAGGACGAGCAAGTGGCCTTTGTAAAGGGTAATATAGCTCCTGAGAATCTTGCTGTGCTGGAATCTCTCCCCAAGGATGTAGAACGTCAGCTTTGCTTGGATCGCGACCCACACGGAAACGTTCAGGTTTCACTTATCGAAACAGAAAAGTTGCTTTCTGCTATGGTTGCCAGCAAGTTGGCTGCATGGAAAGCAGAAGGTAAGTACAATGGTAAGTTTAGTGCTCAGCACCACTTCTTCGGTTACGAGGGTCGTTGTGCAGCTCCTTCTAACTATGATGCAGACTATTGCTACAGCCTTGGTTTCAACGCCAGCCGTTTGATTGCTAACGGCAAAACTGGTTATATGTCAATCATCAAGAACACAACAGCTCCTGCTGATGAATGGATTGCCGGTGGTGTGCCCATCACAATGATGATGAATATGGAGCGTAGAAATGGTGCTATGAAGCCTGTTATCCGCAAGGCTCTTGTTGAACTGGACGGTGCCCCCTTCAAGTTCTTTGCAAGTAAGCGCGAGGAATGGGCAAAGAATACCTGCTACATATATCCCGGCCCAATCCAGTACTGGGGTCCTTCTGAGGTATGTGACCAGTGCACAAAGACCTTGGCCTTGGAGCAGAAATAATTATTCTAACAAAATCCCCTCTTCTGCTACATAGAGTAGGAGAGGGGGTTTTAACTTTAAAGAGATTTTGGCAAACAATTATAGACCCAGAAAGCCAAGAAGCAGTTCGCCACGTACTAAAACGTCTTCAGCTTCACAGAAAAATGGGGGAGGCAAAAGGTCCAGAAACAAGAGAAATGTTTTTGGCAGATATGCTGTATATATCTGGGTTGGTATTGTATTGGTTGCCATAACTTATATCGGACTATTCTACTATTTCTTTGTAAGTCCATATAGTTTTAGATGGAAAGCCATATACGGCGAACCGGAATACCCAGAAGGATATAATGTCAGAGGTATTGATATTAGTCACTATCAGACAAGTATCAAATGGGAAAAACTCAGGAACGCATCACTCAATAATGACCCGATTCGTTTCATAATTATAAAAGCAACTGAAGGAAAAGATCTTTTTGATGATGACTTTAACGATAATTTCTTTCAGGCTAAAGAGAATGATTTTATTCGTGGTGCATATCATTTCTTTGTTCCTGGCATTAATGCCAAAGAACAGGCTGAATTTTACTTGCATCAGGTACATTTAGTTCCAGGTGATTTGCCACCAGTCTTAGATATTGAGAAAACTGGAAAACTCAACAAAAAACAACTCCAGAATGACGTAAAGATATGGCTAGATATTGTAGAGTCTAAATATGGAGTGAAACCAATTCTATATACTAGCTATAAATTCAAGAAGGATTTTCTCGACGATCCTGTATTTGATGAATATCCATACTGGATTGCACATTATTATATTAACAAACTTGAGTACAAAGGTAAATGGGTTATGTGGCAACATACAGATTGTGGAAAAGTTGATGGTATCAAAGGATTTGTTGATTGCAACATCTTTAACGGAACTATTCAGGATCTGGATGCCTTTACCATAAAAGAAAAAGACGAAGATATATCAGCAGAAGGAATAGAGGAAGAATAAACAAGAGGATTACTTTCTAAACATAATCACGATTACGATTTTAATGGCTAGAAATACTACAGGAGAAGAATACTCAGCACAAAAATATATAGAATTACCAGTCAGAGAAGCTCAGGAACTGATGGAATTCTTAATGAAGCAGATGTCTGGCGTTAGCAGAAACCGTGTAAAGGATTTGCTTAGCGGGCATGCTGTGACTGTCGACCGTAAACTCGTAACCCAATACAACTATATGCTTAAAGTTGGCGAGATGGTCAGAATATCCAGGCATAAACGTAGTACAGAACTTATAAGCAAACACATTAAGATTGTTTATGAGGATAAAGACATTGTCGTTATAGAGAAACAGCCTGGAATTTTAAGTATGGCGTCATCTCCTAACCAATTTTGCGTAAAGACAATCCTTGACGATTATTTCCACAAACGTCATTTTAAATGTAGAGCTCACGTAGTACATCGTTTAGACAGAGAAACGTCAGGATTGATGATTTATGCCAAAAGTATTGAGATGGAACAAATTCTCGAAAATAATTGGCATGATATTGTTTATGACCGTCGATATATAGCTGTTCTCTGTGGGAGTATGGAACAAGAAGGCGGAACTGTTCATTCCTGGCTAAAGGATAATAAAGCATTCTTCACATTCAGTAGTCCAACTGACAATGGCGGAAAGGAAGCAATTACTCATTATCATCTTTTACAAAAGAATAATGATTACAGTTTAGTTGAAATGCGGTTGGAAACTGGCAGAAAGAATCAGATACGTGTACATATGAACGATCTTGGCTATCCTGTTGCAGGTGATACAAAATACGGAAACGGTCGTAATCCCATTGGACGTTTGGCCTTACACGCTTATCGTCTGAATTTCTATCATCCACGTACAGGAGAACCTATGACATTCGAGACCCCCTTCCCTACTTCATTTAGAAAAATTTTTGAAAATATTAAAAAATAAATATTATGAAAAAGAATCTGTCCATTTTATCGATACTTCTGATTGGTATCATTGTTTCTTCTTGTAAAGCTGTTAATTATCAGAAAGATACAAAGACTGAAGCAAATGCGCTTCTTTCAAATGCTTTGGCTGGAAATACATCACAGACGACCACAGATCTTTTGGGACGTGTACTCTCATATTTATTGTTTGGCAATACCACCAGTAAGGAAAGTATTATAGGAACCTGGACGTATTCTTCTCCAAAAGTTATTTTCGAGAGCGAGAATATCCTTGCTAAAGTCGGCTCTGATATTGCATCAGAAAAGGTTGAAAAGACGCTTGGCGAACAGCTTGAACGCATAGGTTTTACATTGGGCAAGACTGCACTTACTTTCAATGAAGACAATACTTGTAGCTTCACATTCGGTTCTCGAACTTATCCTGGTACATATAAGTACGATAGCTCAACCAACCGACTCACCATTTCTGACGCTATGGGTGTAAGTAATCTTCGCTGCACAGCTTGCAAAAATGGAAACGAGCTATATTTACTCTTCGATTCAGATAAGCTTTTGACACTTATCAATACCCTTGGTAAATCCACGATTAGCAATACCTCTGCTGCATCTGTGCTCAACAGTTACAAGGGATTAAAGTTAGGATGGTCTATGACTAAATGATTTTCTTATAGAAAATAAATAGATATTTTGGCCAAATGCCGAATATTTTGTATTTTTGCACCTCGAAAAAAAAATAATATTTTTTAAACGATGAATATATCTTATAAATGGCTTCGCGAATACGTTGAAACAGACCTCTCAGCACAAGAGGTTGCAGATGCACTTACCAGTGCAGGCTTGGAGGTTGATGGCGTAGAGGAAGTTCAAAGCATAAAAGGCGGATTGGAAGGCCTTTGGATAGGAAAAGTACTTACATGCGAGGCTCATCCAAATAGTGATCACATGCACATCTGCTCAGTTGATGTTGCTCAGGGAGAACCCTTGCAGATTGTATGCGGAGCTCCCAATGTTGCAGCAGGTCAGAAAGTGGTTGTTGCTGTTGTTGGCACTAAACTTTATGATGGAGATGAATGTTTTACCATTAAGCGTAGCAAATTGCGTGGTGTAGAAAGTTTTGGTATGATTTGTGCCGAGGACGAGATTGGAATCGGTTCAGACCATAATGGAATTATTGTTCTCCCGGACGATGCCGTAGTTGGAACACCAGCTGCCAAATATTATAATATTGAAAGCGATTACGTTATTGAGGTCGATATCACTCCCAACCGCGCTGATGCATGCAGCCATTATGGTGTAGCACGTGATCTCTATGCATGGCTCATTCAGAATGGTTATAAAACCAGCCTTAAACGTCCAAGTTGTGACGACTTTATGGTTGATGACGAAACATTGCCTATCAGTATCGAGATACAGAATACGGAAGCATGCCCTCGCTATTGTGCAGTCTCTCTTACAGGTTGTCAGGTTAAGGAAAGTCCCGAGTGGCTGCAGAATAAATTGCGTGTTATCGGTTTACGTCCCATCAACAATATAGTGGATATCACTAACTATATCATGATGGCTTATGGCCAGCCTCTTCACTGCTTTGATGCTGATATGATTGCCGGCAAAAAGGTTATAGTGAAGACTTTACCCGATGGCACTCCTTTCATTACACTTGACGGTGAGGAACACAAGCTCTCAGATCGCGACCTTGCAATCTGCAATGCCGAGGAGCCTATGTGTATTGCCGGCGTATTCGGTGGTAAGGGAAGCGGTACATATGACAGCACAGTAAATGTATTATTGGAGAGTGCCTATTTCAATCCGACTTGGATTCGTAAAAGCGCTCGTCGTCACGGCCTCAGCACAGATGCTAGTTTCCGTTTCGAGCGCGGTATCGATCCCAACGGACAAATATATGCTCTTAAGCAGGCAGCAATCCTTGCTAAGGAATTGGCTGGCGCAAAAGTCAGCATGCAGATTGTAGATGTTTACCCCAATCCCCTACCCGACTTCAACGTTACATTGAAGTATGAATATGTTGATTCTCTCATTGGTAAGCATATACCTGCAGATACCATCAAGAGTATCGTTACCAGTTTGGAGATGAAGATTCAGAACGAGACAACTGAAGGTCTTGAACTTGTTGTTCCAGCTTACCGCGTAGACGTACAACGCCCATGTGATGTTGTGGAGGATATTCTGCGTATCTATGGATATAATAATATTGAGATTCCTTCTACCCTTAAAAGCAGTCTTTCTGTAAAGGGTGATCCCGACAAGAGTCACAAGTTGCAGAACATCATTGGCGAGCAATTGGTAGGGGCCGGTTTCCATGAGATTCTAAACAACAGTTTGCAGCGTGGTGCCTATTATGATGGATTAGAAAGCTATAAGAGTGACAATCTAGTTAAGCTCCTGAATCCTCTCAGTCAGGATCTGAATTCATTGCGCCAGACCCTTCTATTCGGCGGATTGGAGAGCATTGCACGTAATACCAATTATAAAAATGCTGATCTCAAGTTTTTCGAGTTTGGTAACTGCTACAAGTTCCAGGCCGAAAAACGATGTGCAGATATAATACCAGGTGTCAGTAGCAGTCGTGACCCTGAGGTTATCAAGCATGTTCTGGATGCTTATTCCGAGGATTACCACCTTGCTCTATGGGTAACCGGCAAACGTGTAACCGGTAGCTGGGCTCATACAGACGAGGATAGTTCATTCTATGAATTAAAAGCATATGTAATGAACATTATCAGTCGGTTAGGCGTTTCATTTGGCTCGTTAGTTTTTGCAGCTGGCAATTCTGATATTTATGACAAAAGTATTCAGGTTCAGAATCGTGGCGGAAAGATACTCATCGAGATGGGTATTGTTAGCCACAAGATTCTAAAGGGCTTTGGCATCTCCTCTCCGGTTTACTTCGCAGATTTGCGTTGGAAGCAACTGATGAAGAGCATTAAGAACCAGTCTGTCACCTACACAGAAATAAGCAAATTCCCTGCTGTAAGTAGAGACTTGGCACTATTGCTTGACGAAAGTGTAGAATTTGAGCAAATTGAAAAGATTGCATACCAAACTGAGAAGAAACTCCTTAAAGGCGTTAAACTATTTGATGTTTACGAGGGCGAAAAACTTCCTCAGGGTAAAAAGTCATATGCTGTGAACTTTATTCTTCAGGATAATGAGAAGACACTGAACGACAAGCAGATTGATGCTATTATGCAGAAACTCATTAGTAATCTCACTTCGCAATTAAATGCAGAATTACGTTAAATGTATTAAAGTATAACGAAATAACGAAACAAATAATAACATGGGAAGAGCATTTGAATATCGTAAAGCAACTAAGCTTAAGAGATGGGGCCACATGGCCAAGACATTTACTCGTCTGGGCAAGCAGATTGCCATTGCTGTAAAGGCTGGTGGTCCGGAACCAGAGAATAATCCTTCACTGCGTTCTATTATCGCTGTATGCAAACGTGAAAACATGCCGAAGGATAATATTGAACGTGCCATCAAAAACGCTATGGGTAAAGACCAGAGCGACTACAAGTCTGTCACATACGAAGGATATGGTCCTCACGGAGTAGCTGTATTTGTTGACACTCTTACAGACAACACCACACGTACCGTAGCTGATGTTCGTAGTGTCTTCAACAAGTTCAGTGGTAACATGGGTACAACCGGTTCTCTGGCATTCCTCTTCGATCACAAGTGTGTATTCACTTTCAAGAAGAAGGATGATATGGACATGGATGATTTCATTCTCGAGATGATTGACTGTGGTGTTGAGGAGGAGTACGATGAAGAGTACGACGAAGAAAAGGATGTAACCACAATCACCATCTATGGCGAACCGACCAGTTACAACGAAATTCAGAAGAAGCTAGAGGCTGATGGTTTTGAGGAAGTCGGTGGAGAATTTACATACATTCCAAACGACTTAAAGGATGTTACTCCAGAACAGCGTGAAACCATTAACAAGATGGTTGAGAAACTCGAAGAGTTTGATGATGTTCAGACCGTATATACAAACATGAAACCTGAAGAAGAATAAAAAGGTTTACAAAAAAACACCTGATATAAGAAAACCTTCCGGATTATTCCGGAAGGTTTTCTTGGTTATATTAAAGTCTCAGCACTCAAATTACTGAAGGGGTCATCATCCTGCGGTAATTGCCCCTGTGCTTTAGCTATTTCTTCAGGGGTTAATTTCTCGGCTATAAAGCGTCCTCCCATGTCACTAGATGTCTCGCCAGGTAAAGGTGCTTGGGATTCCAAATCTTCAAAACGGGCAAATTCGCTTTTAAATTGTAACTTAATATCCCCAACTTGACCATTACGATGTTTGGCAATTATAAACTGAGCAAGTCCTTTCCAGCTCTGTCCAGACTGATCGGTATATATATGATAATATTCTGGTCGATGAATAAAACATACAATATCGGCATCCTGTTCAATGGCACCAGATTCACGCAAGTCACTCAATTGCGGACGTTTACCTTCCTCACCTTCACGGTTTTCCACACCACGATTCAACTGACTTAAGGCTATAATTGGAATATTCAACTCCTTGGCTAAGCCTTTCAGAGAACGGCTGATGGTAGAAACCTCCTCCTGTCGACTATTAATATTCAAACCACTGGCATGCATCAGCTGTAAGTAGTCGATCATTATAATCTTAACGCCATGCTCACGGACCAGACGACGAGCCTTTGTCTGGAGTTCGAATACAGTAAGTTGAGGCGTATCATCAACATAGATAGGTGCATCGTATAGTTGTCGTACACGTGCATCCAGCTGTCCCCACTCATATGGTTGTAACTGTGCACTACGTAATTTCTCGCCACTAATTTCGCTCACATTCACCATGAGACGCTGAACCAATTGCTCATTACTCATCTCAAGTGAAAACATAGCTACAGGAACACCATTATTTACCGCCATCTTCTTAAGCATACTTAGGACAAATGCTGTTTTTCCCATAGCAGGACGAGCTGCAATAATAATCAGGTCACTATTTTGCCAGCCGCTTGTCATTTTATCCAATTCCTCAAAACCTGTACTAAGACCACTTAGACCACCTTCACGAGCAGCTGCTTGTTTCAGAAGTTTATAAACATTATTTATAACAGGGTTAATCTGAGTATAGTCTTTTTTTAGATTTTTCTGAGAAATGGAGAATAACTGACTTTCGGCTGTTTGCATAAGATCAGCCACATCAATAGTTGAATCAAAGGCTTGAGTCTGAATGTAACTGGCAAACGTTATAAGTTGGCGGGCAAGAGACTTCTGGGCAATAACCTTTGCGTGGTATAGAATGTGTGCGCTACTTGCAACTTCAGCATTAATCTGCATTAAGTAAGTATTGCCACCTGCATCTTCCAATAGGCCAGTACGTTCTAATTGATCGCAGACAGTCATGATATCTACAGGCTTTTGCTCAACATTTAGTGTCTGTATAGCCTGAAAAATAAGTTGATGGCGCTTATCATAGAAACTCTCAGGTTTCAACATTTCAGCAACCTGTCCCCATGCCTCCTGTTCAACCATAAGCGCACCAATTACAGCCACTTCCATGTCTAAACTCTGCGGTTGCTTGTGACCATATTGATCCACACTTGGTACTTCCACAAATTTTGTAGTCTGTTTTCTTCTCTCTGCCATTGTTTTCCTTCTATATCAAAAACTGCCTACAAAGATATATGAATGAAAGCGATTAACAAAATTATTCAGAAAGTATTTTGGAAGCTAAATAGTTTTTCAACGTTTTTTTATTCGTCAAATTATACTAAATAAAGACGAAATATATTAAAACACATATGCTGCTTAGTTAAAGGATAATATTTCTTAAACTAAGCAGCATAATATGTTATTGAATGTATATTATTTACGTTTCTTAATCTTATTAGGTTTAACGCCCTCAAAAGTCATTTTAACAGGACGTATTGTCCCATCAGAATTGAACTCTAATTTATCGATGCAAGTGACGCGATGATTTCCATCAGTTTCGTCAAGAGGACGGCGATGATAGATAATGTAATAATCATCTTTCCCAGGAACTTTGATTACTGAATGATGACCGGCACCGCGGGCTATACTCTCGTCACGCTCCAGAATCTTGCCAATGCGTTTGAAGGGACCAAAAGGACTGTTGGCTATAGCGTAGGCTACGCAATAGTCGGGACCTGTCCAGCCACCTTCGCTCCACATAAAGTAGTACTTGCCATTACGTTTGAGCATAAAGGGCCCTTCCACGTATGTCTCGCTGGGCGTTACCTCGTGGAACTTCTGACCATCCTCCCAAGGAATAATGCTAAGCAAATCTGGACTCAGCTTGCATACGTTGCAATGACGCCATCCGCCATAGAACATATAGTACTGGCCATCATCATCACGGAATACAAACTGATCAATGGGTTGAGCGCCGTTGACAATTTCATTGATAAGGGGCTTGCCTAAAGCATCTATATAAGGACCTTCTGGCTTATCGGCAACAGCTACGCCAATTCCACCAATCTCGCCTTCATGCACATCGTTGCCACCGAAGAAGAGATAGAATTTGTTATTAGCCTCGATAATAGCTGGAGCCCATAAGGCCATATGTAGCCAAGGAATGTTCTTCTGTTCCAGAACACGCTCATGCTTGGTCCAGTTAACCAAGTCTGTACTGCTGAAGGCATCAAAGTGTAGCTGCTGCTTATATGGAGCACTATAGGTGGGAAATATCCAATATTTTCCGTCCAGAACGGCTCCTTCAGGGTCGGCATACCAACCTTCTGCTATGGGGTTGCCACTGGTCTTTTTCTTCTTGGCTTCAACTGTACTGCCTGCCACACAGAGCAGAGCAAGGATGATGATAATGGTTCTTTTCATGTTGTTAATTATAGGAAGATATCGTTTCACTCGAATAATTATGAATTATGTATTTGAAATTTGAATTTTGAAATTTGAATTGTCAATTAAAATCTCTCCTCCTACCCATTCGGTAGCTTCCTCTTCCTTCTCCAGAAGATGATATGACAGGAAGGAGTCATCTTCTGCCAACTCAACCACCAAGGGGCCTTCAACTACCCTACCCTCTGAGGTTTTCAATCTATGATACCCACGCTTGATAATCATAACTGATAGCGTCTACGAACTTTTGTATTGCGTTTTGATCGTTTCGTGGTGTTACGCACAGGTTTTTCCTTTGTAACGTGAATCTTCTTGCTATGAGGTTGCTTATCACGAAGTTCTAACGGAGATAGGCGGTTAGATGAAGGAATAGGTTGCAATGTGTCGACATGCAAGGAATCTGTCTGAATCGAATCTACGGAAACGGTGTCTTTCTTTTCAGGATGCATACGAATCATCGAAAGATCTTGAAGTAAAAGAACCATCATGCCATTCTCACCAGGCTGTAATGTCGGCATAAAGATAAAACCATTCATTTTTCGTAATAGAACCGTATCCAACGGTGCTGATGGCGTATATCTAATATCAAAATTATTATTTCCTCGTATGTGCTGGGTAACACTGACAACAGAGTCATTCTCGTATTGGAGAGTCATGACTGCAAAAGCCTCACGGTCAATACCTTGTGTAATATACTGGGTATGGAAATGCCAGATGAAAGCGTCTCCGGCCTGGTATGTACTATCTGAAGTAATGACAAACTGATAGATATTTTGCAGCTTGTTCGGTATAATGCAAGCATTGGTATGGTCTGTCCAAATATTAGCAGTATCACCTTGATCGGTAAGATGGGAGTATTGGTTATGAGTAGCTCGTGCATCAACACCAAATTTTTCCGCCTGTGCTTGTACTTTCAGACTAACATTCTTATATATCTCAAGAAATTTTTCTGAATGTTCAAAGTAATAAACAAGCGATGAATCGAAAGCAGCCTCGGTGATATTGTGTTTACGGAAGACTGCCTGAATATACTTGTAACGGGTAGCTTCTACATCACCACTTTCAGCAGCTTCTGCCATTCCCTGAGCCAGATGATAGTCAACCATCACCTTCTCCATCTTGCTTTCAGACAGAATACCCTTTGGCCGTTTGGGCTTGCATCCCATTAAAACAAAGCAGGCCAAGGTAAGGCAGAGGAAAGAAGCATTAATCCTCATTCCGGAACAGCTTTTTGTTATAGAAGAGGATTAATGCTATTACACCACATGATATGCAGGCATCTGCAAAATTAAAGATGGGGCTGAAGAAGATAAAATGATTGCCACCAATCAGAGGGACAAACGATGGCCAGTCCCACTCTACCAACGGGAAGTAGAACATATCTACCACACGTCCGTGGAAAAGTGTCTCGTAGCCTGTTCCCCAACTGACAAATTCTGCAACCATAGGAGCAGGCGGGTTATTGAAGATCATGCCATAAAAGACACAATCGAAAATATTACCTGCTGCACCAGCCATGATAAGTATCAGACATACAAGGCATCCCCAGTCGATTCCCTTACGTATCTTCTTGGCTATAAAATATATAAGGTAACCAGCCATGATTATGCGGAACGAGGTAAGGAAGAGCTTATCAAACAGTTCCATACCGAAGGCCATTCCACGATTCTCCGTAAAGACAAGCTGAAACCAGTCTGTTATGTGTATGCTCTGATGCAGGTACATACTGGTCTTCACAGTTATCTTGATAAACTGATCAGCACAGAGTGCAAGCACAGAGAGCACTACACTGAAGAGCGCTTGTTTTTGTCTGCGAGTCATGAACAAAGGAGTTTACTTGCGTTTGTCGCGAGCGTTCTTAGCCTCTACACTAAGGGTAGCATGAGGTACCAGACGAAGACGCTCCTTAGGTATCAACTTGCCGGTCTCACGACAGATACCATAAGTCTTGTTATCTATACGTACCAAAGCCTGCTCAAGTCCCTTGATGAACTTCTGTGTACGAACAGCCATATTCATTAGCGTCTCCTTAGACAAAGCCTCGGAACCCTCTTCCAACTGATGATAAGTGGGTGCTGTATCATCGGCACCGTTATCATTTCGGCGGGTGAGCTGATCCATGTAGGCCTCATAGTCTCTGCGGTTTACAGCTAACTTGTCGAGGATAATCTGACGGAACTCTTCCAGTTCCTCGTCAGAATAACGTTTTTTTTCTTCTTCCATGATTAGTTATTTTTTTGTATTGTTAGTTCTTCACCTAATGAGATACTGTCTGCCAAAACCTGTGTGGTGATGTACTCGCCAAAGGTCTTTACGCAAGCCTCATTGTCCTCGTTCGTAGGAACGGTAACAACGATGCGGTCCGTAATCTCAAGGCCTGTATCTTTACGCATCTGCTGAATGCTGCGAACCAGTTCGCGGGCAACGCCCTCGAGACGCAGCTCGGGTGTGATGGTGATATCCAGGGCTACAGTAAGCACGCCCTCGCTGGTAACGCTCCATCCTGGCATATCCTGAGCGGAAATCTCTACGTCTTCGCGTGTCAGCTCATAGTCTGTACCCTCAACATTAATGGTGATGGCACTGTTCTCCAACTGAGCTATCTGCTCCTGACTCAGGGCGGTAACCACAGCGGCAGCAGCCTTCATCTGCTTGCCAAACTTCTTACCCATAACGCGGAAGTTGGGCTTCACGCTCTTCTCTACCATCTGACCCTCAACGAACTCTATCTCCTTGATGTTGAGTTCTTCCAGAATAATTTGCTTGAGGAAGATGATACCATCCTTTATGTTGCTGTCGGTAACAGGAATGGCAATACGCTGCAAGGGCTGGCGTACACCAATCTTCTCCTTCTTACGCAGAGACAGGGCCATAGAACAGATCTTCTGAACGATGTCCATATTCTGCTCGAGGGACTTATCTATAACGCTCTCGTTAGCAACGGGATAGCTATCCAGATGTACGCTTGTCTTAGCCTGACCAAAGGTAAGGTCTCTGTACAGACGGTCTGCAAAGAATGGAGAAACAGGAGCAATCAGCTTGCTGACAGTCAGCAGACACTCATACAGGGTCTGATAGCATGCCAACTTGTCCTGCTGCAGGCCTTCGCCCCACAGACGCTTCTTGGCAAGGCGTACATACCAGTTACTCAGGTTGTCGATAACAAATGTCTGAATGGCACGACCTGCACGTGTTGGCTCATAGTCGTCCAAGGCCTCTGTTACCTCTTTTATTAATGTATTCAACTGACTGATAATCCAGCGGTCGAACAAGGCGCGTTCTGCGTATGGAACCTGAGGCTGTGAGTTGTCCCAGCCATCCACATTGGCATACATAGCCAGGAGGCTGTAGGTCTGATGCAACTTAACAAAGAAGCTGCCGCTAACCTCCTTAACACCATCGGGGTCGAAGCTCAGATTGTCCCAAGGAGCTGAGTTGGTGACCATATACCAACGTACGGGGTCGGTTCCGTAAGTCTCGATGCATTCAAATGGGTTGATGACATTACCCAGACGCTTAGACATCTTGATTCCATTCTTATCCAATACAAGTCCGTTGCTGATAACTGCCTTGTATGCCACGCTATCGAACACCATGGTGGCAATAGCATGCAAAGTAAAGAACCATCCACGAGTCTGGTCGACACCCTCGGCAATGAAGTCTGCAGGATAGCACACACGGCTATCAAGTGCTTCCTTGTTCTCGAACGGATAGTGAACCTGAGCGTATGGCATAGCACCTGAGTCGAACCAAACATCAATGAGGTCCAACTCACGGGTCAGCACATCGCCGTTCTTACCTACCAACTTGATGTCGTCAACGTAAGGACGGTGCAGGTCTATCTTATCGTAGTTCTCCTGACTCATATCGCCAGGGGCGAAACCTTTATCCTTGAACGGATTGCTGGACATAACACCTGCAGCAACAGCTTTCTCTATCTCGTTGTAAAGTTCCTCTACGCTACCAATGCAGATTTCCTCCTTGGTATCGCGGTTACGCCAGATGGGCAGAGGAGTACCCCAATAACGTGAACGGGAAAGGTTCCAGTCGTTCAGATTCTCGAGCCACTTGCCAAATCGGCCTGTACCAGTTGCTTCGGGCTTCCACTTGATGGTCTTGTTCAGTTCCACCATGCGGTCCTTGCAAGCGGTAGAGCGGATAAACCAAGAATCCAAGGGATAGTATAGTACGGGTTTATCTGTACGCCAGCAATGAGGATAGTTGTGTACATGCTTCTCTATCTTGAAGGCTGTACCCTCTTCCTTCATCTCCAGACAAAGAACGACATTCAGGTCCATATCCTTATTGGCAGCCTTCTCGTCGTACTTGCCGTCCTGATTGTATTTGGGGTCGTAAGCATTCTTTACATAATCACCACTGTGTTTCCAATAAGACTCATTAACACAAGTAGTTACGAAATCAGAGTTCATATCTTCCTTCAGGAAGTACTTACCCTGGAAATCAACCATAGGACGGGTATCACCAGCCTTATCTATAATAAATAAGGAAGGTATGCCTGCATCCTTTGCCACCTTGGCGTCATCAGCACCAAAGGTGGGCGCAATGTGAACAATACCTGTACCATCCTCGGTAGTTACATAGTCGCCAGGGATTACACGGAATGCCTCGGCACTCTTCTCTACTACCTTGTCACCTTCTAAGTCACAAGGCTTTACCCAAGGCATCAGCTGCTGATAATGCAGGCCAACCAAGTCTGTACCCTTACCACGCCAGAGGATCTCCAGTTCCTTACCCTCTTCTGTCTGGAAGTAAGCACTCAGCCTACTCTCTGCCAGAATATAAACAGCTTCTTCACCGCTATAGGGATTGTTACCCTTAACGGCTACATAGTCGATCTTAGGTCCAACGCACAATGCCGTATTCGAAGGCAATGTCCAAGGCGTTGTTGTCCATGCCAGAATATACAGTTGAGAGTTGAGAGTTGAGAGTTGAGAGTTTTCTGTCCCATCAAGAACAACCTTAAACTGGGCTGTAACGGTGGTATCTTTTACATCACGATAGCAACCAGGCTGGTTTAATTCGTGACTGGAAAGACCAGTTCCGGCTGCAGGGCTGTAAGGCTGAATGGTATATCCCTTGTAAAGCAAGTCCTTATTATACAATTGCTTCAGCAACCACCAGAGACTCTCGATGTACTTATTATCGTATGTGATGTATGGATGCTTCAGGTCAACCCAATAGCCCATCTTATTGGTAAGGTCAGACCACTCGTCGGTATACATCATTACATTCTTCTTACATGCGCTATTGTAGTCATCAACGCTAATCTTCTTGCCAATATCTTCTTTGGTGATACCAAGGCTCTTCTCGACACTTAATTCAACGGGCAATCCGTGTGTATCCCAACCAGCCTTACGTTTAACCTGAAAACCCTGCATTGTTTTATAACGCAGGAATGTATCCTTGATGGTACGACCCATCACATGATGAATACCAGGATGTCCATTAGCCGATGGAGGGCCCTCAAAGAAGATAAAGGAGGGACAACCTTCGCGTTCTGTAATACTCCTATGGAAGAGATCTTCGCCTTTCCACAGCTCCAGAACCTCTTTATTGACATCACTGAGATTCAGCTTATTATGCTCTGCAAATTTCTTGCCCATATCGTACTTTATTATTACCTTATTTTATTTGGGGTGCAAAGATAGTGAAAACCGAGCGAAAGACAAAATATATTTGATTTTATTTTGTTAATCCCTTACATACCCGTATCTTTGTCACAGTTTAGTACAACAAGTGGATATAATCATAGAAAAGGACAATTAGGCACCCATTCAGGTATTGGCACGAAATTTGTTCTGAACCATTTGAATTGATATAATTGAAGAATTAGGAATAACTACATGACAATAAAGTTTTCACCAGAAATGAATACAGTGTTGGCTTTCAGCAAGGAAGAAGCTGAACGCCTACATAACGATTGTGTAACACCCATACATTTGGTGCTAGCCATATTACGCCACAAGGAGCAAAACCCAGCAAGAGAGGCCTTGCTGCAGCTACAGCCTGATTTGTCGCTTTTGAAGCAGGAGCTGGAAGCTATCGCCAAGCAGAAACAGGTACTGGTTCCCCCATCGTTAACTGATATGGGATTCGATATGACGGCTTCACGCATTCTAAGAGTCTGTGTTTTGGAAGCTAAACAGATGAAATCGGATTCCATATATATCATACATGTTCTGCTTGCCATCCTGAAGTTAGGTGACAGCGACGCAAGCATCATTCTTGAACGTATGAACATTACTTATCAAGCCATCGCACAGATTTTACAACAAAATGGCACATCAAGGATACCCTTAAGTAATTCTTTGAATGATAATGATAACGATGATGATGACGAAAACGAAAACGAAAACATGGAAGCAGCTCAAGGTGATGATACAGGAGCACTTTCCATTGTTCAAATAAAGAAAAAATCCACAAACAGCAAGACGCCCGTTCTTGATAACTTTGGAACGGACTTAACACAAGCAGCTGCAGATGGATTGTTAGACCCCGTAATTGGTCGTCATAAGGAAATTGAACGTGTAGCACAAATCTTAAGTCGACGCAAAAAGAACAATCCTATATTGATAGGACAGCCGGGTGTTGGCAAAAGTGCTATCGTAGAAGGCTTAGCTAAGCGTATCGTACAGCACAGAGTTAGTCACTTATTGTGGAACAAACGTGTGGTTGTGTTGGATATGGCCAGCGTTGTGGCCGGCACCAAATATCGTGGTCAGTTTGAGGAGCGTATGCGTAGCATCATCCTGGAACTGCAGAAGAACCCTGATATAATAGTCTTCATTGACGAGATTCATACCCTTGTTGGCGCAGGTGCAGCTGCAGGTTCTATGGATGCAGCCAATATGCTGAAGCCTGCACTTAGCAGAGGCGAATTCCAATGTATAGGTGCCACCACCACCGACGAGTTCAGGAAAACCATCGAGAAAGACGGCGCACTGGACAGACGATTCCAGAAAGTGATGATAGAACCCACCACTAAGGAGGAGACACTACAAATCCTTCAGAACCTAAAGGAGCGCTACGAGGAACATCACAACATAACCTATACGCCAGAGGCATTGGCTGCTTGCGTATTGCTGACTGACCGTTACGTCACAGATCGCAGTTTCCCCGACAAAGCCATAGATGCAATGGATGAAGCTGGCAGCCGAATGCACATTCAGGAAGTTCCTATTCCCGAGGAGATTTCACACTTGGAAGCTCATTTGGAAGAACTGCAGGAGAAGAAGAATCTGGCTGTTAAGATGCAGGACTTTGAATTGGCTGCCGAGTGTCGCGACCAGATGAAGAACATAGAACATGCGCTTCAGGAAAAGCAAAAGGAATGGGAAGCCAGCATCAAGAACAACCGTCCACAAGTGGATGAAACCATTGTGGCTGATGTTATCAGCATGATGACAGGTATCCCCGTACAGCGTATAGGTGAAGAAGAGAACCAGAAGTTGAGGAATCTGGCTGGCAATCTGAAGAATGCCGTTATTGGTCAGGATGATGCTATTCAGGCCATTGTCAGAAGCATTCAGCGCAGTCGTATCGGTTTGAAAGACCCCAAGAAACCTATCGGAACATTCATGTTCGTAGGACCTACCGGTGTTGGAAAGACCTACCTTACCAAATGTCTTGCCGAAGAAATGTTTGGTTCTGCCAATAATATCATCAGAGTAGACATGAGCGAATATATGGAGAAACATACCGTAAGCCGTATGGTAGGTGCACCTCCAGGATATGTCGGATTTGAGGAAGGTGGACAGTTAACAGAAAAAGTACGCCGTAAGCCCTATAGCATTGTTTTGTTGGATGAGATAGAGAAAGCCCATCCTGATGTCTTTAACATCCTCTTACAGATGATGGACGAAGGAAGAATGACAGACGGGAACGGTACAACCATCGACTTCAAGAATACTATTATCATAATGACATCCAACTGTGGAACCAAACAGATTCGCGACTTTGGTCGAGGTGTAGGTTTCCAGAGCGAAGCAGATGTCAGCCAGAATAAGCAACTGAGCAAGGACCTTGTAGACAAAGCCCTGAAGAAGCAGTTCGCCCCTGAATTCCTGAATCGTCTGGATGACATCATATACTTTAATCAGTTAGACGAAGAGAGCATACAGAAGATTGTCGGAATCGAGCTGAAGCCCCTACTCCGTCGTGTAGAAGACCTTGGCGTTAAATTGGATGTTACTCCAGAGGCCCGTCAGTTATTGGGTAAGAAAGGCTATGATGTTCAGTACGGTGCCCGTCCACTGAAGCGTATTCTTCAAACCATGCTTGAAGACCCTCTGTGCGATGTCCTGATGCAAGACGAACACCCCACAGAACTGAGAACCGAGGTAAAAGACGACAAGATTGTCATTGTGAAAGCTTAAAAAAGAAATTAGTTAAATTCATATATAAAAATGAAACAAGGTAATATCGGGGTTACTACAGAGAACATTTTCCCCGTAATCAAAAAGTTCCTGTATAGCGATCATGAGATTTTCCTTCGCGAGATTGTCAGCAATGCCGTTGACGCTACGCAGAAGTTGAAGACTCTCAGCGGCAAAGGTGAATTTAAAGGCGAACTGGGCGACCTTAAGGTTACCGTTAGCGTAGATAAGGATGCCAAGACAATTACTGTTACCGATCGTGGTATAGGTATGACCGCTGATGAGATTGAGAAATACATCAATCAAATAGCTTTCTCTGGTGCCAATGATTTTCTGGATAAATATAAGGATGATGCCAACGCTATTATCGGCCATTTCGGACTGGGATTCTATAGTTCTTTCATGGTCAGCAAGCAAGTTGACATTATTACCAAGAGCTATCAGGATGCCCCTGCCATGAAGTGGAGTTGCGACGGCAGCCCTTCTTACACTCTTGAGGAAACTGATAAGGCAGATCGTGGTACCAGTATCGTTATGCACGTCGATGATGACTGTCAGGAGTTCCTCGAGAAGAACAAGATTGAAGAACTTCTGCGTAAATACTGCCACTTCCTGCCTGTACCCGTAGCATTTGGCAAGAAGACAGAATGGAAGGATGGCAAGCAGGTTGATACAGAAGAGGATAACATAATAAATAATGTAGAGCCCCTTTGGATTAAGAAGCCTAACGACCTGAAGGACGAGGATTACAAAGAGTTCTATCGCCACCTCTTCCCCATGGCCGATGAGCCTTTGTTCTGGATACACCTGAATGTAGACTATCCCTTCAACCTGACAGGAATTCTCTACTTCCCAAAGATTAAAAATAACATCGAGATGCAGCGCAATAAGATTCAGTTGTACTGCAACCAGGTATTCGTGACAGATTCTGTTGAAAGCATTGTACCCGAGTTCCTGACATTGCTGCATGGTGTTATTGACAGTCCGGACATTCCTCTGAACGTCAGTCGTAGCTATCTGCAGAGCGATGCCAACGTCAAGAAGATCAGTTCATATATCACTAAGAAGGTAAGCGACCGTCTGGCCAGCCTGTTCAAGACAGAACGTGCCGACTTTGAGAAGAAATGGGATGATATCAAGATCTTCATCCACTACGGTATGCTCTCTGAAGAGGATTTCTACGAGAAGGCAAGCAAGTACTTCCTCCTGAAGGATACAGAGGGCAAGTACTTTACACTGGAGGAATACCAGACACTCATCAAGGACAACCAGACCAATAAGGACGGTCAGTTGGTTTACCTCTATGCCAACGATCCTGATGCACAATACACCTACATCGAGGCTGCAAAACAGAAAGGCTATAGCGTGCTTTTGATGAACGGACAGCTGGACACCCCTCTTGTTGGTATGCTCGAGCGTAAACTCGAGAAGAGCACATTCACCCGTGTAGATGGCGATGTTATAGACCGCCTTATTCAGAAGGAGGAGACAAAGCGTGACATTATAGAGGCAGAAAGAGGTGACAAGTTGTCTAGCATTTTCAACAGCCAGATGCCTCGTACAGACAAGACCGACTTCCACGTAGAGGTGCAGGCTCTTGGCGAGGAGCAGCTCCCTGTTATGATTACCCAGAGCGAGTATATGCGTCGTATGAAGGAAATGGCTCGTTTACAGCCTGGCATGAGTTTCTACGGCGATATGCCCGACATGTATACATTGGTTCTTAATACGGATGCACCCCTGATTAAACAGGTTCTCGAGGACAGCGAGGCCAATACTGCAGATGCCCTTAAGCCCATCGAGGCAGAGATAAAGGGATTGTCTGCACGTCAGGCCGTACTGCGTCAGGAGCAAGATAAGAAGAAGCCTGAGGAAATCACGCAGGAAGAGAAAGACGACCTGAAAAAATGTGGCGATGACATTCAGGCTGAAAACAAGAAAAAGAACGACGTGCTGAAAGCCTATGCCGATGGCAACGAACGTGTTCATCAGCTTATAGACCTGGCATTGCTGCAGAATGGCATGCTGAAGGGCGAGGCCCTGACACGCTTCGTGAAACGTAGCGTGGAGATGATTAAATAATATCCCTCCCCCGTCCAACTTCTAAACAGTCAACTCTAAACTCACAACTGAACATGAACAACGGTTTTGTAAAAGTAGCTTCGGCCATCCCATCCGTAAAGGTGGCCGATTGCCAGTATAACGTAGAGCAGATAGAATCGCTCATCGTTCAGGCAGAAGGACATGGTGTAGAAATCATCTGTTTGCCCGAGCTGTCGCTGACGGCATACACGTGTCAGGATCTGTTCCAGCAGCAGCTCCTTTTGGAGGAAGCAGAGATGGCACTCATACACCTGATGAATTTTACCAGGAGTCTGGATATCATCAGTATCGTAGGCTTGCCTGTTCCCTACAAGGGGTCGCTGCTGAATTGTGCAGCTGTAATACAGAAAGGTAAGATTCTTGGTATGATTCCCAAGACATACCTTCCTAATTACAAAGAGTTTTACGAGAAACGTTGGTTTACGAGTGGTATTGATATTGCCGCAGGCTCACTGCTTGTCTGTGGTCAGCAAGTTCCCCTTAACCAGTTCATCCTGTTCCGCACCCCATCCTGCACGTTTGGGGTTGAGATTTGCGAAGACATGTGGGCCCCTATCCCACCCAGCAGCTATCTGGCCATGCAGGGAGCCGAGATTATCTTTAACCTGAGTGCCGACAATGATTTGGTTGGTAAATACGACTATCTGAAGAGCCTGTTGGCACAACAGAGTGCCCGAACGATTTCTGGTTACGTATTCAGCAGTTGTGGATATGGCGAAAGCACACAGGATGTTGTTTTCAGTGCCAAGGGACTGGTTTACGAGAATGGCGTTCTTTTGGCAGAAACACCCCGTCATCAGTTAGAGACTCAGCTTCTGGAGACAGAGATTGACGTAGAGCGTATCAGGACAGAGCGTCGCATAAACACCACATTTGCTGCCTGCGCCTCTCAGTCGCGCAGAGAGCTCCCCACTATCATCGAGACAGAAAGAACAGAAACACGGGAATTCGCTTTAACCCGCAAGGTCGACCCGCAGCCGTTTGTTCCCTCAGGAAAGGATCTCGACGAGCGTTGCAGGGAAATCTTCAGCATCCAGACAGAAGGTCTTGCCAAACGTATCAGTCATACAGGTGCACAGACTGTTGTGGTGGGTATCAGCGGAGGTTTGGACAGCACCTTGGCATTGTTGGTATGTGTAAAGGCGTTCGACCGTCTGGGTATAAGCCGCCGTGGTATAGTCGGTATTACGATGCCAGGATTCGGCACTTCCGACCGCACCTATACCAATGCAGTTAATCTGATGAAGTTGTTAGGTATTACCATACGCGAAATCAGCATCAAGGAAGCCTGCATCCAACACTTCAAGGACCTGGGACACGATATGGAGAACCATGATGTCACCTATGAGAACAGCCAGGCGCGCGAGCGTACACAGATTCTTATGGATGCCGCTAATCAGATGAACGGTCTTGTTATTGGTACTGGCGACCTTAGTGAATTGGCTCTTGGATGGGCCACTTACAATGGTGACCATATGAGTATGTATGGTGTAAATACATCTGTTCCCAAGACATTGGTTCGCCACCTGGTTAAATGGGTAGCCCAGGATATACAAGACGAAAGTACCAGGACCATCCTAATGGATATTGTTGATACTCCCATCAGTCCAGAGCTTATACCGGCTGACGAAGAGGGCAACATTACACAGAAGACAGAAGACCTTGTCGGACCATACGAACTGCATGATTTCTTCCTGTATTATACCCTCCGATGGGGTTTCCGTCCCCAGAAGATATTCTTCCTAACCAAGGAAGCGTTTGGGACAGAATATACAGACGAAGTGATAAAGCACTGGCTGAAGACCTTCTACCGCCGATTCTTTGCGCAGCAGTTCAAGCGTAGCTGTCTGCCAGACGGTCCCAAGGTTGGCAGTTGCTCCCTCTCTCCACGTGGAGACTGGCGTATGCCCAGCGATGCTTCCTCTGCTATGTGGCTGAAAGAATGCGAGAACCTCTAATTTGAAGAGAATATGAGTCAGGATCTAGAAGAAAGAATACAAAAGGCCGTTGATAACTTCATGAGCGGCTATGGGTGTTGCCAGAGTGTGGTAGCTGCCTTTGCCGACTTATATGGTTTGGACGATACAATGGCCAAGCGTATTGCTGCTGGCTTCGGAGGCGGCGTGGGTCGTATGCGCATGATGTGCGGAACCGTATCAGGACTGGTCATACTGGCAGGCTTGGATTGCGGACAGACAGAAGGCGACGACCGCGAGGGAAAGGCATACTGCTACAAGGTTGTACAGCAACTCTTGGAGACCTTTAAGCAAAGAAACGGATCTCTCATCTGTGCCGAACTCTTAGGTCTGAACGGTTGTACTGTCGTGAAGGATACCTATGTGCCGGACGAACGCAATGCAGAGTATTACGAGAAGCGCCCCTGTGCCCGGAAAGTGGAGAGTGCAGCACGAATCTTTGCTGAATATCTTCAGGAGAAACAGAAATAGTACACTTCAATGGCAAAAATAATACTAGATAGCGTACAATTAATGCAAAATAATTGTGCGCTATCTTATTTCTTGTTATCTTTGCAGAAATATTAAACTAATAAACCTGAAGCAAACAAATGAGAAACATTTATCCGCAAAAGATGACCAACTTCCGATGGGTTATCTGTTCTATGCTCTTTTTAGCCACCACAGTGAATTATCTGGACCGTCAGGTCCTCTCGTTGACATGGAAGGATTTTATTGCGCCCCAATTTCACTGGACACATTCTCACTATGGCGACATCACTGCTGCCTTCTCCCTTTTCTATGCATTCGTCAGCCTTTTCTCTGGCAAGTTCATCGACTGGGTGGGAACTAAGAAGGGCTACCTCATCGCCATCTTCGTCTGGAGTCTTGGCGCCTGCCTGCATGCAGGTTGCGGATGGCTGACAATGAATTTTCATGGTCTGGAGAGTATAGAGAGCATGCTTGCCATAGAGGCTGGCAGTACACTGGCGCTGGCCATCTCCACTACCAGTGTGTGGCTCTTTATGGCCTGTCGTATTGCTCTGGCCGTCGGTGAGAGCGGCAACTTCCCAGCTGCTATCAAGGTGACAGCCGAATACTTCCCCAAGAAAGACCGTGCCCTGGCCACCAGCATTTTCAATTCCGGAGCCTCTGTCGGTGCACTCGTAGCCCCCGTCAGCATTCCTTTCCTGGCGCGAGCCTATGGCTGGGAGTGGGCTTTCATCATCATTGGCGGACTGGGATTCCTGTGGATGGGCTTCTGGTACTTCCTGTACGACAAGCCGGAGAAGAGCAGATACGTGAACCAGGAAGAGTTGGCTTATGTCAATCAGGATGACACCCCTGCCGATGATGCCCCTGCTGTCAAGGAAGAACCTCAGGAGGCAGGCATCCCCATTTGGAAGTGTTTCATGCTGCGACACACCTGGAGCTACATTTGCGGCAAGTTCTTTACAGACGGCGTATGGTGGTTCCTGCTTTTCTGGGCTCCAGCCTATTTCAGTATCCAATACGGACATCGCAGCGACTCTACAATGGGTGCTACCCTTATCTTTGTGGTCTATCTTATCGTAACGGTAGTAAGCATTTTAGCTGGCGGATATCTGCCCAAATACTTTATCGTACGACGTGGAATGGAACCCTACTCGGGTCGTCTGCGTGCCATGCTGATGTTTGCTTTCCTGCCCATCTTTGCGCTTTTTGCCCAACCCTTGGGCCAGTATAGCGTATGGTATCCAGCCATAATCATCGGATTGGCTGGTGCCGGTCATCAGTCATGGTCGGCCAACCTCTACTCTACCGTTGGCGATATGTTCCCCAAGGGAGCCATCGCCACCATTACCGGAATCGGCACCATGACAGGCGGCATTGCTTCCTTTGCCATCAATAAGAGTGCCGGATGGCTCTTCGACCATACAGAAAGGCTTGGCTCCGATTTCCGATTCCTCGGATTCGAAGGCTTGGAGGCTGGCTACATGATTATCTTCTGCTATTGTGCCATTGCTTACCTTATTGCATGGACTTGCATGAAGACCCTCGTTCCGAAGTACAAGAAAGTTGAAATCTAGAAATAAACATATATAACTTATGATGGAGAAAACATGGCGTTGGTTCGGACGCAAGGATAAAATAACACTTGACATGTTACGCCAGATTGGCGTAGAGGGTATCGTAACAGCCCTTCACGATGTGCCTAATGGCGAGATATGGACAGTCGAGAAGATCATGGACCTGAAGGAATACATCGAGAGCTACGGACTGCGCTGGAGCGTAGTAGAGAGCCTTCCCGTATGCGAGAGCATCAAATATGGCGGCCCTGACCGCGACGAACTGATCGAGAAATATAAGGTATCCCTGGCCAATCTGGGTAAATGTGGCATACACACCATCTGCTACAACTTCATGCCTGTGCTCGACTGGGCCCGTACAGACCTCGAGAATCCCAATGGCGACGGCACATCCAGCCTTTTCTTCAACCATGCCGAGTTTGCCTACTTCGACTGCCAGATTCTTGGACGCGCTGGTGCAGCAGCTGATTATACGCCAGAGACACTGGCCAAGGTCGAGGAAATGAAGAAAGTCTTCACCCCAGCAGACGAGCACCGACTGGTGGAGAATATCATCGTTAAGACTCAGGGCTTCGTGAATGGGAATATCAAGGAGGACGACGAGAAGCCTGTCGAGATTTTCCGCTCCCTGCTAGACCTCTATAAGGATATCACGCCAGACAAGTTGCGCCAGAACATGAAGTACTTCCTCGAGGCCATCATGCCCGTCTGTGACCAGTGGAACATGAATATGTGTGTACACCCCGATGACCCACCTTTGCAGATTCTGGGTCTGCCGCGTATCGTCACTTGCGACAAAGACATCGAGTGGTTCCTGAATGCCGTTCCCAACGAGCACAACGGCCTTACCTTCTGTGCCGGCTCGCTCAGTGCCGGTGCCCACAACGATGTGCCTGCCTTGGCCGAGAAGTATGCCAAACGTACTCACTTTGTTCACCTGCGCAGCACGAATGTCTTCCCCAATGGCGATTTCAAGGAGGCCAGCCACCTTGGCGGAAGGGCCAATATCATCGAGCTGGTGCGCATCTTCCAGCGTCAGAAGCCAGGCCTTCCCATGCGTGTGGATCACGCTCCCCTGATGTTGGGCGACGAGAAGATGGACTATAATGCCGGCTACAGCTTCCACGGACGTATGCTGGCGCTGGGTCAGGTAGAGGGTGTCATGGCCGTAGTAGATAACGAATTAGGAATCAATTAAATATATACGGAATATATGAAAAATCTTTTTGATATTAAGGATAATGTGGTTGTCATCACGGGCGGAACTGGTGTCTTAGGACGCGAGATAGGTAAGTATCTGGCCCAGCAGGGCGCACACGTGGTGCTGCTGGGGCGCAAGGAAGAAGTAGGCAAAGAGATTGTGGCCGACATCCGTCAGCAAGGAGGTGATGCTATGTTTATGCAATGCGACGTTATGAGTCAGTCATCCTGTGAGGAGGTATGCCGTACCGTTCTGGATAAATACGGCCGCGTTGATGCACTGCTGAATGCTGCAGGCGGCAATATGTCTGGTGCCACCATCAGCCCAACGGGCACTTTCTTCGACGTACGTATCGAAGAGTTCCAGAAGGTGCTCAACGTCAACCTCACCGGCACCGTTATCCCCACTCAGATATTCCTGAAGCCTATGGTTGAGGCTGGTAAGGGCAGCATTGTCAACTTCAGCAGTATGGCTGCTTTCCGTCCCATGACACGTGTGATGGGCTATGCAGCTGCCAAGGCAGGCATCAGCAACTTCACAGCCTTTCTGGCCAACGAGGTAGCCAAGAAGTTCACCCCTGGCATCCGTGTCAATGCCATAGCACCGGGCTTCTTCCTCACCAACCAGAATCGCGCCCTGCTGACCAACCCCGATGGCAGCCTTACAGAGCGTGGAGCAGACGTCATCCGTCAGACCCCATTCCAACGTTTCGGTAAGCCTGAAGAACTCTGTGGCACCATCCATTATCTTATCAGCGAGGCATCCAGTTTCGTAACCGGAACAGTTGCTGTTGTGGATGGCGGATTCAATGCTTTTGCCATGTAATAACCAATAGAAACATAATACCTTATGAAAGATTTTATGAACAAGGACTTCCTGCTGCAGACCGAGACGGCACAGAAGCTGTTTCACGAGCAGGCCGAGCACCTTCCCATCATAGATTATCACTGTCACCTTAACCCCAAGGAGATAGCCGAAGACCACCGTTTCAGTTCCATCACAGAACTGTGGCTGGGTGGCGACCATTACAAATGGCGTGCCATGCGTACCAATGGTGTCGACGAGAAGTATATCACAGGCAACGCCTCCGACTGGGAGAAGTTCCAGAAGTGGGCCGAGACTGTCCCCTACTGTATGCGCAACCCGCTATACCACTGGACGCACCTCGAGCTCCGCACAGCCTTTGGCATCAACCAATTGCTGAATCCCACTACGGCGCGCGAGATATTCGACGAGTGCAACGAGAAGCTGCAACAACCCGGATTCTCTGCCCGTGGCCTTATGCGCCATTATAACGTCGAGGTAGTCTGCACCACAGACGACCCAGCCGATGACCTGCGCTACCACCAAGCCTATACCGCAGAAATCGCTAATGGTCAATGGCCCAAGGTCCTCCCCGCATGGCGCCCCGATAAGGCGATGGCCGTCGAGAATACCGATACTTATAGGGCTTACATCGAGAAGCTGGGAGCCTCAGCAGGACAGAATATCTCCACCTACGACGACCTCTTGGATGTCCTTCAGCAACGGCATGACTTCTTTGCCTCTCAGGGCTGCCGATTGTCTGATCACGGCATCAACGAATTCTATGCCGAGGAGTTTACAGAATCAGAGATCAGGCAAATATTCCAGAAGGTGATGAGCGGCCGTCAGGCCACTGCCGACGAGGTGGATAAGTTTCGCTCTGCCCTGCTGCTTGAGTTTGCCCGTCAGGATGCCCGTACAGGTTGGACACAGCAGTTCCATTATGGTCCGATACGAAACAATAACACTAGGATGTTCAAGCAGTTAGGGCCTGATACCGGATATGATAGTATAGGTACTTTCAATACCGCTCAGAGCATGTCGCGCTTCCTCGACAAACTGGACAGCGAGGGCCTGTTGGCCAAGACCATCCTGTATTGCATCAACCCTGCCGACAACGAGATGATTGCCACCATGATTGGCAACTTCCAGGAAGGTCCCACACCAGGCAAGATTCAGTTCGGTAGCGGATGGTGGTTTAACGACCAGCTGGATGGTATGGAGCGCCAGATGAATGCCCTCAGCGTACTGGGATTGCTCAGTCGCTTCGTGGGTATGCTTACCGACAGCCGTTCCTTCCTCTCCTACCCGCGCCACGAGTATTTCCGCCGCCAGCTTTGCAATATGATTGGCCAGGACGTCGAGGACGGTAAGTTACCAGCCGAGGAGATGCCTTTCATAGAACAAATGGTCAGAGACATTTCTTATTATAATGCCAAGAGATATTTCAACTTCTAACACAGTACTCTTTCCTCTCTCACAGGAAGAGCTTCATAACATACTCTCCACCGCTCTCAGTAGAGGTGGAGAGTATGCTGATATATTCCTCGAGGACACACGCATCAGCAGTCTCGAGCTACAGGACGGGACGGTCAGTCAGGCCCAGCAGCTCATGCTCTACGGAGCCGGCATACGCGTAGTGCAAGGCACGCAGACGGGCTATGCCTATACCATGGACCTCTCGCCCGAGGCCATGCATCAGGCAGCCCGTTTTGCAGGCAGCCTCCCCGGTAATGGAAGCGCCATAGCTATGCCAGCGCTCCGTCCTACCCCTATCCTTACGCCAGAGACGCCTATGTTGGAGCCTGATGCCTCCAAGGATATCCTGCTCACCATTAACCGTCGTGCACACGAGATCAGTCCGCTGGTGGTGCGTGTAAAGGCTACCATAGCACAACGCATGCAGACCGTCCAGTTTGTCTGTTCCGAGGGCACAGGCTTCGCTGATCGCCGTCCGCGCACCACACTGTTCATCTCCGTTGTCCTGCAGAAGGAAGGCAAGACGCAGATGGGATTTGGCAGCCGTATGTACCAGCAGGGAGCCGAATTCATTACACCCGAGTTGACAGAGGAACTTCTGCAGGAGGCTATCCGGCAGGCCCTATTCCTCTTTGATTCCAGACAGATCGAGGGTGGCGAGATGCCCGTTGTCCTCGCTGCCGGCAGCAGCGGCATCCTCATGCACGAGGCCATAGGGCACGCCTTCGAGGCCGACTTCATCCGCACTGGCGAGAGTATTTTCTCTGGCAAGCTGGGCCAGCGCATCTGCGACAGCCATATCACCATTGTCGACGATGGCACCCAGCCCTGCGATGCCGGTATGCTCCGTTATGACGACGAGGGTACACCCGGTCAACGCACCGTCCTGGTGGACAAAGGCATCCTCGCCAGCTATCTGCACGACCGCATCAGTGCCCGCCATTTTGGCGTACAGAGCACGGGTAACGGTCGTCGCGAGAGTTTCCGCCACATGCCCCTGCCGCGTATGCGCAGCACCTATATGTGTGCCGGCGATGCCACCGAGGAGGATATCATACGCAGCGTAAAACGCGGCATCTTTGCCCAGACTTTCACCAACGGACAGGTGCAGATCGGTGCCGGCGACTTCACCTTCTTCATGAAAAAAGGGTGGCTCATCGAGGACGGTCGCCTCACTACCCCGCTCCGCGATATGAACATCATAGGCAACGGTCCTCAGGCCTTGCAGCACATCAGTATGGTGGCCGGTAACCTCAGGATAGACCACAGTGCCGGCATGTGCGGCAAGGGCGGTCAGCGCGTAGGCGTCAGCCAAGGCCTCCCCACCGTCCTGGTAGATAAATTAGTGGTGGGGTGATAGTTGACAGTTGACAGTTGAGAATTGACTGTTTTAAAGTCAGTATAGAGCTCCCCTCCCTTCCGGGGAGGGAAAGATATTTGATAATAAATGAATATATTACACCAAGCAGCCGAAGAAATCAGACGTATATGCCCCTGTGCTGATTTCAAACTCGTCCTCATGCACAATCACGAGGACAATATCAATATCCGCAACGGACAGATTGAGAAGATGCAGCACGCATCGGCCACCTCGCTGGCCATGAATCTGCTCATCGACGGGCGCGACGGCTTCTTCTATACCAACAATACGCAGCCCGAGGCCCTGAGGCAGTTCATCCGCAATGCGGCAGAGACTACGCGAATGCTCGAACCCGACGAGTCGCGCACGCTGGCCGATCCTACACGCTACTACAAAGGCGGTGGGCCCGACCTCCGCAACTTCGATGCCACGCTCTCCACCGTAGACCCTGCCGAGAAGCTCCGTCTGGCACAGCAGAACAACAGGGAAGGCATGCAGCTCTGCCCTAATCTCATCAGCTTCCAAACGCACTATTCCGACCGCCAGCATCAGGCTCATTACCTTATCAGCAACGGCTTTCAAGGCACCGAGCAGTGCAGTCGGTGCACCCTTACCAGTATTGCCACGGCCGATGGTAAGGACGGGCAGCACCCCGCCGACGGATGGGGCGAGACACGAATCTTCCTCACCGACCTGCCCCGTGAAGGCATTGCAAGCGTTGCCATAGACCGCACCCTACGCAAGATAGGCAGTCGCCCCACACGCAGCGGACAATACCAGATGATTCTGGAGTCGCCCATCGTGGGCAGTTTCCTCCAGCCCATCCTCAATGCCATGAACGGCCAGCAAGTGCATGGCAAAATGTCCTTCCTTTCCAGCAAACTGCACCAGAGGGTCCTATCACCAATGGTCAGCATCGTCGACGACCCGCTCATCCCCGGTACCCGTGGCGCCTGCTATTTCGATTACGACGGAGTGGCCACCCAGCGGCGCAGCCTCTTCACCGAAGGCGTCCTGGACACCTTCTTCATCGACACCATCTTTGCCAAGAAGATGTGCATTAAGCCCACCACGCAGGGCACTCATCACCTTATCATGCAGAGCGGAGACAAGACATTACATCAACTACTTTCCGAGACCCGTAAAGCCATCTTGGTAACAGATTTCAATGGTGGCAACTGCGACCCTACTACAGGTAGTTTCTCCTATGGCATAGAGGGACTGCTCGTTCAGGACGGACAAATTGTACAGCCTGTCAGCGGTATGAATATAACAGGTAATATTCTGGATATATGGCAGCGCGTCTCTGCTCTGGGTAACGATTTCGACCCTTGGGAGACCGAGCTACTGCCCTCTGTAGTGTTCGACGATGTCAGCTTTGGCGGCCTCTAGCCCATCTTCTCGCAGAAAGCCTTATAGGATGTCTCCAGTCTTGCCAGTTCGAAGGGTTTCAGCTGCAGTGAGAAAGTCCCCTTCAGCTCCTCCAGTCCGAAGTAAGCCTTCATCAGGCTGGCCAGGTTGAAGGACAGCCCGTCGCCCCTCTTCATCAAATAGTATGCTATGCGCACCAGATAATCCCGCTCGTGCTCTATGTAGCGCAACGACGAGAACAGCACAAAGGCGCAGGGCAGCGTATTCACCTTTATCAGGTACGGAATCCACTCGTGCGCTTCCATCCGGAAGCAGTCAAAGAGGTGGCGCACCTGCTTGTCATTCGTCAGGTAAGGCAGCAGAAAGGAGATTGTCTTCTGTCTGTCCACCTCGTTCATCAGTTGGCAAAGCTCCCCAAAGCGCTCGTCCTCTATTCCCCCTTCCCCATGTACCAAACGCTCCGCAAGGGCTTTCAGCATCACCACCAGGTAAGCCTTCGCATCCTCCCTCAGCAATACGGCAAACAGCTGCCAGAAGGCCTCCCATGGCATCCCCGTGGCATACCTCTCGCCCAGCATGTACACGGCCGTTCGGAACTGCGAGTTCGAGAACGAATCCATCAGCTCCAGCAGACCTTGGAAGTCCGCTGCCTCCACCAGGGGTTTCATCCTTCTGTCTAACTGCACGCTATAATGCACATCCTTAATCATTTTATTGCGAGGGGTATTTTACTTCACAACTATCGTTAATTCTTTTCGTATGCAAAGGTACGAAATAATATCATATATATTCAGAAATGTAATCATAAAAGCACAGAAAAAAAACACAAGCTCAAAAAGAGTCAACCGTATTCAGGAAAAGACAAAATTGTGCAAACGCTATAACATTTAGTTTCTTCATATAACTAACAAAATGCCTTACTATAATTTTATACCGCCAAGAAATTGTCGTACCTTTGCAGTGTCAAAAGAAAGGGATAAAAATTACTCCCACACGAGGCGGAAAAAAATCCCACGTGCACTAAAGAGTTTTGCCTCACGTAGCAGTAAAAATCCCGATCCAATGACAAAGAGAAAATAATTTACAGAACTAAACATTAACCAGACCCTACTTAGCCTCCCCTTGTAGGGGAGGGAGAAACAGACTTCCGGAATCTTATTACTTCCGTCCCTACAAGAGCGACTGAGGCCTTCAGAGTAACCCTGAATGTGGCTACGGTCTCACAAAGGGGAGTGTGTCCCCACTCACTACGGAGGCCAGTGATACTCGCATCAATTATCCAGAGCGTGAGCAGTCTCGAACGAAGTTCAACCTATAACCATAGAAATAATGTTCAATAACCTCTAAACTAAATAGAACTGGGTAAAGGCGCGAATGCAGTATTCGTGGTCGGCACATGAGGCGGTCTCCCTGACGCTGTGCATGGCTAATACGGGATTGCCCATATCTACGCCTCGCAGGGGCAATGAGGAGGCAAGGATATTGCCCAAGGTGCTTCCACCGGCCACATCGCTATGATTGACAAAGCGCTGACAGGGAACACCTGCCTCCATGCATATGCTGGCAAAGACGGCTGCCGAGGCTGCATCGCTGGCGTACTTCTGTGCGGCATTGAACTTGATGACCGGTCCGCCGCCCAGGACGGGATGATTGGTGGGGTCGTACTTGTCGCTATAGTTAGGATGCCATCCGTGGGCATTATCTGCAGATATCATGAAGGCTTTCTCGACAGCACGGTAGAAACCCTCGAGGCTATCGCCCTGAGAGAGGACGATGCGCTGGAGGATGCTTGCCAGGAAGGGGCTGCCGGCTCCCTGCTTGGTCTGACTGCCGGTCTCTTCGTTATCGAAGATGGCCAGCACCTGTGTGGTCTCAGGCACCTTGTCGCCTGAGTGTAGGAGTGCCTGGAGTCCGGCATGCACCATACTGAGGTCGTCCAGTCGGCCGCTAGAGAGAAACTCGCCATGCATGCCAAAGGTACAGGCTGGCGTGAAGTCGTAGAGATAGAGGTCGAAATCCAATACCTCATCGGCCTTGCACCCTACCTCATCACAAATCAGATTCATTAGCATATTACCCTTCTCCAGCTCGTTCTGCACAATACCCAGAATGGGTAGCATATCTTTCTGCTTGGATAGCTTGACGCCATCGTTGACCTGACGGTTGAAGTGGATGGCCAGATTGCTGATCTGCATGAGCGGACGGCGGCAGAAGAGCAGGCGTGACTGTGGGTTCATGGCATCCCGGCCCTTGATGATAACACGCCCGGCAAGGGACAGGGGACGGTCGAACCAGGTGCTCATGATGGGACCGCCATAGACTTCAGTATTGAGCTTGGTGATTCCACCATCGCAGGTTATCTCGGCATTGGGCTTGATGCGAAAGGTGGGCGAATCGCAGTGCGCGCAGATCATGTGAAATCCTGCCTCGGCAAGTGGCTTATACCCCATGCGGAAGGCATAAAGGGAGGAGTCGTTCTTGGTAACAAAGAACTGGGTGCCAGGCTGCATGTCGGCAAAGGGTGCCTGAGTATCGTACTCGCGAAACCCTGCCTCCAGCAGGCGCTTGCGCAATGTATCTACGGCCAGAAAGTTGACTGGCGATGAGTCGAGGAACTGAAGAAGATCTTGTATCATAATATCAAATAAAAGAGTTGTTAGCGTTTGTCTTACCCGGATAATTTGTTTAATTTTGATAGTAACTATCTAAATTACACGGTCAAGGCTTAAAAAAAGAAATCAATTTCTTTTGTTTTGCGCTCGACTTTCTGTAATTTTGTGGACAAATTTACGGAATTTATTTTTATCCGCATGCATTCGGAAAACAAAAAAACAGAAAAACTACATATCGCCGTGGCTGGCAACATAGGCAGCGGAAAGACTACACTGACGCAGATGCTGGCCGACCATTACGGATGGGTACCGCAGTACGAGGCTGTGAAGGACAACCCCTACCTGCAGGATTACTATGCTGACATTATGCGGTGGAGTTTCAATATGGAGGTATACTTTCTGAAGGAGCGTTTCCGTAACATCCTGGAGCTGCAACAGTCGCCTGAAACGTTCATCCAGGACCGTACGATCTATGAGGGCGTGCATGTATTTGTTGCCAACAACTACAAACAGGGACATCTCTCGGAGCGCGACTACGAGGCGTATATGGAACTCTTTGGGCTAATGACGGACATGGTGCGCTATCCCGACCTGATGATTTACCTGAGGGCCAGCATCCCTCATCTGGTAAGCAACATACAGAAGCGCGGACGCGACTATGAACAGGCCATACAGATAGATTACCTGAGAGGTCTGAACGAGCTCTACGATGATTTCATCTATAACAAGTACCCTGGAAAGGTGCTGACCATAGATGTGGATAACATGGACTATCTGCATAACCGACAGGACTTCACGTCTATCATTCAGAAGACGGACAGCCTGCTATACGGTATGTTTCCGCTTTGATAAAGGTTAAAGAATTCTCAATTTTCAATTGGCGCAAAGCGCCCTCAATTCTCAATTAAAAAAAGAATGCATATAGCGATTGCTGGTAATATCGGTTGCGGGAAGACAACCCTTACCAAGATGTTAGTGAAAAGGTACGGATGGACACCACGCTACGAACCAGTGGATGTGAACCCCTATCTGGAGGATTTCTATAAGGATATGAACAGATGGAGTTTTAACCTGCAGGTTTACTTCCTGAACAAACGCTTCCGCGATGTGGTGGAGATAACCAAGAGTAATGAGACGATAATTCAGGACCGTACCATCTTTGAGGATGCACGCATCTTTGCCCCCAACCTGCATGAACAGGGGTATATGAGCGACCGCGACTTTAAGAACTACTCGGACCTGTTTGACCTGATGATGTCGCTGGTAGGACTGCCCGACCTTATGATCTACATCCGCAGCACGATCCCCAACCTGATAGCGCAAATCAGCAAACGAGGTCGCGAATACGAGCAGAGCATCCGCATAGATTACCTGAAAGGTCTGAACGACCGCTACGAGGAGTGGATTAAAACGTATAAGGGTCCGCTTCTGATGATAGACGGTGACCGTCTGAAATTCGAAACGAACCCTAAGGATTTTCAGTCAATAACTGACATGATAGATGCCAAGCTATTCGGCTTATTCCCAGAAGAGTAGAGGATGAATCCCCTACTCTTCATTTTTTTATCGTTCTTTTAGAACTTTACACCAAGCGTGCATGTTATGCTGTGCCTTGTCAGATCCACGGGAACGGGAGCTAGGAAGATGTCTGAGGCCGTTGCACCAGGATGTGACTCTCTGAAATTATCCATAAATTCTGAATTATAGATAAAGCTGTCGTCGAAGGCGTAGAAATCGGCCTTCTGGTGACGAAGCTTGTAGGCGAGATCGAAATAGAAATGCTTCCACTTGTAGCCCATACCCAGACAGAGGATATGTGCGGGCTTGGTAACCATGAAGTTGGTGCGGGTAGTATAATCCAGGGCAGGACTGTTGAAATAATCACCATTATCGAAACAGATTTGGTCGAAATGGGCATTCTGGTCGTAGGCTGATGTAGAGAAGTTATATCCCAAACGGAATGCCAGAGGTGCAACAGGACGAACCTCGACACCGGCACGGATGGTATGAACGCCTTTCAGGTTCTCGCGCATGTGCCTGTTCATATCCAGATCCTTGATACCGCCATAGGTGTTGTAATACTTGGGGTAACGCTGGCTCATGCTGGCATAGTTGGCATACTCGTAATCAATATCCCAGGCAAACATGCTGCCAACGGTGCTCCCCATCATTGCACGGAACTTCCAGGGCGTGCAGATGTTATACTCCAGGTAGCTCTCCTCCATCTGTGACCTTACTACGGGGTTGGAAACCTCGTCTGTATAATCCATATAGATATCACTCTTGAGCTTATACCATGTGGGAGACTCTACGACCAGACCTACGCGGAAGGAGTTATCCACGAAGGGACGGACGATGCCACCCAACTTGAAGTTAAAGCCATAACCCGATATGCGATAATCATTCCAGATGCTGTAGTTGCCATACTTCTTCTCTCCCTGATCGTCTATATAGCTGCTACCTTCGTAATAGTCGGTTATACCGCTAAAATCGATATTGTCAACTCCGAAGGTCAGGCCCAGGTAGTACCTGTCCTGGATATTGGTGCTGACATTAAAGTCCCAACTGCGCAGAGAGCCTTCGCTATGGTGCGTGAAGTTATTGAACTCGCCATCGTACTTATTATAGAACTTGCCCGCCTGACCAGGAACAGGAGTAAGGGCGTTATTACGGTAGACAAGACCTGCCAGGTTGTAGCTGGAGGCAAGGTCGTAACTGGCCAGCTCTGCCAACTGATCCATCTGGCTGATTCCGAAGAGTTCTGGATTGTAGGCATAGAAATTGGCAAAGAAATTCTTTTTCTTCTGATAGTTGAAGCCAAAATTAACGTATGGGCATATCTCGGAATCTGTAGGCATGCTATAAACCATACCAACCTGATCGAGCGTACCGATTCCTCGGCGCTCCTCTTCTATATGACTCTTTCCCCAAAGTCCGCCAAAGGTAATGGCTACATCGTTCTTGCGATACATGCCGATGCCTGCGGGGTTCCAACTGATAACACTCATGTCGGCACCCAGGGCTCCCATAGCACCTCCCATACCCACGTAACGAGATGTTCCAATGACGTCACTGGAGTTGTTGAGGGCCTGCTCATTCATAAATGAATCTTGTGCAACTGCCGTCAAAGAGCAGAATACAACCGATATTGATAATAGCTTCTTCATATACATTTGTTTATTTTAGTCTTTTGTTTGTTTAGAAGACAACAGCTAAAGTCTAGCGTCTAAATCCTATCACCTTCCTCCACGGCCTGCGCCTCCGCCGCCTCCACCACGGCTTCCGAAGCCACCGCCTCCACCGAAGCCACCGCCTCCACCGAAGCCACCGCCTCCGCCAAAGCTACCTCCGCCACGTGAGCCTCCGCCAAAGCTGCCACCCGAGGATGAGCTGCGAGAAGACATTGAAGAAGAGGAACGGTAGGAGTCTGAACTTCTAGAAGACCTGGGCGTAGATTCTACGCGTGATGAGGAACCTCTGTCGGAACGTGTTGTTGTAGTGCGTTCGGAACGTATAGAAGTACGATCAGTACGCGTTGTGGTCCTCTCTGAACGAGGTGTGTAGCCATCACGTGTGACGTTGCCTCTGGAGTTGCGAGATGAATAATCGCGTGTACCGTTAGTTCTGATATTTCCATGACGGGATACATTCCTGTTGCCACTGATGTAGCCACCCATTCTGTTGCCACCATTGCGGTAGATATTGTTGTTTACACGAGGACGGTAGACACCGCCATAATAAGGATAGTGATGATATACAGGATAGCTCCAGCTATAACCCCATGTAGGATAATAATGCCAACCCCATCCCCAGTCGTACCAGCTATAGTAGCCATGACGATAGTATGGAGCATACCATCCATACCAAGGATCGTACCAAGGATCGTACCAGCCGTAGCAGTAATCCCAATACCAGGGATCTACGAAATGTACACGATGGTAACGTCCCAGACGTGAGGTGTAGATGTAGTCATCCTCGTAGTAATTCTCGTCCTCGTAAGAATCTGCCTTACCATCCTTGCCATAGACGTAGGTCTGCTCTTGGTTAGTACTGTCAACAGATGTGACATAAAGTGTGTCGCCCACCAGACGGGCAACAACTTGACTGTTACTGTTACCGCGACGGTTGTAATCGTCGACGTCGCGCAATTGACCAGTGTGGAAGTCAACGTCACCGTCATTGGTTTCGGCAGTCCTGACCACCTTGACTATATTTTGGGTAGAAGTGTTAGAAGATGTCTTCTTAGAAGCCTTCTTCTTGCTCGAAACAAAATACATATCATCATCAACGTCTTGTGCATGAACAGAAACTGTTACGCCCAGAAACATTAGCGGAATAAGTAGATACCATTTCATAACACCTATGTTTTAATTGTTTTCATTGCAAAATTAGGCTTAATAAGCGAATTAACCAAAAGGATTTTACCTAATTTGGTGAGGAAATTTCCCCAAGTATAAAAAATAATGTAATTTTGCACATAGTTATGAAATACTACGAGGTAAATTTCAGCATTAGCCCCTTCCTGGAGGCTTATTCCGATGTTCTTTCCGCATCACTGGCAGAAATCGGTTTTGAGAGCTTTGCCCCCAAAGATAACGGTTTGTCGGCTTATATCCAGCAATCCGTCTTTGACGAGAAGCAACTGGAAGCTGCCATAGGGGAATTTCCTATTGATGATATCCGTATAACATTCGAGGTGACAGAGGCGGAATACGAGGACTGGAACGCCGTATGGGAGGAAGAGGGCTTTCACCCTATAGTCATAGACGACACAATAGTCATACACGACGTGAAGCATAAGGATGTCCCTGCCCTGCCCTACGACATCATCATCTCTCCGAAACTGGCCTTCGGAACAGGAAGTCACCAGACAACCCGAATGATTCTGAGGGAACTGTCTGGAATGGATCTAAAGGACAGAAAAGTGATTGATGCAGGCACAGGAACCGGCATTCTGTCTATCATGTGTATCATGCGTGGCGCCCAGCATGTATTTGCCTACGACATAGACGAATGGAGCGTAGAGAATACAAAGGACAATCTGCTGCTGAACGGCATCCACAACCAGATTACGATAGAAGAAGGTGATGCCTCTGTCCTAAGTAAAACAGAAGAGGCAGACCTGCTGATTGCCAACATCAATAGGAATATCCTACAGAACGACCTGCCCACTTTCTCTGACAAGCTAAAAGCCAACGGCCAGCTGCTGATAAGCGGCTTCTATACAGAAGACGTTCCATTCCTGCTGAAAGCTGCACAGAAGGAAGGCTTATCCCTAATGAAGAAAGAGAGCGACGAGAACTGGTGTATGCTCTTGCTGAAGAAAGGATAAGGATGGAAGGATACGTTTATTCGAAACGGATGCTCTTGGCCGGATGAATGTTCGATATCAGGTAGCTGGGAACAATCAAAGCCAGGACACTGATAAGCAGCGTAGCCACATTAATAATCAGGAAATACCACCAGTTGACACAGACTGGAACAGCATCGACATAATAGACTGTGGCATCCAAGTGAACAACTCCCCATTGCTTCTGAATAAAGATAAGTATGGCTGCCAAAACATTACCTATCAATAATCCACGCAGGATAATAAAGGAACTGAAGTAAAGGAAGATATGTCGCATACTCGAATTATTGGCACCAAGCGCCTTCATGATGCCAATAAAATTGGTGCGCTCCAGGATAATTATCAGCAAACCGCTAATCATGGTGAAACCTGCCACACATACCATCAGGATGAGGATTACCCATACGTCCAGATCCAGCAACTGGAGCCAGGCGAAGATCTGAGGGTACATCTCGAAGATGGTCATACTGGTGTAATACTGGCCATATGGATCCTGTGTTCTATTAATATTATTAATAATGTATGTAGAGGCTTCATCCAGCCGATTGAAATCATAAAGTTTAATTTCTGCACCAGAAAACTGATAGGTATCAAAGCCGAGAATCTTCTGCACGCCTGCCACATCCGTGAAGACAAGTTTGTTATCGAAATCCGTCAGATTCGTGCAATATATGGCAGAGACTGTGAACTTTCTAGCCTTGACCTTATCCTCGAAGAAATAGGCATAGACAGCGGAGCCTACCTGCAGGTTCATCTGCTTAGAAAGCGCATCTGAGATGATGAGCTTATTGGTAACCGTAGTGTCCTGGAAAGGAACTATCTCGCCATCGACAAGGTGATTGCGGAAGAAACTATAGTCGTAGCGCGAGCCAAGCCCCTTTAAGACAACGCCACGGAAGGCGTCATCTGTCTTGAGCATTCCAGGCTTAATACAGAAAGGCGCTATCGTTTCGGCTGCAGGAACCGAATCCAGAAGGGACAATGTTTCTTCATTGAAAACAATAGGCTTATACTCATCGGCATTATGACTATCGTAATTAATAACCTGAATATGCGAGCCGAAGCCTATAACCTTATTCCTGATCTCGCTCTGAAAGGCTAAGACAATACTGGTGCTTATAAGCATTGTTGCCACTCCTATTGCAACGCCAAGTGTTGCAATACGAATGGCAGGCTTAGAGACACGTTTTACGTCATCTGTATGTTGGAACAGCCTACGGGCAACGTACCAAGTAAACATCCCTCTATTTATAATGCTTTATAAGATTATTTAAGTTGAGAACCAGGATATGCCTCGAGAGCTTTACGCAAGACGAAAAGGGCACGTGTCAGGTCTTCCTTCTTAAGTACGTAAGCCAGACGGACCTCGTCCTTACCCGACCCTGGAGTGGTATAGAATCCGGCAGCAGGAGCCATCATGACGGTCTCACCCTCGTAATTGAAGTCGCTTAGGCACCAGGCACAGAATTTCTCTGCATCATCGACGGGGAGTCTGGCCACCGTATAGAAAGCACCCATAGGTATGGGGCTGTATACACCAGGAATTCGGTTCAGACCATCTATGAGACATTTCCTGCGCTCTACGTACTCGTCGTAAACCTCGCGGCTATACTCTTCCGGTTCGTCAAGGCTGGCCTCAGCAGCAATTTGACCAATCAATGGAGGACTAAGACGAGCCTGACAGAACTTCATTACAGCCTGACGGACTTCCTTGTTCTTGGTAATAAGTGCTCCGATTCTGATACCGCACTCGCTGTAGCGCTTGCTGACAGAGTCTATCAATACAACATTATTCTCTATACCCTCAAGATGGCAGGCACTGATATAGGGACTGCCCGTATAGATGAATTCGCGATAAACCTCGTCGGAGAAAAGATAGAGGTCGTACTTCTTCACGAGGTCGCGAATCTGATTCATCTCGCGTCTAGTATACAGATAACCCGTTGGATTATTGGGGTTACAGATCAGGATCGCGCGCGTCTTCTCGTTGATGAGTTCCTCGAACTTCTCGACCTTAGGCAGAGAGAAGCCTTCCTCGATAGTCGTTGCAATGGTTCTGATGACAGCACCCGCAGATATGGCAAAAGCCATGTAGTTAGCGTATGCAGGCTCTGGTACGATAATCTCATCGCCAGGATTCAGACATGCCAGAAAAGAGAACAATACCGCTTCGGAACCGCCACTGGTGATGATGATATCATCAGCAGTTAAATTAATGTTATACTTCGCGTAATAGCCAACAAGCTTCTTTCTGTAACTGAGATAGCCTTGGCTGGGACTGTATTCCAGAATTTTGCGGTCTATATTATGAATTGCGTCGAGCGCAGCTTTGGGAGTCGGGAGGTCAGGCTGACCAATGTTGAGATGATACACATGAACTCCACGTTCCTTTGCTGCGAAAGCCAATGGTGCAAGTTTGCGAATTGGCGACTCGGGCATTTCAAATCCACGTACTGATATCTTTGGCATTATTTCTTGAATTATAAAACTAGTTTAATCGTTTGTATATTAATCTTTTGCTTTCCTAAGTATACAGGCTGTTCGGGCAGGCAGGTACAACTGGAGCCACCCCTTATTCTCACGTGCCAAAACAGGGTCGTAATTAGTTAGGTGTACAACCTTATCATCATTAAAGCCATTACCGCCGAAGGCAACATCGTCCGTATTGAGCAAATACTCATACGACCCCTGCTTAACCATGAATCCGTAACCGCAATAAGACCTGGTGGGACTGAAGTTGAAGAAGAACAGCAGGTCGCCACGCTGGTAGGCAAAGACCTGATCTCCATCGTTATGCCAGATTTCCTGAACAGGCTGCTTCTCGAAATGCTTCTGCTTCTTAATAAGCTTGAGCATGGCGATATCAAAATCATTCAGGAAATGATAGCACAGAGACTTGTCGTCTACAAGATTCCACTGTCTGCGTGCATACTTATAGCTCCAGCCATTACCCTCGCGTGGGAAATCTATCCATTCGGGATGTCCGAACTCATTGCCCATGAAATTAAGGTAACCGCCATTTATGGTACTTGCGGTAAGCAAACGAATCATTTTGTGCAGGGCGATACCACGTTCGACGGTAGATGTCTGATCACCCTTCTTGAAGTGCCAGTACATATCGGAATCTATAAGTCGAAAGATAATGGTCTTGTCGCCTACCAGGGCCTGATCGTGACACTCGGCATAGGAGATGGTCTTCTCATCCTTTCTGCGATTGGTCAACTCCCACAGCATAGAACTCGGCTTCCAATCCTCGTCCCTTAATTCCTTTATGGTCTTAATCCAGTAATCAGGAATATTCATAGCCATACGATAGTCAAAGCCGTAACCTCCATCCTTGACAGGAACAGCTATTCCAGGCATACCGCTTACCTCTTCGGCAATAGTTATGGCATGCTTGTTAACCTGATGAATAAGGTCGTTAGCCAAGGTCAGATAGGTAATGGCATTACCATCCTGATGGCCATTGTAGTAGTCGGGATAGCCATTGAAACTCTCGCCAAGTCCATGACTATAGTATAACATCGATGTTACGCCGTCGAAGCGAAAACCATCGAAGTGGTACTCCTCGAGCCAGTATTTGCAGTTGGAAAGCAAGAAATGAAGCACTTCGTTCTTGCCATAATCGAAACACAGGCTATCCCATGCCGGATGCTCATGCAAAGCACCCTCATAGAAATATTGGTTGGGATTACCGGCAAAATTGCCCAGACCCTCATTCTCGTTCTTTACAGCATGGCTGTGTACGATATCCATGATAACGGCAATACCTCTGGCATGTGCCGCATCAATCAGTGATTTCAGCTCCTCTGGTGTGCCGAATCGGCTACTGGCAGCGAAGAAGCTGCTGACATGATATCCGAAACTTCCATAATAAGGATGTTCCTGAATAGCCATTATCTGTATACAGTTATATCCCAGCTTAGCGATACGAGGCAGGACATTGTCGCGGAACTCGGCATAGGTTCCGACCCTTTCAGCATCCTGTCCCATTCCGATGTGGCACTCATATATCAACAGCGGATCTGTCTCTGGCTTGAACTTGGGATAACGCCATTCGAATTTTTCCTCAGGATCCCAAACCTGAGCACTGAACAGATGTGTCTCAGGATCCTGTACGACTCTAGTGGCCCATGCAGGAATACGTTCGCCACAGCCTCCGTCCCAATGGATAATCAGTTTATAGTGTGAGCCATGACAGAAATGCTTGTTCTTTATCTTGATTTCCCAATTGTCTGTTCCCTTAACGCGCTTCATCGCATATTTGGCACTTTCTTTCCAGTCGTTAAAGTCTCCTACAACGAATATGTCGATGGCATTGGGAGCCCATTCTCTTAGTATCCAGGTATCATCAGTTTTATGAAGGCCAAAATACAGATAACCAGTAGCAAAGTCATTAAGGGAACCCTTCTCGCCTACTAGCTCTGCCTTCTTATCAACATAAGCCTGATATCTGCCATTGATTGCGTCTGCAAAGGGCTCAAGGTAAGTGTCATTCTTGATTATCTTGAGCTGAGGTATCGTAACAATTGACGCTTTCTTGGATTTTTTTCCAGTTGTTACTGTTTTCTTGGTGGTAGCTTTAGTGCGTGCCATAATATTCTGTTTTTTTGTTTTTAGACTAGTTAATGGTTATTATTACTTTAGATTAATTTTGTTCAGATGAGAGTCTTGGCACACCATTAAGGTATGTTACTTTCTTTATTATTGTTCCGCTTTTATCTTTCTCGATGAATTCACCATTACGCAAATCATGATGATACTCACCCTCGGATCTTACGCCATCGGCATCTTCCTGAATGCCGAATCCTTCCTTTAATCCTTTTTGGAATTTTCCCTTGAACTTCACACCGTCGGCTTGACGCAGAATGCCGTTACCATCCATCAGGCCATTGGCCCAGTTGCCATCGTAGACATCACCGTTTGCCCATGTGTACTTGCCGGCTCCGTGAGGCTTGTTGGCCTTCCAGTTTCCGACATACGTAGCACCTGAATTCCAGGTGAATGTACCATAGCCTGTTTGCTCGCCATTCAGGAAATGTCCGACATATTTGTCACCATTAGGGAATGTGAATATACCCTCGCCTGTTCTTTCGCCATGCGAATACTGACCTTCATATTTCGAACCGTCGGCGAAAGTGTAGATACCCTTTCCATGCTGCTGGTCATCCTGCCAGTCGCCAGTATAGGCATCACCCGAGGCGTATGTATAGGTTCCCTTCCCGTTTTTCTTATTTTCCTTCCAGTTACCGTCGTATTTGTTTCCGTCGTTCCAATCGAAGACGCCATAGCCGTCCTTCATATCTGCCTTCCAATGGCCATTATAATTGGCGCCATTGGCATAAGTGTAGATTCCCTTTCCGTCTCTCTTGTCTTGAATCCATTCTCCAACATACAGGTCACCATTGTAATAAAACATGGTTCCTTCGCCTTGCTGGTAATCACGGAACCACAGACCTTCGTACTTGTTATTGTTGGCAAAAAAATAGGTACCTAGACCATGCTGCTGATCCTGGAACCATTCTCCGTCGTATTTTTCACCGTCTGCAAACTGATATACACCATGACCTTCTCTTTTACCCTTCACATAATTGCCCGTATGAACATCTCCATTGGGGAATGTGGTTGTTCCCTTACCGTAAGGCTTACCCTTTAACATCTCGCCCTGATATTCGCCGCCAGCCGGAAAGGTGTAATTCCCAATTTTAATTTGTTGTGAATATATCTGAGAGTAGCTGAAAAGAAGTAAAAATAGTATATATAGTTTGTTCAAACTCATGTTAGAATTATTTTGTGACAAATTTAAATATAAGGTATGACATTACAAAATCTACGGACAAACTTTAAGGGTTTTTAAGTATAATCCTGCCTTGCACAGTCATTATGTTATTATTTTTTGATGTATGATTAGTTTGTTAAATTATCCATTATAACTTCCTCTATCTCGTCGCCGCCTTCGAATTCCTCATCGAACGAGGCGCAAGGATTGAAATTACTGGGCACATTAAAATTCTCTGATTGTGAATAATGAAGACTGCTGTCTGCATATATTTTTTGAAGGAAATAGGCTGCTATTGGTAATGCAGCGCTAGCACCCTGCCCTATTGCCATAGACGCAAAGTGAATATCTCGTTCATCACCACCTACCCATGCTCCGAAAGTCAGCGAAGGTGTATAACCAACAAACCAACCGTCAGAATTATCGTTCGTTGTACCTGTCTTCCCCCCCATAGGAGCTTGTATCTTGTAACGGCCACGCATTCTGCCGCCTGTACCGCCATCCATTACACCTCGCATCAATGTAATCATCTTATATGATGACTCTTCTGAGATTACCTCATGAACACGAGGCAGGAACTCTGCCACAATGTTTCCTTCGGAATCTTCTATCCTTGTAATATACATAGGAAAACGCCTTACCCCCTTCATGGGGAATGCTGAATAAGCGCCCACCATTTCAGAAACAGAAATGTCACATGGACCTAAGCAAAGAGACATTGAGGGAACAATATCTTTATTCAGAACGCCATATTCGTGAATAAGGCGTACTAATGCAGATGGTGACATTTGATTCATTAGCCAGGCTGAGATCCAGTTGTTACTGGTTGCCAATCCCCATTTAAGTGTTACCATCTCGCCATACCTCGCCTTACTGCCATTTCGAGGTGTCCAAGTTTGGTTTCCTACCTGATAAGTCTGCTGTATATTGGGTGCTTCGTCGCAAGGACTCCATCCGTTCTCCATAGCTAGTGAATACAAGTACGGCTTAATTGTGGATCCCACCTGTCTTCTACCTTGAGTACACATATCATATTGGAAATGCGAGAAGTCTGTACCTCCAACATAGGCTTTAACATAGCCCGTCTCATTATCCATAACCATAAAGCCTGTTCGCAAAAAACGCTTATAATACTTAATGCTATCCGATGGCGTCATAACGGTATCTATATCTCCTTTTGGTGAGTATACCGTCATTTCTGTAGGCGTGTTGAATGCATCGTCAATTTCTGATTCAGAATAGCCCTCGGACTTCATCTGAATATATCGGGGACTTTGACGTTTAGCACGCTGAAATTTCTTAGCCACCTCATCTGCGCTAAAGACACTGGCATAAGGGGCATTCTTATTCAATTTCAATTCTTTATCAAAGAGGGGTTGAAGTTCTTCGACAACATGTTTAACAACTGACTCCTCTGCATATTTTTGCATCCTGCTATCTATAGTGGTGTATATCTTCAGGCCATCTGTATAGATGTTGTAGGCTGTTCCGTCGCGTTTTACATTTTTGTTACACCATCCGTATGCAGGGTCTGTCTCCCATGCCAATGAATCCTCGTAGTACTTCTGGTCCTGCCAGCTGGCATAGTCGCTTCTCTTAGGCTTCTTGGCCATGAGAATCTGTCTGAGATAATCACGTAAATATGCAGCAGTGCCTTCCTTGTGGTCTGTTCGGTGGAAATTCAGATTCAGGGGCTGCAATTTCAGTTGGTCAGCTTCCTCAGAGGCCAGATAACCGACTTTCTCCATCTGAGAAAGAACCACATTCCTACGCTGCAGACACCTTTCCTGATTCCTAACAGGGTTAAAATAGCTTGGATTCTTACACATGCCTATCAGCATGGCACTCTCATTTACGGTAAGGTCTTTGGGATCTTTGTTAAAGTATGTCTTGGCGGCAGTCTTGATACCTACTGCATTGTGCAGGAAATCAAAATGGTTAAGGTACATCGTAATGATTTCCTCCTTTGTATAGTATCTTTCCAGTTTCAGGGCAATAACCCACTCTATGGGTTTCTGTAGGAGTCTCTCCTTTATATTCTCTGCCTTCTCCGAATAGAGTTGTTTGGCCAACTGTTGGGTAATAGTACTACCTCCGCCGGCACTCTTCTGCATGAATAGTCCACGCTTGACAATAGCTCTGAAAAGTGCTTTTATATCTATTCCGCTATGCTCATAGAAGCGTTCATCCTCTGTTGCTATAAGAGCCTGTATTACAGATGGATTAATATCGTTATATCCGACAAAGATTCTGTTGGCCCTGCTATAGCTCCAGGTGCCTAAAAGCTTGCCGTCAGAGGAGACAACCTGAGAAGCATATTTGTTAACAGGATTCTCTAATTCCTCGATTTCCGGCATATATCCTATGGCACCTGTGAAGATACAATAGAAGACGCCTCCAACAGCCAGGACGAATATTATATATAGTATCCAAATGTACAGAAAAAACCGTTTCCTCATAATAGCGAATATTTGGCTACAAAGTTACAATATTTTTTTTATTAAATCTTAAAATAAGAACAAAATAACATACATTATTTATCTACTATAGCTCGGGTATTGCACGTAACAAAAAAAATGTATAATTTTGAAACCCGAAAAATAATATATATTTCATTCTCGGATAAATTTATGGAAACAAGAAGTCTTGTAACTATTGCTAAACATTCCAAGGAGAAACTTCTTTATCTCATTGAAATGGCTCAGGAGTTCGAAAAACATCCTAACAGGAAAATCCTGGATGGTAAGATTGTTGCTACATTGTTTTTCGAGCCCAGTACTCGAACAAGATTAAGTTTTGAAACCGCGGCAAATCGTTTAGGAGCTAAAGTGATTGGTTTCGCTGACCCCAAGGTCACCAGTGGAACGAAGGGTGAAACGCTGAAAGATACCATCATGATGGTTTCCAACTACGCAGATATCATTGTTATGAGACATCACCTGGAAGGTGCTGCCCAGTATGCCAGCGAGATTTCTCCCGTCCCCATAGTAAATGCCGGAGACGGTGCCAATCAACATCCGAGTCAGACAATGCTGGATCTGTATTCTATCTATAAGACTCAGGGCACACTCGAGAATCTGAACATCTATCTGGTAGGTGACCTGAAATACGGCCGCACGGTCCACAGTATTATCACTGCCATGCGTCACTTCAACCCTACCTTCCACTTCATAGCACCAGACGAACTTGCAATGCCTGACTATTATAAAATGTATTGCAAGAAGAACAACATCAAGTATATTGAGCATCAGGACTTTGATTCTCACACGATCGCCGGTGCAGACATCTTATATATGACTCGCGTGCAGCGCGAGCGTTTTACTGATCTGGAGGAATACGAAAGGGTCAAGGACCGCTACCTCCTGAAGGAAAACATGCTTTCACAGGCTCGTCCGAATATGAAGATTTTACATCCGTTACCTCGTGTCAACGAGATCGAATATAGCATAGACAACACGCCATATGCCTATTACTTCCAGCAGGCACGCAACGGTTTGTATGCAAGGCAGGCATTGATTTGTGATGCACTGGGAATTACATTGGATGATATTAAAAAGGACAAAACAATTATCTTATGAAGCGTCAGGAATTACAAGTTGCAGCACTCGAGAATGGTACTGTAATTGATCATATACCATCGTCAAAAATCTTTGAAGTAATCAGTCTACTTCACCTTGAGAATGTAAGCTCTTCTGTTACCATCGGTATCAACCTGAAGAGTAAGAAGATGGGGCAAAAAAGCATTCTTAAGATTGCCGACAGGTTCTTTACAGACGAGGAGCTGAACCAGCTCTCAGTGGTAACCCCCAATGTTTCTCTGGCAATCATTCGTGATTTCGAGGTTGTAGAGAAGAAGCAGGTTAAGATGCCTGATGAACTGATAGGCATCATCAAGTGCGACAATCACAAGTGTATAACCAATAACGAACCCATGCGGACACACTTCCATGTTCTGGACAAGGAGAACGGAATCCTGCAGTGTCGTTACTGCAACAGGGAGGTTACACTGAACAACGTAAAATTAATCTAAACAAGAAAATTTGTTATAATTTCAGGTATTATTTTTTATGAAAGAAGACAAGACTATTTTCTCTTTGATTGAGAAAGAACATCAGCGTCAGATGCGTGGTATTGAGCTTATTGCATCTGAAAATTTCGTCAGTGATCAGGTGATGGCTGCTATGGGCTCGTGCCTGACTAACAAGTATGCCGAAGGATACCCTGGCAAACGTTATTATGGCGGCTGTCAGGTTGTAGACGAAGTAGAGCAGCTTGCCATTGACCGCGTAAAGGAACTCTTTGGCGCAGAATATGCCAATGTTCAGCCACACTCTGGTGCACAGGCTAACGCTGCCGTATTCCTGGCTTGCCTGAATCCTGGCGATACATTCATGGGCTTAAACCTCGATCATGGTGGCCACCTCAGTCATGGTTCTCTTGTCAACACAAGTGGTATTGTTTATAAGCCTATTGGCTATAATCTGAATAAAGAAACAGGTAGGGTTGACTACGATGAGATGGAGCGCCTTGCCCTCGAGCATAAGCCCAAGATGATTATCGGTGGCGGTTCTGCCTATAGCCGCGAATGGGATTATGCACGTATGCGTAAGATTGCCGATTCTGTGGGCGCAATCCTTATGATAGATATGGCACACCCTGCCGGTCTTATTGCTGCCGGTCTGCTGGACAACCCCGTTAAGTATGCTCATATCGTAACCAGTACTACACACAAGACCCTGCGTGGTCCTCGTGGCGGTATCATCCTTATGGGAAAGGACTTCGAGAATCCTTGGGGCAAGAAGACACCTAAGGGCGAGGTTAAGATGATGTCTGCCCTGCTCAACAGTGCTGTCTTCCCTGGTATTCAGGGTGGTCCCCTCGAGCACGTAATTGCTGCCAAGGCTGTTGCATTCAGCGAAGCCCTCTCTCCTGCCTTCAAGGAATGGGCACAGCAGGTTAAGAAGAATGCTGCCGTACTGGCTGACGAATTGATAAAGCGTGGTTTCAATATCGTCTCTGGCGGTACCGACAATCATTCTATGTTGGTTGACCTCCGCAATAAGTATCCTGATCTGACGGGTAAAGTTGCCGAGAAAGCCCTCGTTGCAGCAGACATCACTGTCAACAAGAATATGATTCCCTTTGACACACGCAGCGCTTTCCAGACAAGCGGTATCCGCTTGGGAACACCTGCCATAACAACACGTGGTGCCAAGGAAGACCTGATGGTTAAGATTGCAGAATTTATCGAGACTGTACTTAACGCACCAGAAGATGAAAATGTAATTGCTCAAGTACGTAGCGAGGTTAATGCCATCATGGCTGATTATCCTCTCTTTGCCTATTAAGACTTATTTAGAGCGGAGGAGTTTGTCGATTTCCTCAAACTCCTTCCCTCTATTCAGATACATATAAATGCGGTATAGATGCCTACCCCATCTTTCTATATTCTCAGGCTCTAACTTTCTTACCATCTCCATACAGGGCTGTGCCTTTCTGTACAGACTTTCGATAGCCTTCTTATCTTCCAGGGATTTGGGATCGGTCAATTTCGCAGATGCGCCGTCCTGACGAATCAGTGCCTGATTCATATAAGAGATACCTTTATTATAATAGGCATCCGTATAGGTGCTATCGCGCAGGATGGTACTGTCTGAATACTCTATACATTTATCATAGTTATTCTCTGACAATTCAATCTTAGACTTAGAGAACCAGTATAAGGGTTTCTTCGAATCCACAGCTATCAAGGAGTCTGCCAAGGCAAGTCCCTCCTTATACATATGCTTCTCTGAATACACATCTGTCAGATTCACAAAGAAGAAATCATGGTCGGGGTATGTTCTCACTCCCTTGACAAGATCCTCCTCGTAGGATTTTTCATCGTTAAGGGCCAGGTGTGTGCGACATTTGTATTCCTGTAGAATAGCTCCGTCCTTAGCATCCACCACCTCGAATGCCCTATCAATGTATTTCAGTGTGTTGGCATGCTGCCCCAGCTTATAGCTGGAGAAAGTTGCCCAGTACGCAACCTTGGGAAGCATAGCGTCCGTAGGCTGTGTATAAGTGGAATACGTGTCAAAGAAACTATATGCCGTTGCAAAGTTGTTCTTGGCAAGATAGTATTTGCCACCATTCAGGATATTAGGCAGATGCTTGGCTCGCAGCCCACTTGTCTTGGATTTATACTTCAGTTTGACAACACCATTCGGATTGGGTATGGCATCCAAGCTGTCGCACTTATACAGATTGCCATACATATTCAGCAGTGTATTGAACAATGCTGCCGTATCGCATGGCTGTTTCAGATAAGCCTTCATATTCTGGATGCTATTAGAAGACTCATCCAACAGGGCACAGGTATAATAGATGTTTGCCTTCTGTTTCTGGGTAAGACTCTCTCTGTTCAGCGCACCCAGCAGGTTATTCTTGGCGTTATCCTGGCCACTGGAATTTTTAATGGCCAAGTTAGCAGCCTTATATAAGGTTGCTAACTTGACTTCTTTAGGCTCTTTCTTCTTTTCTGCAGAAAAAAGAGTCGTTGTAACTATATTAAGAAAAATGAATAAAAATAGTATTCTCTTCATTAATCACCTATCAGTTTAGACATTTCAGAGGCTTTAGCAGCATTACCGGTTACGGTGTAGCACTGCTTCAGCTCATAAGCCCACTTATCGGGCTCGTCTGGTGTACATTCACGTGCTTTCTCGAAGAAAGGAATAGCAGAACCAAAGAGAGCCTTCGTCTTCTCGAGTGTCTCCTTAGCCTTCTGCTGGTTCTTAATCGAGCTGATTGTATTATTCAGATCCAATGCCTCGCGATACTTGCAGAGACCGCACTGATACCATGAGTCATAAGAATCGGGCTTGATCTCTGTACATCTCTTATATAAGGCAAAGGCTTCGTCATACTTATTCTCAGCAAACAGGGCATAAGCCTTACCATAGTTGGCAATGTATAGGGTTGGATCGATGGCCAGAATAGCATCAGCATACTCTACCATTTTTCCCTGTCCCAACTTCTGGTAATAAGACAGCAGCATCTGAACGTAGTCGGCCTTATTGGCAGGCTCCTTCAGTGTCTCTTCACGTAGATAGGTGGCCCATGCAGCTGTATCGCCCTTCTCCAGATAGGAGAGAATCTTAACCTGCTGTGTTCCTTCTGCACCATCAGCAAACTGGATAGCCTTGTCGTAATACTTATCCATTGCATCATACATCTTGGCGTCATGAGCAGTATGGAATGCATAGTATGCTATCTGAGCTTCACCGATAGGCATCTCCAGCATGTCTGCGATTTCAGGATAGTCCTTACCATAACTGATAGCTTTATCGTATGCCTGCAAAGCCAGTTCGGGCTTGTTGGAAGAAGCCAGGAACTGAGCTGCGTAGATAAAGAATCTGCCACTCTGTGCCAGGTTCAGTTTCTTAGCCTTCAGATATGCCTCATTACCGTATTCGCCCTTCTCAACCTTTGTGTACTTCAACTCATTATGAAGAGCATCTGTCATTGTCTGCAGGTTCTTGTAGAAAAGCAGGGTGTCCAGAGGAGTAGAGCTGGCGGCATAACCGAGAAGTATGTTGTTAATAGGCAGGGAGAAATCAGCCATAAGCTTATATGTCTCGCCATACTTCTTATCCTCGATACCCTTTGTGTTCAGCGCCTTCTGCACCAGTTCGATACCTTTGCCGAACTTCTCTATAACATCCTGATCAGATGCACTCTTATCCTGAATCTTGGGGTCAAGGGCATCTTTTATCTTCTGTGCTTCAGACATGTAGGTCTTGGCCTCTTTCTTTGCTTCTTTCAGGGCAGCCTTCTCCTCAGGAGTCTGTGCCATAATGTTGCCTACACTGAAAAGTAGGGCAAGTGAAATAATAATCTTTTTCATGATGAAAGTTGTGTTAAATGTTTGATTATTAGTTTACTATTCATTTGACGGTGTATCGGTTACAGCCTCCTCGGCATTTTCAGCTGTTTCCTCTGTTACCTCTTCCTCTTCATCCGAACGAGGTACTACACTCAGGTGACTGATAACATCATTACGCTTCTTCAGCTCGATAACCTTGACACCCTGAGTAACGCGGCTCTTGGTGGTTTTGATATCATCGGCATGAAGGCGGATGGTGGTACCGCTCTTATTAATAATCATCAGGTCGTCTTCGTCCTTCACAACAAGGATGGCAACCAGGTAACCCGTCTTCTCTGTAATGGCTATTGTCTTGACACCCTTACAGTGGCGGTTGGTCTTGCGATACTCCTCAACGTCTGTACGCTTACCGAAGCCGTTCTCGCTCAGTACCATGATGCTCTCGTTCTCAACGTCGTTGATTACGCACATGCCAATCACAGCGTCGCGTGAATCGTTATCCAGGATGATGCTTCGTACACCGGTACTTACACGACCCATAGGACGGACATCCGACTCGTTGAAGCGAACAGCACGACCACCGGCATTTGCAACGATGATTTCATTATTACCATTCGTCAACTCTACAGATACTACACTGTCGTCATCCAGGATATTGATGGCATTCACGCCATTGGTGCGTACACGGCTGTACTCTGTCAGACAAGTCTTCTTGATGAATCCCTGCTTGGTAGCAAACATTACATAATGTGTCTTGCAGAAGTCGGGATCATTCAGCTTGCGGATACACAGACAGTTGGTTACACTATCACCGGCATCAATGTTCAGCATGTTCTGGATAGCACGTCCCTTATTGTTCTTACTGCCTTCGGGGATATCATAAACCTTCAGCCAGTAGCAACGGCCACGCTCTGTGAAGAACATCATTGTATTGTGCATGGTGGCAGGATAAATCTTCTCTACGAAGTCATTGTCGCGGGTCGCTGTAGCCTTAACACCGATACCACCGCGGTTCTGAGCCTTGAACTCGGCCAGAGGAATACGCTTAACATATCCAAGGTGAGAGATAGTAACAACCACCTCGTCATCAGCATAGAAGTCCTCGGCATTGAACTCTTCTGCGCTGGGCAGAATCTCAGTACGACGCTCGTCACCGAACTGATCCTTGATCTCTATCAGCTCGTCCTTCATTACCTTGCGGCAGAGATTATCATCGGTAAGAATCTGATTGTAGTACTTGATCTTCTCCATCAATTCATCGAATTCTGCATGCAGCTTCTCCTGATTCAGACCAGTCAACTGGGCCAGACGCATATCTACGATAGCTCTTGACTGCAATTCGTCAAGTGCGAAACGAGCTTCCAATGCACGCTGGGCGTCCACGGGAGTCTTGCTCTTCTTGATAATCTGAACTACCTCGTCGATGTTATCGCTGGCAATGATAAGACCTTTCAGGATGTGAGCACGTTCCTCGGCCTTGCGCAGGTCGTATTTTGTTCTGCGGATGGTTACCTCATGACGGTGCTTTACGAAGTTGCTGATGAAGTCCTTCAGTGTCAGCAACTGGGGACGCCCCTTAACCAGTGCAATGCTGTTAACGGGGAAGCTGGTCTGCAAAGGTGTCATCTTAAAGAGCTTGTTCAGTACCACACGGGTGTTGGCATCACGCTTCACATCCACAACGATACGCATACCCTCGCGGTCGCTCTCGTCGTTAACGTTGCTGATGCCGTCCAGCTTCTTGTCAGACACCAACTGAGCAATGTACTCTATCAACTGCTGCTTGTTTACGCCATAGGGAATCTCCGTGATGATAATCTTGTCGTGCAGGTCACCGCTCTCTATGTCGGCCTTGGCACGCATAATCACACGTCCCCTACCCGTCTCATAAGCATCCTTGATGCCCTGCAGGCCCATGATGTAGGCACCTGTCGGGAAGTCGGGACCCTTCACATACTGCATCAGGGCCTCCACGTCCATCTCCTCATTATCAATGTATGCCACACAGGCATCAATTACCTCACTGAGGTTATGTGTGGGGATGTTGGTGGCCATACCTACGGCAATACCTGTAGCACCGTTCACCAAGAGGTTAGGAATCTTGGTAGGCATAACGGTGGGTTCCGGCAGGGTATCGTCGAAGTTCATGGTCATATCTACGGTCTCCTTGTCCAGATCGTCCATCATGGCCTCACCCATCAGGCTCAGACGAGCCTCGGTATAACGCATGGCAGCAGGACTGTCACCGTCTATAGAACCGAAATTACCCTGGCCGTCTACCAACGTGTAACGCATTGCCCACTCCTGAGCCATACGAACCAAGGCACCGTATACAGAGCTGTCGCCGTGGGGATGATACTTACCCAGTACCTCACCTACGATACGTGCGCTCTTCTTGTAAGGCTTGCTATGAACATTGCCCAGTTCCTTCATACCGAAGAGGATACGGCGATGAACAGGCTTGAAACCGTCTCTGACATCAGGCAGGGCACGGGCTACAATAACACTCATAGAGTAGTCAATATAGCTCTTACGCATTTCCTGCTCAATGTCTACTTTGATAATTCTTTCTTTGTCTTCCATTTATATCTTTGTTTTTACCTTTATATCGAAATATTGTCGGACTAAAGCCCAAAAGTGCCACAAAGATACAACAAAAAAATGAATCTCACAAATATAACAATTAATATTGTTAGGTTTTTACAATAAAATAGGAAACAAATTATTTCCGAAAGATTTTGAACAATACAATATATGTTTTACCTTTGCGGCCGTTAACTTACTATTAATTCGATGAAAAGAGAACTATTTACCGTTTTTGCCATTTTGGCAAGCACCGCTCTGTTAGCGCAGGAGAAACCTTTTGTGATACCTGCCATTGAGAATTGGAAGGCAGCAAAGGGAGAGCTGCAATGGAACCAACTGACCGGCATCACGTATAACGATGCATCACTGCAGGACGAGGCCGAGTATCTGTCCGGCTTCACAGGCAATATCCCTGCCACATTAGGAAAGAACGGGGCTGTCTGCCTACAGCTCTGCAACGACAAGAAACTGGGCACAGAAGGCTATCAGCTCACCGTCACCCCCAAAGGCGTAACTGTCAGGGCTCAGACAGAGCAAGGCGTACTGTGGGGCATCCAGACACTACAGCAGCTCAGGGTACAGGGCAAGCCACTCCAATGCGGCATCATAACAGACACGCCTGCCTATGCCATCCGAGGCGCCATGGTGGATGTAGGCCGTAAGTTCATGCCCCTCTCATACCTCTACAGCCTGGTAGAGATGATGTCCTACTACAAGATGAACACCCTACAGGTGCATCTGAATGACTGCGGGTCGCCCAACTACTACAACGACAACTGGAACGATACCTATGCCGCATTTCGCATGGAGAGCGACTACTTCCCCGAACTGACAGCCAAGGACGGCTATTATACAAAGAAGGGGTTCCACGACTTCATCCTCTATGCCAAGAAGATGGGTGTGGAGATTATTCCCGAGATAGACACACCTTCTCACTCACTCTGCTTCACACACTACCGCCCCTCGCTGGCCAGCAAGGACTACGGACACAACCATCTGGAACTACGTAATCCTCAGCTCCGCCCCTTCCTGGACAGCCTCTATGCCGAGTATCTGGGCGGCCCCGACCCAGTGTTCTGCTGTCCCCGTATGCATATAGGTGTGGACGAATACAGCAACAAGGACAAGGAGGTGGTAGAACTCTTCCGAGGCCTGGTGGACCACCTCATCCGCGAAGTGGAACGCTATGGCAAGCAAGCCGTCTTCTGGGGACAGCTGACACATGCCAAGGGCGAGACTCCTGTCAAGGCTGAGAACGTGATGATGGAAATGTGGTACAACCGTTACGCTAATCCGCGCGACATGAAAGCGCTGGGTTACCAGATGATTACCGTTCCCAGTCGTCAGGTGTATATCGTACCTGCAGCCGGCTATTATTTCGATTACCTGAACTGCAAGACACTCTACCAGACATGGACACCTGCCAACATAGCAGGCGAGATGTTCCAGGAGCGCGACCCGCAGATCTCCGGCGGTATGTTCTGCGTGTGGAACGACATCTGCTACAACGGCATCTCGGTGGGCGATGTACACCACCGCATAGTGCCTGCCGTTCAGATTATTTCAGAGAAAACATGGCACGCCGTCAACGACAGTATAGGCTATGCAACATGGGACAAAGGACGTAAAGCATTAGGTGAAGGTTATAGGTGTAACCAGTTAGGGAACACCGAGATAGAACTTTTCGAATTAAAGCCCAGCACCTTCATCAATCCAAGCGAAGAGGCACAGATCGGTTACGATTATCAGGTGGAATTCGACATCACCTGGGCATCAGAATCCGAGGGCACCATTCTGACACAGGGCCCCTATGCCAAGGTGTATCTCTCCGACCCCATCGGCGGATGGATAGGTTTCAGTCGAGACGGTTACCTATATACCTTTAAATATAAAGGCAAGGCTGGCCGTAAGGAGCATATCAGCATCAAGGGTACCAACCACAGCACTTCGCTCTACGTGAATGGCAAGCTGATACAGGAATTAGGCATAGAAAAGCGTTTCTATACCAAGGACAAGACCTACAACTACGTCCGCACACTTATCTTCCCGCTACAGAAAACAGGCCAATTCAATAGTCAGATCAGAAATTTTAAAGCAAAGAAGATTTAAGCCCCCTCCGTCTCCCCCTTTGGGGGAGTGATTAAGATTAAAGGTGACAACTGATAGTCGAAAATAAAAAAAATAAGCGGGAAAAGAAAAATTATGAATTATGAATTGTGAATTATGAATTAATTGTTGTATCTTTGCACCCGCTTAACAGCAAATAGGTTGGTTCGGTAGCTCAGTTGGATTAGAGCAGCAGCCTTCTAAGCTGCGGGTCATGGGTTCGAGCCCCATCCGAATCACTAAAAGAGTTCTCAGCTCCCTGAGAGCTCTTTTTTTTTATTCGTCTCTCACCCATGACCGGGTCAGGGTTCTTTTAGTCGGCTTACGCCTTTGTAAAAGCGGCAAAGCCGAGCGCGAGCCCCATCCGAATCACTAAAAGAGTTCTCAGCTCCCTGAGAGCTCTTTTTTTTTATTATCCATCCCTTTATCTGTTAGGTAGAGAGAGCGAACCACTTACGGAAAGGCAAATAATCACATCTTTTTTTCGTGTAATCACAAAAATGATATGTATCTTTGCAATATAAAAAGTAGAACTTATTATGATTGACCATATTATTGCCTACAATAAGACTTTTGTTGAACAGAAGTTAACCCCATTATCATGGAAGCAATTGGCATGAACAGAATTATCAGGGAAGCAAGACCTACAGACATCACCGATATCATGCAGGTTATGGAGGCGGCAAAGAAAATCATGCGGTCATCTGGCAACAAGCACCAATGGGCGGACGGATACCCTTCGGAGTCTGTCGTCTACAGCGATATGGGAAAGCATGGGGGCTATGTCATTGAAGATGATGGTCGCATCGTCGGCTATTTCGCTTTCCTGCCATCTCCTGAACCTACCTACTCTAAGATATATGATGGCGAGTGGCTGGATGACGGCCTATCCTATCATGTCATTCACCGTATTGCAAGTTACCCTGACGTTCATGGCATCTTTATCGATATCATGAATTTCTGCTTCTCGCACGTTGCAAACATCCGTATCGATACCCACAGGGATAATCGGATCATGCAACACAACATCCAGAAGCACGGCTTCACCTATTGCGGCATCATCTATCTAGCCAATGGAGATGAGCGTCTTGCATATCAGAAACTTAATAACGCGCCTATATTTCATCAGAAATCATTCCGGGAACTGACGATAGATGAACTATACGAGCTTCTGAGAGTTCGTAGCGAGGTCTTTGTGGTCGAGCAAGACTGTGTCTATCAGGACTTGGATAATGATGACCAGAAGTCCATTCACCTGTGGCTAACCGTTGCAGGCAAAGTAGTGGCCATGGCTCGTGTATGTCCTGCAGGCACTCATATGCAGGAGATTTCCATCGGCAGGGTTATCGCCACAGAGCGGGGCAAAGGTTATGGCAGACATATTATGCTTCATGCCATTGAAGCAGCAAAGAAATACTTTGATGCCAGGCAAATAGATATTGAGGCACAGGAATATGCCAAAGGCTTTTATGAAAGCGTAGGATTCAAGCAATCCTCAGACACTTTCATGCTCGACGGCATTCCACACATTAGGATGACATTAATGACTGAAAGCAGGAAAGGCTGCTCCAAGATTATCAAGAAAAGGTAAACTATGTGAAGTGCTATAACCATGACACTGACGTACATTTTCCATAGCTGTTTCGTGCTGGAAACGGAGAAGGCCATCCTCATCTTCGATTACTGGTTGGACTTTGACGGTAACATTCAGCCCTTCCTGAAGAAGGATAAACCTACCTATGTCTTCGCCAGCCACTTCCACGAAGACCACTTCAACCATGCCATCTTCGATTGGAGGAAACAGAGAGGCAGGATTACCTATATCCTTTCCAAGGACATTCTCAGGCATCGCAGAGCCAACAAGGAAGATGCAGATGTGTGGTTGGCTAAGGGAGGTACGTGGACGGACGGCACTGTATCCGTATGGGCAACTGGCAGCACGGACAGCGGTGTATCATGGATTGTTGAGACTGAGAGCAAGCGAATCTTCCATGCCGGAGATTTGAATAACTGGTATGCAAGATTCCTGAACGATGCCAAAACCGGAGAGATGATATACAGTGAGGATTTTGAGGAAGATATTGACCCGATAGCCCATGAGAAGCAATATCTGGGTGAACTGAAGGACATCCGCAAGATAACCGACAGCTTTGACATTGTGATGTTCCCTGTCGATGGGCGTATCGGCAACGGCTATACCCTTGGAGGCAGGCAATTTATTGAACGCTTCAAGGTGGTACTGTTTGTACCCATGCACTTCGTAGCCAGTGGTTTTGAATCAGCCTGGCGATTCAAGGAATACGCTGACATGAAGAATGTTTCCTTTTGGGAAATCAGTAAAGAAGGAGAACAATTAGAGATATCATGAGAATATGGACAGAAGAGAATTCATGCAAGCCGGAATTGCTACGATAGCAGCAACCGGAATAAGTGGCATAGAGGCTTATGCTAAGCCTTTTGCCCCCAACGCAAACGAAGAAAAAGGTTATGCACCTGTCACCTGCGAGAATGCCGAGGCCTCCGATGCAGACCTTCGGGTCCGATTCCTCGGCACGGGAGCCGCAGGATGGAAACCCGGCACAACAACCGAAAGACGCAACAGCAGCGTGCTGCTCGACGGTAAGGTGCTCATCGACCTCACTGTCAGCGTGCGCGACATGCTGCCCGAGGGCTGCCACCCCGAACACATCTTCTATACACATTCCCACGGCGACCACTATCAGCCCCTCGAAGCAATGAAGCTGGGAGTGAAGAAAGTCTACGTCTCCGACACGTGGATAGACCGTGCAAAGTCCGACTTCCGCCGACTCGCATCAGAAAACAAACTACCTGCCCCGCAGTTCTTCACCCTGAAGGTTGGCGTACCCATCACGGTAGAAGGCCTCACCTTCACACCCCTACCAGCCAACCACACAACAAACTACTACGAAGAGCAAGCCCTGATATTCCTTATCGAGAAGAGTACGACGGCAGACCATCTGGGCGTACGCATGCTCTATGCCACCGACACAGGCGGCATCATGGGCAAGGCAGCACGGCTCTCAGGCATCGACTCGCACAAGAGCGACATCCCTGATCGCCCGATAACAGCCTTCGTCATGGAAGCCACGATGGGCCTCGGGCATCAGGAGGACTTCCGCCTCTTCAACCATTCCACCCCCGAAGACGTTGTCCGTATCGCCCGCATGCTCGCCCGCACAAAGCGCTACACCCCGCCAGCAGGCCAGCCCGTCTATCTCACCCATATCTCCAATCCCCTTCACGGCAGCCTCCAGCAGGACGAACTCAATAAGATCCTTCCCATCCCACTCCGCGCTGCCGCCGATGGCTTAGAAGTCGTCTTCCGGGCAATGGAGTAACAAAGAGAGAATCCAGCTGTGTTGTGCCGCATCCCGCGATGGCCATTGTCATGGCTATCATCATCCATTGGGCGGGTTGCTCCTGGACACATGGACCATATAACAAGAAAATGCCCCTGTAGGTAGAAGATACAAATAATCTTGGAAGTTAACAACTATAACGTCAACTTTCTCAGGAAAAGAGTCAACTTCTTCAGTAAAGAAAGTCAACTAAATCAGTATATTAAACAATAATTAACAAAAAAACGCTCAGAAAGAGTCAACCGTATTCAGGAAAAGACATTTATGCACCTGCGTCTCAGTATCTCAAATCTCAGTATCTCAGTTTTGATCTAGAAGTCCAAAAGAGCTTACTATTATATTATATTATATATATATAATATAATATAATAGTAAATCAAAATTCACTCATTTTTCGAAACTGAGATTTGAGATACTGAGATAACTGAGATAATACTTCAAAAAATTAGAAAATAATTACAGAATTATTTGGACATTCTAAAAAATTGTCGTACCTTTGCGGTGTCAAAAGAAAGGGATAAAAATTACTCCCACACGAGGCTGAAAAAATTCCCACACGTAAGAAAAAGAAACCCCTAACCTAGCCTTCCCCGAGGGGAAGGAAATAAAAAAGGAAAATATTTGACATAATTAAACGTTAACGATAACGGGAACTATATTCCAAACAAAAGAATACTGACTAGTCAAAAATAGAGAACCTAACAAAATTTATTAACCTGACTCCAAACTATCACTCCCCCTCGGGGGAGACGGAGAGGGGTCTCAAATCTGAACAATTATGCTGAAAGTTAAAGCAAACGAAAAACTACAGAAGATTGGCACATTCGCAGGTACTTACCGCTACATCATGATGCCTGAGTTGTACACAACCCTTAACCAGGACAAGGTTATCAAGGAAGCTGCTCTGCGCAGTGGAATTAACAGGGGTGTAATGCAG
>JAEEGF012420011.1_pt1 | contig 84630 bp, 84 predicted proteins | sample 9134171 | NCBI WGS metagenome assembly JAEEGF01 (sample SAMN16246542, study PRJNA631951) | gut metagenome | biome: gut microbiome; feature: rumen; material: AP-attached | host: Bos | place: Iran: Karaj | collected 2018-10 | reverse complement strand
CCGCCGATGCAGGTGGCCGCGCCGCCGAAGGGCTCGATCTCCGTGGGGTGGTTGTGGGTCTCGTTCTTAAAAAGCAGCAGCCAGGGCTCAGTGACGCCGTCCACCGTCACGTCCATCTTCACGGTGCAGGCGTTGATCTCCTCGCTCTCGTCCAGTTTGGAGAGCTTGCCGGCCTTTTTGAGAGCCTTGGCGGCGATGGTGCCCAGATCCATCAGGCAGATGGGCTTTGTCCGCCCCAGCTCCTTCCGGGTGCGGAGGTAGTCCTCCCAGGCGCCCTGAAGCAGGGGGTCTTCAAAGCGCACCTCGTCCAGCACGGTGTTGAAGGTGGTGTGCCGGCAGTGATCCGACCAGTAGGTGTCCAGCACCCGGATCTCCGTGATGCTGGGATCCCGCCCCTCGGCGCGAAAATGCGCCTGGCAGAAGGCAAAATCGTCCCCGTCCATGGCAAGGCCCAGCTTTTTGCCCAGGGTCTCCAGCGCCTCCCGGCTAAGCTCCCGGAAGCCCGTGAGGATCTCCACCCGGGTGGGGATCTCGTAGCGCAGGGCCAGGGTCTCGGGCTTTTGCAGCGCCGCCTCTCTGGCCTCCACGGGGTTGATGACGTATTTCCTGAGCTCCGCCAGCTCCTCCTCCGTGAGCTGCCCGTAGAGGGCGTAGACCTTGGCGGAGCGGATCAGCGGCCGCTCGCCCTGGGAGAGGATCTGGATGCACTGGGCGGCGGAGTCCGCCCGCTGGTCAAACTGGCCGGGCAGATACTCCACGGCGAAGACCCGGGCGTCCCCGGTGTCGATCTCGGCGCTTGCCAGATCCACCTGGGGCTCGGAGAACACGGTGGGGATGGCGGCCTCGAAGAGCTCCCGGCTCAGCCCCTCCGCGTCATAGCGGTTGAAGAGCCGCACGCTCTCAAGCCCCCGGATCCCCAGCAGGCTCCGGGCGTCGTTCAGCAGCGCCTGGGCCTCCTGGTCGAGGCCGGGCTTTTTTTCTACATATACGCGAAATACCATTTTATTCCTCCGCGAGCGCCTGCAGGGCGCGCCGGCCGATGTCCCGGCGGCAGAAGGCGTTTTCAAATTTCACCTGTTCGGCCACGGCATAGGCTTCCTCAATGGCCTTCGGCAGAGTCTCCGCCACGGCGGTGCAGCCCAGGACCCGGCCGCCGTTGGTGACAAGCTGCCCGTCCCGGAGCGCCGCGCCTGCCACATAGACCTGCTGCCGCAGCTTATCGGGGATCTGGAGGGGGAAGCCCTTCTCGTAGCTCCCGGGGTAGCCCTGGGAGGCCAGGATCACGCAGCAGGCGGCGCCGTCCTTGAATTTGACCTCCACTTCCCCCAGCCGCCCCTCGGTGCAGGCGCGCATGACGGTGAAAAGGTCGCTCTCCAAAAGCGGCAGCACCACCTGGGTCTCCGGGTCGCCGAAGCGGCAGTTGTACTCGATGACCTTGGGGCCGTCGCGGGTTATCATCAGGCCGAAGTACAGGCAGCCCTTGAAGGGGCGCCCCTCGGCGTTCATGGCAGACACCGTGGGCAGGAAGATCTCCTCCATGCAGCGCTTCGCCACGGCCGGGGTGTAATAGGGGTTCGGCGCCACGGTACCCATGCCGCCGGTGTTGGGGCCCTTGTCCCCGTCCCAGGCGCACTTGTGATCCATGGAGGACACCATGGGCACCAGGGTCTTCCCGTCGGTAAAGGCCAGAACGGAGACCTCCGGCCCCTCCAGGAACTCCTCGATGACCAGGCGCTCGCCGCTCTTGCCGAACTTGTGGTTCTCCATGCTCTCCCGCACGGCGTTCTCCGCCTCTTCCCGGCTGCGGGCCACCACGACGCCCTTGCCCAGCGCCAGACCGTCGGCCTTCACCACGATGGGGATGGGGCAGCTGCGAACATAGCGGAGCGCGGCCTCCGGCTCGGTAAAGACCTCGTAGCGGGCGGTGGGGATGCCGTATTTTTTCATCAGATTCTTGGCGAAGACCTTGCTGCCCTCGATCTGGGCGGCCTCGGAGCGGGGGCCGAAGCAGGGCACGCCGATCTCCTCCAGCGCGTCCACGCAGCCCAGCACCAGGGGATCGTCCGGGGTCACCACCGCGTAGTCGATGGCGTTATCCTCCGCGAAGGAGACGATGGAGGCGATGTCCTTGGCCCCGATGGGGACGCAGACCGCGTCTCCGGCCATGCCGGCGTTGCCGGGCAGGGCGTAGATCTCCGTGATGTCCGGGTTTTCTCTCAACTTGCGGATGACGGCGTGTTCCCGGCCGCCGCCGCCGATAACCATTACGTTCATATTGAACTCCTCAATGGTGGAACAGGCGCATGCCCGTGAAGGCCAGCACCATGTTGTAGCGGTCGGCGGTCTCGATCACATGGTCGTCCCGGATGGAGCCGCCGGGCTCCGCGATATACTGCACGCCGGACTTGCGGGCCCGCTCCACATTGTCCCCAAAGGGGAAGAAGGCGTCGGAACCGCAGGTGACGCCGGACTGGGTGGCGATCCAGGCCTTTTTCTCCTCGGCGGTGAGCACCTCGGGCTTCACCTGGAAGATCCGCTGCCATTCGCCCTCCCGCAGCACGTCCTCATACTCGTCGGAGGTGTAGATGTCAATGGCGTTGTCCCGATCCGGCCGGCGGATGCCCTCTACAAACTGCAGGCCCAGCACTTTCGGGTGCTGACGCAGGTACCAGTTGTCGGCCTTCTGGCCGGCCAGCCGGGTGCAGTGGATGCGGCTCTGCTGCCCGGCGCCCACGCCGATGGCCTGGCCGTCCTTCACATAGCAGACGGAGTTGGACTGGGTGTATTTGAGGGTGATGAGCGCCACGATCATGTCGATCTTCGCCTGCTGGGGCAGCTCCTTGTTCCGGCTGACGATGTTCTGCAGCAGGCTCTCATCGATCTTGAAGTTGTTGTGCCCCTGCTCGAAGCGAATGCCGAACACGTCCTTGTATTCCTGGGGCGCGGGGACGTAGTCCGGGTCGATCTGCACCACGTTGTAGCCGCCCTTTTTCTTGGTTTTCAGGATCTCCAGCGCTTCCTCGGTGTAGCCCGGGGCGATGATCCCGTCGGAGACCTCGTCCTTCAGGTACCGGGCGGTGGCGGCGTCGCAGGTCTCGCTGAGGGCCGCCCAGTCGCCGTAGGAGCAGAGGCGATCCGCCCCGCGGGCGCGGATATAGGCGCAGGCGATGGGGCTGAGCTCGGCCTCGGGGGCGACGAAGTAAATGCGCCGGTCAATCTCGCTGAGAGGCAGACCCACGGCGGCGCCGGCGGGGGAGACGTGCTTGAAGGACGCGGCGGCGGGCAGGTTAGTTGCCTCCTTCAGCTCCTTCACCAGCTGCCAGGAGTTGAGAGCGTCCAGAAAATTGATATAGCCCGGCCGGCCGTTCAGCACGGTGACGGGCAGCTCCGAGCCGTCCGGCATAAAGATGCGGGCGGGCTTCTGGTTGGGGTTGCAGCCGTATTTGAGTTGCAGTTCGTTCATCAGTCATAATCTCCAATCTGCCGCTGCTTCACTTCCCAATCGAATTCTCTGTCCAGCGGCAAACCAGAGATCGATGCGCAGGGAAACCATTCATCATGGCGCTTTGGTTGAAAAAGCCTCGCAGAGTTCGCGCCCGCAGGCGCGAAAAAAGTACAATCGTCTTTTGCGGGGGCGTGTACCTCGCAAAAGACACCTCTCGCCCTGCAAGTGTGCGAGCGGCTCACGCAAGCGAGTGCGCGCAGCAGGGTGAAGCTCTCCAAATCGGATGCAAAGCGTTTGGCTTTGCATTCGATTTGCATTAGTCTCCTAAATGTTTATTGAAAAGTTTGACTTCGCCGTTCACATTGGCGTAGAGCGAAACCTTGTTGTCCTGGTTGAGTGCCGCCCAGACCTCTTCGGGCTCGGGCATGGTGACGGGGATGGGCTCCCCGGCAAAGCTGGGCAGGGGGCTGCCGTCGCCCTGGTAGGTGCTGATGAAGTAGCCCTGCCCCTCGTCGCAGCCCTCGTAGTCGTAGGTGCAGCGCAGGCAGCGCCCGTTCACCCGCTTGAGGATGGAGAGGGAGAAGCTGCCGTCCTTGTGGCAGATAGCGGAGATGCGGGGCGTCCAGTTGGGCTCGTCCGGCTCATACTCCCGGGTGGCCAGGGCCGCGCGGAAGTCGCCCATGTCCCGGATGGTGTCGGTCTGGTCGCCGTTGGTGACGATCAGATCCTCTCCCATGGCGCGCACGGGGTGGTAGATGATCAGGCTGGGGTCCACCAGCTTGGAGGGGTCAAAGGCCTCGGTGCGGATGCCGTCCTCCGTCAGGGAGAAGATGCGGTTGCGGCTGTTTTCGCTGCGGCCCATGATGAAATAGTAGACCCGGTTTTTGCCCACGGCGATGCCCCGGCCGGGATAGCTGGTGTTTCTCAAAAATTCCAGAAAATCGGTCATAACGCGCGCTCCTTTTCTTTTTGTATTTGGGCGGAGACCAGCTCCGCCGCCCGGGGCAGCAGGATCCACTCCGCCTGCTCCATCACCCGCCGCTGCAGCACCTCCGGCGTGTCGCCGGGCTGCACGGGCACGGGCTGCTGGAAGAGGATCTCCCCGCCGTCGGGAATCTGGTTTACATAATGTACTGTCGCGCCGGTGTATTTGACGCCCCGCTGCAGGGCGGCCTCGTGCACCTTGAGACCGTAAAAGCCCTTGCCGCAGAAGGAGGGGATCAGGGAGGGGTGCACGTTCAGAATGCGCCTGTCCCAGCGGGAGACAAAGTCCGCGCTGAGGATGCTGAGAAAGCCCGCCAGAATGATGAGCTCCACGCCCCGCTCCTCCAGAGCGGCCTGCAGGGCGGCCTCAAAGCCCTCCTGCCCGCCGCAGTCTTTCCGGGTGAGGGTGAGGCCTTCCACGCCTGCCTTTGCAGCTCTTGTGAGGGCGTAGGCGCCCGGTTTGTTGGAGACGACGAGGACGATCTCGCCGCTGTGGAGGGCGCCGCTCTGCTCGCTGTCCAGCAGGGCCTGGAGATTGGTGCCGCCGCCGGAGACCAGCACGGCGATCCGGGTTTTGTTCATGCCTTGTTTCCTCCTCTCAGAAGCTGCAGGCAGGGGATAAAGAGCCCGCCCAGGCTGTTGCCCAGCACCACCAGCAGCAGAAACAGCAGACTCCTGCCCTGAAACACGGTGCCGGCCAGGGAAAAATAGAACATATCGGCGATGGAGTGCTCAAAGCCGGAGAGGACGAACACGGGGATGCAGAAGAGGATGCCCACGATGGTCTTCTTTTCCCGATAGCTCCAGACGGCCACAAACATCAGCACGCCGCAGAAGCAGCCCCGCAGCAGGGTCTGCAGGGGCAGCTGGGTCAGCCGCTTTTCACAGGCGGCCAGGGCGGCCTCCCGCAGAGCGGGCAGGGCCCAAAAGACCAGAAGCCCCGCCAGCAGGGTGCCGAGAAAATTGCCAAGCAGGCCGATGGCTGCGGTGGAGAGAGCGGCCTTGCTGTGGTCGTTTGCCAGGAAGCCCACCTTGCCGGTGTAGAGGTTGAAGCCGAACCAGCAGATGGTGAGCAGGGCGATGCAGAAGAGCAGAGCGCCCGCATAGCGATTGTCGCAGGAGAGGAGCACGGTCCCGCCGATGGAGACCAGGCAGCCTGCGAGGACGCCGTCGATCAGGTCCCGTCTCAGCATAGCCGGATCCGCTCCTCGCCCCGAATGATCTCGCCCATGACGTAGGCCTCCACGCCCTGTGCCCGCAGGATTTCCAGGGCCCTGTCGGCTGTGTCGGGGGAGACGGCCATGCTCATGCCCACGCCCATGTTGAAGGTGTTGAACATGTCCCGCTCAGGGATGTTCCCCAGCTTCCGGATCAGCGCGAAGATGGGCGGGGTCTTCACCGCGGCCTTGTCGATCCTGGCGCAGAGACCGTCTGGCAGGGAGCGGGGGATGTTCTCATAAAAGCCGCCGCCGGTGATGTGGCTGAGCGCGTGGACCTCCGCCGCCTCCAGCGCCGCCAGCACAGGCTTCACATAGATGCGCGTGGGGGTCAGCAGAGCCTCGCCCAGGCTCTTCCCCAGCTCGGGGACAAAGCGCCCCAGGTCGGCGTGCTCCACGTCGAAGACCTTGCGCACCAGAGAGTAGCCGTTGGAGTGGACGCCGCTGGAGGGCAGCGCCAGCAGCACGTCGCCGGGCTGCACGCTCTTAGGATCCAGGATCTTCGCCTTGTCCACCACGCCCACGGAAAAGCCCGCCAGGTCGTAGTCGTCGGCGCTCATGGTGCCGGGGTGCTCGGCGGTCTCCCCGCCGATGAGGGCGCAGCCGGCCTGCACGCAGCCCTCCGCCACGCCGGCGACCAGGCTCGCCACCTTCTCCGGCTCGTTCTTGCCGATGGCGATGTAGTCCAGGAAAAAGAGGGGCTTGGCGCCGCAGCAAATGATGTCGTTGACGCACATGGCCACGCAGTCGATGCCCACGGTGTCATGTCTCGCCATCAGCTGGGCGATGCGCTGCTTGGTGCCCACCCCGTCGGTGCCGGAGACCAGAATGGGCTCCGCCATGCCGGCGAGATCGGGGGCGAAGAGGCCGCCGAAGCCGCCGATGCCGGAGACCACGCCGGGGATGTTGGTGCGCTCCACGTGTTTTTTCATGAGGCGCACGCCCTCGTAGCCGGCCTCAATGTTCACGCCCGCCGCGGCGTAGGAGGCGGAATGAGAATTTTCCATATCTTATTCCTTTCTAACCGATAACGATAGGATCGCCCAGGTACAGTCTATCTCCCCGGAGGAAATACAAATCGTTTTTGACGGAGCTTTGCTTCGGCAAAAACACCTACGCCCTGAGCCGAGTTGTGCGAGGCCTCGCGCCGTCGTCAAACGAAACTCACTTCATTTCGCTTCCCCGGTTTCGAAGTGCCGGGAAAGCTGCATATCCGTTCCTTCCGTTTTCCTCTCAAAATCAAAGCGTCCGCTTTGATTTTGGAAGGAAGAAGGAGGGAGCAGAACGCAGTTTTCGTGGCTCTTACGCAAACCACGGAAACGGAGTGCCGCGAGCTTCTTCTGACGTTAGCGCGAGTTTCTAATTGCGAAACGTGTTTCGCAATTATTCTTTTCCCGTCCAGCAGTAGGTGCAGACCCTGTCCCGGTCGATGCCGATGGCCTCCAGCAGTCCGTCCAGGGACTGGTAACCCAGGGAGTCAAAGCCCAGCTTCTCGCAGATGGCGCGGAGCAGGCACTTGCCCCGCTCGGTCTTGGCGTCGGCGTACTCCTCCAGATGCTGCTGCCCCTCGTCGCCCTCCAACTCCTGGACGGTGCGGCGCGCCAGCAGATCCATGTCGGAGTTGCTGCGGGAGAAGTTCAGATACTTGCAGGCGTACATGATGGGCGGGCAGGCCGAGCGCATGTGCACCTCGGCGGCGCCGGATTCGTAGAGAAATTCCACCGTGCTCTGCAGCTGGGTGCCCCGGACGATGGAATCGTCCACGAAGAGGAGCTTCTTGCCCTCGATGAGCTCGGGCACGGGGATCTGCTTCATCTTGGCCACCTGATCCCGCATGGCCTGGTTGGAGGGCATGAAGGAGCGGGGCCAGGTGGGGGTGTATTTCACGAAGGGGCGGGCAAAGGGCTTGCCGCTGCGGTTGGCGTAGCCGATGGCGTGGGGCAGGCCGGAGTCCGGCACGCCGGCCACAAAGTCCACCTTCGGCAGACTCCCGTGGGCCACCTCGTCCCGGGCCATGATCTCGCCGTTGCGGCAGCGCATGACCTCCACGTTCACGCCCTCGTAGTTGGAGTTGGGGTAGCCGTAATAGCTCCAGAGGAAGGCGCAGATCTTCATCTCCTTCCCGGCGGGCAGCAGGGTCTCATAGCCCTCGGCGGTGATGCGGATGATCTCCGCCGGCCCCAGCTCGTAGGCGTTGTGGTAGCCCAGCTTCTGGTAGGCGAAGGACTCAAAGGCCACGCAGTAGCCGTCCTTGTCCTGCCCCACGTGCACCGGCAGGCGGCCATAGCGATCCCGGGCGGCGATGATGGCGCCGTCCTCGGTCATGAGCAGCAGGGTCATGGAGCCGTCGATCCGCTCCTGGGCGTGGCGGATACCGGCGGCCAGGTCGTCCTTCTCGTTGATAAGCGCCGCCACCAGCTCGGTGGTGTTCACCTTGCCGGAGCCCATGGCCATGAACTGGTGGCTCCGGTCGGCAAAATAGTCCGCCACCAGCTGCTCGGCGTTGTTGATCTGCCCCACGGTGGTGATGGCGTAGAGCCCCAGGTGGGAGCGCACCAGCAGGGGCTGGGGGTCGGAGTCGCTGATGCAGCCGATGCCGATGTTGCCGGCAAAGTCCGGCAGATCCTTCTCAAAGCGGGTGCGGAAGGGCGTGTTGGCGATGGAGTGGATCTCCCGCACGCAGCCCTTCTCCCTGCTCCACACCGCCATACCGGCGCTGCGGGTGCCCAGGTGGCTGTGGTAGTCCGTGCCGAAGAAGACGTCCATCACGATATCGCGGTGGGAAACCGCGCCGAAAAAGCCCCCCATTACGCGAAGAAGAGCTTGGACAGGGTCATGGGATCCACATACTGCCCGTCCTTGTACACCCGCATGTTGCCGGAGGCGATCTCGTCGATGAGCATCACGTTGCCGTCGGCGTCATAGCCGTACTCAAACTTGATGTCGTAGAGCACCATGCCCCGCTTTGCCATCTCGTCGGCCACGATCTGGGTGATCTTCTGGGTCATGTCCTTGATCTCGTCGTACTGCTCGCCGGTCATGACGCCCAGGACGATGAGGCCGTCCTTGGTCACCAGGGGGTCGCCCTTGGCGTCGTCCTTGAAGGTCATCTCCACATAGGCGGGCAGATCAGCGCCGGACTCGATGTAATCGCCGTAGCGGCGGATGAAGGAGCCCACGGCCTTGTGGCGGCAGATGACCTCCAGCCCGTGGCCGAAGACCTTGGCGGGCAGGACTTCCATGGTGGTGTTCTTGAGGTCGGCGGAGACGAAGTGGGTGCGGATGCCGGCAGCGTTGATCTTCTCGAAGAAGTAGATGGACATGCGCAGATTCACATCGCCCACGCCCTCGATGGTGAGACCCACGCTGTTCTCGCCCGGGTCGAACACGCCGTCCTTGCCGGTGCAGTCGTCCTTGAACTTGAGCAGGTAGTTGCCGTTGGGGAGCGCGTAGACATTCTTGGTCTTGCCGGTATATACGAGCTTGTTTTCCATGATAATGTCTCCTTTATGTTTGATATAGAAATGGGATGACTGAAAAGGGAAAGTGCTTCCCCCAGCGGGGACTTTTGCCAAAGCAAAAGCTGCCGGTGGCAGGTTTTGCAGGCAAAAGAGGAGCGAAGCGAACAGTCCCGCGCAGCGGGTGATGAGGGAGAGTGTTCTCAGTTCTCCACGATTCCGACGTTGTGGAGAATCGTGCTTTCTCCCTCACCTGTCAGCCCCGCTGACATCCTCCCCCGCTGGGGGAGGAACAGATGTCACTTTGATCACAGCCTCTCCGCGATCCCCGCGTCCTTCTCCAGCACCTTGGCGGCGTCGGCGGCGCGCTTTTTTGCGAGACGCTCCGCCAGAGCCCCGTCCTCTACCGAGAGGATCTGGGCGGCCAGCAGGGCGGCATTGGCGCCGTTATTGATGCCCACGGTGGCCACCGGGATGCCGGAGGGCATCTGCACGGTGCTGAGGAGGGCGTCCAGCCCCTCCAGCGCCGGCCCCTTGCAGGGGATGCCGATGACGGGGAGCGTGGTGTTGGCGGCGATGGCACCCGCCAGATGGGCGGCCATGCCCGCCGCGGCGATCAGCACGCCGAAGCCCCGCTCCCTTGCGCCGGCTGCGAAATCGTGGGCCTGCAGGGGGGTGCGGTGGGCGGAATAGACGTGGACTTCAAAGGGGATCTCCAGCTCCCGCAGGAGATCCGTGGCCTTCTGGATGACGGGCAGGTCGCTGTCGCTGCCCATGACGATGCCGACTTTTTTCATGCCCGGCACCTCACTTGATGGCGGGGGAGGTGTCCTTCTGCAGCACGTCGTGGGCGCCGCCCTCCACGATGGTGGTGGCGGAGACCAGGGTGAGCACCGCCTTCTCCTGGAACTCGGGGATGGTCAGACAGCCGCAGTTGCACATGGCGTGGCGCACCTTGGAGAGGGTCATGGCCACATTGTCCTTCAGGGAGCCGGCGTAGGGCACATAGGAGTCCACTCCCTCCTCGAAGCTCAGCTTCTTGTCGCCGCCCATGTCGTAGCGCTGCCAGTTGCGGGCCCGGGCGGAACCCTCGCCCCAGTATTCCTTATAATAGGTGCCGCCGATGTTGACCTTGTTGGTGGGGCTCTCGTCGAAGCGGGCGAAGTAGCGCCCCAGCATCACGAAGTCCGCCCCCATGGCCAGGGCCAGGGTGATGTGGTGGTCGTAGACGATGCCGCCGTCGGAGCAGACGGGGACGTAGACGCCGGTCTCCTCAAAGTAGCGATCCCGCTCGGCGCAGACGTCGATGAGCGCCGTGGCCTGGCCGCGGCCGATGCCCTTGGTCTCCCGGGTGATGCAGATGGAGCCGCCGCCGATGCCGACCTTCACGAAGTCGGCGCCGCACTCGGCCAGGAACCGGAAGCCCGCCGCGTCCACCACGTTGCCCGCGCCGATCTTCACCGTGTCGCCGTAGTGCTCCCGCACCCAGGCGAGGACAAAGCGCTGCCAGTCGGTAAAGCCCTCGGAGGAGTCGATGCAGAGAACGTCCGCCCCCGCCTCCAGCAGGGCGGGGATGCGTTTTTCATAGTCCCGGGTGTTGATGCCGGCACCGACGACGTAGCGCTTGTGGGCGTCCAGCAGCTCCAGGGGGTTCTGCTTGTGGCTCTCATAGTCCTTGCGGAAGACGAAGTAGCAGAGCCGGCCGGCCTCGTCGATGATGGGCAGGGAATTGAGCTTGTGCTCCCAGATGATGTCGTTGGCCTCCTTGAGGGTGGTGCCCTCCGGCGCCCAGATGAGCTTTTCAAAGGGGGTCATGAAAGTGGAGACCTTGGTGTCCGGCTCCATGCGGCTCACCCGGTAGTCCCGGCTGGTGACAACGCCCACCAGCTTCCCCTCGGCACTGCCGTCTTCCGTGACGGCGATGGTGGCGTGGCCGGTCCTGGCCTTGAGCTCCAGCACGTCCCGCAGGCTGGCCTCCGGGCTCAGGTTGGAGTCGCTGCGGACAAAGCCCGCCTTGTAGCTCTTGGCGCGGCGCACCATGGCGGCCTCGTCCTCGATGGACTGGGAGCCGTAGATGAAGCTGACGCCGCCCTCCTTGGCCAGGGCCACGGCCAGCCTGTCGCCGGAGACGGACTGCATGATGGCGGAGACCATGGGGATGTTCATTTTAAGGGGGCATTCCTCCTGCCCCTTGCGGAACTTCACCAGGGGAGTGGCCAGATTTACCTTCTCGGAGCGGCAGGTAATGGGGGTGTAGCCGGGGATCAGCAGATATTCGTTAAAAGTATGGGAAGGCTCATTGATGATCTTTGCCATGTCGTCCTCCTTAATTATTTGGTAATTGCGAAACCTGTTTCGCAAGGATTCAGTTTGCTTTCGTTTCGCAGTAGAGGCAGCGGTAGACCTTGTTGGCCCGGTCGGTGAGCTTGAAGATGTGCTTGAGCTCCTGCTCGCAGGAGGTGATGCAGCGGGGATTCTTGCAGAAGATGACGTTCGTCAGCGTCTCGGGCATGTCGATGCGCTTTTTCTCGATCAGCTCGCCGCCCCGGATCACGTTCACGGTGACGCCCGGGTCCACATAGCCGATCACGTCCAGATTCACGGGAATGTCGGCGTCGATTTTGATGATGTCCTTCTTGCCCTGCTTCTGACTGTGGACGTTCTTGATGATGGCCACGGAGCAGTCCAGCTGCTCCAGGTGCAGCAGCTCATAGAGCTTCATGCCCCGGCCGGCGGTGATGTGGTCGATGACGATGCCGTTCTGAATGGAGTCGATATTCACAGTTTTCCAGCCTCCTTTAAGAGCTTCATGATGAGCGCCATGCGCATGTACTTGCCGTAGAGCACCTGCTTGAAGTAGCAGGCCCGGGGATCGTCGTCGATGGCGACGCTGATCTCATTCACCCGGGGCAGGGGGTGCAGGATGGAGAGATCCTTCTTGGCGTTCTGCAGCTTCTCCGGTGTGAGGATGTAGCTGTCCTTCAACCGCAGGTAGTCCTCCTCGTTGAAGAAGCGCTCCCGCTGGACGCGGGTCATGTAGAGAATGTCCAGCTCCGGCATGGCGCTTTCCAGATCGGTGGTCTGCACATAGGGAATGCCCTTCTGCTTCAGCGCGTCCTTCTTCACGTAGCTGGGCAGCTTCAGCTCCTCCGGGGAGATGAGCACGAACTTGAGCCCCTCGTAGCGGCTGAGAGCGTTGATGAGGGAGTGGACGGTGCGGCCGAATTTCAAATCGCCGCAGAGACCCACGGTCAAATGGTCGAAGCGTCCCTTCTCCCGGTAGATGGTCAAGAGGTCGGCCAGAGTCTGGGTGGGGTGGTTGTGGCCGCCGTCACCGGCGTTGATGACGGGAATGCTGGCCGCGTTTGCCGCCACCAGGGGCGCGCCCTCCTTGGGGTGGCGCATGGCGATGATGTCGGCGTAGCAGCTGATGGTCTTGGCGGTGTCCGCCACGCTCTCGCCCTTGGCGGCGGAGGAGCTCGCCGCTGCGGAAAAGCCGATCACGTTGCCGCCCAGCTCGTACATGGCGGCCTCAAAGCTGAGGCGGGTGCGGGTGGAGGGCTCGAAGAACAGCGTGGCCAGCTTCTTGCCGCGGCAGACCTGGCTGTATTTCGCGGGGTTTGCGATGATGTCGTTTGCGGTGTCGATCAGCTCCTGCAGCTCCTCGGTGGAAAAATCCAGAATGTTGATGAGGTGTCTCATGCGTTGGCTCCTTTCCAGCTTTCATCGTTGGGGTTATTGCGAAACGCGATCAGCCGCCGGACGTCTGCGGGGCGGATGTAGCCCGCCTCGGCCGCCACCCGGGCGATCACGTCGAAATTACAAAGACTGTGGTTCTCCACCTGGGCCTGGGCCAGACGCTCCAGCCCCTTCTGCATCCCGTAGGTGAAGATGCTCACCACGCCGAGGACATTTGCCCCGGCTTCGCGGAGAATGTTCACCACTTCGATCACGCTTCCGCCGGTAGAGATGAGGTCTTCCACCACGACCACCTTCTGGCCCGGCTCCAGCCGACCCTCGATCTGATTCTTGCGGCCGTGATCCTTGGCGCCGGAGCGGACATAGCCCATGGGCAGCCCCATCAGGTGCCCCACGATGGCCGCGTGGGCGATGCCGGCGGTGGAGGTGCCCATCAGCACCTCACATTCGGGGTACCAGGTCTCTACCAGCTCCCTCAGCCCCTCTTCCACATGATCGCGCACCGCCGGGGCGGTGAGAGTCAGGCGGTTGTCGCAGTACACCGGGCTCTGGATGCCGCTGGCCCAGGTAAAGGGCTCGTCCGGCCGGAAGAACACGGCGCCGATGGAGAGCAGGTCTTTTGCGAGCATCTCTTCGTTCATCCTAAAAACTCCTTTCTGCAGCGCTCCCAGGCGGCCACGGGATCGGCGGCCTGGGTGATGGGGCGTCCCACCACGATGTAGTCCGAGCCCAGCTCCCGGGCACGCTGGGGGGTGGTGACGCGCTTCTGGTCGTCCTGTCCGGCGTCGGCAAAGCGGACGCCGGGGGTCACGGTGAGGAAGTCCGCGCCGCAGCTTTCGTGCACCGTCCCCGCCTCCAGGGGGGAGCAGACCACCCCGTCCAGCCCCGCCGCGGCGGCGTTGCGGGCGTAGGAGAGCACCACGTCCCCGATGGGCTTTTCGATCAGCAGCTCGCCCTCCAGGGCGGCCTGATCGGTGCTGGTGAGCTGGGTGACGGCGATGAGCAGGGGCCTTGTCCCGTCGGGGCGGGTCAGCCCCTCCAGGGCGGCGCTCATCATGGCCCGGGTACCGGCGGCGTGGAGGTTCACGATGTCCACGTCCAGCCCGGAGAGCACCCGCATGGCCTTCTTCACGGTGTTGGGAATGTCGTGCAGCTTCAGATCCAGGAAGATCCGGTGCCCCCGCGCCCGGATGGCGCGGACGATGGCGGGGCCTTCCGCGTAGAAAAGCTCCATCCCGATCTTCACAAAGGGCTTTTCCCCGGGGAAGCGGTCGAGAAAAGCCAGGGTTTCCGCCGCGCTGGGGAAATCGCAGGCGACGATCACGTCTTTAGCCATGGGCACCTCCTATGAGATCTCGTATATTCTCTGCTCCCAGGCGATCCAGCACCGCCGGGAGATTTTGGATGATTTTGGGGCAGGCGAAGGGGTCGCGCAGATTGGCCGCGCCCACCTGCACCGCCGTGGCGCCGGCCAGCAGCATCTCCGCCGCGTCCTCCGCCGAGGAGACCCCGCCCAGCCCGATCACCGGGATCGAGACCGCCCGGGACACCTGCCAGACCATGCGCAGCGCCAGGGGGAAGACGGCGGGGCCGGAGAGGCCGCCGGTAAGATTGGAGAGGATGGGCCTGCGGGTCTTGAGGTCGATGCGCAGGGCCATCACGGTGTTGATGAGACTCAGGGCGTCCGCCCCCGCGTCTTCGCAGGCACGGGCGATGGACACGATGTCCGTCACGTTGGGGCTCAGCTTCACGATGACGGGCTTTTTCGTCACGGCCTTCACGGCGCTCGTGACCGCTGCGGCCGCCTTCGGATCGGTGCCGAAGCTCATGCCGCCGCCGTGGACGTTGGGGCAGCTGATGTTGACCTCCAGCCAGCCCACCTGGGGCTCCGCGTCCAGCTTCCGGCAGACCTCCACATATTCCTCCACCGAAAAGCCGCTGACGTTTGCGATCACCGGCTTATGAAAGACCTTTTGGAGCTTGGGCAGCTCCTCTCGGATCACCGCGTCCACCCCGGGGTTCTGCAGCCCCACCGCGTTCAGCATCCCCGCCGGCGCCTCCGCGATGCGGGGCGTGGGGTTTCCGAAGCGGGGGGAGAGGGTGGTACCCTTCATGGAGAAGGTGCCGAGGCAGTTCAGGTCGTAGAGCGCCGCGAACTCGTGGCCGTAGCCGAAGGTGCCGGAGGCGGGGATGATGGGATTTGCCAGCTCGATCCCGCAGAGGGAGACGCTCAGTCTGTCCACAGCAGATCCTCCTTCTCAAACACCGGCCCGTCCTTGCAGACCCGCCGGGGGCCTCGGGCTGTCTGGATGGTGCAGCCCATGCAGGCGCCGAAGCCGCAGCCCATCCGGGCGTCCAGGCTCACCTCGCCGGGGGCGGGGCTCTTTTCGCACACCGCCCGCAGCATGGGCAGCGGCCCGCAGGCGTAGAAAAACGTGTGGGGAATGTCCATGGCCTCCGTCACCCGACCCCGGATGCCGAAGCTGCCGTCGTCGGTGGTGACGGTGGGCGCCAGCCCCAGACGGAAAAACTCGTCCAGCAGCAGCAGATCCTCCCGGCTGGGAAAGCCCAGGATCACATGGGGGCGGACGCCCCGCTCCGCCAGACACCGGGCCAGACCCAGCAGGGGCGAGACGCCGCTGCCCCCGCCGATGAGCAGGGGGCGCTCCCCGGCGCGGCTCAGGTCAAAACCCTTCCCAAGCCCGGTGAGCACATCCAGCTCCTGCCCCACGGGAAGCGAGCGCAAAAGCTCCGTTCCCTTTCCCACCTGCTCGATGAGCAGCTGGAAGCCCTTCTCGTCCCAGTCGCAGACGGAGAAGGGACGCCGGAGGAAGAGACCCGGCAGCATGAGCTCAACAAACTGGCCGGGACGCTCGATGGCGGAACAGTCCCCCTCCAGCCGGAGCAGGGAAAAGCGCTCTGTCAGCGGACTGTTTTCCGCGATGGTAAACATGCCTTGTTTCATGCTTTATTCCTCAAAATAGACAAGCTTGCCCCCGTGCACCGTCCCCTTGCAGCGGCCATAGACCCGCCGCCCTTCAAAGGGCGTGGCCTTGCCCCGGGAGAGAAACTCCCGCGGGTCGATGGGGTACTCTGCCTCCAGATCCCAGAGGGAGAAATCGTCTCCCAGGGGGATACCGAAGCGGGCGCGGGGCTTATAGCAGAGCAGATCCACCAGCGCCTCCGGGGAGAGGAGGCCGCCCTTCACCAGCCCGGTATACAGCAGGGGGAAGGCCGTCTCGATGCCCACGATGCCGAAGGCGCTCTTCTCCAGCCCCCGGGCCTTCTCCTCGGCGCTGTGGGGGGCGTGGTCGGTGGCGATGCAGTCGATGCTGCCGTCGCAGATCCCCTCCAGAAGCGCCTCCCGATCCTCGCGGGCGCGCAGGGGCGGGTTCATCTTGAAGCGCCCGTCCTCCTGCAGGTCGTTTTCGTCCAGCAGCAGGTAGTGGGGCGCGGTCTCGCAGGTCACGTCCACGCCGTCCTTTTTAGCCTCCCGGATCAGCCGGAGGGACTCCCTGGTGGAGATGTGGCAGACGTGGTAGCCGCAGCCGGTCTGAGCCGCCAGCTCCAGATCCCTTGCGATGGGGCGCCACTCGCTCTCCGAGCAGATGCCCCGGTGGCCGTGGGCGGCGGCGTAGGCGCCGTCGTGGATGTAGCCGCTCCGGAGGAGGGAATTGTCCTCGCAGTGGGCGACGATGAGCTTGCCCAGGGCCCTGGCGCGCTGCATGGCCTCCCGCATGAGCCCGGGATCCTGCACCCCGTGGCCGTCGTCGGAGAAGGCGATCACGTCCTTCGCCATGGCCTCCAGATCGGCCAGCTCCCGCCCGGCCTCGTTCACGGTGATGGCGCCGTAGGGGCGCACGTCGATCGCAGCGTCCCGGCGGATGATGGCCAGCTCCTCCTCCAGATGCTCCCGGCTGTCCGGCACCGGGTTCAGGTTGGGCATGGCGCAGACGGCGGTGTACCCGCCCCGGGCGGCGGCGCGGGAGCCGCTGGAGATGGTTTCCTTATAAGAAAAGCCCGGTTCGCGCAGGTGCACATGCACATCGCAAAAACCGGGCAGTAGGGCATATTGATCATGATTCAGGCGGTCGTAGGCCGCATAGTTATTCCCGAGGAAGGGCACGACCCCCTTGGCGGCGATTCTCTTGGGCTTGTTGAAAACAGGCATACGCACAGCCTCCCAATACGAAAAAACCTCACCGATCATGCGGCAAGGCAAATGCAAACAGGCCCCTGCGGAGCAGGAACCCCTCGATTTCCCGCCTTAAGTCACCCAGATTATAAGGGAAAGGGCTCTTTTTTGTCAATCGGTAGAATGCACAGAAAAAAGACCCGTCGAAGCGGGCATTTTCGGTGCCCACTTCGACGGGTAAAAGCGGCGTTATTCGCTCGCTGCGCTATCTTGCAGGGCGCGCAGCTTCGCGCGGAAATCCTGCATCTCCATAGGGCGGATCTCCAGGGCGGCCAGGCGCTCCGGCGCGGTGCAGACCGCCCAGCGCTCCATCAGGCGGCGGTTGTTCTCCCCGGCCTCCGCCGTGGGGGCGGAGTCATAGCGCAGCGCCTCCGCGCCCTCCTCCCAAACCAGAACGGGGTAGGCGTAGCGGCTGCCGAAGTGGGAGCTCTCCATCCACAGAAGGCAGACAGTGTGCCCGGGGTCTTCCGCCTGGAAGCAGCGCTCGTTCTTCTTCTGGCCGAGCAGCAGCTCGCGGAAGCTCAGTTTTTTCTTTTCGGGCTCGCCGGACAGGGGCGGAGCGGAATAGGCGGGTGCTTTCATAAGGATCCCTCTTTTCTTGATCGCTTGTTTGCTGGTATTATATCCGATTTGCCCGGCAAGCGCAAGGGAGAAGAGACTTTTTGCCTCGGCTCACGGGCAGAAACTTTTTGCCTCGGCTCACGGGCAGAAAGTCCTTGCATCTTTTCGGTTTTATGGTATGATAGGCCATTGAAAGAAAAGCCACAGGAGGAACATGGCATGAGCAATTTTGAACAGAAGCTGTACGACGCCGTCCGGCAGGCGGTGAAAGAGGTCTACGATCTGGACGCGGACGAGAGCGTCCTGCTGATCGAGACGCCCAAGGACCCGAAGCTTGGCGACTACGCCAGCTCCACCGCCATGAAGCTGGCGCGCACCCTGCGCCAGAACCCCCTGGCCATCGCGGAAGCGCTGGCGGAGAAGCTGCGCCAGCTTCTGCCGGAGGCGGAGAGCGTCACCGTCGCCCGCCCGGGCTTCCTGAACTTCCGCCTGAAGAAGGAGGCGCTGGCCGCCCTCATTAACCAGGTGCTGGACGCCGGGGACGACTACGGCAAGAACCAGTCCGGCGCCGGGAAAAAGGTGCTGGTGGAGTGGGTCTCCGCCAATCCCACCGGCGATCTGCACTGCGGCCACGCCCGCAACGCCGCCTGGGGCGACGCCATCTGCCGTCTCATGGAGGCAAGCGGCTGGGAGGTGCTGCGGGAGTACTATGTGAACGACGCCGGCAACCAGATCGTCATGCTGGGCAAGAGCCTGGAGGCCCGGTACTTCGAGCACTTCGGCCGCCACGACTATGCGCTGCCCGAGAACGGCTACCATGCCGAGGATGTGAAGCAGATCGCCGAGGAGATCGCGGAAAAGGACGGGGACAAGTGGCTGGACGCCGACCCCAAGGAGCGCCTGGCCTATCTCATGCAGGAGGGCAAGACCCGGGAGCTCAAGAAGATCGAAAAGGATCTGCTGCTCTACGGCGTGAAGATCGACTCCTGGATGCACGAGACCAGCTTTTATGAAAACGACATGGCGCCCATCCGCGCCTGCCTTGACAAGATGGCCGAGATGGGGCTGACTTACGAGCAGGACGGGGCTCTCTGGTTCCGCTCCTCCCAGTACGGGGACGAGAAGGACCGCGTCCTCCGCAAGAGCGACGGGACGCTGAGCTACCTGACCCCCGACATCGCCAACCACGTCCACAAGGTGGAGCGGGGCTATCCCTTCCTGGTGGATCTCTGGGGCGCGGATCACCACTCCTACGTCATCCGCATGCAGGCCGCCCTCACCGCCCTGGGCTACCCCAAGGGCACCCTGGAGGTGGATCTCATCCAGATGGTGCGCATGGTGGAGGACGGCAAGGAGGTCAAGATGTCCAAGCGCACCGGCAACGCCATCACCATCCGGGAGCTCTGCGAGGACATCGGCGTGGACGCCGCCCGCTGGTTCTTCGCCTCCAAGGACGTCTCCACCCACATGGATCTGGATCTGAAGCTGGCCCGCTCCCAGGACAACAATAACCCGGTCTACTACGCCCAGTACGCCCACTCCCGCATGTGCTCCATCCTCTCAAACCCCAAGATGCCCGCCTTCCACCGGGAGGAGAGCTACGGCCGCCTCACCGACGAGAAGGAACTGCAGCTTCTCAAGATGATCGGGGAATTCCCCAACACTGTTGGCGAGTGCGCGGCGCTGCGCAAGCCCAACAAGCTCACGGACTATATCATCTCCCTGGTGAAGGTCTTCCACAGCTACTATAACAGCACCAAGGTCTATAACGCCGAGGATCCGGAGCTCACCAACCAGCGCCTGGGTCTGGTGCAGGCAGTGCGCATCACCCTGAAAAACGCCCTCGCCCTGGTGGGCGTCTCCGCCCCGGAGAGCATGTGAGCAAGTGAATCCACAGGGACCGTTGACGGCCCGGAAACAGGGGACACGGTCTCTGTTCGATTCCGCCGATTTTTGGGAACCTTTTTTCAGAACCGGCGTCTCAAAAGTGTAACAGAAAGTCAGCGGACGGAAAGAAGGAGGTAGTTACCATGCTGAATTATCTGATTTATCTGCCCTGGGTTCTCGCCGCCGTGGCGATCATCGCCGTGCTGGCCAGCGGCTATGTGAAGGCTCCGCCCGACATGGCCTACATCATCTCCGGCATGCACAAGAAGCCCCGCATCCTCATCGGCAAGGCCGGCATCAAGATCCCCTTCCTGGAGCGGCTGGACAAGCTCTCTCTGGGCGCCATCCAGATCGATGTGAAGACCGGCTCCGCCGTGCCCACCGCTGAGTACATCAACGTGAAGGTAGACTCCACCGTCTCCGTCCGGGTGGGCCGGGAGCCCGAGATGATCGCCCTCGCCGCCCAGAACTTCCTGAACGTGAGCCGGGATCAGATCGCCCATAAGATCAACGACCTGCTGGAGGGCAACATCCGCGAGATCGTGGGTCAGATGCGCCTCACCGAGATGGTGGGCGACCGGAAGCTCTTCAGCGAGAAGGTGCAGGCCAACGCCGTGCCCGACCTGCGGGCCTACGGTCTGGAGCTGATCACCTTCAACGTCCAGAACTTCATCGACGACAACGACGTCATCACGAACCTGGGCATCGACAACGTGGAGCAGATCCGCAAGGGCGCGGCCATCGCCAAGTCCAACGCCCAGCGGGAGATCGCCATCGCCGAGGCGGCCAACGCCAAGCAGGCCAACGACGCCAAGGTGCAGGCCCAGGAAGAGATCGCCAAGCGCAACAACGACCTGGCCATCAAGCAGGCGCGGCTCCAGAAGGAGGCCGACCAGGAGCGGGCCCAGGCCGAGGCCGCCAAGGGCATCGAGGCCGAGAACCAGCGCAAGCTGAAGGAGGTCGCCGAGACCGACGCCAACATCGCCCGCGCCCAGCGGGAGGCGGAGCTGAAGCAGAAGCAGATCGAGCTGAAGGAATACGAGCTGGACGCCATCGTCCGCAAGCAGGCTGACGCCGACAAGTACCAGGCCGAGAAGGTGGCCGAGGCCAATCTGGTCGCCCGCCAGCGCAAGGCCGAGGCCGAGCGCTACGAGCAGGAGCAGGCTTCTCTCGCCGCCATGAAGGCCGCCGAGGCCGCCAAGTTCACCAAGGAGCAGGAGGCCGCCGGCTTCCTGGCCGCGGGGGAGGCGGAGGCCCAGGCCATCCGCGCCAAGAATCTGGCCGAGGCTGACGGTATCCGCGCCAGAGCCCTGGCTGAGGCCGAGGGCATCCGCGCCAAGGCCCTGGCCGAGGCGGAAGGCATCGACAAGAAGGCCGAGGCCATGCGCAAGTACGGCGAGGCCGCCATCATCGAGATGATCGTGGGCGCCCTGCCCGAGATCGCGAAGAACGTGGCAGAGCCCCTGAGCAAGGTGGACAAGATCACCATGTACGGGGAGGGCAACAGCGCCAAGCTCATCGGCGACATCGTCAACGGCACCAACCAGATCACCGAGGGCATGACCCAGGGGCTGGGATTGGATCTGCGGGCGCTGCTGGCCGGCGCCCTGGGCGGCAGGCTGGCCGCCGCGCCCGAGCAGAAGAGCGAAGAGCCCAAAGAAGCCTGACCATCGCACAAAAAGCACCCTCCGGATTTTTCCGGAGGGTGCTTCTGCGTTTTGTCTTTACTTGGTGCCGAAGATCCGGTCGCCGGCGTCGCCCAGACCGGGGACGATGTAGCCGTGCTCGTTCAGATGATCGTCCAGCGCGGCCACGAAGATGTCCACGTCCGGGTGATCGGCCTGCATCCGGCCCACGCCCTCGGGGGCGCCGATGATGCTCATGAGCTTGATGCGCTGCACGCCCTCTTCCTTCAGGAACTTGATGGCGGCGGAGGCGGAGCCGCCGGTGGCCAGCATGGGATCCACCACGATCACGTCCCGCTCCCCGATGTCGGGGGGCATTTTATAGTAGTACTTCACCGGCTCCAGCGTCTCCGGATCCCGGAAGAGGCCGATGTGGCCCACCTTGACGTTGGGCATCATGTTGACCATGCCGTCCACCATGCCGAGCCCGGCGCGGAGGATGGGCACGATGGCGAGCCGCTTGCCGGCGAGTCTGTGGCACTTGGCCACGGCCACGGGGGTCTCCACATCCACTTCCTCCAGCGGCAGGTCGCGGGTGGCCTCATAGCACATCAGCATGGCGATCTCCGAGATCAGCTCCCGGAATTCCTTGACGCTGGTGTTCTTGTCCCGCAGGATGGACAGCTTGTGCTGGATCAGGGGGTGGTCAAATACGCAAACTTTGCTCATGTAGATCGCTCCTTTATCGTGAAATTGAAAGTAATACGATTGGAAAAGTGTTCAGTGTTCAGAGTTCAGTGTTCAGAAGACGAAGGACATGGACGTCGTTTGTTATGTGCTCTGAAAACTGAAAACTCAAAACTACTTCATGCGCTCCTGCCGTTCCCGCTCCGCCTGGCTCAGACGCAGGTACACGGGCAGCAGGCTCTGGGAGTCGCCGGGGGTCTTGCCCTGGGCGGCCATGGCCACGCCCCAGGCGCTCTGCCACAGCAGGTTCTCCGGCGCCACGCGGAAGGGGAGACCCTCCTTCTCCAGAAAGCGCGCCGTCAGCGCCGCCCCGTCTCCCACCAGGAAGGGGGCTTCGCCCCGGGCCCGCAGCTCCGCCGCCAGCTCCTCCAGGGCAATGGGACGATCCTCCGTCAGCCGGACAGGGGCCCCGTCCCGGATCTCGAAGAGGGCGTTGTAGACCTGCTGTCGTCTCGCGTCCATCACCGGGCAGACGAGCCCGCCGGCGGCGAGGCCGTGCCAGGCCATGGCCTCCAGGGTGGAGACGCCCACGCAGGGCTTGTCGCAGGCCCAGGCGAGTCCCTTCACGGTGGAGACGCCGATGCGGATCCCGGTGAAGGAGCCGGGGCCGTGGGCCACGGCGAAGAGATCCACGTCCTGCAGCTTCAGCTCCGCGTTTTTCAGCAGATCCTCCGCCATGGGCAGCAGGGTCCGGCTGTGGGTCAGGGCGCTGCACTGACTGTATTGGGAGACCAGGCTCCCGTCCCGCACCAGGGCTACCGACGCGGCCTTGGCCGAGGATTCAAAGGCAAGGGTGATCATAACTCCGCCCCCTCGATGGTGATTTTCCGCCGGGTATCGTCCAGCTTTTCGATGGTGACGCGCACTTCGTCGCCGTAGAAGGCGTCCTCCACCTTCTCGCTCCACTCCACGGCGCAGACGGCGCCGCGGGCAAGATAGTCCTCCCAGCCGATCTCAAAGAGCTCGTCCGCCCCGGAGAGCCGGTACATGTCAAAGTGGATGAGCTCCCGCTCGCCCAGATACTCGTTCACGATGGTGAAGGTGGGGCTGGAGACCCGGCAATTCAGCCCCATGCCCCGGGCCATGCCCCGCACGAAGGCGGTCTTTCCGGCGCCAAGGTCCCCGTACATGGCCACGACCGTGCCCCCGGGGAGCTTTTCGGCAAAGCGGGCGCCCAGCGCCTCGGTCTCCTGTTCACTGTTGGTAATTACGATTTGCATCTTCAGCTACCGCCATAATTTACACATTTGTTATAATCTTTCCACAGTATACCACCGAAGTGGCCGTTGCGTAAAGAGGAAAACTGTGATAAAATACACTTTACAATCTGTCGAATCGTCATTTCCCCGGAAAGGGAGTGTTTTCTATAAAGAAACTGCAGCCTTATATCAAGCAATTCTGGGAGCGGGCGGACATCACGATGCTCATCATCTGCGTGATCTGCTCCATTTTCGGCACGGTGATGATCTACCGCGCCTCTTCCAGCATGGTGGCCGCCGGCTGGGAGATGAATACGAACAAGCAGATCATCGTGCAGATCTTCTCCATGTTCCTGGGCATCGGGGCCTATGTGCTGCTCACGGTGATCGACGCGGATCTGCTGGCGGGGCAGTGGAAGTTCCTGATCGGCATCCAGGTGCTGCTTCTGGTCGCCCTGCGCATCCTGGGCGAGGACGACGGCACCGGCAACCGGGCCTGGATCCGCTTCGCCGGCATCGGCATCCAGCCCTCCGAGATCATCAAGATCATCTACATCATCGTCGCCGCAAGGCAGATGACCTGGCTCAAGGAGTACCGGGACATCAATTCCTTCCCCTCCGTGGCCATGATGGCGGGGCACTTCGTCCTGGTCTTCGGCGCCATCGTTGTGGTCTCCTCCGACCTGGGCAGCGCCTCCATCATCCTCTGCATTTTCCTGACCATGTTCTTCGCCCTGGGCGTGCGGCTCTACTGGTTTGCTCTGGGCGGCGCGGCCATCTCCGCCATGGTGCCGCTGCTGTGGGAGTACTTTCTCAAGCCCTATCAGAAAAATCGCCTGCTGGCGCCCTATGATGCCAGCATCGACCCGAAAAACGACGGCATCAACTGGCAGACCTACCAGAGCAAGATCACCCTGGCCTCCGGCCGCACCACCGGCGTGGACGCGGAGCACCGCTACACCGCCTTCACCGGCAAGCACACGGACTTTATTTTCTCCTGCATCGGGGAAGAGTTGGGCATGATCGGCTGCATCATTGTGCTGATTTTGCTGACGATCCTGATCATCCGCTGCGTGCGGATCGGCCTGAAGGCCGGCCGCACCTTCGATATGCTGCTGTGCATCGGCGTGGCCTCGGCCATGACCTTCCAGATGTTCATCAACATCGGCATGTGCCTGGGCATCACCCCGGTCATCGGCATCACGCTGCCCTTCTTCAGCTACGGAGGCTCGTCCATGGTGACGATGTTCGCCGCCCTGGGACTTGTATCCGGCGTCAAATACAAGCTGAAACCGAAGCTGTTCTCCATCTATTAAAGAAGCTCCCGGAGCGAAGTGCTTCGGGAGCCAATTTTTTTAGGCGGGGCTTTCGTTCCCGTCAGGGGACTCCAGCCCGGCGTTGATCTCCTCAAAGAACAGCGCGCAGGAGCAGTTCCAGTAGGGCAGCGCCCACACCGCGACGGCCAGCCCCACAACGGGGATGACCAGCAGCAGCGCCCAGCCCAGGAAGGAGAGATCCAGCAGGAAGAGCTCGATCTTGTGCCCCCGCATGCGCAGGCGGCTCAGACGCAGGCAGTCCGTCACACGGTATTCCGGGTGGAGGATCATCAGGTATCGGGCCATGCGGTAGCTGTACAGCGCCCAGATCCCCGGGAGGATCAGCAGCAGGAAGCCCAGGGTGACGATGAGCTTGGTCAGCAGCACCAGCAGCAGAACGGGCACCAGGCTGCCGAAGCCGTCCAGCAGCATACCCCGCTGCACCTCCCGGCCGCGGCTCGCCTCCAGCAGCATGGCGAAGAAGCCGAAGCCGACCACGCCCTGCAGACAGGAGAGCAGATCGCTCATGATCGTCTCCGGCAGAGACGGCTGGACGGAGGCGAGGATCTCCTGCGCGCCGGTATAGTCCCCGGCCATGGCGGCGTCGGCAAAGCGCAGCATCTCCTCTTCGGAGGGGCCGGTGAGCCGGAAGCTGAGGATGGAAAAGATCAGGATCAGCGCCACGAACAAGGCGCTGGCCTGGAGAATGGGCTTTTTTTGACTGCTCAGGACGTCCTGAGCTTTTTGCTTGATGCTGGCGCGATCCACGGGAGCCGACCTCCAATTCTTTTTATTTAAAAAGAAGTATAGCATCGGCGAGAGTGCTTGGCAAGGGCAATTCGACCGGGAAAAGAATTTTGAAAAAAGTCTTGACAAGTCGGAAATGCGGTGCTATTATGTTCAAGCGTTCCAGAGATGCGCGAGTGGTGGAATTGGCAGACTCGCTAGATTCAGGTTCTAGTGCTCACTCCGGGCGTGCGGGTTCAAGTCCCGCCTCGCGCACCAGAAAAGTTCCGAAAATTGCTTAGCAATAAGCGTTTTCGGAACTTTTTCTTTTTTCGCTTAAAAAGCGATACCGGTTTCATGCAAGCGAACCCGGCGAAGTCCTGGCCTGACCTCGCCGGATTTCGACGTTCTCTGCCTGCGATGTGCCGGCAAGAACATCTTTGCCTCGAGAGGGGAGGCACAGAACAATGTCCGCAGCGTTTCTTCGGAGACATGGGAGCCCGGAATCAAATGATGAAAAACAATGTCACAATCCCTTGCAAAGCCAAAAGCGATCCGCTATAATAGTTAGTTGCGTCTAACAATCCCACTTGCCGCCAGCGCTTTGAAAAGCTGAAGGCGTATTGGGAACGGCATTTGAAAGAAACACAGACTGGAATTGAGGGATATGAGACAGGAAGATTTTACCGCGGCCGCGCACGGCTTCGTCGACCATCTGGCCGATCCGGAGAGATGTTTCAGGATCGGCCTGTTCGGCGCCTTGCTGACGCTGATCGGAGACTGCCTGATCGGCGCGGCGAAGTTCCCGGACGGGGCTGATCTGATCGAAGGCTATTTTGCCATCGCGCTGGCCATGCCAGCCTGGCGGCCGATCCTGGGCGGGCTGATCGGTTTTGCGGGGATCTGTCTGGAATTTCCCGCACTCATGACGATCTATCCGCTGATCCGGGAAAAGATGCCCCGCGGCGGCAGCTTTTATAAGCTCTCTATGTATGTATATCTTGCGCTTGGCGGCGGGGCGGTGCACCTGCCCTGCGGTACATTCATGTGGATCTGCAAAGCGGTTTCGGAGGCGGCGGGGGCGGAAGTCGGCCGTGACATTGCGACACGGTATTTGCTGTACTTTCTGCTTCCGGCCGCGGCCGTATTCAGTGTGTTCTTTATCGGCGCGAGCGCGGTGCAGTTCGTCGCCTTCGCAAAAGAATGCACGCCGTTTCCCAAGTGGTACTGCGTGTTCAACCTGCTGATCGGAAAGGCGGCGTTCAACTCGGTGCGCCGGCTCGGCAATACCGCGCTTGTGAACGGGATCGGAACGTCCAATATGAGTCTCGGCGCGATCGTGCTGTTTACGGCGCTGCTGCTTGGCTGGAAAAAGTATGTGAGGGAAAAGGAGCCTGTCCTATGAGCCCTTGATCCATGCCGAATAAAGCTTTTCATAATCAGGAGGGGGACAACATGCTGTTAACCATATTTCTGGCGGTCGTATTCTGCGCGGCGATGGCGTTGATGCTGGTTTCCTGCGTGGCCTTTATTCAGGATAACAAATTCTTTTCCTCGGCCCCCAAGGAGGCCAGAGACCTGCTGATCCAGCGGGAGCAGGAGCTTTTCTATGGGGCAAGGGCCATCGGATGGACGCTTTTTATCATCAGTGTTCTGCTGATCCTCGGCGTGGGCGTGATCGCCGTCTGGGACGGCTTTCGAAGCGGCTTTACCTTCTGGCAGTTCTTTTTGCGCTTCGTGCTGATCTTTACCATTTACAAGATCTGCGACATGGCCCTCATCGACAACTTCCTGCTTTTGAAATTCCACTTTTTCCAACATTACTATCCAGAGGCGGCGGATGCGATGGAGGGAAGGAAGTACGGCTTCAACCTGACAAGCCAGCTGCTGAAGCTGCTGGTGATCTTCCCCGGAGCCTCCGCGCTGGCGGCCTGGATCTGCACCCTGGTTTGAGAGAACGGATAAGGAGGTCTGTCCATGAGCATCTGGGTCATCCTGATCGAAATGGCCGTCTTCGCGGCTCTCTTTACAGCCATTGTTTTCCTTGCGTCCCGGGGCGACAGAAAGCACAGCCCCGCGGCGATCCACAACTATCCTCCCGATATTCAGGAGGAATACTTCAAAACCCATGCGCGCATGGACGTGAGCTACCGGTCAAAAAACGTGATCCTGACCAAAGGCTTTGGCGTGCTGCTCTTCACCTGCATCCTGCTGGGCTGCGCCCTGGTTGCGGGAGCAAAAAGCTTTTGGCAGGGCTTCGGGCTCGCCTTTGGCCTGATGGCCTGGATCGGCGTCTATGACACCTGCTTTCTCGATTGGGTGCTGTTCGCAAATCTCTCCAGGTTCCGGCTGGAGGGCACCGAGCATATGGACAAAGCCTATCATCAGAAGTGGTTTCACGCGAAGGGGATGCTGTTTCCCGGTGTCATCTTCGCGCTGATCCCCGCTGCTCTGGTGGGATGGTTCGTGACCCTGATTCGTTGAGAACCGGCCTGTTCAGGAGGAACAAACGATGCTTGCTGTCAAATTGATCGCGGAAGGCCTTGGACTGGGCTTCCTGCTGTACCTGATCTGTGCCGTTGGCATTCGAAACGGCGCCGTCGGCATGGTGCATCTGTACGATCCAAAGGTGCAGGAGCGGGTCATTGCGCTGGGCCTGACCACAGCGGAGGAGATCCGGAAGCGGAGCCTGCGCTTCAAAAGCCTGTGCCTTCCGGGCTATTTGCTCTATGTGCTGCTTTGCGTCTATGTTCTGAACGGCGCGAGGGGCTTCTGGCCCGGCTTCTGGCAGGGCTTTGCGATCCTGTCCATCATGAATCTGATCGACCGCTTTCTGATCGACGAATACTGGGTCGGCCATACCGGGGCCTGGATCATCCCGGGCACGGAGGATCTGCGGCCGTATATCAGCGCAAAGGACAAGAGACAGAAATGGATCATGGGAACCGTGGGCATGGCGCTGCTTGCCGCTATCCTCTCCGGGATCATGGCCCTGATCCTGAAATAAGGAGGTTATCACGATGCAATTTGTGGAAATGGGCAAGCCGTCCGGAAAGACTCTGATGCTGCTGCCGGGGACGGCCTGCGATTATCAGACGAATTTCGGCGCGGTACTGGATCGTCTGGGCGAGAAGTATCACCTGATCTGCGTCAACTACGACGGCTTTGACGGCGGCGATACCGTTTTTCCGGACATGATCACGGTCACGGAGAAGATCGAAGCGTACATCCAGGAAAAACACGGCGGCCGCCTGGACGGGGCGATCGGCTCCTCTCTGGGCAGCAGCTTTGTAGGCCAGATGATCCAGCGGGAAAAGGTCCACATTGACCACGGGATCTTCGGGAGCCCGGATCTGGACCAGAGCGGGAAAGTCAGCGCCTGGCTGCAGTCCAAGCTGGTGGTGCCGCTTCTCACGAGCTTTACCAAAAACGAAAAGAAGATGGCAAAAACCCGGGAAAAGCTCAAGCGCTTTTTTGAAATGAACGATGAGACGGCGGACCGTTTTCTGGGCTGCTTTGCCAAGTTCAGCCCGGAGTCCATCAAAAACGAGTATTACACGGATCTGCTCACCTGGCTCCGGGACGATATTGCCGTGGAGGGCACGAAGGTGCATTTTATCTACGCGACCAAAATGGGGGAAAATACCGGAAACGCTACCTAAAATATTTCCGGGATCCGGAGATCCGGGCGTTCGACATGCAGCATGAACAGTGGCTCTTCGGCGGAGAGCGATACACCGCGCCGGTGCTGCAGGCGATCGACGAGTTTATGGAAACGACCGTATAATCTGAGGCGTTTCCTTCGCCCGCGCGGCATGCGTTTATCCAAGCGAAGATCTGCACACTCGAGGAAAAAAGCCGCGGTTCCCGCGGCTTCAATGTGTAGACAAACCCCAAAGCATGTCATTGCGAGCCAGTGCTCACACTGGCGTGGCAATCCGTTCTTCTTCAAAAAGCCCGTGTTTTCAAGGCTTTCAGGTTACGGATCGCCACACCGCTTTTTGCCTTCGGCAAAAATGCAGACATCGGTCACTGGTTCACGATGACAGAAACCAACTTTGTCTGCAGTCTGACTGCCCGCCGGCAAAAGCCGGCAGGCAGTTCTTGCTGCGGGCAGGGCTTGCAATTTCCCGCTGCTTTTGTATAATAAAGAAAAAACGGGCCGCGCCCGGAGGAAAAGGAGAGATCGCCATGCTCACACTGGAGAGAGCCAGGGAGCTGAACGCCACCATGGTCAGCCAGGAAAACCTGCTGCTGCACGAGAAGAACGTCTGCTACGCCATGGGCGCCATGGCCGCCCACTTCGGGGAGGAGCCGGAGCGCTGGCAGGCCATCGGCATGCTGCATGATTACGATTATGAAAAGTACCCGGAGGAGCATCTGCAGCACACGGAGGAGCCGCTGCTGGCCGCCGGCGTCGCGCCGGAGGACGTGCGCGCCATTCTCAGCCACGGCTGGGGCCAGTGCAGCGACGTGAAGCCCGAGACGAACCTGGAAAAGAGCCTCTTTACCGTGGACGAGCTCACCGGCATCATCCAGGCCTGCGCCCGGATGCGCCCCCACGGTCTGCAGGATCTGGAGGCCAAGAGCGTGTTGAAGAAGTTCAAGGACAAGAAATTTGCCGCCAAATGCGATCGGGACGTGATCCTCCGGGGCTGCGAGCTGCTGGGAATGGAGCTGCGGGAGGTCACCGAGCTCTGCATCGAGGGCATGCGTCCCCACGCGGCGGAGCTGGGCCTGCAGGGCACGGAAGCTTAGCGCTCCCCATGGAGGGATAAGAGAAAGACCGGTCAGGAGCCGCTCCTGACCGGTCTTTTTACATGGCTGCCGTGCAGCCCTTCGCTCAGCGCGCGAGCAGCGCCGCAGCTGAGTATAGCGTGACTCCTGCGGTGGCGTTGGGGTGGATATAGTCCACCAAATAGTCGCTGTGCGGATACAGCTCCAGAACAGAGCCGATATAGCCGTTGGGATCCAGATAGCCATCCCCGTTGGCAAGGGCCCAGGCTTTCAGCGCATCGGAGTAGCGCCGGTTCATTTCCAGCTTTTCCGGATAGGACAACTTGCTGACCGCATCCCCGTCCGTGGAGATCCAAGGTGCGATGAAAATGAATTCCGCATCCGGATGGGCCCGGAGGATCCCGTCGCGCAGCTGCTGCATGCGTTCGATATAGGCCTGTTCGTCCATGGCGCAGATCTTCTCGTCGCGGTATCGAACGTCATTGGTGCCGATGGCCACCACAAAAAGATTGGCGTCCGCTGCGCAGATCTCGTCCATGTGGTCGTTCAGCAGCGTCTGCACGGTAGCGCTGCCCCAGCCGCAGTTAATGATGTTGCCCGGAACGAAGTCTTCCAGAGGTTCATACCAGGGGACGCCGCCGTTCTTCGTGCCTTCTGTGACGCTGTCACCCACGAAGCACACGTTTTCCGCGCGCTGTATGGCCTGATACAGCGGACCCTCGCGCATCTGGTCTGTGAGCTCTATGCTGGTGTTGCGGACGCGGTAAAAGCCCTGAGCATCGAAGTAATAGCGCTCTTGGACCAGCTGCAGCGGGATGTTCGTGCCCAGCATGACCGAGGAGATATGCTCTATCGCCTGATCGACCCGCTCCATATCGCGGGTACTCAAGGTCGCCCCCAGACCTTGGTCCGTTAGGATCTGGTAGAGAGGAAGAGCGCGGTAATTGCCGGAATAGGGAGATTCCGTCCACATTGGCACAATAGCTCCGCCGATCACCTCTTTGGTATCCCGGTCGATGTAGACCTCGACAAGCGCGGAGAAGTCGCCGTCGTATTCCCGATAGATGTTGGCATAGTTGCCGGGGCTATACAGGGTGAACACGTTTCGGCCTCCCACCTGCTCGATCTTGACCGGCTGGACCGAATGGGTGTGATCGCCCAAAATGATATCTGCGCCAAGGTCTTTGAAGTTTTGCTCCCATAAAAGCTGCAGGTCATCCGGCGTGTCTTCGAATTGTGTGCCCCAATGCGGGAGCACAACGATGAGATCCGCCCCCAGCGCACGGGCGCGGGCAAAATCTGCCTCCACCGCCGCAAGACAGGCATCGTAGTCCGGGCTGCCTTTTTCCACGATCATGGAGGTGAGCCAGGCATTTTCCCCGTTGATAAAGTCGTGAGAAGGGTGACCGTTGATGGCGAAGGTATAAGACAGGACAACGAAGCGGATCCCATCCCGCTCTACGATCTTGACCCGCTGCGCCTCTTTGTCCGCTGGACTGGCATAAGAGCCGGTGTGGTCCAGGCCGATTTCATCCAGCACGGAGAGGGTTCTCAAAGCGCCGTCGACACCTCGGTCCAGCAGATGGTTGTTGGCAGTCGTGACCAGGTCGAAGCCGGCATCCTTGATCGCAGCAGCCCACTCGTCCGGGAAATTGACGTACAGCGTTTTCCCGTCTCCGTAATTGCTGGAGGAATAGGAGGTGCCCACATTTCCGGCACAGGGTCCTTCAAAAACGCCGATGGCCAGGTCCGCGCTCTCGATATACGGCCGGGTATAGGTAAAGAGATCCGAATAATCATAGCCGCTGCCGGTGTAGCCGTTCTTCACCTGATCCTCCAGCAGGATCAAGTCTCCCGCAAAGAGGAGACAGAAAGCGTTTTCCGTGCGCAGCTCCGTCTCCTTGTCCGCGACCCGGAATATCTCGTTTGTCCGGGCGGCTTCGCCGGAGTCCCCCGACAGGATCCGCTTGGCGCAAAGCTTTGCTGCCGGGACCGTCAGAATCCCAAGGACCAGCAGGAACGCAAGCGATCTCTTCCAGCGGGGCGTAGAACGGGGCCGACCAAGAGAAAGAAATGCCTCTGTGAGCACGTCCAGCACCCAATTGAGGAGCTTCGCGACAGGATCGGAACCTAAAACAAGGAGGGAGAAAAGCGTGAACAGCACAGCTGCCGCCAGCAGGAGCTTGGAGGACCTGCCGGCCAGGAGGGGATTGAGAACCAGGGTCAGGGGCCGATGAATGAGATAGATTGCAAGAGAGTTTTTTCCGGCCCGGGTAAGCAGAGGAACTTTATGCTTGACCGGGACAAGAGCCAGCAGGGCCGGGATGCAGAGAAATGCCACCAAAAGGATGAGCATGCGGAGCGGCAGGCCCCGGATAGAGCCAGCAGGATACGGGAAGAACAGAAAAGCGCTGTTATCGGGGTGAAACAGCTTTTCCGTGACAATGGCAAGGGCGCCGGCCAGGGCCAGGAGTCCCAGCCCCAGCGGGACCTTCTTTGCCGTGGGCTTGTCAAAGAAGGCTTTGGCCTTTTCGGGCGTGAACAGATAGCCGGCCAGGAAGAAGGGATAGAACGAAAGAATCCGGGAAAAGCCAAGGGTATTGTCCGCATCCTGCCAGAAGCCCAGAAGCAGGATGGACAGAAGCAGCAGCGGAAGGGACCACTTGCTCCGGGAAACATAGGGTACCGTCAGACGCCAGACGATCAGGGCCAGCAGATACCAGGAGGAGTAATAGGGCACCAGGAGCCGCAGAGCCTCTCCCTGGAATACGGCCAAGACCAGATGCACCGCCAGGAGGAGCAAATAGGCGCAGCCCAGTTTGACCAGAGAGACGGCGCTTCGGGAATGCTCACTCTTGCTGAAATGGCCGGAGACGAACACAAAGGCCGGCATGTGGAAAAAGTAGATGCTGTCCACAAGAAAGTTGATTATGCGCCTGTCCTGGAAGGCGTAGAGGCAATGGGCAAACACGACCAGCGCGATCAGCACACCCTTGACCGTGTCCCAGCAGATCAGCCTGGTTTTCTTGAGAGTATTTTGTTCAGACCGTTCCATGGTTTCTGCTCCGTTCCGTATTGTTTTTGCAAAGAAGAAGCGAGGAGGCTTACAGGATCTCCTCGCTTCTTCTCTGGTCAGACCATTCTCACTTGTTGAAATATTTCCCGCTGGCCCACATGGCAGTGCAGGCGGCAAGAGACAGATAGGTCTGCTCCGGCGCGTCGCTGCGGGAGGAGATGGCGATGGGGATCTTCGCCCCCACCAGAATGCCGCAGCCGGTGGCGCCGGCGTTGTGCTGCAGCACCTTGACCAGCAGGTTGCCGGCCATCAGGTTGGGCGCAACGATCCCGTCAAAGTCGCCGCAGTAGGGGCAGTCATAGCCCTTCAGGCGGGCGGCCTCCTTGCTCATGATCAGGTCATAGGCAATCGGCCCCACCAGATTGCAGTCGGCAATGGGGCGGTAGGCGTGCTGGCGCACCATGGTCTCGTCCTCTACGGTGTCCCGCATCTGGAAGCTGGGGGTCTCCACCAGGCTCAGCAGGGCGATGTTGGGCTTTTGCACGTCGAAGACGTGCAGCGCCCGCGCCATATTGGCCACGACTTCCCGGCGGGTCTCCATGTTGGGGTTGATGAGCAGGGTCACGTCCGACACGGCCAGGAGCTTGGGATAGTCGGGCACCTTCAGAAACACCACATGGGTGACCAGGGCGTCCTCCCGCACCAGGTGGTTTGCCTTGTTCAGCACCGGCATCAGAAAGTCCCGGGTCTGGGTGTTGCCGCGCATCAGCGCGTCGGCTCCGCCGGCGCGGATCATCTCGATGGCGTACTGCACGGGGTTCACGCTGCTGTCCAGGTTCTGGATCCGGCAGGGGCGATCCTCCAGTCCCAGCTGCTTCAGCAGCTCCCGGATCTTGGCTTCCTTGCCGATGAGGATCGGCTCCACAAAGCCGTCGGCCTGGGCTTCGAACACGCCCTTCAGGATGTTCTCCGCCGCGGCGCCGGCCACGGCCACCCGCATGGGCTTCTGTGCAGCCCTGGCCTTGGCGACAATGCCGTCAAATTCTTTTGCGTATGTTACACTCATTGCTTTTTCTCCTTCCTGCTTGCTTTTATGACAGATGTTGTTCTCAGCGATTCAGATAGGCCGCCAGCAGCTCGTAGCATGCCCGCAGGCCGTCGATATGGGTGCGCTCATAGCCGTGGGAGTTTGCGGTACCGGGGCCGATGGCCGCGTGGCGGATGTCGTAGCCGGCCACCACGCTGGGGTCGCAGTCCGTGCCGTAGTGGGGGGTGAAAATGTCCATCACATAGTCCACGTTGGCCTCGATGGCGGCCTGCCGCAGCTCGTTGGTCAGGCCCCAGTGATAGGGGAAGCGGGAGTCCTTGGCGAAAATGGACACCTTCCGCTCATCGGAATTCTGATCCGGGCCGGTGGGGGCGATGTCCACGGCGATCATATCCGTCACATCCTCCGGCAGCACGGTGGTGCCGTGGCCGATCTCCTCGTAATAGGCGAAGTAGGCGTAGACCTTGCGGTTCAGGACGACGCCCTCCTCCTTCAGCGCCTTCATCAGGGTCAGGAGCACGGCGGCGCAGGCCTTGTCGTCCACAAAATGGCTCTTGAGATAGCCGTTTGCGTAGACGAAGCGGGGCTCCAGGGCGATGCTGTCCCCGGTCTCGATGCCCAGGGCGCGGACCTCCGCGGCGCTGTGCACATCCTCATCCAGCACCACGCAGACATTGCTGCGAAAGTCCGGCGGCGTGACGCGCAGCTCCTCCTCGGTCACATGGACGGAGTTGGGCGTGCGGCAGACGGAACCGGTGTAGACCTTCCCCTCCCGGGTGTGGACGCGGACGTTCTCCATCATGCAGTAAAAGGGGTAGAGCCCGCCCACGGGGCAGACGTTCAGCGTCCCGTCGGCGTTCAGGTGCCGCACCATGAGGCCGATATCGTCCAGGTGCGCGGTGATGCAGAGGGCGTCCCCCTCCCCGCCCAGGTCGGCGATGACGCCGCCCTTGCGGATGGTCTCATAGGGATAGCCCAGCTCGTCCAGCAGAGTGCAGAGCTGCCGCTGGCTCTCCTCATAAAAGCCGGTGGTGCTGTCCACCGCCAGCAGCTTTTCAAAGATCTCGATACAGTACTTCTCGTCAAACTTTTTCATATCTATCCCTTCCTTATAGGCTCCCCTGCAAGGGGAGCTGTCAGCCGCCGTCTCACGCAAGGCGGATGACTGAGGGGTTGTTCCCTCATACCCGCATCCTCTTTAACCAAGATTCCCGGTGGCGTACATGGCCGCGGTCAGCGCCACCACCGGCGCCGTCTCGCAGCGGAGGATCCGCTCCCCCATGGAGCAGAGATGCAGCCCCGTGATCCGCGCCAGATCCGCCTCGAAGGGGGCGAAGCCGCCCTCGGGCCCGGTGATCAGCGCCAGGGTCTCGATGCGCTTGTTACTCTCCAGCACGGTGTTCAGGCTCTCCCGCTCCCCGGTCTCATAGAGAAACAGGCCCAGATCCTTCTGAATGGCCACGTTCAGCGCGTCGGCAAACTCGCCGATCCAGTCCACCTTGGGGATGATGCCCCGGCCGGACTGCTTGGCGGCCTCCTCGCTGATGCGCTGCCAGCGCTCCAGCTTCTTCTCCGGCGCGTCCGGCCGGGCGACGCAGCGGTTGGACTGGAAGAACAGGATCTCGTGAGCGCCGGCCTCCACGCATTTCTGGATGATATACTCGGTCTTATCGCCCTTGGGCAAGCCGCAGAGCACCGTGACCTTTACGCTGGGCTCGCCCCGGCAGGGGACGACCTCCACCACCTCCACCTGGGCCTGTTCCTTGTCGGCCATGACCAGGCGGCACTTATAGTCGGTACCCTGTCCGTCGCAGATCACAACGTCCTCCCCGGGCTTGAGGCGCAGCACCTTCACATGCTCCGCGTCCCGGCCCCGGATGATCACCGTGCCGCCGCCCAGATTGGTTCCCGCCATGAAAAATCTTGCCATGTGCATCCCGTCCTCAATTCAAAATGATTATAACTATTATGGCACAGTTTTCACCGCTTTGCAAGAGCGGGCATAGTCTGGAGTACAGGAAAAAGGCAATTATGAAAGTCGCAAGCAAGCTCGGATGAATGCCCCGGAGGGAATTTCAATCCGTTTTTGGGGCAGCTTTGCCGCCTCAAAAACACCTTAAGCCGAGCTATGCGAGGCCTCGCGCCGACCAAAGCGGCCTCAAGCCGCTGCGATAAGCGCGAGTCTTCAATTGCGAAACGAGTTTCGCAATTGCCTAAAGGAAAAACCGAGGGAGGGCTGCACATGGAACAGCGGCGCAGCCGGGACTTTGCCCGGGGACTTTCACATTTTGAAGCGGTATGGGAGCGGGTGACGGCGGCCAGGCCGCCCCGGGAGACGGCGGAGGCCAGCGGCGTGAAGCTGATGCCCCGGCAGGGGCGCTGCTCCCGGCGCGGCGGGCAGGGGAGCGGCCGCTGTCCCCGCCGCTGAAAGATTTTATTTTCTTTTAAGTTCGATTTAGTTTCATGGTCTATGATGGGCACAGAAACAAGGAAGGAGGTCATCCCCATGGATACGATCTGCATTTTCAAGAGAGTCGAAAAGAAGTACCTTTTGACCGAGGCGCAGTATGAAAGGCTGCTGCGCCGGATCGGCCGACATCTGCGGCCGGACGAATACGGCCGCAGCACGGTGATGAGCCTCTATCTGGACACGCCGGACCGGCGCATCATCCGCAGCTCCATCGAGGCCGTGGACTACAAGGAAAAGCTCCGCCTCCGCTGCTACGGCACGGCCACGCCGGACTCCACCGTCTTCCTGGAGCTGAAGAAAAAGTTCGGCGGCGTGGTCTACAAGCGCCGGGCGGCCATGCGCCTTACGGAGGCGGAGGGCTATCTGCAGCGGGGCGTCAAGCCCTTCGAGAGCCAGATCCTCTCCGAGATCGACTGGGCCATGCAGCTCTACGGGCGTCCCCAGCCCGCCACGCTCATCGCCTGCGAGCGGGAGGCCTGGTTTGACGAGGAGCACCCGGATCTCCGCCTGACCTTTGACCGGAACATCCGCTACCGGGAGACGGAGCTCCGCCTGGAGCGGGGCGCCGCGGGGCGGACGCTGCTGCCGGAGGAGACGGTGCTGCTGGAGATCAAAACCGGCGGCGCCATGCCCCTGTGGCTGGCCGCCGCCCTGGACGCGGAGGGCATCCTTCCGGGCAGCTTCTCCAAGTACGGCGCCGCCTACACCCGGAGTCTGGAGGAAAAACGCGTCCCTTTCATTTCCATAGAAGGAGGAAACAAACATGCCGTCAATCTTTGATTCCATCTTGACCGATGGCTTTTCGGTGGGGCTCTACCTGCTCTGCCTGCTCTTTGCCGGGCTCTGCGGCGGCATCGCCGCCCTGGCGCTCTCCCGGGAGCGCGCGGCCACCCGCAGCTTTCTCATCTCCCTGGTGGTGCTGCCCATCGCCGTCACCACCGTAGTCCTCATGGTGAACGGCAACGTGGGCACGGGCATCGCCGTGGCGGGGGCCTTCTCCCTGGTGCGCTTCCGCAGCGCGGCGGGCAAGGCGCGGGACATCTCCGCCATCTTCCTGGTGATGACGGCGGGTCTGGCCTGCGCCGCGGGCTACCTCGCCATCGCCCTGCTCTTTACCCTCATCGCATCCGGTGTGATGCTGCTGCTCTCCCGCGTCCCCATGCGCTGCGAGCGCTTCATGGAGCTGCACATCACCGTCCCTGAATCGCTCCACTTTGCACACGCCTTCGACGATCTCTTCACCCAGTACACCCGCTCCTGGCAGCTGGTAAAGGCGAAGACCTCCAACATGGGGAGCCTGTACAAGCTGGATTACAAACTGGAACTGAGAGACCCCGCCGCCGCGCAGGATTTTCTGGACGCGCTGCGCTGCCGGAACGGGAATCTGGAGCTTGCGCTTTTGGTCGCAGCGGAAGGAGGAGAAGAATTATGAAAAACACGCTGAAAATCACCCTGGCCATAGCCCTGGCGCTCTTTTTGCTGACGGGCTGCGGCTTTACCCGGACAAACGCCGTCGCCGCCGGCGAAACGGTCAGCGCCGCCGGCGCCGCGACCCTCGATCCGGAGGTCGACGCCACGGTGTCCGACCGGGACGCCGCCGGCGAATACGACGCCGCCGCGGCGGTGACTCTTGACCCGACAGGGGATCTCACCATCACCGAGGCCGGGGTGTACCTCCTCTCGGGCAGCTATGAAGGCATGATCGTCATCGAGGCCGGCGAGGAGGACAAGGTGCAGCTGGTGCTGCAAAACGCAGCGCTCTCCAACGAAAACGGCCCCGCCCTCTATATCCGCAGCGCGGACAAGGTCTTCCTCACCGCCGCCGAGGGCACGGTGAACACGATCTCCGACGGGGCGGACTACAGCCTGACAGACGATGAGACAAGCCTGGACGCCGCGGTGTTCAGCAAGGCGGATCTCACGGTCAACGGCGCCGGCGCTCTCACGATCACCGGCAACTATAAGCACGCCGTGGTCTCCAAGGACGACCTGGTGGTCACGGCGAAGGCTCTCACCGTGAACGCGGCGAACGTGGGGCTCGACGGCAAGGACGCGGTAAAGCTCTCCGAGGCCACGGTCAGCATCACGGCGGGCAGCGACGGCATCCGCTCCGAAAACAGCGCGGAGGAGGATCGGGGCTACGTCTCAATCGTTGATTCCAGCGTCACCATCGTCTCCGGCAAGGACGGCATCCAGGCGGAAACCGCCTTCTACGCCGAAAACGCGAATCTTGTCATTACCGCCGGCGGCGGCAGCGGCGTGCGCAGCGGCACCGAGTCCTGCAAGGGCATCAAGGCCGGCGCCTCCATCGTCCTGGACGGCGGCAGCTTCCAGATCGACGCGGCGGACGACGCCATCCACGCAAACGGCTCGGTCTCCGTCAGCGCCGGCAGCTTCACCCTCCAGAGCGGAGACGACGGCATCCACGCCAATGAGCTGGCGGAGATCAGCGGCGGCACGCTGAACATCACGGCCTGCGAGGGCATCGAGGCCACTTACATCCGCATCAGCGGCGGCGAGATCACGATCGCGGCCTCCGACGACGGCATCAACGCCGCCCGGAAGTCCTCCGCCTACACCCCCACCGTGGAGATCAGCGGCGGCACGCTCACTATCACCATGGGACAGGGCGACACCGACGGTATCGACTCCAACGGTACTATCATCATCACCGGCGGCACCGTCTCCGTATACGCAAACTCCCCCTTCGACTACGACGGCACGGCCACCTTCACCGGCGGCACCGTCTATGTGAACGGCCAGCAGGTCTCGACCCTCCCCAACCAGATGATGGGCGGCGGCATGGGCGGCTTTGGTGGCGGCCCCGGCGGCCCCGGCGGCCAGGGCGGCTTTGGAGGCGGCTACGGCGGCCAGGGCGGCGGCCCCGGCGGACGGCGCTGAGCAAAAACACACAGAAAACGGGATCCGGATTCGTTCCGGATCCCGTTTTCGTATTCTATGCCAGCGGCAGCTCTGCCGTCACGGTAAGAGAGGCGCCGTCCTCGGACTGGGCATGGATCCTGCCCTTGTGCGCCTCCGTCACGGCCTTGGCAATGGCAAGCCCCAGGCCGAAGCCGCCGGTCTCGGAGCTGCGGGAGTCGTCCTCCCGGGTGAAGCGGGCGAAGAGCTGGTCGGCGTTCCCCTTTTCCCGGGGCGGCGTGCTGTTTTTCACCGCGAGCCGGGCGGTTTTGCCGCTTTTCTCCAGGCGCAGCTCCACGCTTCCGCCCTCGGTGGAATACTTCATGGCGTTGTCCAGCAGAATGGACACCAGCTTTGCCAGGGCGTTTGCGTCGCCGGTCATGTGCACGTCCGGCGCGACGGAGGCCTGAAAGCGCTTGCCCTTTGCAAGCGCCGGCGCCTGGAAGGACCGGGCGGTCTCCTCCACAAGCTCGGAGAGGGAGAGCTCCTGCATGCGAAGGCTGGGCTTCTCCTCCTCCATGCGGGAGAGGTAGATAAGATCGGCGGTGAGCTCCGTGAGCCGGCGGGTCTGCCTGCGGATGTCGGTGATCCACTCGTTTTCTCCCTCCTGCTCGGACTCCAGCACGTCCGCGTCCGCCTGGATGATGGCAATGGGGGTCTTCAGCTCGTGCCCCGCGTCGGTGATAAAGCGGCGCTGCTTTTCATAGCTCTCCGCGATGGGTCGCACGATCCGGCCGGAAAAGAGCCACAGCAGCAGGAACACCCCCAGGACGCCCGCCAGGGAGATCCCGACGCTGGCGTAGAGGAAGCTGCGGAAGGTGGCGAGCTCCCGCTGGCAGTTCAGAAGCAGCAGCATAGTCTCGCCGCCGAGATCCGTGCGGCAGTAGCGATAGTCCCCGGAAAAGCCCCGCTCCCGGCCGGCGGCGTAGACCTCCTCCGCAAGCGAAGCTGCCTCCGTCTCCGTCAGGGAGGCCAGATTTTCCAGATCCAGGCGGGAGAGGGCCCCCTCCCCGTCGAACCAGGCGGTGTAAAAGCGGGACTGGTAGGCCAGCTCCCCATAGCCGCCCCGCCGCTCCTCAAAGGGCTCCCGCCCCGCCTCCGGCGGAGGGGACAGGGGCTCCTGCCCCTCGCCCGGCTCGGGGGGCAGATCCCGCTCCCGGAACATCTGCCGGGGGAAGGCGCCGCCGTTGGAGGCCAGGATCTGCAAGGTCTCGTCCGCCTCGGTGACAAGGCTCCGGTAATTGAGGATATTGATGGCGCCGATCAGCACCAGCAGCACCAGAAACACGGCGACAAGGGCCGCAAGAAGGAATTTTTTGCGCAGCTTTCGGATCATTTCTGCGCCTCCAGGTAATAGCCCTGGCCCCGCTGGGCCTTGATCTCGATATCCGCGTCAATACTCTTCAGCTTCTTGCGCAGCATGGAGATGTAGACCCAGACGATGTTCAGATCACACTCGCTGTCATAGCCCCAGATCCGATCCATGAAGCTCTCGGTGGAGATCAGCTTCCGGGGATTGCGCATCAGCATCTCCATCATCTGAAATTCCTTGCCCGCCAGCTTGCAGCCGCCGCCGGGGCCGGCGAGGTCAAAGCTCTCACAGTCCAGGCTGACGCTGCCGAAGCGGATGGTCTTATCCGGCTGGACGGAGAGCACCCGGGTCATCGCCCGGATCCGCGCCAGCAGCTCCTTCATGTCGAAAGGCTTGGTCAGATAGTCGTTGGCGCCGCTGTCCAGCCCCTCCACCCGGTCGTCGATCTCGGACTTGGCGGTGAGCAGCAGCACGGGCGTCCTGTCCCCCCGGGCGCGCATCCGCCGGAGCACCTGGATCCCGTCCAGCTTCGGCATCATCACGTCCAGGATCACCCCGTCGTAATTCTCCGTCTCCAGATAGTCCAGGGCGCTCAGGCCGTCATAGACCAGGTCCACGGAATAGTTATTCTTGGTCAGGATGGCAGATACCGCCCTGGCCATGGATTTTTCGTCCTCGGCATACAGAAGTCTCATTGGCTTCACCTCAATACCAGCATACCACAGCCGCGCCAAAAATGCACCGGGTTTTTCCCGCGTGCCGCGAAAAAAGGAGCTGCGGATCCCCGCACCTCCTTTTCCGGTCAAATCATTTAATTTCCGCCGCCGGGCAGCTTGGGCGGCTCAATATCCAGGTAGCTCTCCACGATCTGCATGACGCTGTCGTCCCGCAGGATGACGGAGATCTCGATGCGCCGGTTGGCGGCGCGGCCTGCGTCGGTGGCGTTGGACTGCACGGGGCGGGTCTCGCCGTAGCCGGAGGCGCAGAAGTAGCGGGCATAGGGGTTCAGCTTGCCGTTCTTGCCCGTCAGCAGATAGCCCAGCACGGCGTTGGCCCGGTCGGTGGAGAGGATGCGGTTGCTTTCATCCGTGCCGGTGCTGTCCGTGTGGCCGGAAATGACGATGGTGTCCACATACTTGGCGTTCTCCTCGTCGGAGAGGAAGACCACAAACACGTCGATCAGCTGATCCAGGGCGGGCTTGGCCTCCTCCTTGATCTCGGAGGAGCCCACGTCGAAGAGGATGCTCTCGCTGAGCATGATGTTGCCGTTATCCCCGATGGTGACCTTGGAGGCGTCGCCCATGACCTTCACCATGCTGTCCCGGATCTGCTCCAGGATCGACAGGCGCAGCACCGCGATGGTCTGCATCTGGCTGCGCATGGCCATCAGCTCCTCGGCGGCGGCCTTCATGTACTCCTCCTGGTCGGCGATCAGCGCCCGCTGCTCGTTCAGCAGCCGGTTCTGGCCGGCCAGCTCCTGCTGCTGCTGAACCAGGGTGAGCTTGGCGGCGTCCAGATCCACAGTGACCTTGTCCAGCTGCGCCTGGGCGTCCGCCACCTGCTGCAGGGTCAGCGAAAGGCTTGCCTGGGTGTCCTGCAGCTCGATCTGGGTGGCGGAGAGCTCCTGCTGGGTGCCCCGCAGCTCCTCCTGGGTCTCGGTCAGATGCAGCCGCGTCTCCGTCAGCAGGGTCTGGGTGGCGGTCAGACGCTCCTCTGTCTCCTCCAGAGCGGCCTTGGTGTTCTGCAGGTTGTTGCCGGTGATGAGGTTCTGGATGTAGCTCAACAGCATCACGAAAAACAGGATCAGCGCCACGGCGGACATCATGTCCGCGTAGCTTGGCCAGAAGCCCTGTTCCCCGTCGTTGGAGCGGACAAAGGCCTCGGAGCGGCCCTTAAACTGCCTTCTCATGCCTGGGGCCCTCCGCTGGGCGCAGGCTCCGCGGGCTTGGCGTGCTTGCCGCTTCCGCTGCCGCCCTCCATGCGGCGGTTGATCTCCCGCATGGCGCCGGCCAGATCCCGCACCGCAAGATCCATGCGCTCCACGCTGCCGCGCAGGTTATAGTCCACCTCGGCAAAGTCGTGGACGCCCTCGTTGAACTTCTCCAGGCTCTTGTCCCAGGCGGTCAGCGCGTCCCGGTTCTCCTTGGCGGCCTGCACCAGGGCAAGCGAAGCGCCCTTGGTGGCGGTGCCGAAATCGTCGGAGGCGGACTTGAGCGCCGCGATCATGCGCCGCACCAGGTCAGAGTCGTTCTTGGCGGCCTCGGTGTAGAGCTCGGGGGCCACCTCGGTATCCAGCCAGAGCTCCATCCGGGTCTCCATCTGCTCCCGGGCGGCCTGGGGGTTGAAGACGGTCTTCAGGATCGTGAGCAAAATGGAGCAGCCCGCGCCCACCAGGGAGGTGTAGAAGGCAACGCCCATGCCCGACAGAGCGGAGAGCAGACCGCCGCCCACGCTGTCCATGACGGAGAGCCAGTCCTCCCCGCTGGAGTAGCGCAGCAGCTCCGTCAGCGAGGCCACCGAGAGACTCAGGCCCAGAAAGGTGCCGAAGAGGCCCAGGGTGACGAAAAGGGACACGGCGTTATTCAGAAAGCGCTCGCAGAACAGCAGTCCCGAGAGCTTGGCCGCCACGGTGTCGGTGATGATGGCGGGGGTATTGGTGTCCTGGCCGTATTTCTGGTAGGCGTTGGTATATTCCGCCAGCACGGCGGCCCGGAAGCCGCGCACCTTCTCCGGGTCGCCCTTGGCCTTGCCCGCCAGCAGCTTATAGCGCAGATAGACGTGGAACAGCAGCAGCAGCGCCAGGATAAACAGCAGCCCAATGATGATCATGACCACCAGGCCGGCGGTCGGCATATTTCCCAGATTGTTCATCGGCAATCCCTCCTGTCTGAAAGTTTCTTTATTGTAGCAAAAAGCGCGCAAGGTGTCAAATCCGGCACCCCCTTTGTCGGGAGTACCGGATATTGGACGAAATGGATGGAATTTTGTTCCCGAGGGCTCTTCGGACGACCGCAAACACCGCCCCCTACGAGACCTTCCGCCAGAGGCGCACGACGCCCCGGTCGTTGAGCTGCTGGGCCGTCACCAGCAGCACCGGGAAGAGCAGCATTCCCCACACGCTCCAGACCTGCCAGCCCACATACATGGCCGCGAGAGAGGCCAGGGGGTGCAGGCCGATCTGATCTCCCAGGAGCTTGGCCTCGATGCAGTTGCGCACCAGGCTCACCGCGATCCAGGCGATCAGCAGCCCCAGACCCCGGGAGCTCTGCCCCAGCAGCAGGCAGCCCAACGCCCAGGGCGCCAGGATGATCCCCGTGCCGAAGAGGGGCAGCGCGTCCACAAAGGCGGTGAGCGCCGCCATGCCCGGGGCGTTTCCGATCCCCAGCAGCCAGAAGGCCGCCAGCAGCTCGCAGAAGGTGATGCCCATGAGGATGAGCTGCGCCCGGAGCCAGCCCCCCAGGCTCCCCTTCAGATCGGCGCCCAGGCCGCTCAGCCGCCTCTTCCAGTCCTCCGGGATCTGGGCAGCCAGAAAGGCCAGCAGCCGCGGCCAGGAGGCGGAGCAGAAATAGCTGCCGATCCCGGCGGTGACGGCGAAGAGCAGCACGTCCGGGCTGCGCTGGGCAAGGCGCCGCAGGGCGTCCAGCGCCCAGCGGCCCAGCTCCGCCGGCAGGCTGTAGAGCCAATCCCCCATGGCGTCCAACGCAAGGCGCAGCGTGTCGGACAGCTCCTCCGGCGCCTGGGCGATCAGGCGCAAAAGCCGCTCCTCCAGCCGATCCAGGCTCTCCGAGAGCCCCGCCATCAGGGAGGGGAGCCGCCCGGCCAGCTCGCCGGCGGCAGACGCGCCCCAGGCGGCCAGGGCGCTGAGCCCCCAGACCAGCAGCGCCAGCACCGTGAGGCTGATGAGCCCCGCCGCCAGTCCCCGCCGCCAGCGGTGGCGCACCAGCAGCCGCACCAGGGGCTCCATCGCCCCGGCGATGGCGAAGGACAGCAGCAGCGGCGCCGCCCAGGGCAGCAGAAAGCGCGCCGTGAGCCACAGCGTGCCTACGACAAGCCCCAGGCGCAGCGCCAGATTCAAAAGCTTTCGTGCCTGCTGCTCCATGCCCTCGCCTCCCCAAAAACAAAGCTCTCCGTTCAAGCCGTCTCCCGCAGGGCGGCTGACGGATGAGATTCCCCCCGTTTCCGCTTTGCCTTCCCCTTGAGGACTTTTGCCGCTGCAAAAGCTGCCAGTGGCAGGTTTTGCAGGCAAAAGAGGCCCGTAGGGAAGGTGGCATCCGGCGTCTCACGCAAGCCGGATGACGGATGAGGTGTTTTTCCAGTTTAGTTTTCCAGCCGGTCTTTGTTTTATGCGCCGCACGGATTTCGCACGTTTTGTATAGAATGGAGTGGCCGGAGCTTCCGGCCACTGGAGGAATTCCCATGTTGATCGTACAAAAATTCGGCGGCAGTTCCCTGGCGGACGGGGCGCGGCTGCGCCGGGCGGCAGGGATCTGCGCCGAGGCGCGGCGGCGGGGGAATGCGCTGGTCGTGGTGGTCTCCGCCGCGGGGGACAGCACCGATGAGCTGCTGGAGACCGCCCGCCGGATCCACCCCCATCCGCCCCGGCGGGAGCTGGACGCCCTGATGGCCACCGGCGAGCAGCGTTCTGCCGCGCTGATGGCCATTCAGCTTTTGAGCCTGGGGCTCCCCGCCCGCTCCTATTCCGGCTGGCAGGCCGGGATCCATACCGACGCCCGTCACGGCGAGGCTGCCATCCGGGAAATTGACCCCGCCCGCCTCCGGGCTTCCCTGGACGCCGGGGAGGTCGCCGTGGTGGCGGGCTTCCAGGGCGTCTCGCCCGCAGAGGATGTGACGACCCTGGGCCGCGGCGGCTCCGACACCACGGCGGTGGCGCTGGCCGCCGCCCTGGACGCGGAGCGCTGCGAAATCTACACCGATGTGGACGGCATTTACACCGCCGACCCCCGCCTGCTCCCCAGCGCAAGGCTCCTGCCGGAGATCGACTGCCGGGATATGCTGCGCCTGGCGGAGGCGGGCTCCCAGGTGCTGCACCCGGGCTCGGTGCGCCTGGCCATGGAAAAGGGGCTGCCCCTGCACCTGCTCTCGTCCTTCCGGGCGGGGGAGGGCTCCCTGGTGCGCCGGCTTTCGGAGGCGGAACGGCCTGCCCTCGCCGGGGTCACCCGGGACGAGGGGCGCAGCGCCGTCACCCTGGTGGGGCGGGCGGCGAACGAGGCCCTGCTGCGCGCCCTGGCGGAGCAGCTGGAGCACAGCGGGATCCCGGTGCGGGGAGCCGAGACCGGCGAGGGCTGCGTGACGCTGACGGTCGCCCCGGCGCAGCTGCTGCCGGCGCTGGAGCTCTGCCACCGGGCGGTGCTAACAAGTGAAAAGTGAACAGTGAATGAGCGAAGATATGATGACGTGGGGGAGGGCCTTGCGCCCTCCCGCTTTTTGCTCCTACTGCTTTCTTGCAATCCACCGCGCTTCGTGGTACAATCGCCGCAGAAACAGAAAGGAACGATTCGATGAGCGAGAACTTTTTTGCCTACATCTCCCGGATGCGCTACATCGGCCGCTGGAGCCTGATGCGCAATTCCCTGCCGGAGAATATCCAGGAGCACAGCCACATGGTGGCCGTGCTGGCCCACGCTCTGGGCGTCATCCGCCGGGACGTGTTCGGCGTCCCCTGCGACCCCAACGAGGCCGCCGCCGTGGCGCTCTACCACGACAGCAGCGAGATCCTCACCGGCGACCTGCCCACCCCCATCAAGTACCACAGCCCCGAGATCCGGGACGCCTACAAGCAGGTGGAGGCTCTGGCCTGCCACAAGCTGCTGGACACCCTGCCGGCGGCGCTGCGCCCGGCCTATGAGGAGCTGCTTTCCGGCGAGACCCAGGAGCGGCTTCACGATCTGGTGAAGGCGGCGGACAAGCTCTCCGCCTACATCAAGTGCATCGAGGAGCGCAAGGCCGGCAACGACGAGTTCCTCTCCGCCGAGAAGCAGACCCGGCAGATCCTGGAGGAGAGCGGTCTGCCCGAGGTGACCTATTTTCTGGAGCACTTCATCCCCGCCTTCGAGCTGACGCTGGACGAGCTGGGGACGATCGAGTAGTTTTGAGTTTTGAGTTTTCAGAGGACGAGGGGACGACAGTTTTTTAGGTACAGGAGAACATACCAATGGAAAACAGCAAGCTGAATCGCATCAATGAGTTGGCCGCGCTGGCCAAGATCCGGGCGCTGACCGAGGAAGAACTGGGCGAGCGGGACGTGCTGCGCAAGGAATACATCGCCGAGTGGCGTCAGGGCGCTATCCAGGTGCTGGAGAACACCTATGTGGTGGGCCCGGACGGGAAAAAGCGCAAGCTGCAGAAGAAGGGCGAGAAAAAATGAGACGCATGATCGTCCTGGTGGGCAACTACGGCTCCGGCAAGACCGAGATCGCCATCAATCTGGCGGTGAAGGCCGCGGGGGAGGGGCTGCGCACCCTGGTCATCGATCTGGACAAGGTCAACGACTACTTCCGCATGTCGGACAAGGTCTCCCTGCTGGCCCAGAAGCAGATCAACCTGGTCTCGCCCACCTTCGCCGGTCAGGGGGTGACCCCCAGCAGCATGTCCGCCGCGGTGGCCTCCGCCTTCACCGACGGCTGGGATCTGGTGATCTTCGACGTGGGCGGGGACGCCGCCGGGGCTCTCTCCCTGGGACGTTATCACCCGGACTTCGCCGCCTGGGAGGGGGATCTGGCCGTGTGGGACATCGTGAACGTCTTTCGCCCCATGTCCGAGACGCCGGAGAAGATCCTGAAGCTGAAGGAGCAGCTGGAGGGCTTTGCCCGGCTCCCCGTCACGGCGCTGGTGAATAACTCCAACCTGCTGAACTTCGCAAGCGCCGAGGATCTGCGCCGGGGCTACGAGGTGATCCGGGAGACCTCCCGCCTCTCCGGCCTGCCCGTTTCGCTGACCACCGGGCGGCGGGAATTTCTGGAGGAATTCCTGGCTGACGCGCCAGACCCCCGCTTTGTGGGCGAGGCGCTCGCCCTGGAGACCTACATGCACCGCAGCTGGGAGGCCTTCACGCGGGAGGGCTTTTGAACGCTTAAAACGGAGCGGGGTTTTCCCGCTCCCTTTCCTTTTTCTTGTAATTCCCGGCGGGGTGTGGTATACTCTCCCCGCAAGCAAATCGGACCGGGATGTACGCATCGCCGTACTCAACAGGGGAATCCGGGTGAAATGCGGGGCGCCGCCGGCGCAGCGCATCATTCCCGCGCGGGGCCGCCACTGTGAAGCGGAAAAGATAACGGATTGCCACGGGTTCTCCGAACCCTCGCAATGACAGCTTTTCCCGAAGTCAGAAAACCTGCCCGGACAGTGAATTTTTCATAACGCTGTGTCGTACAAGGAACCGCGGAACCCGGTCAAAGTATGGCGCGGCCTGGCTTTGCCATGCCCGCCCTCTCTTTTTCTTTGTGCGATTTCCGATGGGGCATACGCCCCGAACAAAGAAAGGAGAGATATTTGATGTCCAAAAAAACCAAAACCATTCTTGCCGTCGTCCTTCTGCTTGTGGTCGTTGCGGCAGCCGTAGGCGCTTATTTCCTGTGGGGTCCCCCGGCGCAGAAGCGCGCCGCTGAGGCGGCCGACGCCGGAAAGACCCACATCACCTTCGTGGTGGTGCACGGCGACGGCAGCGAGAAGGAGTTTGCCATCGCCACCGATGAGGTCACTCTGCGCTCCGCCCTGGAGCAGGAAAAGCTCATCGAGGGCAGCGAGAGCGAATGGGGCCTCTATGTGCTCACCGTGGACGGCGAGACCGCCGATGAGGCCCAGCAGCAGTGGTGGTGCCTGACCAAAGACGGTGAGATGACCGCCACCGGAGTGGACGACACCGTGATCGCCGACGGCGAGCATTATGAGTTCACGCTCACGACCGGCTGGTAAGTTTTCCGCCTGGGAGATCGCCGCCCTCGCCCTGATGGGGGCGCTGATCTTCGCGGTCAAGGCGGCGCTGGCCGCCATCCCCAACGTCCAGCTGAACGCCGTGCTGATCATCCTGACCACGGTGTTCTTCGGCTGGAAGGCGCTGGCCACGGTGTGGATCTATGTGCTGCTGGAGGGGCTGATCTTCGGCTTCAGCACCTGGTGGGTCAGCTATGTGTTCATCTGGCCGCTGCTGGTGGTGGTGGCCATGCTCTTCCGGAATAACCGCTCCGCCCTGTTCTGGGCGGTGATCGCGGGCTTCTGGGGGCTCCTGTTCGGCCCTTTGATGTACATCCCCTGGTTTTGCATCATGGGCGGCTGGAAGGGCTACTTCGCCATGTGGATCGCCGGGATCCCCTTCGATCTCACCCACTGCGCCAGCAATTTCGTGCTGACGCTGGTACTCTACCCCCGCCTCTACCCGCTCATGGAGCGATTGATAAACCAAAAGCGCAAGGGCTGAACGCCCTTGCGCTTTCCTTTTCTCAAAACTCACATCTCAAAACTCAAAACTAAATTCAGTCCGCCAGCTGCAGGTAGCCGGAGACGCTCTCCAGCCGCACCTGATCCAGGTCGATATAGAAGCCCGACCAGACCTTGGATTCCATGTTGATGTTGGCCCAGCCGGCGAAGAAGGCGTTGGAGTAGCCGCTGTAGCGGCTGTAGTCCGTGCCGTAGGCGCTGTAGCGCAGGGCGTAGCGGTCAAACACGGCGGATTTGGTGGCCGTGGCCTCCTTCATGGGGGCGCCGGGATAGCCGAAATCGTCGGTGTGCCGGTATTTGTAGTTCTTGGTGTCGATGTCCAGCGTGTTGTAATAGAGGTCAAAGCTGAAGCTGAACTGCACCTGATAGTCCCCGTCGCTCTTCACCTGATCCAGATACTCGTCCCGCAGCACCACGCAGTAGGTCTGATAGACCTGGGCGATGACGCCGGAGCTGGTGATGGAATAGAGGGGGATCTCCCGCAGCTGGAAGTATTGGCTCCAGTTGTCCGCGGTGATCTCCACCCGGTGCCAGGGGCGGGCGTCCGGCGTGGGAGGCGGCGTCACCGCGCTCTCCCCCTCTTCGGGGGCGGCGCTCCCCTCCTCCGGCCGGGGCAGGATCAGGGACTGCTCCAGGCTTTCCTCCGTCGGGGCGGGCTCCTCCTCGCCCGCGCTGCCGCAGGCGCAGAGGGAGAGGCAGAGGGCAAGGGCTATGATGATACAAAGCATTCGTTTCATGGCAATCTTCCGTTTCCGCTTGAAAATGGTTACCATGTCATTATAGCCCCGCCCTGCCCTTTCGTCAAATAGAAAGTAGGAATTGGGTTTTTCTGTGGGGAGGGATCTGGCTCCCTCTTTGAGGAAGCTGTCGCGGCGCGTCTCCCGCAAGCGCCGTGACGGAGGGACTTGTTCGATGCCCGAGACTCCCTCCGCCCCGGTGTGCGCACCGGGGCACCTCCCTCAGAGAGGGAGGCAAAGGGAGGCGCGCTGTGCTTATTTCCCGATGCTGCTCCAGCAAACGGAATCCAGCACCGCGTCCACTTCGCTCTCGCTGAGCGCGCCGTTGATGTGGCCGCAGAGGTAGGACTCGTCCAGATAGGTGTAGAAATAGGCCTGCTCCGGGCTCTCCAGAACGGTGAACACCGTCCCGTCCGGGCAGTTGTGGCTGCGCTCGGAGAAGGTGCTGAGATCGTCGGTCATGCTGATGACCTCATCGCCGGAGACCAGGGTGCCGTAAGCGGCGTTGTAGACATAGCAGGTCACTTGCCGCTCCGGCGTAAAGACCACGTACCAGCTCAGGCCGAAGCTGCCCTCGTCGAAGTAGTAGAACTTGTCGAAGCCCAGGGGCGTCTCATAGAAGAAATCCCCGTGGCAGCATTCCTGGGCGATGCGGTCGGCGAGCTGGGCGTTGCTCAGATATCGAGGGCCGGTGTAGTCCCCGTGCCACTCAGTGCCGTTGGCGGCGTTCTGCCAGGCCTCCGAGGTCAGGAAGGTCTCCCCGCTCCAGAGGACTTCCCCGGGGCGGCGCAGACGCAAGTCGTACTTCGCGGCGATCTCCTCCAGCTTCGCCTCGTCCGCGTCAGAGGAGCAGTGGTAGCTGAAATCATACTTGCTCTCATAGAGCATATAGGCGTCCATGAGTTTGCTGTAGGCCTCTACCTCCTCGAGAGTGACGCTGCGCCGTTCGATCACGCTCCCGTTTTCAAAGAAGACCACGGTGAAGCTGCCGTCGTCGTTTTCCTCCACGGCGCTGGCATCCGCCCCCTCGGGGAAGACAAAGGCTGCCGGAGCTTGCGCAAGCCAGTCGTTTTGCGCCAGGTAGTCCTTCCACTCCTGTGAGGCGGCCCGGCTTTTCTCCAGCTTCTCCCGGATGGCCGGATCCAGATCCTCCGGCGTATCCTGGGGCTGGGACAGGGTGACCCAACCGCCCGCGGGGTTATCCGTGACGCTGACGCTGCCGTCCTCCTGCCGCTGGGCGGTGTAGGCGCTTCTCCCCTCCAGGACAATGGCCCGGGGCCCGATCCAGCCCGCGGCGTAGGCCACCACGCCCAGGCCCAGCAGCAGAACTGCCGCCAGGGCAAAGGTCAAAATGCGTTTGGATTTCATGTGTGCGCTCCTTTCCGTCGGCCGCTGTGCGGGATCGAAGCGGGTGCTCTCGGTCACAAAGCGGTCGTCCACGGCGTCCAGCAGCTGCAGGATCTGATCCCGATTCATAGCAAGCCCTCCTTTTCCAGATGGTTTTTCAGATTTTTTCGAATACGGGAAAGGCGGACGGAGAGGCGGTGCTCCCCGCTGTTGAGCTGGGCGGCGATGCGCTTCACCGGATCGCCGTACCAGTAGCGCCGGAGGAAGGCGAAGCGATCCTCCCGGGAGAGCCCGGCCAGAAAGCCGTTCACCGCGGCGGCCAGTTCCCGGGTCTCATAGTCCCGCTCGGGGCTTCCGGGGGCGGCCAGCACCTCCTCCAGCTCGTCCAGCGCCACATCGAAGCTGCTGTTGCGCTTCTGGGCAAGGCTCTGCCGGCGGCGGCTCAGCGCCCCGTTGCGGGTGATCTTGCAGAGGTAAGTCAGCAGCGGATCCGGCCGCCGGGGTGGGATGCTGTTCCAGGCGGCAAGCCAGGTGTCGTTCACGCACTCCTCGCTCTCCTGCTCATCTCCCAGGATGTTCCGGGCCACCCGGCGCAGCGCGGCGCCGTACTTGCGCCCGGTCTCCTCGATGGCCTGCTCCGAGCGGGCCCAGTAGAGATCGAGAATCTCCTTGTCGTCCAATCTTGTCACGTCCTTTCCCAGAGGCGGAGCGCTCACGCCTCTCACTCTTTATACTATCGGTTCGGGAAGAAATGTCTCACCCGGAGGCGGTGTTTTTGCCGATCGTTTTTGTCCTTCCCCCAGCGGGGGAAGGACAGGAAAACGGCAAAAAGGGGACGCGCCATGCGGCGCGTCCCTCTGAATACCGAATTCTGAAATCTGAAGCCTTACTTGCCCATGTTCATCTGGGCAGCGACCTCGGCGGCGAAGTCCTCTTCCTTCTTCTCGATGCCCTCGCCCTTGACGAAGTGGACAGCGTCAACAAACTTGACGGAGCCGCCCAGCTTCTTGGCAGCGTCGGCGATATAGCCCTCGACGGAGCCCTGGAACAGGTCGGAGCGGACGAAGTCCTGCTGCAGCAGGCAGTTTTCCTTGTAGAAGGCGTTGATCTTGCCGGCGGCGATCTTCTCCTTGATCGCCTGGGGCTTGGCAGCCATCTTGGGGTCGTTGTTCATGAGAGCGACCTGAACCTCCAGCTCGTGGTCGATGTCGGCCTGGGGAACCAGAGCCTTGTCCCAGTACTTGGGGTTCATGGCGGCGATCTGCATGGCAACGTTCTTGCCGATCTCGGTGGCGTCAATGTCGCCCTCGACGGCCAGGTTCACCAGCACGCCGTGGGTGCCGCCGGCGTGGACGTAAGCCACGTTCACGGGATTGGCAAAGCGGACGAAGCGGCGGATCTGCAGGTTCTCGCCGATGGACATGACCTTCTCGGGCAGGGTCTCGGCCACGGTCAGGTCACGCTCGGGGTACTTGCACTGGAGCAGCGCTTCCACATCGGCGGGGTTGTCGTTGAGGACGACCTTGCAGATGTCCTTCACGAACTGCTGGAAAGCCTCGCTCTTGGCGCAGAAGTCGGTCTCGCAGTTGACTTCCACAACGGCGCCGACGCCGCACTTGGGGCACACGCGGGCATAGGCCATGCCCTCGGCGGCCACGCGGCCGGCCTTCTTGGCGGCCTTGGCCAAGCCCTTCTCACGCAGCCAGTCGACTGCCTTTTCCATATCGCCGTCGGTGGCCTGGAGCGCCTTCTTGCAGTCCATCATGCCGACGTTGGTCATCTCACGCAGCGTCTTTACATCCTGAGCGGTAAAAGCCATTTTTACATTCCTCCTGTAAATTTACTCGAAACAAGGGGCGCGGGTGGCGCCCCTTGAGCTTGTATCCGGATTACTCCTCGACGGGAGCCTCAGCGGTCTCCTCGACCTGGGCGTCAGCGCCCTGGTTGCCTTCCTGCACGGCGTTGGCCATGGTGGCGGCGATCAGACGGATGGCGCGGATGGCGTCGTCGTTGGCGGGGATGACGTAATCGACCTCATCGGGGTCGCAGTTGGTGTCGACGATGGCGACGATGGGGATGTGCAGCTTGCGGGCCTCGGCAATGGCGTTGTGCTCCTTGCGGGGATCGACCACGAACATGGCGCCGGGGAGCTTCTTCATTTCCTTGACGCCGCCCAGGTACTTCTCCAGCTTTTCCATCTCGCCCAGGTGCTTCATGACTTCCTTCTTGGGCAGCATGTCGAAGGTGCCGTCTTCCTGCATCTTCTTCAGCTGAGCCAGGCGGTCAACACGGGTGCGCATGGTCTTGAAGTTGGTGAGCATACCGCCCAGCCAGCGGGCGTTGACATAGTACATGCCCACGCGGGAGGCTTCCTCGCGGACAGCGTCGGTGGCCTGCTTCTTGGTGCCGACGAAGAGGATGGTGCCGTTGTTGGCAGCCAGGTCGCGGACGAAGGAATAGGCCTCCTCCAGCTTCTTCACGGTCTTCTGCAGGTCGATGATGTGGATGCCGTTACGCTCGCAGTAGATGTACTCGGCCATCTTGGGGTTCCAGCGGCGGGTCTGGTGACCGAAGTGGACACCGGCTTCCAGCAGCTGCTTCATGGATACGACAGACATGGTTTTTTCTCCTTTTCAAAATTTGTTATTTCCTCTGGAGCTTTCCTCCCCCGCGCCCAACGCGTTTTTCCCGCGTCACCGGGAGCGAAGTCCGGCTCCATGCGAAATGCCTTGACATTATATAAGAATTGTTTCCAAATTGCAAGAGCTTTTTTCACGGTTTTTGCGGCTTTTTTCGCGGGTTTTCGTGAATTTTTCGCAAACCCGATGCAGCCGGCTACTTGTTTTCCGCTTTATATTTTGATAGACTATCATAGTATAAGAGGCTTTTGGGTCGCTTCTCCCATCGAAAGCAAGCTTTTGCTGTCTGGGTGAAGCCGATACCATGACGCCGAACGATTCAGAAAACAAGAAAGAGAGGAACAAAAGATGAAAAAGATTTCTGCATTGATGGGGCTTGCGGCAGGCCTGCTGGCGATCTTGATCGGGATCCTGATCCTGAGCGGCAGCATCGGAGGCAATACCAGTTACTATGCGTATTCGGAGTCGATCTCTTCCTACGATTCCGGCAGAACCACCTTCGGCGCGGATTTCTACACCTATGTGAACAACAACGCCGCCAACGCGGTAACCGCGATCAAGAACACGAACAACGCGATTGAAGGCGTCGGCGAGAGCCTGGAAGACCTGTTCCATCTGGTTCGGGCGATCGGCGGCTGGGGCATCCTGCTCTTCGGTCTGTTCGTCACCTTCCTCTTTGCCGGGAAGCTGCAGGAGAAGGCTCCCGCTGCGGGAACTGCGCCTGTGGCGTGGGCAGCTGCGCCTGCTCCGACGGCGACGCAGGCGGCCCCGGCCGTGCCCGTGGTTGACGAGAGCTTGCCGGAGCTGTAAGGGAGCGCCGAGATGAGCGAACGCTTTACCCGACTTTTTGCGCTGCCGGAGGCGCTGTATGCGGAGGGCTCGCCCCTGCTGATCGAGGCGGGAGCCCTGCTGAAGGACAACGGCACGGGCCGCCTGATCGCCCAGCTGAAGCTAAAGAACCTGGGGGAAAAGACCGTGCAGGCCGCGAAGATCCGCCTCTGGCCCCAGGATCCCGCGAAGCGGCCTCTGGGCAGCGCCATCGAGTACACCTATCTGGATCAGTCCGCCGGACGAGGGGGCAGCTTCGGCGCCAAAAATCCCATTCCTGTGGCGGAGGGCTCCACCCGGAGCTTTCGGGCGGAGCTGCTGGAGGTCATTTTTGCCGATGGCAGTCTCTGGACAGCCCCCGAGGGGGCGGTCTGGACGCCGTTGCCCGCCGGAGAGAGGCTGGAGACCGCCCTGGGCGACCCGGAGCTCTGCAAGCAGCTGCAGCTGGAGCGGGGTGCGGACTGCCGCTTCGTCCCGGCGCGGATGCTGGACCTCTGGCGCTGCGCCTGCGGCGAAGCGGTGCGGGGCGAGACCTGTCCCGCCTGCGGGAAGGGCTTCTTTGAGATCGACCGAGCCGCGCTGACGGCGGCGAATGACGAGCGCCTTGCCGCGGAGAAGATCGCCGCGGAGAAGGCCGCCGCCGAGGCCGCCGAACGGGCTGCGGCGCTGGCAAAATTGGAGGCGGAGAGAGCCGAAAAGGCCAAGATCAAGCGGAAGAAGACCAGGAAACTCCTGGCTCTCGCGGCTGCGGCTCTTGTGGTCGCCGCGGTGATCCTGCTGGGCATCCCCGGGCTCAGCGCCATCCAGGCCGGCAAGGCCGCCGACGCCGGGGACTATATCGACGCTATGGAAAAATACCGCTCCGCCGCGGGCTGGGGAATCTTCAACGCGCTCTTCCACCCCGATGAAAAGGCGGACGCGCTGATCCCCGCCGCTCACTATCAGGAGGGCGAGGAGGCCCTGGCCGAGGGACGTTATGAGGACGCCCTCACCGCCTTCGAGGCCGCCGGGGACTATGAGGACGCCGCGGAACGCCGCGCGGGCTCTCTGTCCCGGGCAATCGAGGCCTGTGCGGAAGCAGGCGAGCTGGAAAAGGCGGTGGCCCTTCTGGCGGAGGTGCCCGCGGCTGACGAGCAGGCACGCCTTGCCGTTTTCGTCGCGGAAAAGGCGGCGGAGCAGGGCGAATACCGCCGGGCCTACGAGCTCTTCCTACAAGCCGGGCAGAAGCCGGAGGACGAGGAGCTCTGGGCCGCCTGCTGCGCCGCCGCGGTGCGGGAATACGCGGCCGAAGGCGACATGGAGGCCGCGGAGGCGGCCAGAAAGGATTATCCCTCCAGGCCTGGCGGGACAATTGAACGAAACGAGCTCAGTCTTATCTTGGTCGAGGGCTTTATTCGCGCAGAGAACTTCACAAAGGCAAAAGCGTATCTGATGAGCCATGCCTTCCAGGACGCCGAGCTGGAGGCCCGGCGGCAGGAGGCCCGCTATCAGCTCGGCCTGGGGCTCTATGAGCAGGGCGCCTATGCGGACGCCAAGAACTATCTGGAAGGCAGCCATAAGGATTCCGAGCATTACTACGCTCTCTGCCTGGTAGGCGAGATGAGCGAAAAGGCGGACAAGGGGGACTACGCCCTCGCCGCCTCTGTTGCGGGCGAGGTGGACGAGAGCAAGCTGACGAAGGAAGAGCGGGACGCTTTCCGGGAAGCCCTCTATTCCACGGCCGCCAAGGCCAAGAACAAGGGGGATTACACCAGCGCCTTTGCCCTGTACCGGCTTTCCCAGACGAAGGATTATCAGGCCCAGATGGATCTCTGCAACGAGAAATATATCACCACGCCCAGATCCATCCTTCAGTCTGCGGGGCCAAATGGGGTGGGTGGCGTCTCGATCTCTCATTATCTTGGCAGCTACGGCGAGCTAACGGACGTGCACTGCACCTATTCCAAGGGCCAGTTCACCTTTACCCTGTACTATAACGCAAAACGGGATTTGGACTGGTCCGTATGGCGCGGACCGTATAACAACGGTTATTACTACCATTACACTGGCGGTACGGTAAAAAAAGGCTCCCGTTCTGTGACCATCACATTATCCTATTCAGCGCTAACGAGCTATTACCAAACTGAGATCGCTCTATATTATGTATCGAACAAAACCTTGTACGGGGATAGCATATATCTTGAGCGTACAGACATAGAGCCTATGACCCTCGACCTCTACGGCAATCCGATCCCCTGATCCATCGGCACGACCCTTATAAATCCTACGACGCCCCGGGCAATTGCCCGGGGCGTCGGTTTGTGAAAAAGGAGGGCTCGCCCCGCCCTCCGTAGGGGCCCGGTCATGGGCTCCTCGGGGCCCGTTTGTCCGTTCTGCGCCTCCCTCTGTCATCCTGAGCGGAGCGCAGCGGAGTCGAAGGATCTCGCCCCCGGCGCAAGGTCGATCCGGCGAGATTCTTCGTCGCTGCGCTCCTCAGAATGACAGCCATCCGGCACGTCCCCTCGTCTCACACCCCTTCCGTCAGCCGCCTCGCTGGGGATCGGCCGCTGCCACCTCCCCCGGAGGGGGAGGCAAGGGCGGGAGGGGCAAAGCCCCCCTCGCCTAGAGGGGGTGGCCGAGCGAAGCGAGGTCGGGGGGATTCGGGCTGGGAAGAAGAAAACATATCCCCCAGTCACCCTCACTCCGCTCGGGCGACAGCCCCCTTTAGGCAAGGGGGCCACGGACGGGCGGCTGATAGCCGCCCCTACGGAGACGGGAGAGAACACGGATTGCCACGTCGGGCTTCACCCTCCTCGCAATGACAACCCCTCCGTCACGGCTGCGCTGCGCTTGCCGCGACACACCCAAGACCCCTTTCAGGGGAGGCAAAGCGGCCTGGTTCGCAATGACACGGGGAAAGGAAAACGGCGGGAGGGGCAAGCCCCTCCCCTACGAAGACGGAGACGGCGGGCCGCCGGGGGCGCCGACCCCTACGGGGAATGTCCGTCCGCGCCGTAGGGGCGACCTTTACGGTCGCCCGCAGGCGTGGGATCGGGTTTTTCGGGAGGGGGCGAGCCCCTCCCCTACAAAACACAGAGCCGGCCCGGGTGGGGCGGCTCTGTCTGCAACAAATTGTGCTGTTCCCCGCTCTTCGGATCGGCGGGGGCTTCGGCGCTTTATCGGGCGCTTCGGGGTTCTCAAGCTCCGGGTCGTCGAGGACGCCGACCCCTACGGGTGTTCTCTTTACGCCTCGGGGCAGTCGGGGGCTTCCGGGGCTTCGGGGTTCTCGGCCTCCGGGCCGCCGGAGGCGTCGGCCTCCGCAGGCTCGCCGGGAGCCTCGGTCTCGGGCGTTTCCTCCTCGTCCTGATCCTCCAGATCCTCCGGCAGCACGGCCATCAGATCCTCTTTGCTGGGCTCGGCCAGCTTGGCCACCCGGTTGGCCTGGCGCACCACCATGTCCTCAAAGACATTGCGCACGTCGCGGCCGTTGCCGAAGTTCTCCGTCCGCTCCTCGTAGAGCTGGTTAAACATCGCAACGGCGGCTTTCTCGGTCTCCTCGCTCATGGTGTAGCCGTTCTTCTTGCAGCGGATGCGGAACATCTCCATGAGCTGCTCGCCGTTATAATCGGGGAAGAAGAAATACTTGTTGAAGCGGGATTCCAGACCGGGGTTGGAGTGGATGAACTTCTCCATGGGCCCGGTGTAGCCCGCCACGATGACGATGAGATCGTCCCGGTGATCCTCCATGGCCTTCAGAATGGTCTCGATGGCCTCCCGGCCGAAGTCGTTCTCCCCGCCGGAGGAGAGGGAATAGGCCTCGTCGATGAAGAGCACGCCGCCCAGGGCGGACTTGATGACCTCCTGGGTTTTGAGGGCGGTCTGCCCCACATAGCCCGCCACCAGACCCGAGCGGTCCACCTCCACGAGCTGCCCCTTGGACAGCACGCCGATGGCGGCGTAGAGCCCGCTGATGAGCCGCGCCACGGTGGTCTTGCCGGTGCCGGGGTTGCCCACGAAGACCATGTGCAGGCTCATGGGGGGCACGGGCAGCTCGTGCTGCTGCCGGAGCTTGCGCACCTTCACCAGGTTCATCAGGTTCTTGACGTCCTTCTTGACGTCCTCCAGGCCCACCAGATCCTCCAGCTCGGCCATCAGCTCCTCAAAGCTGGGCTTTTTCTCCTCAGCTTCGGGCTTCTGCTCGGTCTCGGCCTTCTTCTCCCCGCCGGAGGTCTGCGCCTGGGGCTTGTGCTTGTCCTGGAAGCTGGGCTCCCCGCTGGTCACATAGTCCAGGGGGTTGAGCCCCTCCCGGCTCTTGCGGACGCCCGTGGTGTCGCAGATGGCGGTGAGGCGGTCGGTGCAGTCGGTGATATAGGCGGCCTCGGCATAGGTCACATCGTCGTCCACGGCGGCGAGATAGAGGAGGATGTTCGTGAGCATGCGGATGAAGGTACGGGAGGTCTCGGCCCCCCGCCTGGCGTCGCTCTCCGCCAGGTTCCAGAAGAACACCGGCGGCATGAACACGTCCTCATTGCAGGCGGCGCTGGTCAGATTCCACAGCAGCCAGCTGGGCTTTGCCTGCCCGCGGGAGTAGATCTGATTTGCCATCTCCACATGGCGCTCGTTGATGCTGCCGGCCCGGCTCCAGAGCCCCAGGGCGCAGCGGGTCATAAAATCGTCCAGCTCCTTGGCCAGGGTATTGCTGCCGATGCGGTAAAAGGCGTCGGTGTTGGCGAGATAAATCTTGTGAAACTCCTCGGGGGAGCGGTTCCAGGTGGTGGGCATAGGGCGTCTCTCCTGTCTCTAAAATTCTATCGTACCTTTCATTATAATCCAAATCCCGCCCGGGTCAAGATAGGATTTGCGCCAGGGCAGACGAAGGCCGCCGGGCAAGATGCCCGGCGGCGAATCAGAATTGTTGTATCAATCGCTCAGATCCACATCCGGCGCGATGACCACGGTATAGTCCGGCGCCATGGCCTGAATCTCCGCGGTGATCTCCTCCAGAAGCCTGCGGCTGTCGGCGTCAAAGCTGAACACCACGTCCAGGCGCAGCTCCTTGGCCTCGGGATCCAGGTAAAAGCCGTGCACCTGCAGGGTGCCCTCGTGGGCCAGGACGGCCTGGGTCACGCGCTTTTGCAGGGCGGCGCTCTCGTCGCTGGAGGTGTTGTAGGAATAGACCCCCACGCCGGTGACGATGACGCCCGTCTCCGAGAACACCCGCTTCTGAATGCTGCGGGTCATGCGGTCGATCTGGGCGGCGGTGCTGCTGTCCGCCACCTCGATGTGCACGGTGGCGTAGTTGCGGCCGGGGCCGTAGTTGTTCAGCAGCAGGTCGAAGGCGCCCCGCACGCCCTCCTCCTGGCAGATGAGGGATTTGATCTGATGGCTCAGCTCCGGGTCGATGCGGGCGCCCAGCAGATCGTCCAGGGTGTCGCGGATCATCTCAACGCCGGATTTGAGGATGAACAGGGAGATGACCGCGCCCACATAGGGCTCCAGGGAGAGCCCGGTGGTCTTGAACAGGATCGCGCACAGCAGCACCGAGCCGGAGAGGATCGCGTCAAAGCTGGCATCGGAGCCGGAGGCGATGAGCGCGTCGGAATCGGCCTTCTTGCCCTTGGCGGTGACGTAGCGGCCCAGCAGGATCTTCGCCGCCACCGCCGCGCCGATCAGGATCAGCGAGAGCAGGGAATAGTCCGGCGTCTCCGGGGTGATGATCTTCTTCACGGACTCCACCAGAGCGGTGATGCCCGCGTAGAGCACCAGGGCGGCCACGATCAGGGCGCTGAAGTACTCGATGCGCCCGTAGCCCAGGGGGTGCTTCCGATCCGGTCGCTTGGCCGAGAGCTTGGCGCCCACGATGGTGATCACGCTGGAGAGGGCGTCAGAGAGGTTGTTCACCGCGTCCAGCACCACGGCGATGGAGTTGGCCAGCAGACCCACCGCGGCCTTCATCCCGGCCAGCAGCACGTTCACCAGCACGCCAACCAGGCTGGTGCGCACGATAAGCTTTTGTCTTGCGCTCTGTTCTGTGAGCTTGTTCTCCTTCATCTTCTATGCTTCCATCCTTCCAAGCAGTTCATAGAGCAGCTCGTAGAGCTGCATGGCGCGCTGCGGCTCCAGCGGGATGCAGGAGCCCACCTGCGCCGGAACGGACTGCGCCCGTTCCCGCAGCGCTTCCCCCGCCTCAGTGAGGCTGACGAGCACGCTGCGTTCGTCCTTTTCGCTGCGGACGCGGCGAAGGAGGCCCTTTTGCTCCAGCGCCTTCAGCAGCGGCGTCAGGGTGCCGGTGTCCAGATACAGCTTCCGGCACAGCTCCTTCACGCTCTGCGGCTCCCGCTCCCACAGCGCCATCATGGCGATGTACTGGGTGTAGGTCAGATCCAGAGCGCTCAAAAAGGGGTGGTACTGCCGGATCACAGCCCGGGAGGCGGCGTAGAGCGGAAAGCAGAGCTGCCGATCCAACCGCAGCGCCTCAGCGTCCGGGCACAGGGCGTCTTCGTTCTCCATCACAGCAGCGCGGCGACGGCTTCTTCCACCTTGGCCATGTTCGTGGTGGGCTCAAAGCGGGCGACCACATTGCCCTCCCGGTCCACCAGGAACTTGGTGAAGTTCCACTTGATGTTGGGGTTGTTCTTGTAATCCTTGTCCAGCTTTTTGAGCATGGCGCTCATGGCCAGGGCCATGGGGCCCTTGCCGAAGCCCTCGAAGCCCTTCTGGGACTTGAGCCAGGTGTAGAGGGGCAGCTCGTTCTCGCCGTTGACGTCAGACTTCTTCATCTGGGCGAACTGGGTGTTGAAGCGCAGGGTGCAGAACTCGTGGATCTCCTCGTCGGTGCCGGGGGTCTGGCCGGCGAACTGGTTGCAGGGGATGTCCAGGATCTCAAAGCCCTGCTCGTGATACTTCTCGTACATCTCCTCCAGGGGCTTGTACTGGGGCGTGAAGCCGCAGCCCGTGGCGGTGTTGACCACCAGCACCACCTTGCCGCGGAAAGCCTCCAGCGCGAAGTCGTTTCCGAAGCGGTCCTTCAGGGTGAAATCATAAAATGCCATGGTTTGTGCCTCCTGTAAATTTATTTCAACTTGATTGTATCAAATATAATTGTCGATGTCAAGGACTTTTTGCAGATTCTCCTGTGTTTTTGCTCCGTCTTCCGAGTTCGGAAGCCGGGGGGCTTGTCTCACGCTTCCAGCGCCGCGTCCAGGGCGGCTCTGGTGCCGGCCTTGATGTCCTCGTGGCTCATGAAGAGCCGGGCCTCGAAGATCTTTTTGCCGTCCACAAAGTAGCTGGGCACGGCGTAGTAGTCATACCGATCCGCCAGCTCCGGCTGTTGGGACTCCTCGATCTTCGTCAGGGGCACCTCCCGGTAGGCGGGGTTTTCCGCGTAGAGCTCCTCCAGCGCCCGCTTGGCCTTGGCGCAGTAGCCGCAGCTTTCCAGATAAAACATCAATACTTCTTTCATCGTGCGTCCTCCTTTTTATATATGTAGGAATGCTCGGGTTCGTACAGAGCGTGCAGGCTGTGCAGAGGCGGGGACGAAAGAGGCGGATTGCCACACCGAACCCCTCCGTCACGGCTGCGCTGCGCTTCCCGCGACACACCCAAGACCCCTTTCAGGGGAGGCAAAGCGCACTGGTTCGCAATGACACGGGAGGCGGGCATCGGCCTCTGCAGCTTCGCCTTTCCCTCTTCACTCTTCACTTTTCACTTTCTCCATCCCCCAGCTTCCGGCGCGCTGGCGACAGAGGGCGATGAAGTCCAGCACAGCGGGGGAGCGGTAACCGGTCTCCATAAAGGCCACCGCCAGGGCGCCCAGGGTCTCCGCCCCGGGCAGGGGGAAGAGATCCAGGGGAGAGCTCTCGCCTCCGGCCTGGGCGTGGAGGGTGCGCAGGAAGAGCTCCGGATAGAGCGTGACGCCCATGCCCTGCTCCGCAAGGGCGAAGGCGGTCTCGATATTCTCCGTCTCCAGCAGCACCCGGGGGAAGAAGCCCAGCTTCGCGGCATAGGCGTCCAGCATGGCGCGGATGCGGTTGCCTTGCTTCAGCAGGATGAAGGGCTGCTCCCCGAAAAGACGGATGTCCGCCCCCTCCTGCCGGGCAAGGCGGATCCGCTCGCTGTCCCCGCCGAAGACCTGCTCGCTGAAGGGCCTGGGGCAGGCCAGAAACAGCCGCTCCTGCAGGATGACGGAGACCTGCGCCCCGCTGACGTCGATGGGCATGTAGCCGATGAGCACATCGATCTCCCCCTGCCGCAGCCACTCGTTGAGCTGCCGGTAGTTGCCCTCCATGAGGCTGATCTCCACCAGGGGGTGGGCGGCGCAGAAGGCGGGCAGCAGCATGGGCAGGATGGAGCGGCCGCAGGTGTAGGAGATGCCCAGGCGGAGCCTGCCCCGGCGGCGGTCGCTGATCTCCCCGGTCTCCCGCAGGATCTCCTGCTCCAGGGAGCAGATCTGTCGGGCGATGAGCGCCAGGCGCTCCCCGGCGTAGGTCAGCTTCAGCTCGGAGCCCCGCTCGAAGAGGGTCACCCCCAGCTCCTCCTCCAGCTTGGCGATATGCCCCGAGAGGGACTGCTGGGAGATATAGAGTCTGCGGGCCGCGTGGGTAAAGTTCTTCTCCTCCGCGGCGGCCAGAAAATATTGGAGATTTCGGAAATTCATAGGCTTCCTCCTGTTTATGCGCTTCGGATACGAGTGTGCGGACGAGCAATGCTCGTCCCTGCGGGGAACGGGGGTCTCGCCGTAGGGGCGATTCACGAATCGCCCGCGGTTACGCATCCCTGTCCGACAGCGGGTCGCCGAGGGCGTCGACCCCTACAAGCTCTTTTCACGCTTCTCTTCCATTGTACCACAGGCTTTTCCCTGTGGCAACAGCAAGAAAAGAAGTGTTTCCTTTTTTCTGGAAATTGATGTTTAATAGATACTTAGAGGTTCACTGCGCTCCGGGGGATCCGGAGGACGAAGAACCCAAAAAAGGAGAGTACAACATGATCGGGAGAAAGAAACTCGTGATCGAGCCCGGCTGGTGCAAGGGCTGCGGCATCTGCGCCGCCTTCTGTCCCAAACAGGTACTGGAAATCAAGAAGGAAAAAGTGACTCTGAAGGATCCGGCAGGCTGCATCCTCTGCGGCATGTGCGAGCTGCGCTGCCCGGATTATGCGATTTATCTGGTCAATCAAGAAGAGTGAGGAGCGTGATAGAATGTCGAAAGCTGTTCTGATGCAGGGGAACGAGGCCGCCGTTGAGGGCGCCATCGCCGCCGGTATGCGCGTTTTCGCCGGCTATCCCATCACCCCGTCCACCGAAATTGCGGAGCAGAGCTCCCTGCGTTTGCCCCAGGTTGGGGGCCATTTCATCCAGATGGAGGATGAGATCTCTTCCATCGCCGCCGTCCTCGGCGCTTCCGCCGCCGGCGTCAAGGCCATGACCGCCACCTCCGGCCCGGGCTTCTCCCTGATGCAGGAGAATCTGGGCTACGGCGCCATGGCGGAGATCCCCTGCGTGGTCGTGGACGTGCAGCGCGCCGGCCCCTCCACGGGTCTGCCCACCAGCCCCGCCCAGGCCGATTACATGCAGGCCAAATGGGGCACCCACGGGGATCACCCTGTGATCGCCCTGTCTCCTTCCTCCGTGCTGGAGACCTATACGCTGATCATCCGGGCCTTCAACCTGTCCGAGAAGTACCGCACCCCGGTCATCTTCCTGATGGACGAGATCGTGGGTCACATGCGGGAGGGTGTGGAGCTGCCCAATCCCAACAGCCTCCTCATCAATCAACGCAAGCCCTCCTTCCACGACGGCGCCAACAAGCAGTGCTACTATGTGCCCGAGGGCCAGTATGTCCCCGCCATGAAGCCCTTCGGCCGGGGCGAGCGCTACAACATCACCGGCCTTGCCCATGACGAGAGCGGCTTCCCCACCAACAACACCCAGGTGGCCGGCAAGCTGGTTTCCCGCCTGCTCAGCAAGGTGGAGGACAATGTGGACGACATCGTCCGCGTGGAGGAGTACGCCATGGACGACGCGGAGACCGCCGTCGTCTGCTTCGGCGGCACCGCCCGCGCCGCCATGGAGGCAGTGCTCCAGGCCCGGGCAGAGGGCAGGAAGGTGGGTCTGTTCCGCCCCATCACCGTGTGGCCCTTCCCGGAAAAGCAGCTCAAGGCCCGCCTTGGGCAGCTCAAGAACATCCTGATGGTGGAGCACAACCACGGTCAGATGCTGCTGGAGGTGCAGCGCGTTGCGGGTGACGGCACCCCCGTCTCCTTCCTGGGGAAGGTGGACGGCACCGTCATCACCCCCGCCGAGATCCTTGCCAAACTGCAGGAAATGGAGGTCTGAAATCATGCCCAGTGATCTGATCCATCAGTATATGCGTATCGACCACCTGCCCCACATCTGGTGCCCCGGCTGCGGCAACGGCGTCATCATGCGGGACGTGGCGGTGGCTCTGGACGAGCTTATAAACGATCCCGAAACCGACTTTGACCGGGACAACATTGTGATCGTCTCCGGCATCGGCTGCTCCTCCCGCGCGGCGGGCTATCTGGACTTCAATTCCATCCACACCACCCACGGCCGGGCCATCGCCTTTGCCACCGGCATCAAGATGGCCAACCCCAAGCTCCACGTTGTGGTGCTCACCGGCGACGGAGACTGCTCCGCCATCGGCGGCAACCACCTGATCCACGCCGCCCGCCGGAACCTGGGTCTCACGGTCATCTGCTTCAACAACGACATCTACGGCATGACCGGCGGCCAGTATTCCCCCACCACCCCCACCGGCGACAAGGCCACCACCGCCCCCTACGGCAACCTGGACCGCCCCTTTGACATCGCGCTCCTGGCCGCCGGCGCCGGCGCCTCCTTCGCCGCCCGGGGCGACGTGTTCCACGCCCGGGAGACCACGGCCGTCATCAAGGAGGCCATGCTGCACAAGGGCTTCGCCCTGGTGGACGTCTACTCCGTCTGCCCCACCTACTACGGCCGCAAGAACAAGAAGGGCGACGCCGTGGAGATGTTCAAGTGGCAGCGGGACAATCTGATCCCCATGAACCGCTTCAATATGATGACGCCGGAGGATATGGCCGGCAGGAAGCCCATCGGCATTCTGGCGGAGAACGACTTCCCCGAGTATTCGGAGGAGTATCAGAAGCTCATCGACCGCTTTGCGGCCAAGGGCAAGAAGTAAGGGGGAGAGAAGATGAGCAATCGTTATGAAATGCGTTTCGCCGGCTCCGGCGGCCAGGGCGTGATCCTGGCCAGCGTCATCATGGCGGAGGCCGCCGTGATCGCGGGGCTGCGCACCGTCCAGTCCCAGGCCTACGGGCCCGAGGCCCGCGGCGGCGTCAGCAAGGCAGAGACCGTGGTGAGCCGGGAGCAGATCTGGTATTCCAAGGTGACCCTGCCGAACTTCCTGCTGGCTCTGACCCAGGCTTCCCTGAACACCTACACCAAGACCCTGGCCGAGGGCGCTGTGGTCATGATGGACGACAGCCTGGACTGCCCGGAGTATCTGGACAAGTCCCGCGTCATCGCCATCCCCATCCTGCGCACCGCCAAGGAGAAGGTGGGCAAAGCCTTCACCGCCAACATCGTGGCCGTGGGCGCCATCAACGCCGCCCTGCAGCTCTTCACCGATGAGGAGCTGATGGAGGCCGTGAAGCGCCACATCCCCGCCGGCACCGAGGACATTAACCGCAAGGCGCTGGACGCCGGCAAGGAGCTGATCGCTCCCGAGCAGGCCGCCGCCTTCGCCCACCACCTGGGGTGAGCGCCATGGAGCTGGACAAGCGTTTTCGCTGCGAGGCGCTGCGGGAGAAGATCATGACCGCGGACGAGGCCGCCCTGCTCGTGCAGGACGGGGACACCGTGGCCGTCAGCGGCTTCACCCCCTCCGGCTGCCCCAAGGCGGTGCCGCTGGCCCTGCGGGAGCAGGTGCGCTCCGGGCAGCGGAAGCTGCGCCTGGGCCTCTTCTCCGGCGCCTCCACCGGCGAGGAGCTGGACTCCGGCTGGGCGGAGGAGGATATGATCGCCTACCGCCTGCCCTATATGACCAGCAAGGCTCTGCGCACTGCCGTGAACGGCGGCAGCGCCCAGGGCGTGGCCTACACCGACCTGCACCTTGGCATGGTGGCGCAGAACGCCCGCTACGGCTTCTACGGCCCCATCCAGGTGGCCATCATCGAGGCCGCCGCCATCACCGAGGAGGGGCATCTGATCCCCACCACCGCGGTGGGCTGCTCCCAGACCTGGATCGACCTGGCCGATAAGGTCATCGTGGAGCTGAATCTCCGCCAGCCCGCGGAGCTGGAGGGCTTCCATGACATCTACCGGGTAGCCGATCCCCCCCTTCGTCAGCCCATCCCCCTCACCGACGCAGCCCAGCGCATCGGCGTGCCCTATCTCAGCTGCCCGGCGGAGAAGATCGCCGCCGTAGTGATCTCCGACCTGCCGGAGAAGCCCCGGGCGCTGGCGCCGGAGGATGAGGTGAGCAAGCAGATCGCCCGGAACATCGTCTCCTTCCTGAAGGCCGAGAAGGCCGCGGGGCGGCTCTCCGCCGATGTGTGCCCGCTGCAGTCCGGCGTGGGCTCGGTGGCAAACGCCGTGCTCCTGGGGCTCCGAGACTCGGATTTTGAGCATCTGCGCTTCTTCTCCGAGGTCATGCAGGACGGCATCCTGGATCTCATCGACGCCGGCAAGGCCGACATGGCCTCCGCCACCTCCCTCTCCCTCTCCGAGGCGGGGATGCAGCGGCTGCTGGGCAACCTGGAGTCCTACCGGGGCAAGCTGATCCTGCGGGATTCCGAGATCTCCAACAACGGCGAGGTGATCCGGCGCCTGGGCGTCATCGCCATGAACACCGCCGTGGAGGCGGACATCTACGGGAACGTCAACTCCTCCCAGATGAACGGCACCAGCGTCTACAACGGCATCGGCGGCTCCGGGGACTATGCCCGCAACTCCGCCATCTCCATCTTCATGACAAACTCCGTGGCCAAGGGCGGCAAGATCTCCAGCATCGTGCCCATGGTGACCCATGTGGATCACTGCGAGCATGACGTGGACGTGCTGGTCACCGAGCAGGGCTATGCCGATCTGCGGGGCCTGAGCCCCAAGCAGCGGGCAGAGCGCATCATCGAAAATTGTGCCCATCCCGACTACAAGCCCCAGCTGCGCGCCTATTTTGAGGATGCCTGTGCCGCCACCCATGGCGCCCAGACCCCCCATCTGCTGGATCGCTGCTTCTCCTTCCACCAGCAGCTGAAAAAAACCGGCTCCATGCGGCTGGACAACGAGGAATAATTACGATATGATAGAAGAAGCGGGCATCCCTGCCCGCTTCTCCTGACCATTCCTGTGTCATTGAGAACCTGCCAAAGGCATAAGCCGCACCGTAGGGAGCCATGCCCTCATGGCTCCGCCGCTCATTCTCACGCTTGCGTTGTTTGCGGAGCGATCTGGGGATCGCTCCCTACTAAAAACCGTCTGCCCCAGCGGCAGAGAAAGGATGATACGCCATGGCATTTCAGTTTCCCGCCTACCATGCTCCCGATTTCACCAAGGAGCGCTTTGTAAACGCCCCCAACGTCGCCTGGGCTCTCTGTGAGGCGGACGGCGTGGCGCCCGAGGGCTACCACAGCACTTCCATGTACCCCGAATACTACAAGCTGGACAGCGTGTGGACCCTGGCGCCGGAGAGCCGTATGGACTCCTGCGTGGTCTGGCGTCCCGAAGGACGGCTGGACGTGGTGGAGGCGCGCAACCTCAAAAAGGGCGACCGGGTGATCCTGGGCCGCAGCGAGAACGCCGAGTACGGCATCTTCATGCACAGCACCGGCTTCCAGGAAGAGGGCGAGGGGCTGGAGGATCGCTTCGTCTTCCGCACCGGCCGCAGCCGCGAGACCTCCTACACCAAGGACTATGACAACCTGGTGGAGCTGCTGCGCTACGAGAAGGAGCACGGCAACATCGTCTGGGTCATGGGCCCCGCCTTCGCCTTTGACGCCGACGCCCGCAAGGCCATGCAGCTTCTGGTGGAGAACGGCTACGCCCACGGCCTGCTGGCCGGCAACGCCCTGGCCACCCACGATCTGGAGGGCGCCCTGCTGCACACCGCCCTGGGCCAGGACATCTACACCCAGCAGTCCATGCCCAACGGCCACTACAACCACCTGGACACCATCAACAAGGTGCGCCGCAGCGGCTCCATCGCCCAGTTCGTGGAGGACTACCACATCGACAACGGCATCATGTACAGCGTGGTGAAGAACCATGTGCCCTTCGTGCTGGCCGGCTCCATCCGGGACGACGGCCCCCTGCCCGAGGTCATCGGCAATGTGTACGAGGCCGCTACCGCCATGCGGGAGATCGTGAAGAAGTCCACCACGGTGATCTGCCTCGCCACCATGCTGCACACCATCGCCACCGGCAACATGACCCCCTCCTTCCGGGTGCTCCCCGACGGCAGCATCCGCCCCGTGTACCTCTACTGCGTGGACGCGGACGAGTTCGTGGTCAATAAGCTGCTGGACCGCGGCAGCCTCTCCGCCACCACCATGGTCACCAACGTCCAGGACTTCATCCGCAACGTGGCCCACGGCCTGGGGCTGATGTAAGACGCCGCCCGTCCTTCCCCCAGCGGGGGAAGGTGGCAGCCGCCGACTCACGCAAGGCGGCTGACGGATGAGGGAGAAGCCTTTCGCCGTGACGAGGACGGTTTGAGCCCTCCGCCCTCTCCCTCACCTGTCAGCTTCGCTGACATCCTCCCCCGCTGGGGGAGGAACATTCCTCTGTCCCCGTAGGGGCGGGCCTTGTGCCCGCCCTTGCCTCCCCCTCCGGGGGAGGTGCCCAGTGCTCACACTGGGCGGAAGGGGTCATAACACGGGCCGCCGAGGAGCCCATGGCCGGGCCCCTACGGCGCAGACCGCCATCCCCCCGTAGGGGCGACCATTGGTCGCCCGAGGACATCATCATAGAAAAAACGCTGCGGGCGGCCAATGGCCGCCCGCACTTGTCATTGCGAACCAGGCCGCTTTGCCTCCCCTGAAAGGGGTCTTGGGTGTGTCGTCGGCGCAAGCGCCGGCGACGGAGGGGTTCGGTGTAGCAATCCGTTTTCTCCCGTCTCCGTAGGGGCGGCTATCAGCCGCCCGCCTGTGGCCCCCTTGCCTAAAGGGGGCTGTCGCCCGAGCGGAGTGAGGGTGACTGGGGGATATGTTTTCTTCTTCCCAGCCCGAATCCCCCCGACCTCGCTTCGCTCGGCCACCCCCCTCTAGGCGAGGGGGGCTTTGCGCCGCCGCCCTTGCCTCCCCTGAAAGGGGAGGTGTCGCGGCAAGCGCAGCGCAGCCGTGACGGAGGGGTTCGGTGTGGCAATCCGTTTTCCGTGTCCACGCGGGGCCGGGCCGTCGAGGGCGCCGGCCCCTACGGCGGAGACGGACGTTTTCCCGTAGGGGCTGCCGCCCCCGGCAGCCCGCTTCGCGCGGCTGTGCGACATTAGCGGGCCGACGGCGTATAAGTATATAGGGCTGTTGGAGGGATAGAAAAGGCAGGGAGCAAAGCGCTCCCTGCCTTATGCTATTCTATAGGTTCGAACAATGCTACGCCCAAGTTGATATCTATTATGGCTCCTGTATGGTTTAGTGAAAGGTTATGATATGTCTCATTCTGTTCCAATGATAAATAGCTCTTGTTTTTGGTGGAAATATGAATGCCAAATTGATTGCCACCAATAGCAGTAACGTTGTATTTTCCTTCGGGAATATCTATTCCTTCAAAGAAATACCCTGGTCCAAGTATGTAAGTGCCATCTGCTTGTAAATAGTTGCTATTTGGAAGAGAAGTGATTTTTGTAAAGCGCAGAGTTGCTAATGAGATTTCAAATGTATCTCCCGCAGAAAGAATACATGTATAAGGCATTTGCGGATCAATTGAAACTAAGGAGTCAATGTATTGAGCACGATTAGTTGCGCTGAGATGTCCTCCAAATTGATTCCCTTCAACCCACTCAACCACATATCTGCCAGCAGGAATATCTACCCCGCACTCGTATGCGCCCTGTCCCAATTCATATGTTGTTCCCAAGGGAATATCCGGATTGATTTCTTCCAAAACGATTTCCTGCTCAGGTGCTTCGGTAACAACTGGGGTCGCTTGAACTGAGGGCTTAGGTGTTATAGCAATTTGATTATTCAGATTATTTGCGGCTTCCTCAGGTGTTTTCGGGGAGGATTTTGAGGTGCCTCCAATAATCGCAACAATCAGAAATACTACTACAACCCAAAACCAACCCCTTTTGTATATGGGTTTCTTATTTGTTGTTATGACAATATCCTTCTCTTGTTGCGTTGGTGTCCAAGTTTGGCTTGCCGCAGCACCACAATTAGGGCAAAACTTGGCACTTCCCATTTCATTCCCACAATTCGGACAGAACACTCTTTCTCTCCTCTTTTCTGTATTTTCTACAAAAATGGCGCGAAGCCGAAGCCTCACGCAAAATAACGCAGAGCTCCGATTGCTGCTACAAAAAAACTTCTACCCGCAAACATGAGAAGTGTATATTCGTTTTTCCAAGAGGCAAAAACTCACCTTTGCGGAAAATAGTATTTGGTTTAGTGAAGCAGGATTATTCTACTACAGCACCACGAAGAAAACAATCTCTATTTCTCATGAAACACGATAGAGAAAGATGGAGAGAACTCTCTATGCCAAATTTAAAAAAAGATGAGGTCTGATCTTTATCAAACACGAACAGAAAAAGCCTTGAACTCCGCAGATTTCAAGGCTTTTGGAGCTGCTGGGCAGATTCGTTTGCATTTCTTTTCCCGCGCGGGGGAGCGGGAAAAGAAATCAAGGAGTCGCCCAGTTTTTGAACTGGGCGACGAAAGCCACATAGGTGGCTTTCGGACATGATTCGAATCTGCCCAGCGCGCAAAAAAGCAGCCACCCCTTCGGGGTGACTGCTTTTTTGGAGCTGCTGGGCAGATTCGAACTGCCGACCTCATCCTTACCAAGGATGCGCTCTACCTACTGAGCTACAGCAGCAAAGTACATGCCCCCTATTGGGGGCATGTGTGGCGACCGAGAAGGGACTTGAACCCTCGACCTCCGGCGTGACAGGCCGGCGTTCTAACCGACTGAACCACTCGGCCACGGCTCAGTTAGTGTACCAAAAGATTTTGCATTTGTCAACACTTTTTTTCGTACACGTCGTATTTTTTTAAAAAACCTGTTTTTGAGCACTGGGGACGGGTCCGTGTGTCCCCCACGGGACACGCGGTTCCGTCCCCTTGTGCTCCGGCTGCGCTCACAGCGCGTCGAAGATCCGGGTTCCCTTCTTCCGCAGCCAGAGGTACAGCAGCGCGCACAGCACCAGCAGCAGCCCCAGCATGCCGAAGCCCACCGCCTCCATGGAGAGGTAGTCCCCCAGCAGAGCGTAGACCAGCACCGGCAGCGCGGCCATGCCCATGCCCACGAACATGGTGATCATGACGCTGGCTCCGCTCTTCACGGCCTGGGTCTCGTTGACCCAGTTGAAGTTGGGGTGGCGCAGGTTCTCGAAGAGGCCCAGCAGGGCGCTGAACAGGGCATAGGCCAGGGGCAAGGCGAAGAGCAGCACCAGGGTGAGGCCCTTGTAGCCCAGCACCAGCGCCATCACCGTGGAGCAGAGCAGCAGCGCCGGCACCGCCAGCAGCAGATGCAGCCGGAGCTTTGCCTGCAGGATGTCCCAGGAGGACACGGGCAGCGACTTGGGCAGCCACAGGCTCTTGCCCTCCAGGGAGATGGAAGGCGCGGTGAGGATGATCGTCACCGCCATGAAGCAGGCCGCGATCACGAAGATCGACTGCAGCATCGGGGCGATATAGGGCCACTCGGGCATCCCCGTGAGGGTCTTGCCCTTCACGAGCAGCGCCACGGCGGCGAGCACCACAAAGAACACGCCCAGGCCGCCGTTGAGCAGGTAGGCGGGCAGTCCCCAGAGCCGGCGCAGCTCCTGGATCAGCAGGGCGGCGCGGGGGGAGTGCGCCTTGGCGGTGCGCTCCACATAGCGCTTTTTGGCGCCGGTGCCTCGGGCGGTAGCCGTGCGGATAAAGGTGCGGGAGAGCAGCAGCAGCGCCAGCACGCCCAGCGCCAGGGAGGCCGCCAGCAGGAGCAGCAGCGGCAGCAGCTCGCCGGCGGTGACGGCCTTGCCGATCCAGACCAGGGGCGCCACCGCGCCCAGGGAACGCTCCAGCCCCTCGTGGTTATTCACAAGGCTCGTCAGCATGCTGTTCATCTGGAAGCTGAAATACATGTAGCCGCCCAGGAAGGCCAGGGAGATGACCAGGGTGATCAGGCTCTTGTTGCGGGCGCGGGCAGAGGCCAGGTGGATCAGCCAGCCAAGCAGGGATGAGACCACCAGGTTCAGCAGGGGCAGGATCACAAAAAAGCTCAGGATCAGGGCGACCCAGCCCGGAACGCCCACGCTGCCCGGCCAGTACAGGATCGCCGGGATCACCACCGGCAGGGCCAGCACCTCCGCCAGCACCAGCAGAAGGAAGAGGCGGCTGAGCAGGATGTGGATGGGCTTGATGGGCATGCTCAGCAGCAGGTCGTTGTCCTTGGCCTCGTAGAGCTGGGACTTGGCGACAAAGACGTTGCCCACCAGCATCAGACCGAAGGTGATCACCGCGGCCAGGGCGAAGTACAGCCAGCCCAGGCCGGCCCAGTGAAAGGCGGGGCCGAGAGCCTCAAAGATCCGGGAGAAGAGGGTGCCGATGGAGACCAGGGAGAGGATCATCAGCGCCGCAAAGCCGATGAGCTTGCCCTTGCTTTGGGCTTTCTTGGTCCTGCTGGCGCCGGTGAGGACGCTGAGCAGAGCCTCCAGCCGGTTTTTCAGCAGCACCTTAAGCATGATCGTCCTCCAGTTCCAGGAACACGTCCTCCAGAGAGGCGTTGCCCTTGACCTCCTGCATGGAGCCGCTGGCGACCAGGCGGCCCTCCTTGATGATGGCGACCTTGTCGCAGAGCTTCTCCGCCACGTCCAGCACGTGGGTGGAGAAGAAGATGGCGCCGCCCTTCCGGCAGTGCTCGTGCATCAGCTCCTTGAGCAGATGGGCGGCCTTGGGATCCAGTCCCACAAAGGGCTCGTCCATGAGGATAAGCTTCGGCTCGTGGATCCAGGCGGCGATCAGCGCCAGCTTCTGCTTCATGCCGTGGGAGAAGGCGGAGATGGGCTGGGCCAGATCGCCCTCGATGCCCAGCATCTCGGCGTACTGGTGGATGCGCTCCCGGCGGACCGTGGGCTCCACCCGGAACACGTCCCCGATGAAGTTCAAAAAGCGGATGCCGGTCATGAACTCATAGAGATCCGGGTTATCCGGGATGTAGGCCATCTGCTGCTTGCAGGCCAGGGGATCGGCCTGGATGTCCAGGCCGCCGATGCGGATCTGCCCCTCCTCGAAGGGCAGGATGCCGGCGCAGGCCTTCAGGGTGGTGGTCTTGCCGGCGCCGTTGTGGCCGATGAAGCCGTAGATTTCGCCCGGGGCGATGTGCAGGGTCAGATTGTCCACGGCCCTCTTGTCGCCGTAGCTCTTGGTCAGATGTTCAATGGTCAGCATAGAATTGCCTCCTTGTATGGTGTTCGGATGTTTGAATGTCCGCTTGCCTTATCTTGCACGGCGGAGCCGGATAAAATAGCGCAGGATGGGAACGACAATCAGCAGGATCATGACGGGCAGAACCCAGCCGCCGAAATGCTCCGGCAGGTTTGCCTGGTACACGGCAAAGCCGGCGAAGGCCAGCGCGCAGCTCAGCCGCATGTCAGCCATCATGTCTCGCAGCACCCGGTAGACCCGGGCCCGGTTCAGCACCGTGATGCGCACGCCTGTGTTCCAGCTTTTTGGGAAGCGTGCGCAGATGGCAACTGTCAGGTCCGTCAACAGTCCGATGATGGGCATCAGCAGCAGGGATCCCCGGCCGCCATAGCCGTCGATCTCGCCGGCAGCGTTATAGTGCGTGGGGATCTTCTCCGGCAGCGTATGCCAGATGATGAGAATGTATACGATACTGCCCAGCAGCATCAGCGGCGCCAGGATCCCCGCGATGCGCTGATACCGTGTGGTGGGGGAGCCGCAGAAGGCGTCCACCTGGGCGCGGGAGGGGATGCGCATGAGAGCCTCCTTTCGGGTAGCAGCAGTTTCATTTGCCTCCCCTCAGGGGGGGAGGTGCCCCGAAGGGGCGGAGGGGGGGGACCCCCTATTCCCCAGTGTGAGCACCGGGGACTTCCCCCAGCGGGGGAAGCAAGTGGACTGCTCTTACGGAATGTCCAGCTCGAGGGGCTTGTCGATCTCCTCGCCCACATATTTGCCGTTCTTCTTCCGCTGCTTGACGCACTCGGTCAGCAGGTACTCGATCTGGCCGTTGAGGGAGCGGAAGTCGTCCTCCGCCCAGCGGGCCAGCGCGTCATAGAGCTTGGGGGACAGGCGCAGCGGCACCTGTTTCTTCGCATTGTCGGCCATGGGGCGTCAATACAGGGAGCCGGAGTTGACCACCGGCTGGGCGTCCCGGTTGCCGCAGAGCACCACCAGGAGGTTCGAGACCATGGCGGCCTTCCGCTCCTCGTCCAGCTCCACGGTGTGATTCTCGCTGAGCCGCTCCAGGGCCATCTCCACCATGCCCACGGCGCCGTCCACGATCATCTTACGCGCGTCGATGATGGCGGATGCCTGCTGACGCTGGAGCATCACGGCGGCGATCTCCGGCGCGTAGGCCAGGTAGGTGATGCGGGCTTCCACGATCTCGATGCCCGCCTCGGAGACCTTCTGCTGGATCTCGTCCCGGATGCGCTGGGCCACCAGCTCGCTGGAGCCCCGGAGGCTGCCCTCGTCGGCTACGCCGTCGCCGGTGGTGTCCACCCCGGGGGCCACGTCGTAGGGGTAGATGCGCACGATGTTGCGCACCGCGCTGTCGCACTGCAGGGACAGGTATTCCTTATAATTATCCACGTTGAAGACCGCCTTGGCCGTATCGGTGACCTTCCAGATCACGGCGATGCCGATCTCCACGGGGTTGCCCAGGCAGTCGTTGATCTTCTGCCGGGAGTTGGAGAGGGTCATGGCCTTGAGGGAGATCTTCTTGTTGGTCATCTGGACGCTCTGGGCAGAGCCGGTGAGCAGGGCGTTCAGCGTGGCACCGCTGCCGCCGTTGCCGCCGTCCACGTCGCCGGACTGGTTGAGCTTGGTCTTGGCCGCGGGGTTCACCGCCACACAGAAGGGATTGACGAAGTAGAAGCCCTCCTCCTTCAGCGTGCCGATGTATTTGCCGAAGAGGGTGAGCACCAGCGCCTCCTGAGGCTTGAGCACCTTGAGACCCAGAGCGGGGAACCAGCCGACGCCGACCCAGATGATGCCCACCACGAAGAGCGCCACGCCCCAGCCCTGACCCTTGTCAAATCCGAAGATACCGCCCAGGATCATGGCGGCGATCCCCGCCAGGTACAGCAGGACGGTCAGCAGCAGCACGGCCATCCCGTTTTTCTTGTTGTTCAGCACGATCTCTTTCATTCCTCGCGCCTCCTTTGATTTGATATCAAAATGATATCACCAAGATATGGCATTGTCAAGCCTTTTGTGAAAAAATAATCAGTATTTTCGTAAAGCAAGGCCGGGCGCCTGTCGCAGGCGCCCGGCAGCAGAAAAAAACAAGGGACAGGGCAGTGCGCTTTCGTAGGGGCGACCTGCGGTCGCCCGCCTGTCAGACACGCCTGTGGGCTTGGTGAAGGAAAACGGATTGCCACGCCAGGGTTGCGACACCGGCTCGCAATGACGCGAGGGGGTTGCCGGCACCTGAAAGGGGAGGGGCATGCCCCTCCCCTGCAGTATGGCTTCGCGAATCAGAGCGCACGCTCCCAGACGCCGTTTTTCTGCTCGTAGCCCAGCTTCTTCAGATAGCCCAGGTGGCCGTCCTCCGCGTGCTCATAGCGCAGCACGCGAATGCCCTCCTGCTCCAGATGCTCGAGCAGGTAGCGCCCCTCGGAGCTGTCACGATAGGCGGGGGTGCTGTAATCCAGCGCCACGTCCAGGATCCCGTCCTCCTCCCGGCCCAGCAGCAGGCCCGCCGTCGTGTCCCCCTGGCAGACCAGGAAGGCCCGGTTCAGCTCCTCCTGATTCCAGTTGCGGCCGGGGAAGCAGCGGACAATATCCTCCCGATGGGCGGAAAGAAAGGCGTCCACGTAAGAGCCCTCCGAACGCACAGGCACCAGCCGGTAGTTGGGTTCCTTGTTGCGCAGCTTCCAGAGGTAGTAGAGATTGATGAGCACCAGGCAGATGTTCATGATCATGGTGGGGTAGGACTTGATGAGCAGGGCATAGGTGGCGAAGATCAGGCTGCCCACGGAGTTGACGATACGCAGCTTTACCACCGAGGCCATCAGGAAGGACACCAGCACCAGCGCCGAGCCCACATAGCCGATGATTTCGTAAATTGTCGTGGTATCCATGTACACGTTCCTTTCTTTTGTATCAAATAGTCAATTATGAAAGATGCAAATAAACCTCAATTTTCTGTCCCGAAGGAAAATCAAATCGTTTTTGGGGTGGCTTTGCCGCCGCAAAAACACCCTGAGGCGAGCTCTGCGAGCCCTCGCGCCGTCGTCAAACGAAACTCACTCCATTCCGCTTCCGCTTAGGGCGAAAGCTCCATATCCGTTCCTTTCGTTTTCCTCTCAAAATCAAAGCTTTTGCTTTGATTTTGGAAAGGAAGAAGGAGGGAGCAAAGCGCAGTTTTCGTCACGCCTGACGGAAACGGAGCGGTGCGAGCTTCTTCTAACGCAAGCTCGAGTTCTCAATTGCGAAACATGTTTCGCAATTGTTTAAATGATCCAGTTGTCGGACTGCTCCATTTCCAGCTCGCTCTCCCGTTTCTTGAGCCGCGCCAGCTCCTCCCGCAGGGCGGCCAGATCCGAGGTGATGGGGTCGGGCACGTCGCGGACGTGGTCGACCTCCTTGACATAGTTGACCTTCTCCCCGGCCACGCGCACCACCCGGGCGGGGATGCCCACGGCGGTGCTGCTCTCGGGAATGTCCTTGAGCACCACGGAGTTTGCCGCCACGCGGGCGTTATCCCCGATGGTGATGGGGCCCAGCACCTTGGCGCCGGTGCCGATGAGCACGTTATTGCCGATGGTGGGGTGGCGCTTGCCGGTCTCCTTGCCGGTGCCGCCCAGGGTAACGCCGTGGTAGATCAGGCAGTCGTCCCCGATCTCGGCGGTCTCCCCGATCACGAGCCCCATCCCGTGGTCGATGACCAGGCGCTTGCCGATCTTGGCTCCGGGGTGGATCTCGATGCCGGTGCGGCGGCGGCTGCCCTGGGAGATCATCCGCGCCAGAAAGAGCAGCCCGTGGGTATAGCACCAGTGCGCCCGCCGGTGGCTGCGCACGGCCTTCAGCCCGGGGTAGAGCAGCAGCACCTCCAGCGTGGAGCGGGCCGCCGGGTCCCGGGACTTATATGCGTTTATGGTATCTCGTAAATCCTTGAACATGCCGATCTTCCTTTCCTCTTCCAGTGTATGCGGAGGAAAGGACATCGGACCCGGAATGCGGCGGACATGGCTCACCTCGTACATTTTTTAATATTATAGCGTATGAAATCCGACACTGTCAACCGAAAGCGGAAGAAGATGCCTTTCCCTTGGGCATCGTTTGCCTTGCAAATGGAAAAAGGGGGTGCTATACTGTATTTTAGAAAAATCTGGGGGTAGGGAAAGATGAGAGATAACCGCTTCATCACCAAGCTGATCGGCCTGCTGTATATCGCGTTTCTGGTTCTGTTCGGAACCAACATCCCCGTGCTCGCCTCCCAGCGGACGGACGGCACCGTGGACACCAAGCCGGTTTCCGTGGCCCTGGCGGAGAAGGACGTGCGCCTGTCCGCGGGCACCTATGCCACCGGCGCATCCGAGCTGACGCTGGTGCTGCAGCCGGCGGATCTTCCGCTGCTGGAGGACTTTGACCGGCTCCAGGTCCTGGACGCCAGCGGCAGCACCTGCTATGCCGAGCTTATCGCCTGGGGGCAGCAGCACCCGGAGGTGGAGCTGCGCTACACGGTGGAGCTGCCGGTGGTGGGCACGGTGGATCATCTGACCCAGGAGGTGGATCTCACCGGCCTTGCCAGTGAGGACGCGGCGCTGGCCGCGGAGCGGCTGGGCTATCTGCCGGCGCTGCGCACGGTGGAGCTGGGCAGCCCCGACGCGGGCACCCGCGTCACCGCCGCGGATCTGGAGCTGCTGCGCCAGAGCCTGCCCAACGCGGAGATCCGCTATACCGTCACCCTGCTGGGGCAGCCGCTGGATCCCGCGGCGGAGAGCCTGGATCTCACCGCCCTGACCCATGAGGACGCCGAGAGCGCCGCGGCGGCGCTGTCGGGTCTGCCCAACCTGACCCAGATCACCCTGGCCGGCGGCGAGGACGGGCTCCCCTTGGAGGACGCCCTGCTCATCGCCCGCGCCGCCCCCAAGGCCGTGGTCAACTACCCCGTCACCCTCTACGGCAAGAGCTTTAACCTGGCCGACGAGGGTCTGGATCTGAACCACATCCAGGTGGGCGATCAGGGCGAGCAGGTGCGGCAGCTGCTGCCCTGCATGCGGGCCTGCACCTGGCTGGATATGGACAGCTGCGGCGTGGACAACGAGCACATGGCTGTGATCCGGGACGAAAACCCCAATGTGGAGGTCATCTGGCGCGTCAACTTCGGCACCAACTACTCCGTGCGCACCAACGTGACCAAGATCCTGGCCTCCATGCCCTCCAAGGGCGGCACCCTCTATGACGATGTGGGCGAGCAGCTGCAGTACTGCACCAAGGTGCGCTACCTGGATCTGGGGCACAACGAACATATCACGAACTTCGAATTTGTCCGCAACATGCCCGATCTGGAGATCTGCGTCATCTCCATGACCGGCATTCAGGATCTCTCCCCCTTCGCCTCCTGCCAGAATCTGATCTACCTGGAGGCGGGCAACACCAAAATCAACGACGTGAGCCCCCTGGCTCAGTGCCCCAAGCTGCGGCACCTGAACATCGGCACCAACATCAACATCACCGACATCAGCCCCCTCTACGACCTGGAGCTGAAGCGTCTGTGGATCGGCAGCTATACGCCGGTGCCCCGGGAGCAGGTGGAGGAGATGCAGAGCCGGCACCCGAACTGCATCATCAACACCAGCGCTCCCTCCGGTCTGGAGCGGGACGCCAAGGGCAGCCCTCTGAACGAGGGTTACATCCTGGGCTGGAAGAACTACCAGAATTACCTGACGGCGGACTGGAACTACTACTCCGCCCACGGCGCCTTCCCCGCCCAGCGCCCCATCGGCTGGTACAAGGTCATTTTCAAGGCCTTTGAGTACAACAAGGCCACCGGCGCCTACGCCTTTTCCTGGAACGATCCTATGTACGAGAAGCACGGCGCCGGCGTGAAGCCCGTGAACACCTTTGTGCTGGACACCTCCTTCCTGATGGAGGACTGGGAAGATCCCGGCTCCATCGTTCCCGACGTGCTCAGCGACCCTCCCGGCGAGATCCTGTACGAATCGGAGCACTGAGCGGCGGAGGCATATCATGGGGAAAAAACTGCTGTGCCCCCTGCTGCTCTGCCTGAGCCTGCTGCTGGGCGCCTGTTCGCTGGTACCCGTGCCTTCCGCCGGGGACGGCGCGCCCGACCCGGCTGCGGCGCCCATCACGGAGGAAACGATCGCCTCCGCCCCGGAGGCCACGCCGACGCCGGAGCAGCCCCCGGTGCGCTTTGCGGCGGGGGAGGTTCCCGCCGACACCCGGGAGCTCACGCTGGTGCTCCAGCCGGGTGAGACCGCGCTGCTGGAGGAGCTTAAGGAGCTGCAATTTCTGGACGCCTCGGGCAGCGAATGCTATGAAGAGCTCTGCGCCTGGGGGAAAGCCCACCCGGAGCTGGAGCTGCGCTACACCGTCCCCCTGCCCGGGCTGGGGCCTGTGGAGAGCGGGACGGAGCGTCTGGATCTGACGGCGCTTTCCCGGGAGGAGATCCTGGCCGGGGCGGAGCTGCTGCCCTGCCTGCCCGCCCTGCGGGAGCTGGCGCTGCCCGGCGGGGAGGAAGGCCTTTTGCTGGAGGACGCCCTCGCCATCGCCCGCTCCCTGCCGGACACGGTGATCGCCTATCCCTTCAGCCTCTACGGCAAGGACGTGGATCTTTCCGATCCGGAGCTGGTGCTCTTCCACACCCCGGTGGACGACCAGGGCGAGCAGGTGCGGCAGGTGCTGCCCTGCATGCACGCCTGCACCTGGGTGGATATGGACAGCTGCGGCGTGGATAACCAGCACATGGCCGTGATCCGGGACGAGAACCCCACTGTGGAGGTCATCTGGCGGGTCTGGTTCGGGGACAACTACTCGGTGCGCACCAACGTGACCAAGATCCTGGCCTCCATGCCCTCCAAGGGCGGCAACATCACCGACGACAACTGCGAAGGCCTCTACTACTGCACCAAGGTGCGCTATCTGGATCTGGGGCACAACCCCACGCTGAAGGACTTCGGCTTCATCGGCAACATGCCCGACCTGGAGATCGCCATCATCTCCATGGCGGCGGTGGACGACCTGACGCCCTTTGCGTCCTGTCCCCATCTGCGCTATCTGGAGATGGGCAACACCAAGGTTTCGGATCTGCGCCCCCTGTCCGCCTGCCTGGAGCTGAGTCATCTGAACATCGGCACCAATATCGCCATCACCGACATCAGCCCCCTGTATCAAACGGATCTCAAGCGGCTCTGGATCGGCAGCTACACCCCCATCCCCGAGGAGCAGGTTGCCCGGATGCAGGAGCTGCACCCCAAATGCGTCATCAACACCAGCGTCCCCTCCGGCTTCATGAATGTGGACGGCTACCCCAACGAGGGCTACACCATCGGCTGGAAGACCCTGCAGCCGCCCCTGAAGGAATGGGACATCTCCCATCCCATCGGCTGGTTCAAGCTGGTCTACAAGTGCTTCGGCTACTACCGGGGCGAGCAGGCCTACGCCTTCTCCTGGAACGACCCCAAATACTGGGGCAGCGACCCCACGGTGAAGCCCGTCAACGTGGCGGTGTGGGACACCTCCTTCCTGATGGAGGACTGGGAGGATCCCCATTCTGACGTGACCGAGGAGCTGGACACGCCCCCCGGCGTGATCCTCTATGAATTTGAACACTGATACATGACCCGGGTGAACGCGCCCGTCTTTCTATCCTTTGGAGGCAAATTATGCAGAAAAAACAGATTCTTGTCCGCGGGCTCTGCCTGCTGCTGCTCCTGTGCGTGCTGGCCGGCTGCAGCCCCATGCCCGCTCCCAGCACCAGTCAGAGCCCCAAGCCCGAGCCCGTGGTGGCCCCCGGCGCGCCGGAGGACAGCGCCCCCGCCGGTGAGAATGCCGGCGATTTACAGCCGGGCGAAGCCCCCGCTGCGGAGGGAGAGGCCGCCGGCACGGAGACGGAAACCGGCTCCTTTGCACCCGTCCCCGAGCTCATCCAGCTCAGCGGCGGGGTGTTTCCCGCCGACCAGGAGGAGCTGACCGTGGTGCTCACCGCGGAGGACGTGGCCTCCCTGCCCCGCTTCCACGCGCTGAAGACGGCGGACTTCCGGGGCAGCGACTGCCAGGAGGCGCTGACCGCCTGGGCGCTGGAGCATCCGGAGGTCTCGGTGCGCTGCGAGGTGCGCCTTGCCGACGGCACCCTGCTGCCGGCGGACACCCGGGAGCTGGATCTGACGGAGGCGCCCACGGCGGAGAATCTCCTGCCCCTGGTGCTGCTGCCGGAGCTGGAGACGGTGGAGCTGGGCTCCTGCGCGGACGCGGCGGAGAGCGATTTAGACTGGGACGCTCTGGCTACCGCGGTGGCCGCCTGCCCCCAGGCGCAGTTTCACTACGCCTTCAAGCTCTACGGCAAGTCCTTTGACCTGCAGAGCACCGAGATGGATCTCAACCACATCACCATGACCGACGAGGGCGCCCTGGTCAAGAAGGTAGCCCTCTGCATGCCGCAGCTGACGCTGCTGGACATGGACTTCTGCGAAGTCTCGGACGAGGCCATGGCGGACATCCGGGACTCCCTGCCCAACACCGAGGTCGTCTGGCGCATCTGGTTCGGCAACGGCCGGCGCAACGGCTACTCTGTGCGCACCAATGTGACGAAGATCCTGGCCTCCAACCCGGACAAGGCCGGGGAGCTGACGCCGGAGAACACCCGCTCCCTCCAGTACTGCACCAAGGTGAAGTACCTGGATCTGGGGCACAACGACCAGCTGACCGACATCTCCTTCGTGCGCTACATGCCGGATCTGGAGGTGGCGGTGCTGGCCATGGGCGGCTTCAGCGATCTGAGCCCCCTGGCGGACTGCCCCAAGCTGGAGTATCTGGAGATCCAGACCTCTGCGGCCAGCGACCTGCGCCCCCTGGCGGGTCTCACCAACCTGCGGCACCTGAACATCGGCTACATCTTCAGTCTGACGGACATCACCCCGCTCTACAATCTGACCGAGCTGGAGCGGCTCTGGATCGGCGCCTATGACCCGGTATCCCGGGATCAGATCGAGGAGATGCAGCGCCGCGCCCCCAACTGCGAGATCGACTACACCACCACCGACCCCACCGGCGGCAACTGGCGCTATGTGGGCACCGACCCCCAGGGTCACGGCATCCTGCATCCCCGCTACGCCCTGCTGCATGAGCAGTTTGAGTACGGCCGCGCGCCCTACTGCTACTCCTACCTCTCCAACGACCCGCTGTATTATCCCCACGGCTGATTTATAACGCCGCCCCGTCTGTTGTACCGACGGGGAGGCGTTTTTACATCCGCACCCGGGCAAATAATACGAGAGCGGCGGGGCAAGAGCTGGAAATTTTGTGCAATCCAAGGGCTTGCGCGCACTGCCGCGGACAGGGTATAATAACGGCGAAATCTATAGATTCAGGGGGTACATGCTATGGCAAACAACATTCGTCCCGAAACCATGGAGCGCATCACCACACCGGCGCTGGCGCGCGCCTTTATCGACGAGCAGCTTGCCGCCCTGCGGGCGCAGATCGGCGAGAAGAAGGTCCTGCTGGCGCTCTCCGGCGGCGTGGATTCCTCTGTCGTCGCGGCGCTGCTCATCAAGGCCGTGGGCAAGCAGCTCACCTGCGTGCACGTGAACCACGGTCTGCTGCGCAAGGGCGAGCCGGAGCAGGTCATCCGGGTCTTCCGGGACGAGATGGACGCAAATCTCATCTATGTGGACGCGGTGGATCGCTTCCTGGACAAGCTGGCGGGCGTGGCCGAGCCGGAGCAGAAGCGCAAGATCATCGGCGCCGAGTTCATCCGTGTCTTTGAGGAAGAGGCCCGCAAGCTGGACGGCATCGAGTTTTTAGCCCAGGGCACCATTTACCCCGACATTCTGGAGAGTGGCCCGGTGAAGGCGCACCACAACGTGGGCGGTCTGCCGGAGGATCTGCAGTTTGAGCTGGTGGAGCCGCTGAAGTTCCTGTACAAGGACGAGGTGCGCGTGGTGGGCCATGAGCTGGGTCTGCCCGACAACATGGTGTACCGGCAGCCCTTCCCCGGCCCCGGCCTGGGCGTGCGCTGCGTGGGCGCCATCACCCGGGATCGGCTGGAGGCCGTGCGGGAATCCGACGCCATCCTCCGCGAAGAGTTTGCCAAAAACGGCCTGGCGGGCAAGGTCTGGCAGTACTTCACCATCGTGCCCGATTTCAAGTCCACCGGCATCAAGGACGGCCTGCGCACCTATGACTGGCCCGTGGTCATCCGCGCCGTCAACACCCGGGACGCTGTCACCGCCACGGTGGAGGATATCCCCTTCGCCCTGCTGCAGCACATCACCCAGCGCATCACCGCCGAGGTCAAGGGCGTCAACCGCGTGCTCTACGACCTGACCCCCAAGCCCACCGGAACGATCGAGTGGGAATAATGCACATTTTATCTTGAAATGTGTCGAGTTATCCTGAATAGCTTTAAGCAGCAGACATTCTTCGGAGTGCCTGCTGTATTTATGTTATCAGTGCTGATAACAATTTGATAACATTATATTGTGTTGCGAAATGTGCATAGGATCATGATAGA